>ULZI01010544.1_pt1 | contig 165398 bp, 156 predicted proteins | sample 1962991 | NCBI WGS metagenome assembly ULZI01 (sample SAMEA4835886, study PRJEB28245) | human gut metagenome | biome: gut microbiome; material: fecal sample | place: Denmark | collected 2008 | reverse complement strand
AGGGCTAATATCAAACCACCAGTTGAACTGGTGGTTGCTGACTAGAAGAGAGAAACTCCGGAGACTTTGCAAATCCCACAATTTTAAAAGTGTGTTTTTTTAGCACCTTGGTTCCGGCGCTTTCCTTTTCCGTGACTTTTAAGGTATCGCCAATGTGGTATTGACTTTTATAAGTATCGGACAAAACGATTTCGTCATCTTTTTCTGCATGTTTCCCGGCGGTCAGTTCATATTTGGAAATGGTATCCGGATTTGAAAACAGACGAATACTGTCGGTGGTATCCTTGATTTCTACATCTTTTAAATATCCATATTCTATTTTACTGGTTCCGGATAACTGATTGATAGCGGCTTGGTTATTTTCATCAATGCCGTAATCTCCAATGACTGTTATGTCAGACAGATTTAAGTCTTCAAAATAGTGCAGGCCGGTTTCTCGCATGTCCGGGCCTGTGACTTTTAGCCCCACCAGTGCAAAAGAGCCTAACATCATCAGACAGAAAATAGAGATAAAACGTCCTTTGGAATTTAAAAAGCATTTTTTTATATCTTTCCATAATTTTTTCTTTTTCAACGAGTATCACCTACCATTCAATTTCTGCAATATTCCGTGGATGTTTGTTGATTTCGATATTTTTTACTGTAGCGTCATGCATGTGGATGACACGGTCCGCAATGGGAGCAATGGCGCCATTATGTGTAACGATTACAACCGTTGCCCCCTTTTTCCGGCACATATCCTGAAGAATCTGGAGTACCTGCTTGCCGGTCTGATAATCCAGGGCGCCGGTTGGTTCGTCGCACAAAAGAATTTTGGGGTTCTTCGCAATGGCCCTGGCAATGGCAACACGCTGCTGTTCACCGCCGGAAAGCTGTGCGGGAAAGTTGTTGATTCGCTTGGAAAGTCCCACATCCTTTAGTACCTGCACAGGGTCCAGGGCGTCTTTTACAATTTCAGAAGCAAGTTCTACATTTTCCTTGGAAGTCAGGTTCTGTACCAGATTATAGAACTGAAATACAAAGCCCACATCATTTCTTCGGTAAGTCGTAAGCTGTCTTGCATTGTAATTGGAAATATCTTTTCCGTCTATGATGACCTTGCCGCTGTCATTGGTGTCCATTCCGCCTAAGATATTGAGCGCCGTGGATTTTCCGGCGCCGGATGAACCCAGTATTATGGCAAGTTCTCCTTTTTCAATGGAGAAGCTGACATCTCTGTTTGCATATATTTTTGTTTCTCCCATCTTATAGGTTTTACAACTGTTTCGCATTTCAATATATCCCATATCTAATTCCTCCTTGCAGCGATTCCGGTTAAATGATAATGCTTGTTTCTTCGTTTTAACGTCAGTTCAATAAACTGAGCATTGAAGCAGCCCACTGCCGTATAGGTGAAGGTCTGCATAAGAGATGTCAGTGTTCCGGTTAATCTGCAGGTACCGTTATCCAGTACCTGTCCGGTTAAGGGGCTTTTATGATTTAAAATATCAACGCAGCCGGAAATCAGTCCCTGTTTCACTTCCATCTGCAAATGTCCATACCGTGTTCCGACAGGTGCAGCTAAAGTAATCTTATAAAAGTATTGCTGTATTTCTTTGCACATCGAGCAGCACACCTCCTTTTTTACTGCCGAGAGCCATTATAAAAAGAAAAGTTCTGTTTAGACATGGTCAAATTTTCGGGATTGGGTAAAATACGGACAAATGTGCAGGAATTGTGGAACAAATGCCTGAATTTTGATTGTTGAATTCTTTGTGGGACAACTGTATACTAAAACAGCAGGAGGTTTTGACATGAAATATGAAGTGACCAGTTTAAATACTAAGAAATTATTTGCAGAGGCCTTAAAGAACCTTGTGGTACAGAAATCATTTTCTAAAATAACGGTCAGTGAATTGATTCGGGTTTGCAATGTCAATCGAAAAACATTTTATTATCACTTTGCCGATGTATACGATTTACTGAAATGGACTTTGGAACAGGAAGCCATAGAGGTTGTGAAAAAATTCGATTTGATTATCGATTATGAGGAAGTTATTCTCTTTGCCATGGATTACATTGAAAAAAATAGTGTGTTTTTGAAGAATATTTATGATTCTGTGGGAAGAGATGAATTGAAACGTTTTTTCTATTGGGACTTTATTGAAATTACAACTTCCATGATAAAAAAGGTAGAAGAACTCACGGAAACCACAGTTCCGAAAGACTTTGAAACCTTTTTAAGCAGTTTTTATACAGAGGCAATAGCCGGAACACTGCTGGAATGGATTGTTCATAAAGAAGAGCACGACAAACAGCAGGTAATAAATTATATTTCTGTTATTTTCCGCACTGCTCTGCCTGCGTCCATAAAACAGTATACAGAGGTGCAGAAATAGCAAAAGAAAACCCCCGCATGGGGATAAAAGCCTTTTTGCAGAGGAAAGCGTTCTCCTGAAATCCTGTATTTACAGGCAATGAAAAAAATACAAAAAGAAAAAAGAAATAACCCCCAGGGTAGCTTACCCCGGGGCTTTTTCTTGTCTATAATAGAGTTCAGCCGTAAGGGCAGACGAAAATAACCAGGAGGAAACAACAGATGAAAAAGAGAATGAAAGCACTGGCAGCGCTGTTATGCGTAACGGCCATGGTAACAGGATGTGGAAGCGGGGCATCGGATTCCGGTACATCTTCTGCCAAAACACAGACACAGAAGGAGGAAGGCTCTGTCAAGACGAATGAATCCCAAGAAAAAAAATCAGAAGTTACCATTGGTTTTTCCAGTGAAGGAGATTCTTTTGACCCTTGTACAGGATTTGGCTATACCGGGTCGCCTTTGTATTCCAATCTGGTAAAAGTAAACGGAGATGACCAGCTGGAAAATGACCTGGCAACGGATTATACAGTCAGTGATGACGCCCTTACCTGGACGTTTCAAATCCGGGATGACGTAAAGTTTACAAACGGAGATGCACTAAAAGCCTCAGACGTTGCCTTTACTTTTAACACGGCAAAAGAAAAAGCCACTTATATGGATTTAACCATGATGGAAAGCTGTACGGCAAAAGACGACACTACCGTAGAATTTAAGCTGACAAAACCCTGTGTAACCTTTATTTATACGGTAGCACAGATGGGTATTGTACCGGAAAAGGCTTACAGCGACAAATTCGGAATGTCCGCAGACCAGATTATCGGTTCCGGTCCGTACAAAATGGTACAGTGGGACAAGGGACAGCAGTTTATTCTGGAAGCAAATGAGGATTATTACGGGGACAAGCCGGAAATTGAAAGAGCTGTATTTCTGATTCAGGAAGAGGACGCCAGATTTGTAGCGGCAAAAGCCGGAGAGGTAGACATTGCGCTGACCTCTGCAACTCTTGCAACCACAGAAATCGAAGGCATGCATGTAGAAAAAGTAGAATCCGTAGACAATAGAGGCATTACCCTTCCAACCGTTCCCGATGAAGGAAAGAAGACGGAAGACGGATATAAAATCGGAAATAATATTACCTGTGATGTGAATGTGAGAAAGGCTCTCTGCTACGGCGTAGACAGACAGCAGATTATTGACGAAGCCTTAAACGGCCTTGCAAAACCGGCTTATTCCGAGTGTGACGGTATGCCATGGTGGAATGAGGAGGACGTTATTGAAACGGATGTGGATTATGCAAAGGAACTTCTGGAACAGTCCGGCTGGAAGGATACAGACGGAGATGGCATCCGGGAAAAGGACGGAAATAAGCTGGCCTTTCATCTGATGTATTTTGCGGGAGATTCCATGCGCCAGGCTGTGGCTATGTCTGTGGCAAATCAGGCAAAAGAAAATCTGGGCTTTGACATTACGGTGGAAGGTGTCAGTGAGGATGATACCATTAAGAGAATGTTTTCTGAACCTATGATTATGGGATGGGGTTCCGACAGTCCCATGACTTCTTATATGCTGTTCCACAGCAGCAATGCGGGAAAGACAGACTGGTACAATCCGGAATTTTATATGAGCGATAAGACAGATGAGTATCTGGATAAAGCCATGAATTCGCTGACCATTGAAGACTCCTATGAGTGGTGGCAGAAGGCACAGTGGGACGGTGAAACCGGTACTTCCATGAAAGGGGAGGCGCCCTGGGCATTCTTTGTAAATATGACACACCTTTATTATGTGAAAGACGGATTAAATATCGGAAACCAGAGAATCCATGCTCATGGACAGGCATGGCCGCTGATTGCCAACCTGGCAGAGTGGAGCTGGGAATAAAATCGGGTCTGACAAAAGAAGGGGAGCTGCTGCGCTTTTGCGGCGGCCCCTCTCGTTGTGCTTAAAAGAGAAAATGGAGAAAAAACAATGAAGAGTAAATATTATCTGAAATTCACAGGGAAATATCTTGTGCGCATGGTGACGCTGCTGATTGCAGTCAGCGTCATCAGCTTTGTACTGGTCAGTCTTTCCCCTGTAGACCCGGTACAGCAGTATGTGGGCTCGGTTCCCAATGTCAGCGTGGAGCAGAGAGCGAAAATAGCGGAATACTGGGGGCTAAATGACCCGCCTGTTGAGCGGTTTCTGGCATGGGGGAAATCCATTCTCCACGGCGATTTCGGGGTATCCCTTTTGTATCGCCGCCCGGTACTGGATATCATCAGGGAAAAATTTGCGGCTTCCCTGGCTCTTATGATGACTGCGTGGGTGTTTTCCGGCGTCATAGGCTTTGGGGTTGGTTGTATGATGGGAGTCTGGAACGGAAAATGGCCGGATAAAATTTTGAAAAAGGTGTGCCTGATTATGTGTTCCATTCCCACTTTCTGGATTGGAATTGTGTTTCTGATGATTTTTTCCGTACAGCTTGGCTGGTTCCCTATGGGCATGAGTGTGCCAAAAGGTGTTCCCGCAGACCAGGTGACGCTTCTGCAGAGGATTCACCATTTGATTTTACCGGCACTTACCCTGAGTTTTCTGTCCTTTGCCAATGTGGCGCTGCACACAAGGGAGAAGCTGGTAGATGTACTGGAAAGTGACTATGTGCTGTTTGCCAAAGCCAGGGGAGAATCGAAATGGAGTGTGCTGAAACGCCATGGTTTCCGCAACATTATGCTGCCTGCGGTGACCATGCAGTTTGGCTCTTTCAGCGAACTGTTCGGCGGCTCTGTTCTGGCAGAAAATGTATTTTCCTATCCGGGGCTTGGGGCAGCGGCTTCAGCGGCGGGGATGGCCTCGGATGTGCCGCTGCTTCTGGGCATTACCCTGTTCAGCGCATTGTTTGTATTTGTAGGAAATATGCTGGCGAATATCATATATGGAATTGTAGACCCGCAGATAAGGGAGGGATATGGACATGAGTAATACAGCAGCAGTCAGCGCCGGAACAAAACCAAGAAAGCTGCAGATAAACCGGCGGACAAAAACCATCTTTTTTGCAGTCATGATTCTTGCCGTATTATTTTCCGTATATCTGGCAGGAGCGCTTCTCAGTGACGACCTGATTCAGGCAGATTTTTCTAAAAAAGGGCTGCCGCCTTCCCTGGAACATCCTTTTGGGACGGATATGCTGGGACGAGATATGCTGGTGCGAACCATTAAGGGGCTGTCTGTCAGCATTGTGGTCGGTGTAGTGGCTTCTACCGTCAGCGCCGTGATTGCATTGATTGTAGGAGTGGCGGCAGCAACGGGAACCTCCTGGCTGGACCATTTTATCAACTGGGTGATTGATTTGGTTATGGGAATTCCCCATACAGTACTGCTGATTCTCATTTCCTTTGCCTGCGGAAAGGGTCTGAAAGGCGTGCTCATTGGCGTGGCAGTGACCCACTGGACAGGGCTTGCCCGGATTATCCGAAGTGAGGTTCTGCAGATTCGTTCCCAGCAGTACATAGAGGTATCCAAGAAACTGGGACATTCCAGTTGGTGGATTACCGTACACCATATTCTTCCTCATATGATTCCACAGTTTGTCATCGGACTGATTTTGATGTTTCCACATGCCATTATGCATGAATCCAGTCTGACTTTTCTGGGATTCGGACTTTCCCCGGAGCAGCCTGCTATCGGAATCATCCTTTCAGAATCTATGAAATATCTGTCAACAGGAATGTGGTGGCTGGCCTTTTTCCCAGGACTCATGCTGGTAATGATTGTGCTGCTTTTTGACAGGCTGGGAGAAAACGTAAAGAAAATCGTGGACCCGTACAGCGCCCATGAATAGGAGAACATTATGAAAAACGAGAGTATTTTATCTGTAAAGGATTTGTCTGTATCCTTTCACATGTATGAAAAAGGTTTGGAGCAGTATGATTTAAAAGTCATTTCTAATATGACGCTGGACGTGCGTCCGGGTGAGATTGTGGCGATTGCAGGTTCCAGCGGTTCCGGAAAAAGTCTTCTGGCCCATGCGGTGATGGGGCTGCTTCCGGAAAATGCGGCCATAGGCGGTGAAATTTCCTATAAAGGAAAAGTTTTGAGTCAGAAAGATAAGGAAAAACTTCGGGGAAAAGAGTTTGCCCTGGTACCTCAGTCCGTTTCCTTTTTGGATCCGCTGATAAAAGTGGAGGCCCAGGTCAGAGGCCCGAAGCCGGATATGGCAAAGATAGAGGCCCAAAAAGAAATTTTCAAACGATTTCAGTTAGACGAAAAAACAGAGAAGCTGTATCCGTTTCAGCTTTCCGGAGGAATGGCCAGGCGGGTATTGGTGTCTACAGCCGTGCTAAGTGGGGCAGAAGTGATTATTGCCGATGAACCTACGCCGGGGCTGGATTTGGATATGGCTATGGAAGCCCTGAAAGTATTCCGGGAACTGGCGGATGAGGGGAAAGCGGTGATTCTCATTACCCATGACATTGATTTGGACTTTCATATGGCAGACCGCATTGCCGTGTTTTATGCGGGAACCACGGTGGAAATGGCAGAGGCAGAGGATTTCCGACAGGGTGAGCATGCGCTTCGCCATCCCTATTCCAAAGCCCTGTGGAGAGCACTGCCCCAGAATGGATTTGAACCCATTTCCGGTTTCCAGCCCTATGCGAAATATCTTCCCAAGGGCTGTCTGTTTTCGCCCAGATGTCCGTATAAGACAGAAAAATGTGAAGAAAAAATACCTATGAGAGAAGTCCGTGGGGGCTATGTGAGGTGTATACATGCAGATTGAAGCAAGAAATATCAGTTTCCGGTACAGGGAAAATACACCCTGGATTTTAAAGGATGTCAGTTTGAAAATAGAGGAGGGCGAGCGGGTCGGCCTGGTAGGCCCCAGCGGATACGGAAAAAGCACGCTGGTAAAAATTCTGGCCGGTTATTTGAAGCCAACAAAAGGGGAGGTGCTTCTGGACGGAAAGCCTCTGCCGAAAAAAGGAGTCAGTCCGGTTCAGCTTATCTACCAGCATCCGGAAAAAGCGATCAATCCCAGGTGGAAGATGAAAAAAGTTTTGCAGGAGTCCGGTATGTTCCGGGATGAGGTTATGGATGCGCTGGGAATTGAAAGAGACTGGCTGGAGCGCTATCCAAGAGAACTTTCCGGCGGGGAGCTGCAGCGGTTCTGTGTGGCCCGTTCTCTCTTTGAAGGCACTCATTTTCTTTTTGCCGATGAAATGAGCACCATGCTGGACGTGATTACCCAGGCGCAGATATGGAATCTGATGCTAAAGGAGGTAGAAGAGCGCAGGCTGGGGCTTCTCATGGTGACTCACAATGCTTATCTGGCAGAGAAAATCTGCGCCAGAACCATTCGTCTGGAAGAAATCAATACCAGGGAGGAATAACAATGGACGTAAATATAGTTTTGTTTGATGATTTTGAAACGTTGGACGCTTTTGGCCCGGCAGAAGTATTCGGAAAATTGCCGGAACATTTTCACCTCCGGTATTTGTCTGTGTCGGGAGATGTGATAAACAGCACACAAGGGGGAAAGGTCTGGACAGACTTTCTGATTCCGGAAGAAATCGAAGGAATTTTACTGGTTCCGGGAGGCAAAGGGGCCAGAAGACTTCTGTGGAAGGACGAGAGAACCTTGAATCTTATAAAAAAAGCGGCTGAAAACGCAGATTACTGTCTGATGATTGAAAACGGTTCTGCTCTGCTAGCGCAGACGGGTATGCTGTATCGGCGGAAAATAGCGGATTTTCCTATGGACGCAAACTGGAACCGTATGTTTACAGCAGGAATCGAAAGAGTGGAGAATGCAAGGGTGGTCATTGACGGAAAGTTTTATTCCTGTAGCAGCAGTATGGCGGGAATCGATACAGCCCTCTGGGTCGCAGCGGATATTCTGGACATTTCTGCAGCAGAGAAAGCGGCTGGCCAGATGGGATATTCGTGGAATGAAAATGCAGACGAAGACATTTACTGCTGAAAAAGACCGGGGGAAAAGCATGGAAAAGAAAGACCAGACAAGGTATGATAAAGCCATGGTGAATAGAATTGCCCGTGCCACGGGACACCTGAAAATGGTGCGGGACATGGTGGAGCAGGAGCGGGACTGCAGCGAAGTGCTGATTCAGCTTGCAGCGGTGAAATCTGCGGTAAACGGTGCAGGAAAGGAAATTTTAAAGCAGTATATGGAAGAGTGCGTGGACCAGGAGCTTCGGCAGCAGGACAACGAAGGGCTGGGAAAGCTGAAGAAGGGAATTGACAGCTTTATGAAATGAAATTTATCAACAAAAATGTGTGATTTTTTGAAAAATCAACCCCCAGGGAGGCTTGTAAGGAGAGGAGAAATGGGGTAGGATAGATTTACAGTTACCGCATACATCCTCCGCATAGATGAATAGACGGTAATATGTAATGTCAAATCCTCATACAAAATAAGACCGCCGCGTCAGGGTAATCAGGGAGAAAACTGAGAGATACCAGGATGCAGAGGTCTTATTTTTGTATAGAATGATAAGTGAGAGTTTGTAAAAGTATATAAAAATACCATGGGAAAGAGAGAGGTTTTTCTATTCGACAGGAGAAAAATGGGTATGCTATAATGACAGCAAGAAAAATTCGGATAAGGAGGAAAGGAAAATGGCAGTATCTATGGCAGTTGTCCCATTATTAAAGGGAGAAGAAGCGAAGGCAATTTTGAGGGATTTTGAGGCGTCGAAAATGAGAATCTATTCTGTAGCTGAAAGGAAAGCAACAGATGAAAAAGTGGCAGAAATATTGAAGCGAAAGAAAGCAAAAATATGAAGTATATAGAAGGAAAAATCGATAGAAAAAAGCGGGAATCTGCCGCATAAAACAACAGTCATGGATACTGTATTTTATGCGGCAGTCATTCGTTTCCGGCTTTTAAAGTTCCCGTTCTCTCTGTACCTTCCGAATATAAGCAGAAGGCGTCATACCAGTGCATTTCTTAAAAATCTTAGAAAAATAATACGGATTATTCCCACACCCTACCAGCTCCGCTACATTTTGTATTTTGTCAGGATTTTGTCCGGACAGAATCTCTTTGGCTTTTTGCACACGCAGATTCATCAGATAGGCAGAAAATTTCTGATGCGTTTCGTTTACAAAACAGCGGCTGACATAGTTTACATTCATGTACAGATGATTTTCCGCAATCCATTTTAAAGTCAGATTAGAATCTGAAACATGCGTTTCCAGATAGCGGAGTAAGTCTTCAATAAAAGGACTGTAGGAAGCAGAAGAACGTTGGGATAAAAGAACCAGTTCGTCTACTTTTTGCATAAATCGATTTAAGATAACCAAAAGGTCATGCTCTTTTTGAATGTCAGATAAAAACTCGGTGACGTAGGCAGCATTACCAGAAGAGAGCCGGGTGCTTATGGTCAATAGTATTTGAGCGGAAAGCTGCAAAAGAAAATCCCGGCTGGAAACAGACTGCAGGATATCGGACAGCTTTTCATGAGCCATCTGCCGCATTTTTACATCCGGTGACAGCAGGGCGGGACAGAGCTGTTTGGCCTGAGCGACAATTTGTTCATAGTTAAAGTTTGCCAAAAGCCGGTTTTCCATAGCAAAGTAAAATACATCAAACCGTTTTAACTTGGGAATCAGATATTCCAGCAAAGAGCTCAAGTCAGAATAAGTGGCCCGGTCATAGACCACAGAAGTCTTCTGATTAGGGAAGGACAATGCGGAGAAAAAGCAGTCCATTGCCTGGTAATCCGAACTGAAATTCGGGAAAAACAAAAGCAGGATATTGGAAATATAAACTTTGTATATGGTTAGGTGGGGAGCGTGTTTTTCAAAATAGGTGTCTACCATGCGGATGGCGTCACTTAAATAGTTCTTTTCTAAATAGAAAATTCGGCAAAGCTGATAAGGGGTTTGCGTAAAATCCAGATATTTTTCATAGGAATCCCAAGAGACAGTTTCTCCTTCAGGCAGAGCAATTCCCTCACCGATGATATTCTGAATCAGAGCATAATGGAGATTTTTAAATAATTGGTTGTCTGAGAGAACAGATTCCTCATGGCAGTATAATTCTTGGCAATCTTTCACTACGGATTGCACACAGTCTGTAATCTGCTGATTGCCGCAGGGCTTTAACAGATAATGACGGACACCGCACTTCATAGCGCGTTTGGCATAGTCAAATTCTCCGTATCCGGATAGAATGATAAACTGCGTGTTCAGATTGGTATGAGAAATCCTCTCAATAAGTTCCAGACCGGAAATGCCGGGCATGCGGATATCCGTCATGACAATATCGGGGGATTCGTCTAAAATTGTATGATAAGCTTCTACGCCGTCCAGACAGGTTCCGACAAGCGTAATTCCAAGTTCGTCCCAGGGTATCACTTTTGCAATGGTATTACAGATAATTTCTTCATCGTCTACAATTAGTAATTTCAGCATAGCAATTCCTTTCTTTTATAGTTGTATTTTCATTTTTAATTGTTTTTTTCTTGTTGTTCTTCAGTTTTTTGTGAAATTGCAGGAAGGGAAATCTGAACAATGGCATACTCTTCCCCAGTTAGTTCGTCTTCTGCATTGGTCAATTTCAAGCCATATTCTTTGCCGTAGGACAGAGTGAGACGCTTGTGAATATTTAAAAGTCCGATACCAAATCCATGAGGGTGTATTTCCTCTGTTTCCAGTTTTTCCAGAAGGTGTTCTTCAAAAGAGGAACCGTTATTTTTTACCTCAATCAGAAGCACATTTTCTTTGACAGAGGCACGGATAGAAATGTGACAGACTTCAGATATTTCTTCTAACCCATATCGAATGGCATTTTCCAAAATAGGCTGTATAGTAAATTTGGGAAGCTGCAGACAGTAATAAGCAGGGGGAATTTCCACTGTGTATTCCAGCCGTTGGGGGTACCGCAGTTTCTGAATAATTATGTAATTTTCTAAAAGTTTTACTTCTTCCTCCAGGGTAAAAGGTGTGTTCGCACGGCTAAGAGAAATCCGAAGGAGATTTCCAAGAGCTGTGGTGATTTGCACAATATCCTCGGCATTAAGCGCTTTGGCGCGCCAGTTGATAGAGTCCAGAGTATTATAGAGAAAATGAGGGTCCATCTGGCTTTCCAGAGCTTTCAGCTGGGCTTCTTTTTTTAAGAGTTCGTTAGTGTAGTTTTCTGTAATAAGCGTGTTCAGTTTCATTGCCATAGAATTAAAATGAAGGTGAAGTTGTCCAATCTCATCTTTTCTCTGTTTGTAATCATCCGAGGTTTCTGTAAAATCATAAATACCATCTCCAACCAGGTGCATTTTAGTGATAAGATAGTTAAAATGTCTTGTCAGTGCGGAAAGTATTTTAGAGGAAAGCAAAAATACAGTACAAAGAGAAAGAATCATGACAAGGATACAAGTAGCTGAGGTAAGCGTAAAAGTACGGGCTATGGAATCATAGGAAATCATAGCAATATAATGCCAGCCATAGAAGGGAATTTGTCCTTTTACGGCAAAAAAGGATTCGTGGTTCAGGTTTGTGACACTGTATCCCTCTTTTGTATCAGAAATTAATTTTTCAATATCTTCTTCACGAAGAGGATTGGAAGAATAAATATCTGTTCCTTTATCAAACATAAGGAAAGATGGTGCTTCATAAGAGGAATGAAAAACGGTGGTCTGTTCTATAAGTGTATTCAGATTCAGATTTATAATCAATGTACCAATAGGCTGAAGGGAAAAGGGGTTGGTTTCCCTTAATTCTTTTACAAGAAAAAAACCATATTCCTGACTGTAATCTGTTACCCAGATAGTAGCACCCTGGGCAAGTCTCCCATGTTTTATCAAATCATTTCGGACGTCCATAGGAACCTTTTGGAAACGAATAGAATGGGTACTGATGGTACTGTTTTCCTGTAAAATGGAAATATAAGAAATAGACCGATTAGCGGTGTTAAACAGATAATTCGTAAGAGTATTGTAAACACTGCTTTCTATATTTTGTTTTTTTCTTATGGAGTTCTCATCAGCAATAGCAGGTAATTGAGTTTGTACGGTATTGTTGGCAAGAATCATATTTGCCAGTTCTTCTGCTTCCTGTAAAGAGGCATAGATTTCAGAGGCAGAATAGGATAAATTAGTAGAAACAGAATTATATAAAGCATGGTCATAAGCTTTAGAAATATAATGAATACTGAAAAAAGCAATGACAGAGGTAAAAAATACACAACCTAAAATAATCAGTTCTATTTTGGATTTTAAAGGCATATCACGGAACTTTTTAGTAAACATAGAAAATTCTCCTTAAATAGTTAAAGTACTATGACTAATTATACAAAATAATGAAAATGAAATAAATAGATTCTGATATAAAGTGTGTTTTTTGCAAAAATATAAGAATTTTACCGAAAATAGTAAGGAAATTATGGGCAAAAGTTGGTTTTATTGATTTTTTATCGGTTAAAAAATTTATATAATATAGTCAGAAATTCAATCAAGAACGTTTTTAAGAAGCTTCTTAAAAAGGAATAGGAGGAAGAGATGAACGCTGGAAAAGTGAAAAAAGTTTTTGCATGTATGCTCATAGGAACTTTGGGTGTGTCCTCATTAGGGGCTTGTGGACAAGGAGCAGAAAAGGGGACGGAAACAAAAACAGAAAAGGAAGGTGCGAATTCTAATAATTTGGTAATGGCATGGTGGGGAAATCAAGTGAGAAATGAGAAAACCCAGGCAGTGTTAGATAAGTATCAGGAGGAAAATAAGGATATCACTGTGGAGGGACAGTTTTATCAGTGGAACGATTATTGGAGTAAGATGGCGACGGCAGCAGCCGGAAAGAGTATGCCGGATTTGATTCAAATGGACTATTCTTATATCGACCAGTATGTAGATAAGGGACAGCTGTTGGATTTAACGCCATATATTGAAAGCGGAGCTTTAGATACCACGAATATTCCTGAAAATGTATTAGAAATGGGAAAAGTCAAAGATGGGATTTATGGAATTGCAGGAGGTGTCAGCGGAAATTGCTTATTTTATAACAAAACGGTAACAGATGAACTTGGAATTACAATGAAGGATAATATGAGCCTGGAAGAGTTTATAGATATTGCCAAAGAAGTTACAGAGAAAACAGGCTATCGTGCAAAACTGATTCAGGACGTAAATTATATGGGAGAATGGGCAAGAGCAGAAGGAATTCCCATTGTAGAAGCAAAAATGCCAGTGGATAATGCAGAAGCTTACGAACCCTTTTTTCAGATTTTAGCAGATGGAATTAAAGATGGTTGGTGTATTACTCCTGATAATGTAGATACCACTGGACTTGAAACTGACCCATTAGTATATGGTTCCAGTCCGGAGACCATGGCATGGGTTACCATGAACGGGACATCAAATCAGTTGACGGCACTCCAGGCAGCGGCACCGGAAGGAACGGAGATTGGTGTTACAACTATTCCAACCAGTGATACAAAAGTATCAAATTATTTAAAGCCGGCATTATATTTTTCTATCAGCGCAGATACCAAAAATCCAGATGAAGCCGTATCTCTTTTGAACTATCTGATTAATTCGGAAGAAGCAAATGAAATTCTTTTAGGAGAGAGAGGAGTACCGGCTTCCACCAAAATAGCAGAGCATATTAACAAATTAGTTAGCGAAACAGAGCAGAAATCCTTTGCATATGTTACAGATGTGATTACACCTAATTGTTCTCCTATTAATCCGCCTGACCCTACAGGAATGAGTGAATTAAATGATACGCTTAAAAAAATAGTGGAGAAGGTCAGCTATGGAGAAAGTACTCCGAAAGAAGCGGCACAAGAATATTACAACAAGGGAATTGAATTGTGGGGAGAATAAAACATAAGTAAAAGCTGTCGCATATCTGTAGCAAACAGAAAAGCGACAGCTTTTTTGACAGTGCAAATTAAGATGTTAAGAATACAGAACGGACCTGGAAAGGAGACAATATGCATTCAGGCAGTAAACTACATAAATTTTTAAATCAGGAAAAAAGTGCAGGAGTTATTTTCTGTATGCCGTTTATTATCGGCTTTATTGTATTTTTAGTTGTACCTATGGGAATTTCTTTTTACTATTCTTTTTGCAATTATGATATTTTGTCACCACCGGAATTTATTGGTCTTGATAACTATATTAAAATGTTTACGGGAGATGAAGTGTTCTGGAAATCTTTCAAAGCCACCTTATATTTTGCCTTGGTTTCTGTACCGCTTCGGTTGATTTTTGCTCTGATTGTGGCCATGATTCTTGTAAAGCCTACGAAACTTACCGGTTTTTATCGGGCGGCATATTACTTGCCATCCATTATTGGAGGTTCTGTTGCCGTTGCCGTATTGTGGAAAAGAATGTTTGCACCGGATGGAGTTATCAATGCAATTTTAGGAACTTTTGGGATTGAAACAAATTTTGCATGGCTGGGAAGCACGAAAACGGCTATCTGGACTTTGATTTTACTGGCAGTTTGGCAGTTTGGATCTTCCATGCTGATATTTCTTTCAGCACTAAAACAAATACCAAAAGACTTGTATGAAGCAGCAGAGGTAGACGGAGCAAATAAAGTAACTAGGTTTTTTAAAGTAACACTTCCTCTTTTGACACCTACCATATTTTTTAATCTGGTAATGCAGATGATTAATGGATTTTTAGCATTTACGCAGAGTTTGATTATTACGCAGGGAAAACCTATGGACAGCACACTATTTTATGCGGTTTATATGTATCAGCAATCTTTTAATTATAATAGTGCAGGTTATGCGTCTGCAATGGCATGGACGATGTTGTTATTTATTGGAGCATTAACATTTATACTGTTTAAGACAAAAAAACTTTGGGTTTATGAGCAGGGGTGAGAAAATGAAGATAAAGAATAAGGTTAAAAAGGGAATTTATCATATTCTGGTGTTTGGTTTTGGGTTGGTTATGTTGTATCCGTTGTTTTGGATGTTTATGAGTTCTTTTAAGGAAAGCAGTACTATTTTTACGACAGCAGGTCAGATTATACCTGAAAAGTTTATGATTACAAACTACATAAACGGATGGAAAGGATTTGCAGGAATCTCATTTGGCACTTTTTTCAAAAATTCTCTGTTTATTTCTGTTTTAGCAACTGTGGGAACGCTGATGTCCTCTGCTTTAGTTGCCTATGGATTTTCCAGATGTAATTTCAGAGGAAAGAAAATTCTGTTTGGAGCAATGCTGGCCTCTATGATGTTGCCGGGACAGATTCTTATGGTGCCCCAGTATCTGTGGTATCAGAAGCTGGGCTGGGTAGGTGGCTTCCTTCCTTTAATTGTTCCGTATTGTTTTGCAATTCAGGGATTTTTTGTGTATTTAATGATGAATTTTATCAATGGAATTCCGAGAGATTTAGATGAAGCGGCAAAAATCGACGGCTGCTCTTACTACAGTATTTTCGGAAGAATTATTTTACCTCTTATGACTCCAGCAATTATTACAGGTGGAATTTTTTCCTTTATGTGGAGGTGGGATGATTTTATGTCAGCGCTGCTGTATATTAACGATGCTGAAAAATATCCGGTTTCACTGGCCTTGAAATTGTTTGCAGACCCCGGGTCTTCTTCTGATTATGGGGCAATGTTTGCCATGGCAACACTTTCTTTAGTGCCTATTGTAATTATTTTCTTTGTCTTTCAGAGATATTTAGTAGATGGAATTGCAACTTCCGGATTAAAAGGATAGGAAAGAAGGGAAAACTTATGGTTCGGGTAGGAATTGTGGGATGCGGGAACATTGGGAAGGTTCACGCAGAAGTTCTGAAGAACATGAAACACATACAGATACAGGCGTTTGTGGATAAGAATCTGGAGAATGCCTTGAAACTTGCAAAGATTTATGGAGGAGACAACACAGGATGCTATTCTTCTCTTTCTGAAATGTTAAGCACAGAAGAAATTGATGTACTCCATATTTGTACACCGCATTATCTTCATGTGTCTATGGCAAAAGAAGCGTTGGCACGAAAAATTCATGTTTTTATGGAAAAGCCCCCAGCTATTTCAAAAGAAGAATTTTTTTCTTTAAAAGAGGCAAAAAATCAATCGGGAAAGGAAGTTGGAATATGTTTTCAGAACCGCTATAATAAAACCACGGAGAAAATTTGTGATAGCTTAAAGAACAGGACTCTGGGAAAGATAAAAGGTGCCCGGGCATTTCTTACATGGAATCGGCAGGCTGGATATTATGAAGAAAGCGGCTGGCGGGGAATGTGGAGCATGGAAGGTGGGGGTGTTTTGATTAATCAGGCAATTCATACCCTGGACCTGTTGACCTACTTTTTTGGAAAGGCAGAACAGGTAGAGGTTTCCATGCACAACCATCATTTAAAAAATGTAATTGAGGTAGAGGATACGATAGAGGCTTATATAACCTTTTCTTCCGGAAATGTGTGCTTTTATGCTACGAATGCCTATGCAGAGGACGCTCCGGTATTACTGGAGATTGTATGTGAAAATGGGAAAATCAGAATGGAAGGTGAACGACTGGAAATTACAGAAGACAATGGAGAGAAAATCGCATATGATTTCACAAAAAAAGAGCGTTGGGAAGGCAAAAAATATTGGGGGAATTCCCACCAGACTTGTATCCAAGACTTCTATGATAGTATAGCAGCAGGAAGGGCTTATAGGAATAGGTTGGAATCAGTAGAGAACACCTTTGAATTGACAATGGAAATGTATGATTTTATAAGACTTCAAAAAAGCAGAAGGTAAATGGGAGGGTAAAGTAAATGCAAAAAGTAAAACTTGGAATCATTGGTATCGGAAACATGGGAACAACCCATGCGAAAAACGTTCTGGAAGGAAAAGTTCCGACCTTGGAGCTGGCTGCCGTAGCAGATCGTCAGTCCTCCAGAAGAAACTGGTGCAGAGAAAATATGCCTCAGTCCGTACAAATATTTGAAGAGGGCAGTGAGCTCATTCAAAGCGGCGGTTGTGACGCCGTGCTGATTGCAGTTCCGCATTATCAGCATCCGTCTCTTGCCATGGACGCTTTTGACAAAGGTCTGCATGTGCTCTGTGAAAAACCTGCAGGCGTGTATACCAGACAGGTGCGGGAAATGAATCAGGCAGCAGACAAAAGTCAGGTGATTTTTGCTATGATGTTTAATCAACGGACAAACTGCATTTACCGAAAAATGCATGAAATGGTAGAAAACGGAGAACTTGGTGCCATTAGACGGGTAAACTGGATGATTACGGACTGGTATCGTACTCAAAGTTATTATGATTCCGGAAACTGGCGGGCTACCTGGGAGGGCGAAGGAGGCGGTGTGCTTTTGAACCAGTGCCCGCATAATCTGGATTTGATACAGTGGATATGCGGTATGCCTTCCAAAGTACGAAGCTTTTGCCAGGAAGGAAAATGGCATGACATAGAGGTAGAAGACGATGTGACAGCATATCTGGAATACCCCAATGGAGCCACAGGTGTTTTTATCACTTCCACAGGGGATGCGCCGGGAACAAATCGTTTTGAAATTACCGGAGAGTTGGGAAAACTGGTGTGTGAGAATGAAAAGCTGACCTTTTATAAATTGAAAGAAAATTTGACACAGCACTGCGCCACCTGCCAGGGGGGCTTTGATAAACCTCAGTGGGATGTGCTCGAAGTAGATACAGACGGACAGAATGAACAGCATATCGGTGTGATGAAGGCGTTTGCAGGGGCAATTCTTGCAGGAACCCCTCTGGTGGCGGACGGAAGAGAAGGTATCCGGGGACTGGAACTTTCCAATGCCATCCACCTTTCCAGTTGGCTTGGAAAGACTGTAGAACTTCCCATTGATGAAGAACTGTTTTTAGAAGAATTAAATAAAAGAAGAGCAAACTCAAAGAAAAAAGCAGAAAAGGAAAGTGTAGTATTTGATACTGAAAATTCCTATGGAAGCGGACAGGAGGAAAATCATGAAAAATAAAATTGAAATCAGTGGATTTGCAGATGAAATAGCAGAAGATTTAGAGACACAGATAAGCGTTGTGAAAAAACTGGGGATTTCCTACATTGAAATGCGGGGTGTAAACGGAAAGCCTTTGGTAGAACATAGCTTGGAAGAGGTAAAAGAAATCAAGAAGCAGTTGGACAAACACGGACTAAAGCTGTCTTCCGTAGGTTCCCCTATCGGGAAAATACAGATTGCAGAAGATTTTGAAGAGCATTTTGAACTGTATAAAAAAACAGTAGAAATTGCCAAAATCATGGAAACGCCATATATCCGTATGTTTAGTTTCTTTATTCCCGCCGGAGAAACACCGGAAATATATAAAGAACAGGTTTTTGAAAGACTGCAGCGGATGGCGGATTATGCGGAGAAAGAAAATGTAGTTTTACTTCATGAAAATGAGAAGGAAATTTACGGTGACAATGCTTTGCGCTGCCTGGAAATCATGCAGCAGTTTTATGGAGAGCATTTTAAAGCAGTGTTTGATTTTGCTAATTTTGTGCAGTGCCGTCAGGATACGAAAGAAGCGTATGAATTGCTCAAGCCTTACATTGCCTATATTCACATTAAAGATGCAAAGGCAGATTCCGGAATGGTAGTACCGGCAGGGTATGGCGACGGACATGTAAAAGAAATTTTAAAGACTTTGCTGGGCAGCGGATATGAAGGCTTTTTATCCCTGGAACCACACTTGACGGAGTTCACAGGATTTGGCAGTCTGGAACAAAACGGGGAATTGGAAAACCGAAAAATGTCAGGAGAAGAGGCCTACACAATGGCTTATACAGCTCTGAAAGACATTCTGGACAGCCTTTTGCAGGAGGATGAGGAGGTACATAGATGACGGTAAAGCAGGAATATCCCCGCCCACAGTTCGTCAGGAAACCATGGCAGTGCTTAAATGGGATGTGGGACTTTTCGTTTGATGATACAAATGCAGGTATCCGGGAAAAGTGGTATGAAGCAGGGAGAAAATTAGAGAAAAAAATTTGTGTGCCTTTTGTATATCAGTGCGAAAAAAGCGGTATTGGGGATACACAGGTACATGAAATTCTCTGGTATAAGAAGAGATTCACATTGGGAGAAGACGCTCAGAACCGGGAAATATTTCTGCATTTCGAGGCAGTGGACTATGAAGCTTCGGTGTATTTAAACGGAGAGTTTGTGGGGAAACACGAAGGAGGGTATACGCCATTTGCTTTCAATCTGACGCCATATCTGGTTTCGGGAGAACAGGAACTGACTGTGCGTGTGTATGACCCGGCTTTTGACGAAACCATTCCCAGAGGAAAACAGTTTTGGGAAGAAAAACCCCGCAGTATCTGGTACACCCCCAGTAGCGGAATATGGCAGAGTGTGTGGTTGGAATACGCAGCAGAGAAAAGGCTGGACGCGGTTCGATTTACAGCATTGTATGATGAGGGAAAGATAAATCTGAAATGCAGCGGCTGTAAGACAACACCAAAAGACAGACTCCATTATAAAATTTCTTTGCAGAATCAAACTGTGGCAGAAGGAGAATTGTTTTGGAATACAGATGTGTTGGATTTTGATGTGGATTTGATACAGAGAAAAATTTTCCGCACCAATTATCATGAGGCAGGGATTTCGTGGACACCGGAAAATCCCACACTGTTTGATGTGGAATTTGAAATCATAGGCCAGCCGGAGGGAACGGTTACGGATAAAGTTTTTTCTTATTTCGGATTCCGCAAAATCCATACGGAAAACGGAATGGTATATTTAAACAATAAGCCTTACTATCAAAAACTGGTATTAGACCAGGGCTATTGGCCGGAAAGCCTTTTGACCCCACCGGATGATGCTGCTCTGATTCGCGATATAGAAATTGCAAAGGCCATGGGATTTAACGGCTGCCGGAAACATCAGAAGGTGGAAGAAGCCAGATTTTTATACTGGGCTGATAAAATGGGATTTCTGGTTTGGGGAGAATGTGCCTCTGCTCCTATGTACAGCGCTCAGTCTGTAAATCGAACCATGAAAGACTGGAGTGAAATTTTAAAAAGAGATTACAATCATCCCTGTATTGTGACCTGGGTACCCATCAATGAGAGCTGGGGTGTTCCTAACATCCGTACAGATTCCAGGCAGCAGAGTTTTTCCATGGCCTTGTATTATTATCTCCATGCTTTGGATAATACCAGACTGGTGATATCCAACGATGGATGGGAAATGACAAAATCTGATATTTGCGCTATCCATAATTACAGTCACGGACAAAAGGGAGAGCAGCAGGTTTACGAAGCGTATAAAAAGATGTTGAGCACAAAAGAAACACTGGTGCAGTGTCCTCCCTCCTGCCACGATATTTATGCCGGAGGCTATGCGTATGACAAAGTTCCCATTTTGCTGACGGAATTTGGAGGGATTGCGTTTGCGGTATCTGACAGAGAAGGCTGGGGCTATTCAGCCGTCCAGTCCTCAGAAGAATTTGTAGAGGAATACGGACGCATTATGAAAGCTGTTTATGCTTCGGAAGGGCTCTGGGGGTATTGCTATACACAGCTTACGGATGTGGAACAGGAAATCAACGGTCTGGTTACTTATGACAGGAAGCCAAAGTGTGATTTTGCAGAGATAAAGAAAATCAATGGTAGTTATCATGCCTGTAGAATCTAAAAAGTTTATAGCAGGAAAATTCACAGAGAAATAGCACGCGGAGTATTGCGTGCTATTTCTCTGTGTGCTATACTTGGAAAATAAAAGAAGAAAATTGAAAGATAACGTAATAGGGTGGTGATTCATATGGCAGTAACAATTCAACAGATAGCTGAAAGAGCAGGTGTGTCCAGAGGAACTGTGGACCGTGCTTTGAATAATCGTGGGAGGATTAATCCTGAGGTTGCCGAGATGATTAAGAAAACAGCAGAAGAGATGGGATATGTCCACAAAACGCGAAAGAAACAGAAAAATGCAGGCGGGAAGAAAAAGATAGGGATTATTACACAGCTTTCCGGAGCGGCTTTTATGGTTGAGGTGAAAAGGGGAATTTTTACAGTAAAAAAAGAACTGGAAGAGCTGGGGGTAGAAGTCTTAATCAGAGAAAATAATTCGGTCAAAGAAGAAGACCAGCTGCGTGCAATCGAAGAACTGGTAAAAGAAGAGATTCAGGGACTTGCGATTATGCCGGTGGATTCGGAACGAATCAGAGAAAGACTGAACTGGCTGGTGCTTGAAAAGAAAATTCCTGTGGTAACCTTCAATTCAGATATTGTAGGAACGAAAAGAAGCTGTTTTGTAGGAATGGATAATACGCGCAGCGGACGAACTGCGGCAGGGCTTTTTGAAATGCTGACAAGAGGAAAGGGAAAAATCCTTATTATAACCGGATATTTCAGCAGCCTTTTAAATAATTCCCGTGTAGATGGATTTCTGGAAGAACTGAAGAAGCTTTCTCCTAAATTGGAGGTGGCAGGGGTGCAGGGCAGCTTTAACAATGCAGACGAAGTAGAACATATTATTGTGAACGCGATGACAAGTATCGCCGGAATTAATGGTATCTTTGTAGTGTCGGGCGGACAGGAAGGCATTGTAAATGCATTTAGAACATTAGGAATAGAAAAAAGACCCTATGTTGTTATTTATGATAAGACGGAAAAGAATGAAAAGCTTCTGTTGGAGGGAGAGGTGGATTTTCTCATTGACCAGAATGGATTTGAACAAGGATACCGGCCGCCGAGAATTTTGGCAGATATGTTATGGAATGGAAATAAGCCAGAAAAGGAATATTTTTATACAGGAATTGATATTAAGACGAGGTATAATCTGTAATGAGAAAAAGAACGCTACAGAGTTTGTCGGTTGTTTTACTGACCATCGCTTTGGGCAGCGGATGCGGATGGAACGAATCTTATGAAAACGTAAACGAAAGTTATGTTGTGGGAGTTGTGACTAAATCCAGCACCAGCGAATTTTGGATGTCAGTCAATTCTGGAATGAAAGCAGCGGCAGAAAAATATAACATGAAAGTGATTATAATGTCGCCGGATACAGACTGGCAAAGGTACTTGCAGAGCAGCTGAACCATGAAGGACAGGTGGGCATTGTGGCAGGTGATTTGAAGCAGAAATGCCACAGGGAACGGGTGGAAGGTTTCAAGGAGTATATGAAGAGCGAGACAGAGATGCAGGTTGAATTTGTGGAAAGCGGATATGCAAATCTGCAGATGTCAGAACAAAAAGTAAGAGATTTAATCAATCAACATCCCCAGGTGAAGGGAATTATGGCGACCAGCGGGGTAACGGCCATGGGATTGGCAGATGAACTGCGTGATACAGAAATCAAGATTGTGGCAGTGGATGCCCAGGAAGATTCTCTGGAAGCGGTAGAAAAAGGGGAGCTTACAGCGCTGGCAGCTCAATCGGGATATCAGCTTGGGTATGAGACCATTTCCTATATTGAGAAATTGAGAAGAAAGGAAAATCCGGAAAAAAACTATGAAATAGAAATTGAGATTCTGACTCAGGAGAATATTGCACAGTATAGGAGATCGTATGAGAAAAAGTAGTATACGAAGTAAAATACTGATATCCATCATTGGAATCACGCTGTTTACAGCCCTGGCAATCGCAGCGGTCTTTTATGAAAAATCGGTGCGGATGATTGAACAGAATTATATTACAACTTTGAAACAGCGTATCAGATTAACGGCAGATACCATTGACAATGTGCTGCTCAATGTATGCAATATAGATATTAAAGCTTCCTGTGATGAAGAAATCAGAGCACAGTTGGAGCAATATAACAGGGACGGGGATGAAAACAGACTGGAAGCATTATCTGACAGAATGCGTATATTTGCGAAAATGGACAGCGCCATTTCTTCTTTATATCTGATCATTCCCCAAAAGAATCTGATAGTGACGACCCTGGATTATCCTGTATACAGAAGCGGAGTAGAAGCGGAAAAGCTTCAGAACTTTCAGAAAAATATTCAGGAAGACCTGGGGCCGGTGATATTGGAAGATTTGGTACACAATGACGAAAAATTCGTTACATTTGCAGAGCCGGTAACAGATACGCAAGGGAATACCCTGGCATATCTATGTGCAAATATTTCAGAAAACAGTCTGAGTTATTCTTATTTTGCAGAGCCCCTGAATGAGAACTTAAGCCAAATCTGTCTGGTGTATCACGGGGAAATCGTAGCATCCGGCAACTTATCCGCAATGGGTAAGAAGTTTGACCAGAAACAGTATGGGAAGTGGATGAAGGGCACAGAAGTGACAGGCGCAGACAGAAAGAATATTTACATATATTGTGAAGGTGAATTTTCAGGTTACGGAATATTTGCCAGTGTAAAGCGAAGTGTGATATTAAGCGATTTGGCACAGATACAGAACTATATTTTCGGAATGACGGCAGTGATTGTCTTGCTGGCCTTTCTGGCAGCAATTTATATTACGAGAATTGTATACAGGCCCATTCGCAAATTACTGTTGGCTATGAAAAAAGTTTCGGATGGAGATTTGGATACAAGGGTAGAAGTGATATCCAAAGATGAGATTGGAATGGCGGCAGAAGAATTTAATCGGATGCTGAATCATATTAAAGCGCTGATTCAGCAGCTTCTTCATCAGGAACAGGAGAAAAAGGACGCGGAGCTGGAGGCGCTGCAGTATCAGATTACGCCGCATTTTATGTATAATACATTAAATTCCATTAAGTGCTATGCGTATATCCACCAACAGAAGGAGATTGCAGAAGTAATGGATGACTTTGTAGAACTTCTGCAGGCCTGTATCCGCAAAAAGGGAGTGTTTATGACCGTGGCAGAGGAGATGCAGCTTTTGGGGAATTATATCCGTCTGCAGGAATTCCGTAATGGTGAAAAGTACCAGACACAGTATGTGGTTGACAGGGAAGCCCAGCAGTGTCTGATTCCAAGGCTGATTCTGCAGCCGCTGGTGGAAAATGCGGTGCTTCACGGATTGGACCTTAAAAATGGAAGAAATCTTCTTATCATCCAGGCATGGACGGAAGGCACCCGGCTGTATTTAAAAGTTCAGGATAATGGAAGAGGAATGACACAAGAGAAGATAGAAGAACTTTTTGAAAAAAAGGAAAAGAAAACCAGAGGACTGACCGCAGTAGGAATTCCCAATATACGGGACAGGCTGCAATTATATTATGGGGAACAGGCCAGGTTGTCATATGAGAGCTGCAGTGAGGGGACAACCGCTCTGATTTATCTGCCTGTAAACAGAAGCGAGGGCTAGGAACTATGCAAAATGTATTATTGGTTGATGATGATTTTTTAGTACGAAGTTATCTAAAAATGCTTCCTTCCTGGGAAAAAACCGGATTTGAAATTATTGCAGATGTAAGGGATGGCGAAGAAGCGCTGGAAGTGATGGAGCGTGCAGAAATAGAGCTTGTGGTCACAGACATTGCCATGCCGCTCATGGACGGAATCCGGCTCATTCGTGAGATTCGGAAACGCTATACAGGTATTTATGTGATTGTATTAAGCTGTCACGATGAATTTGAATATGTGAAGGAAGCCATGAAAGAAGGAGCAGATGAATATGTTCTGAAAAATACGCTGAATGAAGAAAGTCTGTATACCTTGCTGCAGGCGGCAAAAGAGAAACTGGCTTCCCGGAAGATGAGGGAAGCAGATGTTTTACAGGAAAAAAAGAAAGCTGTGCACAGCAATGCAGCGTATTCCTCTGACATCAATCGTAAATTCCTGTTTTTTAACCGGCTTCTGACAGGCACATGGTCTGATAAAGAGTGGGAAAGGGAGCGGGAAGCAGCAGGAATCCATGGGAAATATCAGAATAGTGCAGTAATTGTGATGAAACTGGAGGATTATGAGAACCAGGAAGACCCGTGGTCAGAAGTGAAAAAAGAGCAATATTGTCTGGAATTTATGAAAAGATTTCAGCATATGGCAGATGAAATGGCAGCAGAGATGAAGATAGAAGAAGATGTCATCTATGTTGGAAATGGTGTGTTCTGCTGTTTTGTAGATTTGTCCGATATGTGCAGGAGCAGTGTGATGTACCAGAATCTCACCAATATGGCCTCTGCGTGTTACCGGATTTGCAGGGGAGAAGAGTATGTATATCAAATCGGAGTCAGCAATATTTGTATTGGAGCAGAAGCAGTGAGGCAGGCTTATCAGCAGGCCCGGCTTATGGTAAAAGCCGGATTCTATGATTCCGATGGAATTACCTATTACGAGCCGGATAAGGTGATGAAAAAAGAACTCCCCAAAGAGGCCTCAATCCTGATAGAACAATTAGATAAAATCCGGGAAAAAGGTGGGAAAGAGGAATTTCGGAAATTGTCGAAAGCAGCTATAGAGGCATTTCAAAGGGAGTGGACAGACAGTACGATGGTTCGGCATTGGCTGAAATAAATGGAACAGAGGATACCCGGACCCATAAAAGAAGAAAAATGGACCGTTCGCACAATAGAGGAGGCAGGCAAGGTACTGGAAAAAATAGCAGACCGTCTGTTTGTATGTGAAAATGTTTCTATTCCGGAACAGATTAGCAAACCGGTCCGTAAAGCAGCAGAATATGCAGCAGAACACTACAGAGAGGCAATCGGGTTAAATGAGGCGGCAGAGACGGCAGGTGTGAACAGTACATACCTCAGTTATCTGTTTCGTCAGGAAATGGGCATCGGATTTGCCGGTTATCTGCTGAATCTGAGGCTTGAACATGCCAAAAAGCTGTTGAAAGAGAGTGATTTGAAAATATGGCAGATTGCAGAGAAGTCAGGATTTCATGACTATCATTATTTTTCAAAGGTCTTTAAGAAGGCAGTGGGCATGAGTCCTGCACAATATGGGAAGGACGCAGGGAAAAGATAAATAGAACCAGGTAATGAGAAAATATCGTTCTGACGATGCAGGGTCGGAACGATATTTTTTACTTCCGGGAAAAGCTGCTTTGGCAGAAAAAAAGCGTGCATTAAGCGGGGGAAATGAAAGCACGCGTGCATTTCTAAAAATAGCACCCAAAGAAAATACCCCTGTCAGACTGCCCGTGAAAAATTCCTAAAGATATTCCTACATATCAAAAAATTCTACCAGTGCCCTGGAAACGTTTTTTCGAGTACCATATAGCTATGAAGAAAACATGAGTGAAACGAAAAAACAAGAAAAGAGGAAAGAAAGATGTTAGATAAGAACAGAGTAAAGCTTGGAATTGCACCCATTGCATGGACCAACGATGACATGCCGGATTTGGGAAGTGAGAATACCTTTGAGCAGTGTGTAAGCGAGATGGCGCTGGCCGGATTCACGGGCTCTGAGGTTGGAAATAAATATCCCAAAGACACAGCGGAACTGAAAAAAGCATTGAGCCTTCGCAGGGTTGAGATATGTAATCAGTGGTTTTCCGCATTTTTGATTACAAAGCCTTTTGAGGAGGTGGAGAAAGCATTTCGCGCACAGCTTGCGTATCTGAGAGAGATGGGAGCCAAGGTGATTGGAGCTTCTGAGCAGAGCCATAGTGTTCAGGGGATGTTGGATACCCCGGTTTTTGGTCATAAATACGTAATGAACGATGAAGAGTGGAAAACATTCTGTGACGGCATGAACAGACTTGGAAAGATTGCAAAGGAAGAATACGGAATTACGCTTACGTTCCATCACCACATGGGAACGGTTGTGCAGAATGCAGATGAAGTAGAGCGTATGATGGAGAATACAAATCCGGAATATGTCAGCCTTCTTTTTGATACGGGACATTTTGCATACTGTGGTGAAAATCCACTGGAAATGGTAAAGAAATATGCAGATAGAATTAAGCATGTACATTTAAAAGATATCCGCAGGGAGCTGGTAGAGAAAGTAAGGGCTGAAAACTTAAGTTTCCTGGACGGAGCCAGAATGGGAACCTTTACAGTGCCGGGAGATGGAGATCTTGATTTTGAGCCGATTTTTAAGGTTCTGGAAGAATCCGGATATACCGGTTATATGGTAGTCGAAGCAGAGCAGGACCCGGCAAAGGCGAACCCATTAGAATATGCGTTAAAAGCAAGAAAATTCATTGCACAAAAAACAGGATTATAAAAAAGAAAAAGGAGAACAAGGACATGGTAAAGGTAGGAATTATTGGAGCAGGAAGAATCGGAAAAGTGCATGTAGAAAGCATCTGTACCCAGGTAGCAAACGCAGAAGTGAAAATTCTGGCAGACCCGTTTATGAGTGAGGAAACCGAAAAATGGGCAAAGAATATGGGAGTTAGGGCCGTAACAAAAGATTATAAAGAGGTCCTGGCAGACCCGGAGATTGATGCAGTACTAATCTGTTCATCTACAGATACCCATTCTCCGATTTCCGTAGAGGCCATCAAAGCAGGAAAGCATGTATTTTGTGAAAAACCAATTGACCATGATGTTGCAAAGATTAAAGAAGTGATGGACGCATTAAAAGACAGCAAGGTGAAATATCAGGTTGGGTTTAACCGCAGATTTGACCATAACTTTGAGGCAGTTCGGAAAGCCGTTGCAGACGGAAAAATCGGTGATACACATATTATCAAAATCACATCCAGAGACCCGGAACCTCCGTGTGCAGAATATGTAAAGGTATCCGGAGGCATGTTCCTGGACATGACCATTCATGATTTTGATATGGTACGTTTCCTTGCGGGCTGCAATGCCGAAGAAGTTTATGTAGAGGCGGCAGTTCTGGTTGACCCGGCAATCGGAGATGTAGATACAGCAGTTATCACACTGAAGATGGAAAACGGTGCAATTGCAGTGATTGACAATTCCAGAAAGGCAGCTTACGGATACGACCAGAGAGCAGAAGTTTTTGGATCTGAAGGAATGGTTGCAGTTGCCAACGATTCATCCTCTTCTGCGGTGATTAGTAACGCGGAAGGAGTAACGGGTGAGAAACCACTCTATTTCTTCCTGGAACGTTATATGGCAGCCTATGCAAAGGAAATCAAGTGTTTCATTGAAGCAATTGAAAAGGATACCGATACGCCGCTTGGTGTTATGGATGGGCTGCAGCCGGTACTTATGGGACTTGCGGCGAAGAAGTCACTGGTAGAGCATCGTCCGGTTAAAATATCAGAAATCACAGTCTGAAAAAGAGCGTTTAACAGAAAAAAATACAAAGACCTGTGAGGTGGAGATGAGACTTACAGGTCTTTTTTGTTAAGGAGAGATGGTATGGTGGGAGAAAAAACAACACAAAAGATAGCAAATGGGAAATTGTCATGGCCGGTAAGATTATCCTATGCCGGAGGTGACGTGGCATGTAATGTAGTGTTTGGAATGGTAGGAACGCTTCTGACGCTTTTCTACACCGATTATGTGGGAATTAACGCGGCAACGGTTGGTCTGATTATGCTGATATCCCGATTTTTTGATGGAGTTTCGGATATGATAATGGGGATTATTGTTGAAAAGACAAATTCAAAATGGGGAAAATCAAGACCGTGGATTTTGTGGATGAGCGTTCCGTATGCATTGTCTGCAATCCTGCTTTTTACAGTGCCTCATACCATGGGAATGGTTCAGGCCATCTATATATTTGTAACCTATAATTTCTGTACAACAATCTGTTATACGGCAATTAATCTTCCCTACGGAAGTCTTTCTGCGATGATGACGCGTATTTCTTCGGAACGAGATATGTTAAGCGTTGTTCGTATGGGCTTATCACCCCTTGGAAAAATCGTAGCGGTTACCTTTACGACCCCGCTGGTAAAATTATTCGGAAACGATCAGGCGGCCTGGGTAAAGACCATGTCTGTGTGGGCGGTGCTTGCTCTGATTTTGCTTCTGATTTGCTTTGTAAATTGCAAAGAGACGGTTGTCATTGCAGGAAAAGAAAATGCGGAGAAAGTTCCGGTAAGCAAAGGATTGAAATTGCTGGTAACAAACCAGTATTTCTGGGCAGTTCTTCTGCTGTGGATGTTCCAGAGCGTATCTTTTGGTGTGTCGGGAACCATTCTTCCCTATTACTGTAAGTATATCTTTCAAAATGATACATGGCTTTACAGCGCTCTGTATCTGACAGAGATTCTTATCCTGGTTTTCTGTATTTTCCTGTGCGCGCCGTTGATTCGCAAGTTTGGAAAGCGAAATGTTGCACTTGCAGGAAGTGTGGTTGCATTGGCAGGACAGCTTCTGTTTTTCCTGAATCCATACAGCATTCCATGGATGGTTATGAGTTGCGTTACAAGAGCAATCGGACTGGCGCCGTTAAATGCCGTGGTATTTGGCATGATTGGCGACGTGGTGGAATTCGGACAGTGGAAAACCCATGTGCGTCAGGAAAGTCTTATATTTGCAGGCGGTTCTATCGGAACGAAAGTAGGTGCAGGAGTGGCATCCGCAGCTATGACAGGTCTTTTGTCGCTGGGCGGATATATCAGTACTGCATCCGGAGGTGTAACCCAGCCGGACAGTGCGTTAGACATGATTGTCAATATTTATAAAGTAGGACCTTTGATTGTAGCCGGAGGCGTACTGTTGGTTCTGCTGTTCTATCATCTGGATAAGCAGTACCCGGATATTATGAAGGAATTAATTGAGCGTGAAGCAAAGGGAGAACTGTAGATATTAGGAGCAAGAAGAAGGGAATGATCATATGAAAGAACATACAGTTATAACAATCAGCCGTCAGTATGGAAGCGGTGGAAGAGAAATTGCAGAAATACTTGCGAAGAAGATGCAGGTGCGCTGCTATGACAGACAGATTGTGTATCTGGCAGCGGAGAAGATTGGCAATGGAGATCTGGATGTGGAGAGTATTCTGGAGGAGGCCTATCGGCTGCCGGGTACGCAGAGAGGTCTCTGGGGAAACTTTTCCTTCGGGAGTAATGTGATTCCCGATTATAATCAAATGTATAAAGAACAGGCCATGCTGATTAAAAAGCTGGCGGAAAAATCCGGGGGAGTATTTCTGGGACGCTGTGCAGATGCCATTCTTTCTGACAGGCCAAACTGTTATCATATTTTTGTTTATGCAGACGATTTGTTTCGGGAGCAGAGAAGCGGGAAAGAATACGGCAATCTCTCGTTAGCGGAAATGGACAAAGAAGATAAGGCAAGGCAGAGATATTATAATTATTACACAGGCAGAACCTGGGGGAATCCTCTGAATTATGATTTGATGCTGAATACCAGTAAGATTGGGATTCATGAGGCAGCAGAAGTAATACTGGATTATATTGAAAAGGTACAAAAGTAAACGGTTATTTATCAGGGAAAGCATCCTTGCAGGGGCTTTCCCTGATTTAAATTATTTTTAAGTGCGTGTTAAATGCGTGCTTTGAAATAGTATTGTGCAAAAATAACAAGGAGATATAGACAGAATTGTTGAGGATGTTAGAAATAAAGAAATGTTAAAAATTAATATTGCACATTTACAGTTCGTGTACTATGATACAGATATAAAATAAAACACGCATAAAGCACACGAAAATAAAATAAAAGCACGCAAACGAAAGCATAAAGGCAAGGAGGATATAGGAATGAAATATGTAGAATTTGATAAGACAAGACCAATGGACCTGATACTTCTCGGAAGAGTTGCCATTGATTTTAATCCGGCATATAACGAGCAGGTGAAAGAAGAGTTTAAGCCGTTGAAGAAAGTTCATATGTTTGAAAAATTTGTAGGAGGCTCTCCTGCCAATATTGCAGTAGGGGTTACCCACCATGGCTTGAAAGCCGGATTTATCGGAAAAGTGTCAGACGACCAGTTTGGAGATTTTGTTACAGAGTATTTTGAGGAGCAGGGAATTGATACTTCTCATATTACCAGATGTACAAACGGTGAGAAATTGGGATTGACGTTTACGGAAATGTTATCACCAAAGGAAAGCAGCATTTTGATGTATCGCAATTGTATTGCAGATTTGCAGCTTACCGTGGACGATGTGGATGAAGCGTATATCAGGAGTGCAAAAGCAATTTTAATTTCGGGAACAGCTCTTGCAGAAAGTCCGTCCAGAGAAGCGGCCATTAAGGCAGTGATGCTGGCAAAGAAAACCAATACCAGGATTATCTTTGATATTGATTACAGAGAATATAATTGGAACAATACGGATGAGATTTCGATTTATTATTCTATTGTAGCGAAAGAAGCGGATATTATCATGGGCTCCAGAGAAGAGTTTGACTTGACGGAAAAATTAATTCAGCCGGGCATGACAGATGAAGAAAGCGCAGCTTTCTGGCAAAGTTACCGGGCCAGGATTGTAGTAATCAAACATGGAATGAAGGGCTCTGCCGCTTACACCTGCGACGGACAGAAATACAGCATTAAGCCATTTCCGGTAGATGCCAGAAAAGGGTTTGGCGGGGGCGATGGATATGGCTCAGGTTTCTTATATGGACTGTATCAGGGATGGGAAATGATTGACTGTCTGGAATTTGGTTCCGCAGAGGCGTCTATGATGGTAAGAAGCAACAATTGTTCAGATTCCCTTCCGGGGCCGGATGCAGTGCATGCATTCATAAAAGAAGAGAAAGAAAAATTTGGCGAAATGATTGCAAGAGTATAAAAACAAAAAGTTAGGGAGGAAGAGACCATGACAAAGACAACCCGCATGACAGTTGCGCAGGCAATTGTAAAATTTCTCGATAATCAGTATGTATCTATGGATGGGGAGGAAACAAAATTTGTAGAAGGATTTTTCACCATCTTCGGACATGGAATTGCAGTGGGGCTTGGAGAAGCGCTGGATACAGACCCGGGAGACTTAAGAGTCCTTCAGGGAAGAAATGAGCAGGGAATGTGCCATGTGGCAACAGCCTTTGCCAAGCAGAGCAATCGGAAGAAAATCATTCCCTGTGCGTCTTCTGTGGGGCCCGGGGCAGCCAATATGGTAACGGCATGTGCCACAGCAACTGTAAATAATATCCCGCTTCTGGTGTTTCCGGCAGACACCTTTGCTTCCAGACAGCCGGACCCGGTGCTTCAGCAGTTGGAACAAAGCAGCAGTTTAGCCATTACTACAAATGATGCCTTTAAGCCGGTATGCAAATACTGGGACAGAATCACAAGACCGGAAATGATTATGACCGCATTAATCAATGCTATGCGTGTATTGACAGACCCGGCTGAGACAGGCGCCTGCTGCATCGCTTCGTGTCAGGATGTGGAGGGGGAATCTTATGATTTTCCGGATTATTTCTTTCAGAAAAGAGTACATAGAATTACAAGACCTGTGGCGGTACAGGAAGAACTGGATGATATTGCAGAGGTGATTGCAGGAGCAAAGAAGCCGCTTGTTGTAGTAGGCGGCGGTGTAAAATATTCAGAGGCAGGAGAAGCGGTAGAGAGGTTCTGTGAAGAATTCAGGATTCCGTTTGGCGAGTCTCAGGCAGGAAAAAGCGCATGTAAATCCAGCCATGAATATTGTCTGGGGGGGATTGGTGTGACAGGAACCTATGCTTCCAATGTCATTGCGAAAAACGCAGATGCAGTCATTGCCATCGGTTCCAGATTATCTGATTTTACCACCAGTTCTAAGTGGCTCTTTCAAAATGAACGGGTACAGTTTGTGACTATTAATAATTGCAGATATCATGCCTATAAAATGGATGCGGTAAAAGCGGTTGGAGATGCAAAAGTAACGGTAGAGGCATTGGCAGAGAAATTAAGAGCAAAAAATTATAAATCTGCATACACCAATGAAATCCAGGAGGCAAAAAGGGCCTGGGATAGAGAAATGGTACGTCTTGCAGGCATTGAATATACAGGGGATGATTTTGAACCGATTATAAAAGCCAGAGACCCGAGAACCATTCCGGAGTTTGTAAAAATGACCCGGGGCAAGATTACTCAGACAGCAGCGCTTGCAGCCATCCGCAGAGTAATTGATGAGGATGCCACCATTATTACAGCAGGCGGTTCTCTTCCAAGCTGTATGCAGAGAATGTGGACAACAGACAAAAGAGGTGGATATCATGCAGAATATGGTTACTCCTGTATGGGATATGAAGTGGCCGCTACACTGGGGGTTAAGTTTGCAGAACCGGACAATGAGGTATACTGTGTAGTCGGTGATTCCAGTTTCCAGATGCTTCACAGCGAAATTATGACGATTATGCAGGAGAGAAAGAAAGTCAATATTCTGGTGTTTGCCAACTGTGGATTTGGATGTATCAATAATCTGGAAATGAATCATGGAATCGGAAGTATTGCAACAGAATTTCGCTATACAGACGGAAAGAAGCCCTGCGGAGATTTGATTCCCGTAGATTATGCCAAGATTGGGGAAGGATATGGCCTGAAAACCTATACCTGCAGGACGATTGCAGAGCTGGAAGCAGCACTGGAGGACGCGAAGAAGCAGGAAATCGCATGCCTTTTTGATTTGAAGGTGATTCCGAAGACGATGACAGACGGATATGAATCCTGGTGGAATGTAGGGATTGCCACTACATCGGAAAAAGAATCTGTGAGAAAAGCCTGTGAAGGCGTTCTGGAAGGAAGAAGCGAAGCAAGAGATTATTAGGAGGCAGATAAAATGAGTAAAGTATTTGGTTATCCGAAATTCGATGAAAATGGCGAGATGATTCTTACCACTTATGATAATGAATATAAAGAAATGATGATGGACATCCGCGTATACAGTATGAAAACCGGAGAAAAGAGGTCCTTTATCAGAACAGGGGAAGAGACTGCAGTACTGCTTCTTTCAGGCAAAGTAACCTTTGCCTGGGAGGAGAAAAATGAAACCGTCAGCCGTAAGGACGTATTTACGGAAGGTCCGTGGGCGTTACATGTATGTAAAGAAAAAGAAATTCAGGTTACCGCAGAAGAAGAAAGTGAAATTCTGGTACAATGCACACAGAATGACAGAACATTTGCCAGCAGATTGTACGCACCGGAGGATGCGCCATGGGGATATTCCTGCGTGGGAAAATTTGGCAATGTGGCAAAGCGTCGTGTGAATACAATCTTTGACCATGATATCTGCCCGGAATCCAATATGGTTCTCGGGGAAGTTTTAAACGACAGGGGAAACTGGTCAGGTTATCTGCCTCACAGACATCCGCAGCCAGAGACGTATTTGTTTAAATTCGACCGCCCGGAAGGCTTTGGAGCAAGTTTTGTTGGAAATCAGGTCTTTAAAAGTGTGAATAACAGCTTTTCGGCAATTCCGGGAGGAGAACTTCATCCACAGGCCGTAGCGCCGGGATTTCAGATGTATACATGCTGGATGATTCGTCATATAGATGGCAATCCATGGCTTCAGACAGACCGTTGTGAAGATGAACGTTATACATGGCTTCATGATGCAGAAGTTTAAAAGAGAATAAAATAAGTGGTTTTGAGAAAGAGAGGAATAGATATGGCAAGAGAATTTATTGTACCAGGACAGATGATTACAGGAGCAGGGGCCCTGGAGATGGCCCGGGACACACTTGGACAACTTGGAAAGAAAGCAATGATTGTAACAGATAAAGTAATGATGGAACTTGGTAATTGCGCGAAAGTCGAGAAGGTGCTGAAAAGCCAGAAGGTAGAGTATACCATCTATTCCGAGATTGCAGGGGAACCTACGGATGTGATGATTGAAAAGGGCCTGACGCAGTATAAAGAAGAAGGCTGTGATTTTTTGGTAGCACTTGGCGGAGGAAGTCCCATTGATTCTATGAAAGCCATCGGTTCACTGGTAAAAAACGGTGGAAACATCTCTGGTTATATGGGAAAAGTCATTGATGTGGAGATGCCGCCCATGGTAGCCATTCCCACAACGGCAGGAACCGGTTCAGAAGCAACACAGTTTACCATTATCACAGATACAAAGAAAGACATTAAGATGCTTCTGAAAGGAAAGGTGCTGATTCCTTCGCTGGCCATTATTGCCCCCCCAGTTTACCATGACCGCACCGCCCAAGATTACAGCCGCAACAGGTTTGGATGCATTATGCCATGCAGTTGAGGCTTATACATCCAGAAAAGCACAGACACTTTCCGATACGTTTGCCCTGTCAGCAGTAAAACGCATATTCCAATATCTTCCTATTGCTTTTCGTGATGGGAAGAACGAAGAAGCAAGAGTGCAGATGTCCGTAGCTGCCCTGGAAGCAGGAATTGCGTTCAATAATTCCTCCGTAACATTGATTCACGGAATGAGTCGTCCAATTGGAGCGCTGTTCCATGTGGCACACGGGCTTTCCAACGCAATGCTGATGAAAGAATGTTTAAGTTTTGCCTTAGAGGGCGCCTATGACAGATTTGCGGACCTTGGAAGAGCGATTGGTGCAGCAGATGGGGCAGATTCTGCCGAGACAGCCAGTGCGAAATTTCAGGCTGCAGTAGTTGCGCTTACCGAAGAATTGGAAACGCCAACACTTGCAGAATTTGGAATTGATAAAGAAGCATTTTTCAATGTAATCGAAAAGATGGCTTATGATGCCATGGAAAGCGGAAGTCCGCAGAATACACAGAAAGAAATTACACAGGCGGACATCGAACAGATGTATAAAAATTTGTGGTAAGAAACGTTGCATAGATAGAAAAAAGAGGTGACTGTATATGGCAATCTTTACAGGTGCAGGGGTGGCGATTGTTACCCCTTTTCAAGAAAACGGGGCAGTGGATTATGAGAAATTAGATGAACTGATAGAGTTTCATTGCGAGAATGGAACGGATAGTATCGTAATTTGCGGAACATCCGGAGAAGCGGCAACTATGACAGAGCAGGAGCACATGGAATGTGTAAGGTTCACAATAGAGAGAACCAAAGGCAGGATTCCGGTCATTGCAGGAACCGGTTCTAATTGTACAAAGACAGCAATGGAATTATCAAAAGAAGCCGCCGGCTATGGGGCGGATGGCGTATTAGTAGTGACGCCTTATTATAATAAAGCAACCCAGAAAGGTATGATTGCACATTTCACACAGGTTGCTGAGGCGGCGAAAGTGCCTGTGGTACTTTATAACATTCCCGGAAGAAGCGGATGCAAAATGGAGGCAGAGACGGTGGCGCAGCTGGTAAACTATGTGGAAAACATTGTTGCCATTAAGGAAGCAAGCGGAGATTTTTCCAATATTGTGAAGATGATGGAGTTGACGGATGGAAAACTGGATTTATATTCCGGGAATGATGACCAGATTGTACCACTCATGTCACTTGGCGGAAAAGGTGTTATTTCTGTGCTTTCTAATGTGGCGCCAAAAGCAGCCCATGATATCTGTCAGATGTATCTGGATGGCAACACAAAACAAAGTCTGGAACTTCAGCTTCGGGCGCTGCCCTTAATTCAGGCGTTGTTCTTAGAAGTAAATCCCATACCGGTAAAGAAAGCAGTAGAACTCATGGGACTTTGCGGCGGAACGGTGAGAGCGCCGCTGACAGAGCTTGAGCCGGAACATACAGAAATTTTAAGGAAGGAGATGGAGAAATTCGGATTGCTGAGTTAAAGGAGATAAAAATTATGGAATTAACGAAAACTCAGACAAGGCAAAGATTGCTGACCATGATATTCGGTGCGTTTGCTATTTTTTTCACTGGTTATCCTCATGTGTGGTCTGTTTATCAGCCATATGTGATGGAACAGGCCGGTTGGACCCAGACGCAGGCTTCTATGTGCTTTTATCTGGCACTGAGTACATTTGTATTTGGAAATATTATTGGCGGAAAATTGCAGGAATATTATAGTCCGAGAATGGTAGTATGGATAGGTGGTGGAATTTTTACGGGAGGTATATTGGCTTCCGCATTTCTGATTATTCCGTCTCCGATACCCATGTACATTACTTATGGCATCATGCAGGGCTTTGGACAGGGATTTATTTATACGGCAATTATTTCTACCGCTCAAAAGTGGTTTCCGGGAAAAACGGGATTTGCATCCGGCGTGGTTGTAACTGCAAATGGTTTATGTGGATTTTTTATGGCTCCTATAAGCCGGAAAATTTTAGATGCAGAAGGACCGCAGAGGGCATTTCTGGTTATAGGAGTTGTAATTGCTGTTTCCTGGATTTTGTGTGGAATATTTTTTCATGTACCTGACAGAGCGTGGCAGTTAAAGGCAGAGTCTGATTTACAAAACAATATATCGAAAAATGAAACCTGGGAAAAGAAACAAAAACAATATACATCATCAGAGATGATGCACACAAAGAATTTTTATCTGCTGCTTGCAACGATGTTATTTGGGTTGATTTCATATTTTCTGATTTCTCCAGTATCACAAACTTATCAGATTGAACTTGGAATTCCATCTGCAGTTGCTGTCAGTGCAGTGATGCTCGGTTCTATTGTGAATGCAGGAAGCAGACGGATTCTTCCGACCATTTCTGATAAAGTGGGAAGAGTCGTGTGTATAAAGGGTGTATTGGTTGTGTCGGTAATAGCGATGACCGCGCTGACATTTACAAAATCTTATACCGTGACTGCTGCAATTGTGCTGATGTATGGGTGTTATGGTGGAATTATGGGAAGTTTTCCATCTTTTACAAGTTCTATATTTGGAATGGAACATACCGGAGAAAACTATGGATTTGTTATGTTGGGAATTGTGATTGCTACCTGTGGAGCACCGGCTCTTTCCAGCTATATAACTGGAAAAGGATATGGAATGCACATAGTATTTGGGACGGGAATTCTATTTGCAGTGACGGCATTGAGTTGTCTGACTGTTCTTGGACATAATCTGAAGCTGGAAGTACAGATTGGAAAGGGGAAGAAAAATGGCATTAGTAACAATGAAAACACTGCTGGAACGCGCAGAGAATCATCATAGAGGAATTGGTGCATTCAGTGTCGGCAATATGGAAATGGTAAAGGGAGCCGTTCAGGCTGCCGAGGAACTGAAAACACCAATCATTCTTCAAATCGCAGAAGTACGACTGAAACATTCGCCCCTTGCACTGATGGGGCCCCTGATGGTACAGGCGGCAAAAGAAGCAGAGGTGGATATTGCAGTACACCTTGACCACGGTCTTACCATGGAAACGGTAGAAAAAGCATTAGAACTGGGTTTTACATCTGTAATGTTCGACAGTTCTACCTATCCATTGGAAGAGAATATAGAACGAAACAGACGGGTGGTGGAACTGGCAAAAAAATATGGCGCCACCGTTGAGGCAGAATTGGGACTGGTTGGCGGAAGTGAAGACGGAAGTGAGAATCATGGAATCCGCTGTACAAACCCTGACGATGCAAAACTATTTTGTGAGCGCACGGGAATCGATGCACTGGCTGTAGCGATTGGAAATGCACATGGTAATTATCCGGTGGCGCCTAAACTGGCATTTGACGTATTGGAAGAGATTCATGAGAAAACAGAAATTCCACTGGTACTGCATGGAGGAAGCGGTATTACAGATGCAGATTTTCAAAAGGCTATCGCCCTTGGAATCGTGAAGGTAAATATTGCGACTGCCAGCTTTGACTGTTTGACCAGGAGAGCAGAGGAGTATTTAAAATCGGAAGGTGAACACAATTATTTTGCTTTGAATGAAGCGATGGTGAAAGGAACCTATGAAAATGTAAAGCATCATATAGAGGTGTTTTCAATAAAATAAATGAAAAAAGCCCGCTCCTCTTGTATCTTTTTCCCCTTTCCTGTAAAATGTTGCCATTGAAGGAAAATTTGTAACAGAAGGAGATTTTTTCATGCTGCGAAAACTAAAAAATCATGTATTGGCACAGACCTTCCGGGAATTAAAGGGGAATCCCAAATGGTCTATCTGCACAGAACCGCTCTGGTTCATTCCTTACTCCCTGTTTGTTCCTTTTCAGACCCTTTATATGCGAAAGCTGGGGCTAACCAGTCTGGAAATCGGAACAACGCTTACTGTGGGGTTTCTTTTGCAAATGTTTTTTGCTCTCATCGGAGGAGTCATTACAGACAAAATGGGCAGGCGAAAAGCAACGGTGATTTTTGACACTCTGGGGTGGACGGTTCCCTGTCTTATTTGGGCTTTTTCTCAGAATTTCTGGTGGTTCCTGGCGGCAGCGGCGGTAAATGCAGCTTTCCAGATTACCAATACCTCCTGGAACTGCCTTTTCATTGAGGACTGTCCGCCGAAGCATATTACCAACGCGTTTACTCTGATTCAGATGTGCGGTATGCTTTCTGTATTTTTTTCACCATTGGCCGTTATTCTGGTAGGCAAACATGACGTGGTTCCTGTTATGCGCTGGCTGTATTTGATTGCCGCAATTTCCATGCTTGCGAAATTTCTTTTGCTGTATCATTTTGGCGGGGAAACCCAGATTGGAAAAAAGCGTATGGAAGAGACAAGGAATCTTTCGTATTTTTCTATGATGAAAGGGTATGGCCGGGTATTTCTCACTATGATAAAATCCGGGAAAATGCGTCTGGTAGTGTATTTTATGGCGCTTACCAACATTATCCAGATTGCTACCACCAATTTTTTCTCTCTGTATGTAACAGAGCAAATTCATTTATCGGACGAGTTGGTAGCCGTATTTCCGGTTATTCGTACCATCGTTATGATTGCCTTTGTCATTGGACTGCAAAATTTATTTCAGAAATTGAGAATGAAAGCTTCTCTTCAGATTGGATTTCTGATGTACATAGCCAGTCACTTGCTGCTTTTGCTTACACCGGAGAAAAATTTGCTGCTGGTTATGGGATACACGATTTTAGAGGCTGCTGCGTATGCAGTGATTATTCCAAGAAAAGACGCCCTCATGGCCCATTATGTAGAGCCAAAGGAGCGTTCCAGAATTTATGCTTTATACAATGTGCTGATGATTGGCATTTCAGCCCCTTTCGGAAGTCTGGTTGGCTGGATGTTTGATTTACATCCGGCGCTGCCGTTTTTGTTTAATATCGGAATCTTTGTCCTGTGCATTTTTCTGACCATGGCCTCCAGAGATTTGTCACATCTGGAGGAATCCATAAGCTGAGAGTGTCGTAAAGTCTGACAAAGCAGAAAGAAGAAAAGAGACAGCAGAGTGAATCGGAAAATGTAAGATTCGCTCTGCTGCCTCTTTTCCTTATGCAATTATGTACATAAAAGATTATTTCACTCCGAAGTCCATAAGCTGCTGAACTGCGCTTTTCCTTCCGGTAAAGTGAATGGCGTTTAATCCCTGGGCTCTGGCCTCAGCCACATTATCCATATAGTCGTCAATATACACGGCTTTTTCCGGAACAATCTGGAAGTCCTGAATAAGTTTCTGGTACATTTCCGGTTCCGGCTTCAGCAGGTGTACCTGCCAGGACATATATCCGCCGTCCATAAACTCCAGAAATTTTAAATCTTTTGTACAGCGTTTGTACAGGGGCTCTGAAAAGTTGGAAAGAAAATAGAGCTTGTAGCCCCGTTTTTTCAGATAGGACAGCCAGTCTTTTGTGTAAGAGCACACAGAAATGGTTTCGCCCATTCGTGCAAAGGTTTCCCTTATTTCTTTCTCATAGGAAGGATTGTTGGTAATAAAAGACTGAAGGATTTCCTCTTCTGTGCGGACGCCTCTGTCGCTTTCTGTCCAGTCTTCGCTGAGAAATACAGCTTCCGAAACGGCCTGCGCGGTGTCTTCGTCATATTTTAATTCTTTTAAAAGTTTCTTCCAGTCATATTTTACAAGCACTTTTCCGATATCAAAAATCACAGTATCAACATCAGAATTTTCCCCAAGGATTTTCGGAATAACGTCATTTTTCTGGTGTGTCCAATGATATACCAGAAGAAAAGCGTACAGCAAAATGGGGATAATCACAGTTGCGTACAGTGAGGCCATAATCATATTGCCGGCAGCAGAATTATCCGTCAGAGCCAGAATAAAAGTCAGGACATACATACCTGCCAGCAGGATAATTCCTATGACTGCGAGGAGTCGTTTTAAGTTCTTCACGTCTTAATCTCCCTTGCTTAGAATATCTATTATTATAATAATTTTAGAGGTACCCGTCAATGGATAATTGGAATTGGGACTATCCACGGTTTTTAGGTTATACCTACGAAAATATGCAGAACGATTTGGGTATTTTTGCAAGGATATTTCCGGAATATCTGCAAGTACAGTCTTTGGGAAAGTCAGCAGATTTGAGGAAGATAGATTGTATGAGAATAGGAAAACAAAATGCACAACAAAAGGTTTTTATTTTTGGGGGAATTCACGGACGGGAATATATGACCTGTCAGCTTTTAATGGAGCAGGCGGCAAAATTTCTTCTGCACCTTAAGTACAACCGTGTTTATAAAGGAGTCAGTTATGAGAAATTATTGGAAAACAGAGCGATTTATGTCATTCCTATGGCAAATCCGGATGGGGTAAGCATTAGCCAGTTTGGTGAGAACAGTATCCGAAATCCCGAGCTCCGCAGAAAAGTACTGCAAATTGCAGAGAAGGAAAGAAAAAATCTGTCTTATGAGGTCTATTTCAGAAAGTGGAAGGCCAATGCCAGAGGTGTGGATTTAAACAGGAATTTTCCGGCGGACTGGGATAAATATACGGAAGGGAGGGGGGAAGCCTCTTCGGAAAAGTATAAGGGAGCATATCCGGAATCGGAGGAAGAAACCCGGATTTTGACACAGCTGACCAGAGAGGCAAAATTCCAGAGAACGCTGTCCTATCATTCATCCGGCCAGGTGATTTACTGGAATTTCGGGCAGGAAGGAGTACTGAAAGAAAGGACAAAGAATTTTGCAGATAGAATTGCAGAGGTGACGGGATATAAAACAGATGGGAATTTTGAAAAGCTGGATGCAGCGGGGTATAAGGACTGGGCGCTGCAAAGTATGAAAATCCCCAGTCTGACGGTAGAGATAGGAAAGCCGGATTCACCGCTTCCCTGGTGGTGCTTTGAAGAGATATACCGGGAAAACAGGAGGGTCTGGGAGGAGATGCTGTTGGATTTGGAAAAAGAGAACAGCCCCCGAACCGGCAAGTACGGGGGCTAAAAAGGGGAGGATAAAGTATTTCTACTTTTTCTTTGGTTGTCTGCAAAGAGCGTCTCGCATTTGAGCCATCTCTTTGTGGACTATCTGTAGTATGGGCAGAAAATCAAAAGTTATACAAAGTACAGAAAAATTTTATGGGATTTTACATTATTTGATTTTACAGATTGAAAAACTCTCTGTTTTCGTATATACTATACCTGTTAAACCGAAATGGTAAATCAGGAAAATAAACAAAAGGCAGGTAAGATACATGGCATTATTACAAGATTGGAGAGATATGGCATATTCTCAGCAGGCCGACAGAGTGCAGCTTGAGAAATTCTGGACAAATTATTTCTTAATCGAAAAAGGAATCTATGAAAAACTTCTCAGCAATCCTAACGAAGTAGTAAAAGGAACTGTAAAAGAACTGGCAGAAAAATACGACGTAGAAGTTATGACGATGGTTGGTTTTCTGGATGGTATCAATGACAGTTTGAAAATCCAGAACTCTATCGAAGAAATGGATGAAAACACAGAGGTAAATCTGGGATTTGACCTGGAAACTCTGTACAAAAACATGGTAGACGCCAAAGCAGACTGGTTATATGAGCTGCCGCAGTGGAACAGCATTTTCTCCGAAGAAAAGAGAAAAGAACTGTATCTGGAGCAGAAAAAATCCGGTACTGTAGTAAAAGGACCGAAAATCGGACGTAATGACCCATGTCCATGCGGCAGCGGCAAAAAATATAAACACTGCTGTGGAAGAAATAAATAAGATTGTGAAAAGAAGGGACGAAGTTCGGGAAAAGAACACTCGTCCCTTTGTGGTATGCTGGATAGAAAGAGAAAGGAAACGGGAAGACTATGGCAGAATTTCTGCTCTTGCTTTTAGGAATCGTGTGTATGTTGTATTTCGCCGGCATTGCTCTGTATGCAGGATTTTCCTCAAAATTTCCTGTACTGTGGATTTTGCTGGGAGTGGGATTTTGGGCTGGTGGGGCGGCTCTGCATTTTCGCATACAAGTCCCACAGATACTTTTGGAAGGAATACTTTACAGTCTTTGTTTGCCGTTCGGTCTCTTTTTGTTTGTGGAAGCAAAGATTGTAAAAGCCATGTTTCAAAAAGAAGAAAAACGACTAGAGTGTCTTATTGTACTTGGCGCCCAGGTAAAGGGCACTCACCCCAGTCTGTCTTTGGAATACCGGATTCGCAAAGCAGAGGAATATCTGAAACAAAATCCCGAAACAAAAGCCATTCTTTCCGGCGGCAAGGGTGAGGATGAGGGGATTTCAGAGGCAGAATGTATGTACCGGGAACTGACGAAGAGAGGTATTGATGCGGCCAGGCTGATAAAAGAAGACCAGTCCGTCAATACCCAGCAGAATATTGCCTGCTCTTACCGGATATGGAAACAAAAATGGCAGAAGGCAGATAAAACGGGACGGGTGGGTATCGTTACCAGCAGTTTTCATCTTTACAGGGGAACCGCTATAGCCAGAAAGAAGATGGATTGTGAGATATACGGGCTTGCGGCGAAAAGCAATGGATTTTTGATGGTGAATTACCTGGTGCGGGAATTTCTGGGTGTCTTAAAGGATAAAGCGGCAGGAAATTTGTAGAAAAGGAAAAATCAAAAATAAAAAACACAGAAAAAGAGGTTGACAAAGCAAGAGAGACGGTTATAATATGAAAACATAAAAGAAATATTCAATACGTTGACGAGACGAGTAAAATGCGGAAGGACACAGAGAGGAGCGCGCAGGCTGAGAGCGTTCTGTTACGGAACCATTTGAAAACTACCTCTGAGTGACCCCAATCCGGTCCGGTGATTCCGTTATCATCAAATGAAGTGGTTACCAAAGCAAATGCTTTTAACAAGAAGGGTGGAACCGCGGGCAAAGATTACGCCCGTCCCTTGCAGTCACACAGGGCTGCAGGGGACGGGATTTTTTTGTTTAACAAAGCCTTCGGGTATGACCACTCCTGCAGGAATCAGGAAAGGAGAAGACGATTATGATTATCACATTGAAAGACGGCTCACAGAAAGAGTACGCAGAAAGCAAATCCGTATACGAAATCGCACTGGACATCAGTGAAGGACTGGCACGGGCAGCCTGTGCAGGAGAAGTAGACGGAGAAGTTGTAGACTTAAGAACAGTAGTGGAAAAGGATTGTGAAGTCAGTATTCTTACAGCAAATGATGAAAAGGGACTGGCAGCCCTTCGCCATACGGCGTCTCATGTTCTTGCAGAAGCGGTAAAAAATTTATATCCGGAAGCAAAGCTGGCTATCGGACCTTCTATTGACACCGGATTTTACTATGATTTTGACCATGAATCTTTCAGTCGCGAGGAACTGGACGCACTGGAAAAAGAGATGAAGAAAATCATCAAAAAGGGTGCAAAAATTGAACGTTACACACTTCCCCGTGAAGAAGCCATTAAATTTATGGAAGAAAAGGGTGAACCGTATAAAGTAGAACTGATAAAAGACCTGCCGGAAGGGGAAGAGATTTCCTTTTATTCCCAGGGAGACTTCGTAGATTTATGCGCAGGTCCTCACTTAATGAATACCAAGGGAGTAAAGGCATTTAAACTGACCTCATCTTCTGGTGCATACTGGAGAGGCGACGAGAAGAACAAAATGCTTTCCCGTATTTACGGAACTGCTTTCAGCAAAAAAGATGAATTAAATGAGTACCTGGCTCAAATGGAAGAGGCAAAAAAACGCGACCACAACAAGCTGGGAAGAGAGATGGAACTGTTTACAACCGTAGATGTTATCGGACAGGGTCTGCCTCTGCTCATGCCAAAAGGTGTGATTATTTTAAAAGAACTCCAGAGATGGATTGAGGACCTGGAGGATAACGAATGGGGCTATGTCCGTACCAAAACACCGCTTATGGCAAAAAGTGATTTGTATAAGATTTCCGGACATTGGGATCATTATAAGGAAGGCATGTTTGTACTGGGAGATGAAGAAAAGGACAAAGAAGTGTATGCGCTGCGTCCTATGACCTGCCCATTCCAGTATTATGTATACAAGGCAACACAACATTCTTACAGAGACCTGCCAATCCGCTATGGCGAGACCTCTACTCTGTTTAGAAACGAGGATTCCGGTGAAATGCACGGTCTGACTCGTGTGCGCCAGTTTACCATTTCCGAGGGACATCTGATTATGCGTCCTGACCAGATGGTGGAAGAATTCAAAGGCTGTATGGCGTTGGCAAAACACTGTCTGGAAACTCTGGGGGTAGAGGAGGATGTAACCTATCATCTTTCCAAATGGGACCCGGATAATAAGGAAAAATACATTGGAGAACCGGAAGTCTGGGAAGAAACACAGGAACACATCCGTCAGATTCTGACAGAACTGAACATTCCATTTGTGGAAGATGTGGGAGAGGCCGCTTTCTATGGTCCAAAGGTAGATATTAATGCTAAGAATGTGTACGGAAAAGAAGACACCATGATAACGATTCAGTGGGACGCGCTTCTGGCTGAGCAGTTTGATATGTATTATATTGACGAAAACGGGGAAAAGAAACGTCCCGGCATTATTCACAGAACCGCTATGGGCTGCTACGAGAGAACGCTGGCATGGCTCATTGAAAAATATGCCGGTCTGTTCCCTACCTGGTTGTGTCCGGAGCAAGTTCGCGTACTGCCGATTTCTGAAAAATACGGTGAATATGCAGAAAAAGTACAGGCACAGCTGAAGAAAAATGGAATCCGCAGCAGCGTGGACAACCGTTCCGAAAAAATCGGTTATAAAATCAGAGAAGCCCGTCTGCAGAAAATTCCTTATATGTTAGTAGTGGGTGCAAAGGAAGAGGAAGAACAGGTGGTGTCAGTAAGAAGCCGTTACCTTGGTGATGAAGGACAGAAGTCTTTAGATGCGTTTATGGACGCTGTCTGCAGGGAAATCCGTACAAAGGAAATCCGTAAAATCCAGGTGGACGCAGAAGGAAAAAGAATTGAGAATTCATAAAGCAGCAGGAAACATACAGATGTAAGGGGGAACCGGTGCTGCCGCAGAAGGGTATGGAATGTGGATATGCCTGTTATGCGGTGGTTCCGGTTCCTTTGGAGAAAAGGCGGAAACAGTATGAAAGATATGACAAAAGGAAAGATAGCTCCACAGATAGCAGGTTTTGCGGTACCGCTGGTGCTGGGAAATCTTTTTCAGCTTTGTTACAATGCGGCAGACAGTATCATTGTAGGCAAATTTGTGGGAACCGAGGCGCTGGCAGCAGTAGGCAGCAGCAATCCCCTGATGACCTTTGCGATTCTATTTATCAACGGTATGTGTATGGGCGCCTCCATTCTTATGGGAATGCAGTTCGGAGCAGGGAGAATGGAGCGTTTGCGAAAGCAAATCAGCACCACTATGATAGGAGGCTGTGTATTTTCTCTGGTACTTTCCATGTTGTGTATTGCAGGGGCTCCCTGGCTTTTACGGCTGATACAGGTACAGGAAGAATTGATTCCGCTGGCGTCCCAGTATCTTCGGATTGTGTTTGCAGGTCTGGTTTTTACCTTTATTTATAACTTTTATGCCAATACACTGCGGGCTCTGGGAGACAGCACGACGCCGGTTTACTTTCTGGTGATTGCCTCTGTGCTGAATGTTTTTGGAGATTTGTTCTTTGTGCTGGTCTTTCATATGGGCAGCGCAGGCTGTGCTCTGGCAACCGTTATCAGCCAGGCCTGCTGCAGTCTGTTCTGCGGGCTGTATATCAGGAAGAAAGTAAAGATTTTGTGTCTGGGGAAGGACTGGCTGTTTTTTGATAAGAGTCAGTTTGCAGAAACCATCCGGTACGGCTGGGCCAGCGCCATGCAGCAGGCGTCAGTACAGCTTGGGAAAATTGGCATACAGGTCATTGTCAACACCATGGGAGTTTCTGTGGTTGCAGCCTTTGCCGCAGTGAATCGAATTGATGATTTCGCTATTGTACCACAGCAGAGCATTGCTTCGGCCATGACTTCTTTTATGGCACAGAATTACGGGGCAGGAGAAAAGAAGCGTATCTGGAAAGGCTTTCGTTGGGGCATGGTAATGGAAGTTCTCTATGGTCTTTTAATTGGCGTAGCCTGCATTTTTGGAGCAGATTTTTTCATGAAGCTTTTTGTCAATGACCAGGAGGTCATACAGCTTGGACGTTCTTACCTTCATTTGATTGCCTTTATTTACATTTTGCCTGCGGTAACCAATGGAGTACAGGGATATTTCCGGGGAATCGGAGACTTGAAGGTTACTTTGTGGAGCAGTATCATGAACATGGGATTTCGGGTGTTGTCTGCTTTGCCGCTGGTTTACAGCCTGCATATGGGAATTCGTGCACTTCCGGTGGCGTACCTTTTGGGATGGATAGCCATGCTGTTGTTTGAACTGCCCCTGCTTTTGAAAAAAATCAGGGAAAATCGAAAAACAGAATAAAAATAACAAAACGGAAAATACTATCTCTGAAAAGAAAATTTATTCAGGAGGTAGCAGCATGCCATTATTAACATTATTAAACTGTACAGCCAGAAACTGTATGTATAATAAAGATGAATATTGTTCCAAAGGAGATATTCTGGTTGAGGGAACTACGGCGGAAACAGCAGATGAAACCTGCTGCAGAAGTTTTGTGGAAAAGAAGGATGGGACTGTGAACCGGGCAGAAACAGGTTGTGCCTGCAAAACGATTGAAGTGGACTGTAAGGCCTGTGACTGTTCCTTTAACACGCAGGAAAAATGCAGTGCGGACAAAATCACCATTGCCGGTGCTTCGGCCTGCAGATGTGATGATACCAAATGCGGCAGCTTCACAGCAAAATAAAAATTTTTACGGTATATAAGACAGCAGAATAAAAAAAGAACGGCTGCATGAAACAGCAATCAGAACGAAAAAGGTTCGCTGTGTGTTTCATGTGACCGTTCTTTTTACATCAGACTTTAATCCAGCCCATCGCCTCGGAAACTGCGAAAATCAGAATCAGCACCAGGCAGATAGGGGCAATCCATTTGAGCATAATACGGTAAAATTTCTTTACCTTGAAAGGACCGTTTATTTCTACTTCATCCTCCACAGTCTTAGAACCAATAAAATGTCCGATGCAGACACAGGTGAGAATCGCTACAATGGGCATCAGAACACTGTTGCTGAGGAAATCAAAGAAATCCAGAAGTCCCAGTCCGATAATCTTGATGAAACTCAAAGGTCCGAAGCCCAGGGAAACGATGGACCCCAGAATCAGGACGTAAAGGGTTATTATAAGGGTGGATTTTTTTCTGCTCCAGCCAAACTTATCTCTTACAATGGATACGTTGGTTTCCATAAGAGAAATCGAGGAGGTCAGTGCAGCAAACAGTACCAACAGGAAGAAAGCCGCGCCGATAACTCCGCCAAAGGACATGCTTTCAAATACCTTAGGCAGTGTGACAAACATCAGAGATGGTCCTTTGCCAAGGGCTGCCTCGTCTCCGCCGGAAAAGACAAAGACGGAAGGAATAATCATCAGACCTGCCAGGAAAGCAACGACGGTGTCAAAAATCTCAATCTGGCGTACCGACTGTTCCAGGCTGCTGTCTTTCTTCATATAAGAACCATAGGTAATCATAATGCCCATGGCCAGTGACATGGAATAGAATAACTGTCCCATGGCAGCCAGTACTGTGGTGGCTGAAAATCTGGAAAAATCAGGAAGCAGATAATATTTTACGCCTGCCCCTGCGCCGGGTCTGGTAATACAGAAAATAGAAACGCCTATAATCAGTACAATTAACAAGGGCATCATAATGCGGCTTGCTTTTTCGATTCCTTTTTCCACACCGAAAATAACCACAACGGCAGTGAGCAGAATATACAGGGCAAACCAGAATACCGGCGCTGTGGCCTGTGAAATGAAGCCGTTGAAATATTCGTCTCCGGCTGCTGCGGAACCCTGACCTGTGAGAAAAGCTGCAAAATATTTTACTACCCAGCCGCCGATAACACAGTAGTAAGGGGTAATAATAAAAGGTACCACACAAGCGAGATAACCTACAAAGTTAAAGCGTTTATCCAGCGCTTTGAAAGCACCGATGGCGCTGAGACCTGTCTTGCGTCCAATAGCAATTTCGGTAATCATGAGGGTAAATCCCAAAGTGACTGCCAGTATCAGATACACCAGCAGAAAAATTCCCCCGCCGTATTTCGCTGCCAGATAGGGAAAACGCCAGAGGTTTCCAAGTCCCACGGCAGAGCCTGCTGCTGCAAGAACAAAGCCCATTTTGTTAGAAAAACTTCCTCTTTTTTTGTCCATAAACCTCTCCTTTTTCACTAAGATATTTTTGTTTTTTTGATTTTTTGGAATAAAGCGTCGCAGTCTGTATCACTTCAACGTAATACAACGCCTGCGGTATATGACACTCATTATGCCATTGAACAGGCAAAAAAACAAGAATTTTCTGCGAAAAAAGTAAAAAAAATATAAAATGTATAAAAAAGAAAAAAACTATTGCATTTCAGAGCGCTCTATGTTATACTGTATAAGTCTGAAGAAGAAAAAGAAAGCAGAGTATCCACTCTCACCCTAGCACGAGTAAGTGACTACGGTTTATATGAAGATAATGAGGCGCACAGCGTTTTCTTATGCGGATAATCAGTGGGTAGTATGCAGATGTTGCAGATTAGTCACTTTTTTTATATCTTTCTGTAATGGCAGGAAGGCGCAGGAAACTGCTCTGTAGATTCTTATTCTTTCTTTAAAACAAGTTCAAAACATGTGGTTTATCAATATTATGGAGGTGCACTACTATTAGCGATTTAATGATTAACGAACAAATCAGAGACAGAGAGGTACGTCTCATCGGCGCAGACGGAGAACAGCTGGGCATTATGTCCGCAAGAGATGCGCAGAAACATGCCATGGAAGCGGGCTTGGACCTTGTAAAAATTGCTCCTACAGCAAAGCCGCCGGTTTGTAAAATTATCGATTATGGCAAGTATAAGTACGAATTAGCGAGAAAAGAAAAAGAAGCTAAGAAGAAACAGAAAACCATAGAAATCAAAGAAGTGCGTTTATCCCCTAATATTGAGGAAAACGATTTGAACACGAAAGTCAATAATGCCAGAAAATTCCTGACCAAGGGAAATAAGGTAAAAGTTACTCTGCGTTTCCGGGGGAGAGAAATGGCACATATGCAAAGCAGCAAACACATCTTGGAAGAGTTTGCGCAGGTTCTGTCTGACATTGCCGTTGTGGAAAAAGCACCAAAGGTAGAAGGCAGAAGCATGACTATGTTTTTGACAGAAAAACGTTAATAAGAAAAAGAGTTTAAGGAGGACATAAACATGCCAAAAATGAAAACAACGAAAGCAGCCGCAAAGCGCTTCAAATCAACAGGTACAGGAAAATTAAAAAGAAATAAAGCTTATAAGAGCCATATCTTAACAAAGAAATCTCAGAAGAGAAAAAGAAATCTCAGAAAAGCAGCTATCACAGATGCAACTAATGTAAAGAACATGAAGAAAATCTTACCTTACATCTAATCGTTTGTGTGTAAGTATGTTTAATATAGGAGGAAATTAAGAATGGCAAGAATTAAAGGCGGATTAAACGCTAAGAAAAAACACAATAGAGTATTAAAACTGGCTAAAGGTTACAGAGGAGCCCGTTCCAAACAGTACAGAGTAGCAAAACAGTCTGTTATGAGAGCTTTAACAAGTTCTTACGCAGGCAGAAAACAGAGAAAACGTCAGTTCAGACAGTTATGGATTGCTCGTATCAACGCTGCTGCAAGAATGAACGGATTATCCTACAGCAAATTTATGTACGGATTAAAATTAGCGAATGTTGACCTGAACAGAAAAGTATTAGCTGATATGGCTATCAACGATGCTCAGGGATTTGCTTCTTTAGCAGAACTTGCTAAATCCAAATTAGCTTAATGAAATTTTTACCCCCGTAAATGGCTTGTTTACGGGGGTTTTTCTGTTACAGGGAAGAGTCAAGAGGAACTTATAGATTTTAATATTAAGCGATTGTCCGTTAAATAATTTTGGGAATATAAAAAGTAGGATTCCTTATTTTTTATGGATACATCATAGAGTAAAATTCCTTGTTTTTCCTGCAAATCTATAGGGACTGCGGAAGCAGAAGGAGTAAATTCACGGTCCAGTTTTATTTTATACACAGAAGCACTGGCATAGCTTTTACCGGGATTCTGACTGTCGCTGCTGTAATATAAGGTATAACTGGATTTATCAGGCAGACAGGCTGCTGGTTCGTGGTCGGCATCAGCAGGCAGAATCTCTTTTTCCCCAGACCAGGTGAAACCGCCATCCGCAGATGAAATCACATTTAAGGAAGACGGACCTTTATCGTACATTTCTTTTTCAAACACATAGTATAAAATGCCATTTTCATACAAAATGTCCCCGTCCTCTAAATTGTTTTGACAGGTAAGAGTGTCAGAATGATATTCCCAGTTTTTTAAATCTTTTGAAGTATAAGTATGTACCGTGTAAGTTCCATTTGCTGCATTGGAATCGGCGTTTCTGGATAATGGTAGGGTCAATCATAAGGTTTTCACTGGTAAAGAGGGTCTGGTATTCCGACAGATTTCCGTCTTTATCCAGAGAAAAGGAACAGATTTCTTTGTTAAAGTTTCCGGCAATTATGAAATTGGAGTTTTCCAGAGGATAGAGCCAGTTGACTTTCACATCTGGATATTCCTGAAGCAACTGGCCATTTTGGTCAAAAATAACTAGGTGAAAGAAAATAGAACAGAAAGCAAAATAGGGGTAAAAAATAGACCTTTGTTTTTCATAGTTGATTCCCCTGTTAAAATAGTAATATGATAGAACAAAAGTATTATTACACCTTTAAAAGAGAAAAACAAGTAGAAAGGAAAACACATCATGAAATTTGTATTTGCACCCGATTCCTTTAAGGGAACTTTGTCATCAGAACAGCAGATTGGTATTTTAAAACAAAAGGCACAAGAAATTTTTCCGGAAGCAGAAACCGTAGGAGTTCCCATAGCAGACGGAGGAGAAGGCACTATGAGGGCAATATGGAATACGGCAGGAGGAAAACTGAAAAAATGCCGGGTAACAGGGCCGTTAGGGGCAGCTGTAGAGGCGGAATATCTGATTTTGGACGAAGACAGGGTCTTCATTGAAATGGCGCAGGCCTCAGGCATTACCCTGATTCCCTATAAATCCGGAAATGCAGGAAAGACGACTTCCTATGGTACGGGGGAGCTTATCCGCAATGCTCTGGAAGCGGGATACCGGAAAATCACGGTTTCCATTGGCGGAAGTGCGACAAATGACGGTGGAGCAGGTATGCTGGCTGCTCTGGGAGTAGAGTTTTACAGCAAAGACGGAGAAAGGTTTATACCCGTTGGAGAGACGCTGGGAAACATAGAAAAAATAGATTGCAGCGGTATCCTGTCTGAAATGCGAAATGCTTCCTTTTGTGTCATGTGTGACGTGACGAACCCTCTTTTGGGAATCCAGGGTGCAACCTATGTTTTTGGGCCGCAGAAAGGCGCGTCAGACAGGGATTTGGAGATTTTGGAAAGAGGAATGGTACACTATGCTGAAAAAATAGAAGTGCTTTGCGGCCGTAAAGTTTCTGAAATTCCGGGTGCCGGTGCAGCAGGAGGTATGGGTGCTGCCCTTCTGGCTTTCTGCAATGCCAGACTGCAGTCAGGAATTCAGACGGTATTGGAGATGGTGGATTTTGAAACTATGATTGGGGATGCGGATTTGATTATTACCGGAGAGGGCAGAATTGACGGCCAGTCTGTCTGCGGAAAGGTGCTGGATGGAATAGGAACCTGTGGGAAGAAAAAGGGAATCCCGGTGCTTGCACTTGCGGGAGCCATGGGAGAAGGTGCAAAGGCAGTTTATGATTGTGGAATTGACAGTATTATGACAACGCAAAACAGTCCTATGTGTCTTGAAGAAGCTTTGAAACAGGCAGAAATGCTGTATGCAGATGCCGCAGAACGTCTGTTTCGCATTTTAAGAGCAGGAATTACCATAAATAAGAAGAATATACAATAAATGGATAAAAAATAATCTTGCCAAAATCTCTCCGATATGTCATCTTAGGATGGCATGTCAATTATTTAACAAATGAAAGTGACTGGAGGAAGACAGAACATGTGGAAAAAGAAGAAAAGCGGATTCCCCGGAGGAATCCACCCCACAGACGGTTATGACAAAGCCATGACCATGAATCTGCCTGTCCGTGAATACTGGCCTGAGACAGTAACCATTCTGACAGAACAGTCCTTTGGAGGCAAATGCTCTCTGCTGGTAAAGCCAGGGGATAAAGTTCTCAAAGGAAGTCAGATTGGAAAGCCGGAGGCATTTATGGCAGCACCTCTTCACGCAAGCGTCAGCGGAGAGGTATTGGACGTGAAAGAAGTGCGTCAGCAAAACCGCATGGTTTTGAGCTGCATAATAAAAAATTAAGGAGAAAAGGGGAGAGAGGCTCAAAAGTATGAGACAGAAATGGTGAGCCTGGAATCCTATTCCCAAGAGATGATTTTGGCAGGAATTCGGGATGGCGGTCTTACCGGTATGGGAGGCGCGGGATTTCCAACTCATAAAAAATATGAAACGGATAAATCCATTGACAGTCTTTTGATAAACGGTGCAGAGTGCGAACCTTTTCTGACCTGTGATTACCGATTGATGTTGGAGCAGGGATATGGAATTTTAAATGGTATCTGTCTGCTTTTAAAGGCTTCAGGAGCCAGGAAGGCGTATCTTTGCATTGAAGATAATAAGCCGGAGGCCATCCGCAGTCTTCGCAGAATTTTAGAAGCTGCAAAACAGAGCGGAAAGATAGAGGAAACCCAAAAACTGGAAATCAGAGAACTTCCGGCAAAATATCCCCAGGGTGGTGAGCGTCAGCTCATACAGGCGGTCCTGGGACGAGAAGTACCCCAGGGCGGACTGCCGGCAGATGTGGGCGTGATTGTTTCCAATGTGGGAACAGCGAAGGCCGCTGCCGATATGATACTGGGAGGGATGCCGCTGATTCAGAGAATTGTCACCGTTACCGGATGTGTGAAAGAGCCGGGAAACTATTTGGTGCCTGTAGGTACTTCTGCAAAAGAACTGCTGACTCTTTGCGGCGGTGTGACCGCAGAGAAAAACAGAATCATTGCCGGAGGCCCTATGACAGGACCCTGCGTGGCATCGGACTGGACGGAAGAAGAGGAACTTTTTTATGTGACAAAGAATACCTCCGGTATTCTGGTGCTGCCGGACAGCCGGCAGGAGGAATCGCCCTGTATGCGCTGTGGCGGTTGTGAAAACGTGTGTCCGGCGGGTCTGACTCCCTATGCCATTGATTTTGCCTTCCGTGAAGAGGACTATGACTTGTGTGAAAGTCTGTATGCCAGTGAGTGTATTGCCTGCGGCTGCTGTTCTTATACCTGCCCGGCAAAAAGGGAACTTTCTGTCAGTACCAGAATGGCAAGAGATATGGTGAAACAGAGAATGAGAGAAAGGGCGGTGCAGAAAGCATGAGTGAAGCAAGAGTGATAAACGGACCTCACATCCGGACACAGAGAACCACCAGAGCAGTCATGATGGATGTAGCCATTTCTTTGGTACCTGTGCTTTTAGGAGCAATTTACTATTTCGGAATCCGCGCGCTGTATCTGGCGGGGCTTTCCGTGGCGGTCTGTGTATTGACCGAGTATATCTGGCAGAAACTGGCGAAAAAACCAGTGACAGCGGGAGATTTCAGTGCTGTGGTAACGGGACTTTTGCTGGTATTTAATATGCCTGTAACCGTACCGCTATGGGTGTTGGTTGCAGCAGATGTTTTCAGTATTCTGCTGGTGAAGCAGATGTTTGGCGGACTGGGGAATAACTTCGTAAATCCGGCGCTTATGGGAAGACTGCTGGTTATGGTGGCATGGCCCCAGGCAGTCATGCAGTATGTGGTGCCCAAAACCGTTTCTGTGGACGCAGTTTCCGCGGCAACCATACTGGGCAGTGTAAAAGGGGGAAATACCCCGGAATACAGTTATTTACAGATGTTTCTGGGAGAAATGCCAGGCGCTATGGGCGAAACCAGCAAGCTGCTGCTTCTGGTGGGCTTCGGCTATCTGTGCTATAAGGGCGTGGTGAATGCAGAAGCGGCCTTTACTTATATTGCTACCGTAACGGTACTGACTTTTATATTTGGACCGGAAGGTCTTTTTACAGGAGATATTTTGCTGAATCTCTTTGGCGGCGGGCTGATTATGGGCGGCTGCTATATGCTGACAGATTATGTATTTGTATCCAGAAGGGGAAAACTGCTTTATGCAGCCACAGCCGGTGTGATTACGGCTTTCATACGAATTTTCAGTGTGTACCCGGAAGGTATCTGTTTCGGTATTTTAACAGCAAACTGTATGGCGGGAATGTTGTCCCTGCTCTATAAAAAACATGTATACGGCATCAGGAAAATTAAGGCTTAACGGAGGAAAAGAGATGAAAAATAAAAATGTAAGAGGAATTCTGGCACTGGCAGTTGTGACCGCCCTTTCTTTTGGTGTGATTCTGGGCTCCAAGGCTCTGGCACAGGACACCGAAGGCGAGAGCGCAGAAGCAAAAGTTACGGAAGAACTGGATACCAAGGGTGCAGAAGGCATTGAAAGCGCCTCTAAAACAGAAGACGGCTATCTGGTATCTGTAAAGACAAAGGGATACGGCGGAGATATTTTCCTAAACGTTTCCTTTGATAAAGCAGGAAAGAAAATTACAAAGGTGGAAGTGACCGAGCAAAAAGAAACAGAGGGTCTGGGTGCCAAAATTGCCGAATCAGAATTTCTGTCACAGTTTGAAGGTGCAGAAGCCCCGGTATATCTCCCTGGCATGAGTCTGGAGGAAAAAGAGGAGATTTCTCTGGAAGATAGGACATTGGCCGATGGAGATTATGAGGCAAAAGCAGATGGCCCGGATAATAACGGATTTACAGACCAGGTAACCATGACGGTAAAAGACGGAAAAATCACAGCTGTAAACTGGGAATCTGTAGGAGCGGATGGCAGTAAGAAGAGTGTGCTTTCCGAAAACGGCGAATATGTGATGACAGAGGACGGCTTTACCTGGAAAGAACAGGCAGAAGCGCTGTCTGCAGCCCTTATTGAAAAGCAGTCCCTTAGCTTTTTAAATGTGAATGAGCAGGGAAAGACAGACGCAGTATCTGGTGTCAGCATTGCAGTAGGCGGCTTTGTAAACCTGGCAGAGCAGTGCTTGAATCAGGCAGCAGGCGAAGAAACTGAGACACAGGAACCACAGAACGGCACACAGGTAGATGCAGTAGCAGGAGCAACCATTTCCTCTACTGCAGCAGTGGAAGGTATCAATGCTGCTTATGAGTTTCTGCAGTCAGTAAAATAGAAAGTGGAGGACAGGATTTGATGAAAATAAAATATCCGGCGGAAGCCTTTGCCCTGGGTATGGTACTGTTTTCTGCCGGCATGAAGGAAGCGTTTGCGGCGGGTATTCTGGTGATTCTGGCAGTTGTGTTTGCAGAAGTGCTGAAAAACCTGCTGGAATCCCGGATTCCCCGCTGGAGCCTCATGGGCTGCGTGTGCGTGGGGACAGCAGCGATTAGCTCCAGCGCCTTTTTGCTGGGCTTTTCAGCTCTTGGTCTGGAAATGGAATGGGGAACCTGGCTTATGACCCTGATTCTGGGACTGTTTGCGGCAAAGCATGTAATCTCAGAGAATATAGATGCAGAGTATGGAGAACTGCTGTGGGAATCTGCAGTCTGCTGGGGATTCTGGATACTGTTTGCCATTGGCAGAGAATTTTTCGGGACAGGCGAAATCTTTGGCAATTTGATTATGAAAGCAGAATTTCAGTCTGGTATTTTCCAGGACGTTATTTTCGGATTCCTCACAGCGGGAATTTCCCTGGCTTGCGCGAACAGTGTGCTGAAGAAGAACCACACAGATACGAGAACCCTTTGGCTGGTCATTCCGCTGGCTCTCTTTATGCGTCCCTTTGACATGGAGAGTTTTGGACAGGTGGCAGGTCTTATCTGGACGGCAGCCGTACCCGTGGTGTTGTTCTGGTCTGTACAGAAAACACTGAAATTTGCCAATACAGGGAAAGCCTTCCGGGGCCTTCCGGTGGAAATGCTTTCCATGGGATTTATTTATATGATACTTAGTATTTATTGAGAAAAGAAAGAAGTGCTGCAGGCCGGAAAATCACCTGTGCACTTCTTTCTTTTGAGTTATGCTGTTATTTTTCTATTTTACATCGGCCATAGAAATTTCTTCTTCAAATCCGTCGCTGTAATGCAATTCATAATCATCTGTGATAAACACGGCTTGTACATCCGGCAGGCTGTTGATGAGTTCCATGCCTTTGTCCAGTCCCAGTGCAAAGCAGGAGGTGCTCAGTCCGTCCCCATCCACGGATTTATCGGAAATAATGGTGACGGACACCAGATGGTTGTCATAGGGATACCCCGTAGCAGGATTTAAAATATGGTGGTAAATTTTCCCGTCCTTTTCAAAATATCGTTCATAAATTCCGGAGGATACCACAGATTTATCTGAAATATTCATAACTGCAATGGTTTCGCTGCGGTCTGAAAAGGGCTTCTGGATACCGATTTTAAATGGGGTGCCCTCTGGCTTTTCTCCTACACAGAGAACGTTGCCGCCCAGGTTGATGGTGGCGCTTTTTACGCCCTGTTCCAGAAGATAATCTTTGATGCGGTCTGCAATATAGCCCTTGGCAATGGCGCCCAAATCCAGTCCCATGCCTTCTTTGGCAAAGGTCAGCAGATTTCCGTCAAGCTGCACATCTTTGTAATTGACCAGAGGCAGGGCCTTTGAGATGTCTTCCTGAGAAGGGATGTCCTTTTTTCCGGAAGTAAAATCCCAGAGAGAGGATACGGGTTCTATGGCAATGTCAAAAGCTCCGTCAGAAACTTTTCCGTATTCCAGTCCTTTCTGAATCAGTTTTGCAGTTTCCTCGCTTAATACAAAGGCATTTCCCTCTTTTGGCAGAGTACCGTGGTTCAGCTGATACAATTCGCTGGATTCCATCGTGCGGCTGAACAGCTTTTCGTATTTGTCGCACAGAGCTACGGCTTCATCTGCCAGTTTCTGATTTTTGGAATCGTAAATGGTTACTGTGACAATGGTATTCAGTTTAAAGGCTGTTGCGGATATTGGTTCTGCCTGCTTTTCTTTTTTCTGGTAGAAGACGGCAAAGGTTATAAGCACCGCCAGTCCCAGCAGATAGCAGACAACAGTCATAGTTTTTCGATTTGTCATAAACGCTCCTTACTTTTTTTGTCAAGATTCAAAAATATTGTAATGGGAGGGAAAGATTCTGTCAAGAGCAGGATTCTGTCTGCAGAAGGATTTCCAGCGAAAATAAAAAGAAACACTGCATATATTATTATAGAAGAAAGAGGATAGGCAGAGAACGTAGAATATGAAAAAGTGGATAACACTCCTGTGCACGCTGTTATTTCTGGCAGTTTTGGGATATGCAGGAAATGGAATGGAAAAAGCCAGGGAGACGGCAGGGGAGCTTTTGGATCAGGAACACCCCCGGATTGCGCTGACCTTTGATGACGGTCCTCACAGCGTTTATACAGAAAAACTGCTGGACGGATTAAAGGAAAGAGACATTCGCGCCACCTTTTTCCTCATTGGGAAAAATATTGAGGGAAATGAGGATGTTGTGAAGCGTATACAGGAGGAAGGACATCTGATTGGCAATCACACCTATCACCATGTAAATCTGAAAAAACTTTCGGAATCCCAGGCAGAGGAGGAAATTCTGCTGACCTGCAATAAAATTTATGAAAATACGGGAATTTGTACCTCCTTTGTCCGTCCTCCTTTTGGCGCGTGGAAAAAGAATCTGGATTTTGAGATTACCATGATTCCGGTGTCCTGGAATGTGGATTCTCTGGACTGGACAACGGAAAATACAGAAAAAATTGTGAAAAGGGTAGTGAAAGATGTGCAGGAAGGTGATATTATTTTAATGCACGATATTTTTCAGTCCTCTGTAGATGCGGCTTTGCAGATTGCAGATATACTGAAAAAGCAGGGTTATGAATTTGTTACAGTAGATGAACTGCTGTTGGAATAGGAGAAGCGTATGGATTTATTTGATTATATGAAAGAACAGACTCTGGAAAATGAATCTCCTCTGGCGTCCCGCATGCGGCCGCGCACCTTAGAGGAGGTGGCAGGGCAGGAACATATTATCGGAAAAGATAAACTGCTCTACCGTGCCATTAAGGCGGATAAACTGGGAAGCGTGATTTTTTACGGCCCGCCGGGAACCGGAAAAACGACGCTGGCCAAGGTCATTGCCAACACCACCAGTTCCCGGTTTCAGCAGATTAACGCCACAGTTGCCGGAAAAAAAGATATGGAGGAAGTGGTGAAGGAGGCGCAGCAGCACCTGGGTATGTACGGAAAGAAAACCATTTTGTTTGTAGACGAAATTCACCGATTCAATAAGGGACAGCAGGACTATCTGCTTCCTTTCGTAGAGGACGGCACGTTGATTTTAATCGGTGCTACCACGGAAAATCCTTATTTTGAGGTAAATGGAGCTTTGATTTCCCGTTCTATTGTCTTTGAACTAAAGCCTTTGAAAAAAGAAGATATCTGCAAACTGCTGGAGAGGGCTGCCACAGATACGGAGCGGGGAATGGGAAGCTATGGCGCTGTATTGGAGGATGAGGCCAAAGAATTTCTGGCAGATATTTCAGGAGGCGACGCCAGGGCGGCTTTAAACGCCTTGGAACTGGGAGTTTTAACCACGGAAAAGAGCGAAGACGGGAAAATCCATATCGATTTGGAAACAGCGTCTCAGTGTATTCAGAAACGGGTGGTGCGCTACGACAAGACAGGGGACAACCATTATGACACCATTTCTGCTTTTATTAAAAGTATGCGGGGCTCTGACCCGGATGCAGCGGTATTTTACCTTGCTAAAATGCTGTACGCAGGGGAAGACATTAAATTTATTGCCCGCAGAATTATGATTTGTGCGGCAGAGGATGTGGGAAATGCAGACCCTCAGGCACTGCAGGTAGCGGTAGCGGCAGCTCAGGCCGTAGAACGCCTTGGCATGCCGGAAGCGCGGATTCCCCTGGCTCAGGCAGTCACTTATGTAGCCAGTGCGCCTAAGAGCAATGCAGCTTATCTGGCCGTGGACGAGGCCATGGAAGCAGTGCGCTCTGTGAAAACCACCGTGCCGGTCCATCTTCAGGATTCTCATTACAAAGGGGCAGCCAAAATGGGGCATGGAATAGGATACCAGTATGCTCATGATTATCCCAATCATTATGTAAAGCAGCAGTATCTGCCCTCCGAATTAGGAGGCAGAGTCTTTTATCGTCCAACAGACAATGGGTATGAGCAGGAGATACAGGAATATTTCCGAAAGATTCGGGAAAATAGTTGAGTTTCCCAGACTAAAGTGATAAAATCTATTGTTATAAAAAAGAAAACGAGGGCAGAAATATGAGAACATTTCAGAAATCATCAAAACTGGACAATGTATGTTATGACGTAAGGGGACCGGTTCTGGACGAAGCGAACCGGATGCAGGAAAGCGGAATTGATATTTTAAAACTGAATATCGGCAATCCTGCGCCGTTTGGGTTCTCAGCCCCGGAAGAAGTCATTCTGGATATGATTTATACCTTGAGAGAAAGCCAGGGATATTCGGATTCTAAGGGGATTTTTGCAGCCCGAAAAGCCATTATGCAGTATTGTCAGCTTAAAAAGATTCCCAATGTGTCTATCAATGATATTTATACAGGAAACGGCGTCAGTGAGTTGATTAATATGGCTATGCAGGGACTGGTGGACAGCGGAGACGAAATTCTGGTGCCTTCCCCGGATTATCCCCTCTGGACCGGCTGTGTGACTCTGGCAGGCGGAAAAGCGGTACATTATATCTGTGATGAGCAGTCGGAGTGGTATCCGGATGTAGAGGATATTAAGAGCAAAATTACAGATAAGACAAAGGCCATTGTCCTGATTAATCCAAACAATCCTACTGGAGCAGTGTATCCAAAAGAAGTGCTGCAGAAGATTGTAGATGTGGCAAGAGAACACGAACTGATGATTTTTTCAGACGAGATTTACGACCGTCTGGTTATGGACGGCATTACCCATACCTCCATTGCGTCTCTGGCGCCGGATTTGTTCTGCGTAACCTTAAACGGACTTTCCAAATCTCATATGATTGCAGGTTTCCGCTGCGGCTGGATGGTGTTAAGCGGGGCAAAGGAAAAGGGAAAGGGATACATAGAGGGCTTAAATATGCTTTCCAATATGCGCCTGTGTTCCAATGTGCCGGCCCAGGCAGTGGTGCAGACGGCTCTTGGCGGTTATCAGAGTGTGAACGAATATCTGGTGCCGGGAGGCAGAATTTATGAGCAGAGAGAGTTTATTTACAATGCTATTAAAGACATACCGGGACTTTCTGCTGTGAAGCCAAAAGCGGCTTTTTATATTTTCCCCAAGATTGACACAGAGAAATTCAACATTCATGATGACGAGAAATTTGCTTTGGATTTGCTTCATGAAAAGAAGATTCTCATTACCTGCGGAAAAGGATTTAACTGGGGACAGCCGAACCATTTCCGCATTGTGTATCTGCCTAATGTGGAGGTTCTTGGAAAGGCGGCTGATAAACTGGCAGACTTCCTGACTACTTACCGGCAGAAATAAAAGGTTTTTGAGATAGGAAGTGGAAATGTGGGTACAAGGGTAAAAACTCTGCACAGTGCAGAGGAACATGATTTTTCCAGAGGAAGTATGTTGGGAAATATTTTTCGGCTGTCTCTTCCTTTGATTCTGGCACAGTTTATCAATGTGCTTTATAATATTGTAGACCGGGTTTATATTGGCCGACTTCCGGGAGCCAGTGCGGCGGCCCTTACAGGTCTGGGGGTGGCGTTTCCTGTCATCACCGCCATTACGGCTTTTTCTTACCTTGTGGGAACCGGGGGAGCGCCCCTGTGTTCCATTGAAAGAGGGCGAGGAAATATGGAGAAGGCCGGGCGTATTATGGGGAATTCTTTTCTCATGACGCTTGTTATGGGTGTCCTTCTCACGGTGGTGGGATTTTTGATAAAAGACCCCCTATTGTACGCGCTGGGAGCCAGCAGGGATACTTTCGGTTATGCGAATGACTATCTGAGTATTTATCTGCTGGGAACCGTCTGCGTGATGATAACCTTGTCCATGAATGGCTTTATCAACTGTCAGGGATTTGCCGGAACCGGTATGTGTACAGTGCTCATAGGCGCGGTCATAAATATTATTTTAGACCCGGTTTTTATTTTCGGTTTTCACATGGGGGTAAAGGGAGCAGCAGTGGCTACGGTGATTTCTCAGACAGTGTCAGCTTTATGGGTGGTATTTTTCCTCAGGGGAAAGAAGACGCTTTTGAAACTGCAAAGACGGTATATGAAGCCGGATTTTGGCTGCATGAAGGAGATTCTGGCACTGGGGCTTTCCGGGTTTATTATGGCGGCAACCAACTGTGCCGTACAGGTGGTCTGCAATGTTACGCTTCAGTCCGTTGGCGGAGATGTGTATGTGGGAATTATGACGATTGTTAATTCTGTGCGAGAGGTGTTAAGCGTGCCTTCTCAGGGATTTACCCAGGGGGCACAGCCGGTGCTGGGATTTAATTACGGAGCACGGGAGTATGGAAGAGTACGGACAGGGATTAAGATTATGTCTGTGGTATGCATGGCATACACTACGGTGGTCTGGATTTTTACTATGCTGTTTCCGGCTGTGTTTATCCGTCTTTTTAACGGAGGGGAAGAACTTTTGAAGCTGGGCGTGCCGTCCATGCGGATTTATTTCTTTGGATTTTGCTTTATGTCTCTGCAGTTTGCGGGACAGAGTGTGTTTACCGCATTGGGAAAAGCAAAGCAGGCAATCTTTTTCTCGCTGCTTCGCAAAGCGGTGATTGTCATACCGCTTACCCTGTGGCTGCCCTCTGTGGCAGGGCTTGGAGCCAAAGGCGTTTTCCTGGCAGAGCCCATTTCCAATTTTATCGGTGGAACGGCCTGCTTTGTCACCATGCTCTGTGTAGTGCTGCCGGAGCTGTCAAGAGGAGGGAAACGCCCTTAGAGCGCATGCAGGATATCCTCACAGATTTGCCCAATATTTTTATTGTCAGTGGAAATAACCAGGTCAGCAGCAGCCAGATATTTTTCCTGGCGTTTTTCCATCAATTCGGCAATATCCGCAACGGTTTTGCGATTTTTTAAAATAGGACGGGAATTGTCATACTTCACCCGATTCAGAATGGTCTGGGGTTCGGCTGTCAGCAGTATGACTTTTCCGTTTTTTTTCATTTCGGCTACATTTTCTGCACGAAGGGCAGCGCCGCCGCCGCAGGAAATGATTTTATTCGTTTCTTTTTGTAATTCTTTTAAAAGACCAGTTTCCAGATTCCTGAAATAGGCTTCTCCCTGCTGCTGAAAGATTTCAGGAATACTCCTCTGCTCCCGCCGGACAATTTCTTCATCCATTTCAATAATTTCCATAGCGCATTTTTTCCCTAAACAGCGGGCAACCGTACTTTTTCCTGCTCCCATAAAGCCGATAAGTATGAGATTAAAGGGGAGAGAGCCTTTGTTCTTTGTCTGTGACATATGAAATCCTGCCTTTCTAAATACAGATACTTTTTCGAGTTAAACTGTGAAAATATTATACTTATTATAACAGGACACACACACGGGTGCAAGAGCGAAATGATACTGTTAGATGACTAATTAATTTTTTGGGAGTAATTTCTAAAAAAAGTGTAAAATATAAAAATGTGACTTGCAATTTAGTAAAATGTGACATAATATAAGTTAGTCGACTAACTAAGAAAGGAGAATCGGAATGATAGATATGGAAAAAGAAGACAGCATTCAGGCAAGAGTTGTAAAGCTGACGCACCTGTATTTCCGCAATACTTTCTGTTTTCTCAGCGAAACAGGGATTCATCCCAAGCAAATGCCCTTGTTGATGCAGCTGAGCAGAAAAGAAGGGATGAGCCAGAAGGAAATTTCGGAAAATCTTCATATCAGCGCGCCTACGGTGGCAGTTTCTATGAAGCGTATGGAAAAAAGCGGTCTTATAGAGCGGAAAAGTGACGAACAGGACCAGAGAAGAATCCGCATTTATCTGACCGAACGGGGACGAGAACTCATAGAAAAGGCCCAGCGCCAGGTAGAGAAAAGTGAAAAAATCATTTTTAAGGGCTTTTCCGAAAGTGAAAGGTGTCTGATGAAGCGTTTTTTTGACCAGATGATTGCGAACCTGGAAGCGGAAAATAATTTAGAAGGTGACAGCCAGCAAAGGAGGACTTTATGTTAAAAATGTTTCATTATATGAAGGAACGGTGGCACTATATTGTCATGATTATTCTTCTTTTATTTGCTCAGGCATTTTGTGATTTATCTCTGCCGGATTACACATCCAAAATTGTCAATGTGGGTATCCAGCAGAAGGGCATTGAAGACGGAGTGCCGGAAACCCTGCGAAAAGAATCCATGGAGCAGGTCTGTCTGTTTATGGATGAAAAAGATGCCAAAAAGGTAAAAGATTTTTATAAAGAAGATGGAGATGTTTACCGGTTAAAAGATGTAACAGAGGAAGAACGGGAAGACTTGAATCAGATTCTGGGGATTCCCGAAATGGTAGTCAGCGGACTTTGGGATGATTCCTCTGCAGAAGTAACCAAGATAAAAGAACAGCTGCAGGTACCAAAGGAGACCAATTTACTGGAACTGTTTTCTCAAATGCCAAAGGAGCAGCTGCAGGCCATGACAAAAGGCATGACGGAGAAGTTTGAAGACATGCCGGAGTCTATTATCACCCAGAGTTCCGTGCTTTTTGTGCAGAGTGAATATGAGGCGCAGGGAAAAGACCTGGATGCCATGCAGACACAGTACATTTTAGGCAGCGGATTGAAAATGCTGGGGCTGGCGCTTCTGGCAATGGCAGCAGCAGTTACGGTAACGTTCCTGTCTTCCCAGGCTGCGGCAACCCTTGGAAAGAATCTGAGAAATCAGGTATACAGAAAAGTTATTTCCTTTTCCGGCGGGGAACTGAATCATTTTTCTACAGCTTCCCTGATAACCAGAAGCACCAATGATGTGCAGCAGGTACAGCTTTTGTTCACACTGCTGTTCCGTATTGTACTGTATGCTCCCATTCTGGGACTCGGCGGTGTGTATAAGGTATTTCAGACCGACGCATCCATGACATGGATTTTAGGACTGGCAGTGGTATTAATTATACTCTTTGTGGCCTTTTTGTTTAAAATTGCCATGCCCAAGTTTACGAAGCTGCAGTACCTCATCGACGAATTGAATCTGGTAGCCAGAGAAATTCTTACCGGTGTGTCTGTTATCCGTGCCTTCAGCCGTGAGAAACATGAAGAAGAACGTTTTGAAGACGCCAATGTAAAACTGATGAAGACCAACCTGTTTGTAAACCGCTGCATGACCTTTATGATGCCGGTGATGATGCTTTTGATGAACTGCGTTACGGTATTAATTGTATGGAATGGTTCTCATGCAGTGAATGACGGTACTATGCAGGTAGGTAATATGATGGCGTTTATGCAGTACGCTATGCAGATTATTATGGCGTTCCTGATGATAACCATGATGTCCATTATGATTCCGCGTGCAAAGGTATCTGCAACCCGTATCAACGAAGTGCTGGAAACCGAAGTCAGTATTCATGATGCAGAGGAGACACAGGAAGTCAACACAGAATTAAAAGGAGATGTGGTCTTTGAGCATGTGGGATTTACGTATCCCGGTGCGGACGGGGCTTCTTTAACCGATATTGATTTTCACGCCAAAAAGGGTGAGACGGTGGCTTTTATCGGAAGCACGGGAAGCGGAAAAAGTACCCTGGTAAATCTGATACCGAGATTCTTTGATGTGACTTCCGGACGGATTCTGGTAGACGGTGTGGACATACGGAAGATAAAACTCCATGACTTGCGGCAGCGCATTGGCTATGTGCCTCAAAAGGGTGTGCTTTTCTCAGGAACCATTGATTCCAATATCCGTTACGGAAAGCCGGAAGCCACAGAAGCAGAAGTAAAAAGAGCAGCAGAGATTGCCCAGGCCTGGGAATTTATTCAGGATAAAGAAGATGGTATGGATTCTGCCATTGCCCAAGGAGGTTCCAATGTATCCGGCGGTCAGAAACAGCGTCTCTCCATAGCCAGAGCCATTGCCAAAGAACCGGAAATTTATATTTTTGATGACAGTTTTTCTGCTCTGGATTATAAGACGGATGTAGTTTTAAGAAGAGCCTTGAAGAAAGAAACAAAAGACGCCACAACCTTGATAGTAGCCCAGAGAATCAGTACCATTCTCCATGCGGATAAGATTCTGGTTCTGGACGAAGGAAAAGTGGTTGGACAGGGAACCCATAAAGAGCTTTTAAAATCCTGTGATGTCTATCGTCAGATTGCTATGTCACAGTTGTCAGAGGAGGAATTGGCAGATGAGTAATGCAAGACCAAGAGGGCCTATGGGCGGACATGGCGGCGGCATGTCTGCAGAAAAGGCAAAAGACTTTAAAACAGCTATGAAAAGACTGCTTTCCTATATGAAAAGGTACCGCATACAGCTTATGTGCATGATTGTGTTTGCCATTGGAAGTACCGTTTTCAATATTATCGGACCGAAGGTGCTGGGAAAAGCTACCACAGAACTGTACAGCGGCCTGGTATCGAAAATCAACGGAGGAAGCGGCATTGATTTCGGAAAAATCGCCTCATTTCTTTTGTGGGCGCTGGGACTGTACGTAGTCAGTGCGCTGTTTTCCCTGATTCAGGGATTTATTATGACGGGAATTTCCAATAACGTTACCTATAATTTGAGAAAAGATATTTCAGGAAAAATCAACAGAATTCCTATGAAATATTTTGAGAGCAGAACGCATGGAGAAATTCTTTCCAGAATTACCAACGATGTGGATACCCTTCAGACCAGTATCAACCAGAGTTTTACCCAGCTTATTACATCGGTGACCACTCTTATCGGTGTGTTCATTATGATGCTGTCTATCAATGTGTGGATGACCCTGGCAGCGCTTTTGATTCTGCCGGTTTCCATGCTGATTATCGGAAAGGTTATGAAACACTCTCAAAAATATTTCCAGGCACAGCAGAAATATCTGGGTGAGGTTAACGGACAGGTGGAAGAAATCTACAGCGGCCACAATGTGGTAAAGGCCTTTAACAAAGAAGAAGACGTTATCCGTACCTTTGAAGAAACCAACGAAAAGCTGTATACTTCCGGCTGGCGTTCTCAGTTTTTCTCCGGTATGATGATGCCGATTATGCAGTTTGTGGGAAATCTGGGATATGTTATGGTAGCACTTCTGGGTGGTTTTATGGTCATTAAAGGCGATGTAAAGGTGGGAGATATTCAGGCGTTCTTCCAGTATATCCGAAACTTTACCCAGCCCATTCAGCAGATTGCCCAGGTGACGAATATGCTGCAGTCTTCTGCAGCCGCTGCAGAGCGTGTCTTTGAATTTCTGGATGTAGAAGAAGAAGACCAGACTGTGGAAAATCCTGTGGACATCAGCAGTATTGAAGGAAACGTGGTAGCAAACCATGTAGCATTCGGTTATAATCCGGAACAGATGATTATTCACGATTTCAACGGCGTGGTAAAAGCAGGACAGAAGGTGGCTATTGTAGGACCTACAGGGGCCGGAAAAACTACGATGATAAAACTGCTCATGCGTTTCTATGACGTCAATTCTGGGGAGATTCTCATTGACGGACACAATCTGAAAGACTTCAACCGAATGGATTTGCGGGAACTTTTCGGCATGGTACTTCAGGAAACCTGGTTGTTCCACGGCACCATTATGGAAAATATTCGTTATGGAAGACTGGACGCTACAGATGAGGAGGTTATCGCTGCAGCAAAGGCAGCTCATGCCCATCACTTTATTATGTCTCAGCCAGGCGGTTATCAGATGGTATTGAATGAAGAAACCAGCAATATTTCCCAGGGACAGAAGCAGCTGCTCACCATTGCCAGAGCCATTTTGGCAGACAATAAGATTCTGATTCTGGATGAAGCAACTTCTTCTGTGGATACCAGAACCGAAGAACAGATTCAGGCTGCTATGGATAATCTCATGAGGGGCAGAACCAGCTTTGTCATTGCCCACAGACTGTCTACCATTCGTGACGCAGATTTGATTCTGGTTATGAAAGACGGCGATATTATTGAACAGGGAACCCATGAATCCCTGTTGGCCGCCAACGGCTTCTACGCAAACCTGTACAACAGCCAGTTTGAGAAAGCTGAGGCTGTTTAAAGGAACAGCCCTGGCGGTCAGAAAACATGGAAAAAGAGATAATACAGTTTTTTTCTGGGGGAGCAGGAAGCAAAGAATAGCTTCCTCTCCCTTGCATAGATATGACGCAGTTTGCGGATATCCTGTTTTTTAGGTGTGTCCGCCCCGAAACAGAAGCATTCGGCCAAGGTGTAAAGCTGGTCAAAGAGAATTCGTGTCTCTTCCGGCAGTTTCTGGCCGAAGAGGACAGGAAATTCCGGCTGCTGGGGATTCAGGGCAGGAATGTGGAACCGCACTTTCCATAAATCCAGAATACTGTTAAATACACAGAGAAAGCATGCTTCCCGGCTGCGGCAGAAAATGCCCATCCGTTTGCGGAAGAGAAGGATTCGTCTGAAATACAGCAGAAAAAACAAAAGAGCAGCAGTTATAAAAAATACCATTGCAAAAAAGAGGATTTTTGTCAGAACAGGCAGAAAGCCTCTTTTTTCTGTGTCTGAGGATGGGGAAGGCTGGTCTTTTTTGCTGTCTGGGAGGTTCTCCTGTTTTACCGTCTGCATATTCTCCTGGCGGGCTGTCTGTTCTGTCTGTACGGTCTGAGATGTGTCCGAAGCAGCCGGGGTGACCTCCACGGGAACCCAGCCTCCTTCACCCAGATAGATTTCTGTCCAGGCATGGGCACTGGAATCCGGCACGGCAAAGGAATAGCCGCCTTCGCTTTCTTTCTGTAAATCTTCAGGGGTAATGACGTATCCGCTGACGTACCGGGCCGGAATACCGTACATGCGGAAAAGCAGGGTTCCGGCTGTGGCAAAGTGAACGCAGAAGCCTTTTTTCTGTTCATAGAGAAAGTTGTCCAGCAGATTGCTGTCTGCGGGAACAGGGGAGAGCTGCAGACTGTAGGAGGCATGGCTGGAGAGGAAACTTTGAATTTCTCCGGCTGCCTTCAGCACCTGGTCATAGGAAGGATTTTCCGGCAGAGAGGAATATACTGGCAGGTGCTGTATGTCCTCCAGAAGCCGGGCTGTTAAGTCTTTGTCATACCAGGTATAGGTGTTTTGCACAAATTCCCTGTATAGACCTTCTGCAGAGGTCTGTGCGGAAGGAAGAGAAGGCGCTCTTAAAAATGGAGAGGAATCCAGGGAAAGAGGATAGCAGTCAAAGGTCAGCCTGGAAGGAAACTTTTCTGTCAGCACATTGCCATCTCCAGTGCTGAACCCCTTCGGTATGTCAGCCCCGTAAGGCAGATAAGTAAAGGAAGGGGAAAAGGCAGGCTTTAGGCTCATTTGTGCAGAGGCAAGAGAAGTCTGTGCTTTTCCGGCTTCATAAGGAATGGAAGGAAGCTGCTTCTGCAGTTCGTCTGACAGTCCGTAACTGCTGCAAAAAGACTTCCACTGCTTTTCGTCCAAAGCTTCCCAGACCCCGTCTGTGTAGGTGAATCCGGTAAAGCCGCGCAGGTAAACAGGTGTGTCAAAAATCCGGCTCGTGTGGAACGTAAACATAGTCTGATTGCTGTAAACAGGGGCTGTATTGTCCAGAACTTCCTTGTCTGTCTGTGTGGAAACCGTATTTTGATTGCTGTTTCCGGATGCGGTAGGACGGGTTTTCGATGTACGCGTCGCTCTGTCAGCGGAATTTGCATGAAAAAGGGCGCTAAACTTTGCAGAGGCCTCATTGACCGTCTGAAATAACGAAGAAGTGGATTGGAAAGCCAGAGCAGAAAAGCCGGGGGTCAGCACAAGGGCGCAGAAACAGTAAAGCCCGAAAAGAAGTCCGGTCTGAAGGAATCCAGAGGAGGTTTCCTTTGCAGACAGACAGTCCCACAGGAAAAAGCAGACCAAAAAACAGCCGGCGGAAAGGAAAGAAGGACGGATTTCTGTAACAAACTGTGCCACCGGTGCCAGCAGAAGCAAGAAGAGAAAAAGTACTTTTTTTCTGTACCATAGGGTGAGGCAGACCAGAATCAGGAATAACAGGGTACAGAAAAAGAAGAAAAGGGAGTTATCCGCAGCAGAGCCGGAAAAATCCGAAAATAGGGAAATACCGTAAAACCGTTCCAGCCGGGCGTGGAGATAGCCCAAAAAAGAGCTTCCCTGTGCCAGCAGAGCCTTTCTCTGAAAGAGAAGAAGACTGCAGAGCAGCCCTCCGCTAAGAAGCAGAGCCAGCCTTTTCTTTTTGTGCAGAAGAAAAAGCCCAAAGAGAAAGGTAAGAAGCAAAGCCACGCCTGCCAGGGGGAAAATCCAGAAAGAAACGGCGCCGGGAACCGCAGACATATCCTTCACACTGGAAAAGAAGCCCAGTCCGCCTAAAAAGAGCAGCGCAAAGCAGCCTGTCAGAGAAAACAGAAGGTTTTTGGGGCGGACGGGGGAATCCGCTATACGGGTAAGAACAGAAATTGTTTTTTCTTTTTTCATAAAGGCTCCATTCCGCCGTCTAAATGGACGGCACAGACTCTAGATTTTCCGGCTGACCGTTTTTATAAAATTCCAGCCGTGTATGGAGTAAAAGCGTGGTGCAGAAGGTATCGGAAGGATACTGCTGCCGGTACAGTTCACAGATATCTCCCGGTACAGGCTTTACATCTTCCAGCAGGAGGCAATAGGTGCAGAGGTCTAAATCCTCCTCCCGGCGAATGGGAAAACGAATGAGTTTTTCCTCCCGGTGATGGTACCAGATTACAAAATGGCGGCACCCCGACTGGAGAAGAGAAAACGATAAGGATACGGCAGTTTCCAGAAAACGGCTGTACGAAGCCGTGAAATCCTTATCCGGCAGAGGTTCAATGAAAAGGAATAAAAGTACAGGAAATCCCTGTTGTATACCCATGTCCCGCACCAGCAGACTGTCCGTTCTGGCACTGAGTTTCCAGTGTATCTGACGGACTCTGTCGCCGGGGCTGAAATCCCGAACCTGGTTTACAGGTGTTTGAAAGATACCGGGAAGAATCTGTTCTTCCTCCCCGCTTTCTGCGGAGAAATATCGGACTTGTTCGCTGACAGTGAGGGGAAGGGATGTGATTTTCGGGTAAAAAAGCAGTTCCTTTGGGCAGTCTTGAGAAAGCTTTCGGCTGAAAAGATGGCCGAAGCTGTAAAGGCGCACAGCCTTCACCAACAACAGGAAACGTCCGCAGCAGGGACTTTCTAAAGTTCCTCCGGGGCGGATTTCCTGCCTGCTTTTGACTGAAAAATACAACTTTTGAGTCTGGCAGACCTGTCCTTGCAAATCCTGGACCGTCAAAAGGATACAGCCTCGGAAGAGGGGAAGGATTCCCGTATTTTTTACAGACAGAGCAAACGCGATTTCCCGGTCCTGGGATTTAGCGGCAGAGGCCTGCAGAATTTCCGTCTTTATTTTCCCGGAGAGATACCAAAGCTGCAAAAAAGAGGCTGTGCCGTAAAGAACCAGAAACAGAAAAACAGCACAGGCAGCTGTACTCTGGTACAGAATCGCCAGATACAGACAGAGAAGGATACCGATTACACTAAAAATATTTGCTGCCATACAGAGCTTCCTTTCTGGGTTTTATAAAGATGTCTTTTTCCGTACAGAAGGCGCCGGAGTGGTCTTCAAAATTTCCTCCAGAAGAGAAAGCGGAGAAACGTGACTGATACGGGCCTTGGAGTTTAAAATCAGCCGGTGTACACAGACATCGGCAAACACAGACTGTACATCTTCGGGAAGCACATGGCTGCGCCCGGAAAGAAAAGCCCCTGCCTGCGCCATTTTCGTCAGTGCCAGAGTGCCTCTGGGGCTGACACCCAGTGCAATGAGCTCATGGTTTCTGGTGGCCTGTACGAGAGCGGCAATATAGCTGTAAATCCGGTCATGGACAAAAATCTCCTGACATTCCTTTTGAAGGGACAGAAGCTGAGTGACGTTCAGTACAGGCCGTACGGTTTCTATAGTGCTCTGGGCAATTCGACCCTTTAAAATGGCAATTTCTTCTTCCATGTCGGGATATCCAAGCCTAAGACAGATACAGAAACGGTCCAGCTGGGACTCCGGCAGAAGCTGGGTGCCAGCAGAGCCGGAGGGATTCTGGGTAGCAATGACGATAAAAGGCTTTGGCACGGGATAGGTACTGCCGTCCACGCTGACCTGCCCTTCCTCCATGACTTCCAGGAGGGCAGACTGGGTTTTGGGCGAGGTGCGGTTGATTTCATCGCCCAGAAAGAGATTGCACATCAGGGCACCGGGATGGAAATAAAATTCCCCGGTTTCTTTCCGATACATGGTAAAGCCTGTCAAATCTGCAGGCAGCACGTCCGGTGTAAAAGTCAGACGCTTTTCTTTCAGACTCAGTGCTTTGGAAAAAGCCAGAGCCATGGTTGTTTTGCCCACACCGGGAATATCCTCCAACAGAACGTGTCCGCCGCTTAAAATAGCCATCATCACTTTGCGAACCCGGTCTTCTTTCCCGATAACGGCTTTTTGTACCTCTTGAATTACCTGATAGGCCAGTTGGCTGCGAAGATTGGTAGTATTAGACATTTGTTCACCCCTCATCTGTAAAAAAAAATTCTGAAAAATAGAAATAATTCTTCAAATAATTATAATATAAAACGGCTGACATCACAATACACAACCGATTTTTTAACAAAGATTTCAAAAAACACTTAAACGCTTTAAATTGTTAAAATTTCGGTTGACAAATAGGAAAGGCGGTTATATGATAAGATTAGTTTAAAAGAAAGGGCAGGAAGAAATCATGATGCAGAAACAGGCAGTTTTTAGCGGAAACAAGGATTCTTATTACGCTTACCTGGGCTATTTTTACGGCGCAGGCTGCTTTCGCTGCAAAAGATTCTGATTCCTTTCACACAGGAAAAGAGAAAACAGCGGTGTTTGCAGCAGCAGGCATCGCTTTTTTTATGAAAACAGGAGGGCACAGCATGATTGTAGTATTGAAAAAAGGGGCGGACGAAGAGAAAGTAGACGCTTTAAAACAGGAACTTACCCATATGGGATTGCAGCTTCATTTGTCAGACGGGGTGAACACTTCCCTGATTGGTCTGGTAGGAGACACCACAGAAGTAGATGCCGAGTGGTTGTCTGCCCTGGACGTGGTAGAGTCTGTAAAGCGAATCAAAGAACCGTATAAAAAAGCCAACAAAGATATGCATCCCAAGGATACGGTGGTAGATATTGCAGGCAGAAAAATCGGAGGCGGATTTTTCCAGGTAATTGCAGGTCCCTGTTCTGTGGAAACCAGAGAACAGATGACAGAAGTAGCCTTAGATGTGAAAAAAGCAGGAGCAGGCCTTCTAAGAGGCGGTGCTTTTAAGCCCAGGACTTCACCTTACTCTTTCCAGGGACTGGGGGACGAAGGATTAAAAATGCTGCTAGAGGCAAAGAAAGCCACGGGACTTCCCATTGTGACAGAAATTATGAGCACAGACCATCTGCCCCTTTTTGATGAGGTGGATGTGATTCAGGTAGGTACCAGAAATATGCAGAATTTCCAGCTTTTAAAGGAACTGGGTAAGGTGGATAAGCCGATTTTGCTGAAAAGAGGAATGGCCAACACTTTGGAAGAACTTTTAATGAGCGCGGAATACATTATGGCAGGGGGAAATGAAAAGGTTATTCTCTGTGAAAGAGGTATCCGCACCTTTGAAACCTCTATGAGAAACACTTTGGATGTTTCCGCCATTCCCATGCTGAAATCCAAAACCCATCTGCCGGTCATCGTAGACCCCAGCCATGCGGCAGGACTGCGTTTTATGGTGGAACCGCTGACCATGGCAGCTATTGCAGCAGGAGCAGACGGTGTGATGATAGAGGTGCACAACAACCCGGAGAAGGCTCTGTGCGACGGCAAACAGTCTTTAACTCCTCAGGCTTTTTCTGATTTAATGAGCAAGGTGAGCAGGACAGCTGCCTTTTTCGGAAAAGATATGCAGGAGGCTGGCGAATGAAAACACTGGTTTTAGCAGAAAAGCCTTCCGTGGCAAGAGATATTGCCAGAGTGTTGAAATGCAGCAAAAAGCTGAACGGTGCTTTGGAAGGAGAACGCTATATTGTAACCTGGGCCCTGGGACATCTGGTCACCCTGGCAGATCCGGAGGAATATGACAAAAAATACAAAGAGTGGAATATGGAAGTCCTGCCTATGATGCCGAAAAAGATGGAGCTGGTGGTTATCAAACAGACTGCAAAGCAGTATCAGGCAGTGAAAACCCAACTCTGGCGCAAGGATGTGCAGGATATCGTTATTGCCACAGACGCAGGAAGAGAAGGAGAACTGGTTGCCCGCTGGATTCTGGAAAAGGCCCAGTGCAGAAAGCCCATCAAACGCCTTTGGATTTCATCAGTAACGGATAAGGCCATCCGGGAAGGCTTTGCCAGCCTAAAAGACGGAAGAGCCTATCACTCTCTCTATGACGCGGCGGTGTCCAGAGCCGAGGCAGACTGGTTAGTGGGTATCAATGCCACCAGAGCTTTGACCTGCAAATACAATGCCCAGCTTTCCTGCGGACGTGTCCAGACGCCCACCCTTGCTATGATTGCGGCAAGAGAGGCAGAAATCCGCAGTTTTAAACCGCAGGAATACTATGGACTGACCCTTCTGGCAGGAAAAAACCGCTGGACCTGGCAGGATAAGAAAAGCGGCAGTATCCGTTCGTTCCAGAAAGAACGCATGGAAGAGAAAAAAGGGGCGGTGCAGTCGGATTTGCTGCAGGTAGTTTCTGTGGACAAGAGCCGGAAGAAAACGTATGCTCCGGGGCTGTATGATTTGACCGAACTGCAGAGAGATGCCAACAAAAAATTCGGTTTTTCCGCAAAGGAAACGCTGAATATTATGCAGAGACTTTATGAAAATCATAAAGTGCTCACTTATCCGAGAACCGACTCCAGATACATTGGCAGCGATATTGTGTCCACCATTAAGGAAAGGCTGAAAGCCTGTGCGGTAGGTCCTTACCGCTCTCTGGCAGGGCCCCTGTCCATGAAGCCGGTGAAAGTATCCAAATCCTTTGTGGACGACAAAAAGGTCAGTGACCACCACGCCATTATTCCTACAGAGCAGTTTGTGCAGTTGGATCACATGACAAACGAAGAACGGAAAATTTACGATTTGGTAGTCAGACGGTTTTTAAGCGTGTTGTATCCGCCTTTTGAGTACGAACAGACCACCATGAAAGCCTCAGCCGGGGGAGAAATCTTTACGGCAAAAGGGAAAATCGTGAAGCAGGCCGGATGGAAAGAGGTCTATGAAGGTGCCTGGACAGAAGAAGAGGAGGAGGATTTCCAGAAGCTTTCCGATATACAGGAAGGTGAGAAGCTGAAAATCGAGAGAGTGGAACTCACAGCAGGAAAAACCAAACCTCCGGCCCCTTTTACAGAGGCAACCCTGTTGTCTGCCATGGAAAATCCGGTGAAATATCTGGAGCATGCAGATGAAAAAGCGGCAAAGACCCTGGGAGAAACCGGAGGTCTGGGAACTGTTGCCACACGGGCAGATATTATTGAAAAGCTGTTTCACACGTTCTTAATGGAAAAACGGGGAAATGATATTTACCTGACTTCAAAGGCAAAGCAGCTTCTGGAACTGGTTCCGGAAGATTTAAAGAAACCCGAACTGACGGCAGACTGGGAGATGAAGCTGTCAGAGATTTCCAAGGGAAAATTGCAAAAAGACTTGTTTCTAAAGGAAATCCGGGGGTATACGGAGGACCTCATCCGGGAAATTAAGACAGGAGAAGGCACATTCCGCCATGACAATCTGACCAATACGAAGTGTCCGGTGTGCGGAAAACGGATGCTGGCAGTGAACGGTAAGAATAGTAAAATGCTGGTGTGTCAGGACCGGGAATGCGGACACAGAGAAACCATTTCCCGTCTGACCAATGCCAGATGTCCCAACTGCCACCGGAAAATGGAGATGTATGTCAAGGGAAAAGAGGACACCTTTATCTGCAGCACCTGCGGTTATAAGGAAAAACTTTCCAGTTTCCAGCAGAGAAGAGCCAAAGAAGGGGCAGGGGTCAGCAAAAAAGAGGTGCAGCGTTACTTGAACAAACAAAAGAAAGAGGCCCAGGAACCTGTCAATAATGCTTTTGCAGATGCACTGGCTAAATTAAATCTGAAATAAATGGTTCATAAATTTTTTAGAAAAAATTTTCTTGTCACCCCTTATCTTATGTGTTAAAATGTTATCACGCTAAAGCGAAAAACAGATAAGGGGGAATCAAAATGTCCGATTTTAATATGAATGTTACTCCGGAAATTGAAATGCTTACGGAAATCTGTAAAGAAAACAGCCGTATAGATGCATCCCTGTATCCGAAATACGACGTCAAAAGAGGGCTTCGTGACATTAACGGAAAAGGTGTTCTGGCAGGTCTGACCCAGATTTCCAATATTGTTTCCAAAAAGGTGATTGACGGTGAAGAGGTTCCCTGCGAAGGCGAATTGTATTATCGCGGAATTAATGTAGAAGACCTGACGAAAGGCTTTCTGGATGAAAAGCGTTTTGGATTTGAAGAAGCTACTTACCTTCTTCTTTTCGGACGTCTGCCCAGCCGGAAAGAACTGGATGATTTCTGCAAGATTCTGGCTGCCCAGAGAACGCTTCCCACAAACTTTGTCCGGGATGTCATTATGAAGGCACCCAGCAAAGATATGATGAATACCCTTTCCAGAAGCGTTCTGACTCTGTATTCTTATGACGAAAATCCGGAAGATATTTCCCTTCCCAATGTTCTCCGTCAGTGTATCAACCTTATCAGCGTGTTTCCCATGCTTTCCGTATACGGTTATCAGGCGCATAAACATTACAATCTGGACGACAGTCTTTATATCCATAATCCTGAGAAAAACCTTTCCACAGCGGAAAATATTCTGCTGATGCTGCGTCCGGATAAGCAGTACTCACCTTTAGAGGCGTCTATTTTAGACCTGGCTCTGGTACTTCATATGGAACACGGCGGCGGAAATAACTCCACTTTTACCACTCATGTGGTATCCTCCTCCGGTACGGATACGTATTCTGCCATTGCAGCAGCCCTGGGTTCTTTAAAAGGACCTAAACACGGAGGCGCCAACATTAAGGTGGTCAGTATGTTCCAGGATATGAAGGAACACTTAGAGGACTGGAGTGATGAAGAGGAAATTAAGGGATATCTGACGAAGCTGCTTCATAAGGAAGCTTTTGATAAGCGTGGGCTTATCTATGGAATGGGGCATGCCGTTTATTCCATTTCTGACCCCAGAGCGCAGATTTTCAAGAAATTTGTCCGCCAGCTTGCAGAAGAAAAAGGCAGAATGAAAGACTATGAACTCTATGCCACCGTGGAACGTCTGGCTCCGGAAGTCATAGCAAAAGAGCGGCGCATTTACAAAGGTGTCAGCGCTAATGTGGACTTTTACAGCGGTTTTGTGTACAGCATGCTGGGACTTCCGCTGGAACTGTATACACCGATGTTTGCCATTGCCCGTATTGTCGGCTGGAGTGCGCACCGCATGGAAGAGTTGATTAACACAGATAAAATTATCCGTCCGGCTTATAAAAATGTGTTGGAAGAAATGTCCTATGAGCCTTTAAAGAGCAGAGGATAATTTGACAAATACCGCCTGTACCTGTTACCATAGAGAAAATGCAGAGTGTTTTACAAAGCGGGTACAGGAAAGGAAGAAAATATGTTTCAGAAATTTTTCCCAGATGAATATCTGGATTCTACTTATCTCATAGATTTCGATGCTCTTTACAAAAAGGGGTACAGAGGCGTCATTTTCGACATTGACAATACTCTGGTTCCCCACGGGGCACCGGCAGACGAAAAGGCAGAGGCCCTTTTTGCCGGACTGAAAAACACAGGCTTTCAGTGCTGTCTGTTGTCCAATAATCAGTATGAGCGTGTCAGCTCTTTTAACCAGAACATTCAGGTACATTTTATTGAAAACGCCCATAAACCTTCCAGGAAGAATTACCGAAAGGCCATGGAACTTATGGGAACTTCTCTGGAAAACACGATTTTTGTGGGAGACCAGCTTTTTACAGATGTTTACGGGGCAAAGAGAACGGGAATTTACAACATTTTGGTAAAGCCCATTCATCCAAAAGAAGAGATTCAGATTGTATTAAAGCGGAAACTGGAAAAAATCGTGCTGTATTTTTATAAGAAAGAGCAAAGAAAGAGAAAAAACAGTTGAAAATTGCCCGGATGTATTATAAAATGAAGTACAGTGGAAAAAACACAGGTTTTCCCAATGGACGAAATAAGGAGGAATATCATTATGATATCAGCAGGAGATTTTAAAAATGGTCTCACACTGGAAATTGATGGTAACGTAGTACAGATTATGGAATTCCAGCACGTTAAACCAGGTAAAGGTGCTGCATTCGTTAGAACAAAATTAAAAAATGTTATCAGTGGCGGAATTATTGAAAGAACTTTCAGACCAACTGAAAAATTCCCACAGGCTCGTATTGAACGTGTGGATATGCAGTATTTATACAGCGATGGCGATTTGTTCAACTTCATGAACAATGAAACTTATGACCAGATTGCAATCGGCCAGGATACAGTAGGCGATTCTCTGAAATTCGTAAAAGAGAACGAAACTGTAAAAGTATGTTCTTACAACGGAAGCGTATTCGCGATTGAACCGCCATTATTCGTAGAACTGGAAATCACAGATACAGAGCCGGGCTTTGCCGGAAATACAGCGCAGGGCGCAACAAAACCTGCAACTGTAGAGACAGGAGCCACAGTATATGTACCTCTGTTCGTAAACCAGGGCGATGTTATCAAAATCGATACAAGAACAGGAGAATACCTGTCCAGAGTATAAGACAGATATAAGAATCCGGGGGCGGTGTCTTTGGCGTATCCGTCCCGCGGATTTGACTTGAAATTCTTTTTACATTTCTGATTTTATTTTTATTCACACACATTCGTGAAAGATTTTTCCAGATACAAACAGGAAGTGATATAAAGCAGCAGCAGGGAAAGTCCGTCTGGCACACCAGGTACTTTTTCTGTTCTGATTTATATAAATAATTATTTCAGAAAGGAAAAATATGTATGGACTATGAAACTTTCAAAACAGAACTATTGGAGGTGCTGCAAAGAGCCGCAGGAGAAAAAAAGGAAGTATCTTTGCACCAGATAGAGAAAAATAACGGCGTTTTACTGGATGGCATTATTATCCGTAAGGAGGGAAAAAACATAGCCCCCACCCTTTATCTGGAAGAACTGTATGAGGCCTGGGAAGAAAACGCCTCTATGGAAGAACTGGCAAAGGAAATTCTGGCATTTGAAGAATTGCAGAAGCCGGAGACAGAGATTTCCATGGAGAATTTTGAAGATTACGGACAGGCCAGAACCAGAATTTATTATAAACTGATTAATTACGAAATGAATCGGAAACGCCTGGACAAAATGCCGCATATAAAATATCTGGATTTGGCAGTGGTTTTTTATTACCGGGTGGAAGGGGGAAACTTTCACGGGGCCACGGTGTTAATCCACAACTGCAATCTGGAAGCCTGGGGCATTACCAGACGTTGTCTGCTGGAAGACGCCGTGCACAATACCAGCCGGAAGCTTCCCTACACACTTCAGGGAATGGAAGCCCTGATTGCAGAGCTTACCGGAGAAAGCCCGGAATTTTCAAGGGAAGAGGAACTGATGTATGTGCTGACCAACAAAGAAAAATGTTTTGGCGCAGCAGTTATCCTTTATCCTCATGTCTTAAGTCATATCGCAGGTCTGCTGCGGGGGAATTTCTACATTCTTCCAAGCAGCGTTCATGAATGTATTCTCGTCCCGGACCGGGGACAGTATTCCCGTTTGGAGTTAAAGAAAATGGTGAGAGAGGTGAATGAAAAACAGGTAGAAGAGGAGGAGATTCTCTCTAATGAGGTTTATTATTATGACAGGAAAAAAGCCGCTCTTATGATGTAAAAGTGGGGGCTGACACCCTGTTTTTGGGATGAACAGGGTGTCATTTCCCAAAAATGCGTATAGGTCTTTACATTTTACAAAATGTGTGGTATGATAACCAAGATGTAACAATCACAGGCACTCGTAGCTCAGGGGATAGAGCAGTGGTTTCCGGTACCACGTGTCGGGGGTTCGATTCCCTCCGGGTGTGTTTTGTGCTTTGGGGAGAGCATAGGGATAAGGGAATATAAGGAGGAAAGGTATGTTAGACAATTTCAGAGAATGGCTCTCAGATAATCTGAGGTATATTCTTCTGGGTCTGGCAATTCTGCTTGCTCTTGTCTTATTATTTTTTGGCGTCAAAGCTTTAACCGGAGGATTTTCTGATGAAAAGCCAAAAGATACGGAGAAAAAGACAGAGCAAAAGAAAGATTCCACAGATTCCGATGAAGCAGAGAAAGACGATGCGGATAAGGAAGATGAGAATGCTCTTGAAAAGAATGCATACCCTGAAGTAAATGCCCTGATTGAGTCCTTTTATACAGCATGGGGACAGAAAGACGTCGCCAAGATGAAAGAATTAACGGATAACTTCGATGCCACAGATGAGGCAAAGGTAACCAATGTGACGTATATTGAAAGCTATGATAATATTGTAGTTTACACCAAGCAAGGACTGGAAAAAGACAGCTATGTAGTTTTTGTTTCCTATGACCTGAAGTTTAAGGATGTGAAAACAGCAGCGCCGGGACTTTCAGAGCTCTATGTTATCAAAAATGACAGCGGAAATTATGTGATTCACAACGATGACAGTGATGCGGAAGTACAGGAATGTATCGAAAAGACCAGACAGGAAAAAGATGTGATGACGCTGATTGAAGATGTGGAGAATAAACTGAATGAAGCTATGGCGTCTGATGCAGAGTTAAAAGCCTTTGAAGAAAAGTTAGGTAAGGAAGTGAATACCGCGCAGATGGCAGACAACGGCGATATGCTCACGGCAAAGGAAGACTGTAATGTGCGTGCGGATTCCACGACCAATGCAGAGATTCTGGGAAGGCTGAAAGCCGGCGACCAGGTGAAGAAGCTGGAAAACGGAGAAGACAACTGGATTAAAGTGGAGTATAACGGGCAGGAAGCCTATGTATATGCGGATTTACTGCAATAAGAGTATAGAAAAGAGAAAATGAGGAACAGGAATTTCCTGCTCCTCATTTTTTTGCAGTGGCGTCCAAACTGCCGTCTTCTTTCAGAAAATAGGATTTTCCGTCAATGGTAATCCAGCCTGTGGCCATGGTGCCGTCTTCATTAAAATAATATTGTTTGTTGTCGATTTTTCTCCAGCCTGTCATAAGCTGTGCATTGGCAAGATAATATTTTTTGCCGTTTTGTTCTACCCAGCCGTTTTTCAGTTCGCCTTCTGCAGTAAGGAAGTACCATTTTCCACTGTCCTGGAACAGTCCGGTTTTGGCGCTGCCGTCTTTGTCAATGAAGTACCATTTATTGTCCTGTTTCATCCAGCCGGAAGATGCCAGAATACCTTCTTCATTGAGAAAATATTTCTTCCCGCTGACGGTTACCCAGCCTTTTAATTCTTTGCCGTCTTTGTCTACGAAATGCTTTTGTCCTTCCTCTTCAATCCAGGCATTGGTTACCTTGGAACCGTCCTGGTCCATATAGTAGCGGTCATTGCCGTTGGTAATCCAGCCTGTAGCCATAGTGCCGTCCTCCCGGAAGTAATAAGTTTTGCCGTCAATATCCTTGAATCCTACAGTCAGGGCACCGGTATCATCACGATAGTATTTTTTGCCGTCATTTTCCGCCCAGCCGGAGGATACAGAGCCGTCCTCATTAAAGAGATGCTGTGCGCCGTCGATTTCCGTCATGCCCACAGCCATGACGCCATTGCTTTGAAAATAATATTTTTTATTTTCAATATCTGCCCAGCCGATGGCGGGAGAGCCGTCTTCTAGCAGGTAATACTTCCCGTTTTCGTCTTCAAACCAGCCGGAAACCGGGGAACCGTCAGAATTGCGGTAATAGAGCTTGCCCTTATCCTGCACCCAGCCTGTTTTCACATAGCCTTTGGAATCAAAATAGTAGGTCACATTGTCCAGTACCTTGCTGTCATTTTGAATCACAGAGCCGTCATGGTAGACATAGCGTTTACCGGTTGCATTGTAAACCCAGTGGTCCTCCTTCATGGCCTCCTGCCTGTTTTCGTAAGCAACCAGATAGTTTCTTACCAGTACACAGGCAAAGGGCGGGGCCAGAACAAAAAAAGCACCCAGAAGAAGAACGAACACGGTAAGAAAAAATCCCTTTTTTGTAACTTTCATGCTGTCTCCTCTTTTGTCAGTCAGACTGTCCTGTCAGTCCGCCTTAAAGTTTTCGTTGCCGTTCTTATTATACCTTGAATCATGGGAAAATAGCAACCGGGTTTGGAAGAAATCTTTCCTTTACCGGGGAAATTGTGGTATAATAGTCCCACATTGTGCAGACCGTATACCAGCGTTGGGCGGTAAAAAAAGGGAGATATTATGCGTTTAAATAAGTATTTAAGTGAGGCAGGAGTCTGTTCCAGAAGAGAGGCAGACCGTCTGGTGCAGGAGGGCAGAATTCTCATAGACGGCGAACCGGCGGCCTTAGGAACCCAGGTGGAAGACTCCAGCCGGATTCTCATAGATGGGAAAGAAATCCGCAGAGAAGAGAAAAAGGTGCTTTTGGTTTTTCATAAACCCAGAGGAATTGAGTGTACCACAGACTTGCGTGTGAAAAAAAACGTGATTTCTTATATAAATTATCCAATACGGGTATATTATGCAGGAAGGCTGGATAAAGACTCCGAAGGACTGCTGCTTCTGACCAATCAGGGCGAACTGGTGAACCGAATGATGAAAGCAGGCAATGGCCACGAAAAAGAGTATGTGGTTACCGTAGACAGGCCGGTGACGGAAGAATTTTTGGCGGCCATGGGAAAGGGTGTCCCCATTCTGGGAACCGTTACCAGAGCCTGCAAAGTTACAAAGGAAGGAGAGCGCAGTTTTCGGATTGTGCTGACCCAGGGTTTGAACCGGCAGATACGGCGAATGTGTCATTATCTTGGATATGAAGTGAAGCGTCTGAAACGTGTGCGGATTATGAATGTCTGTTTGGGAGACCTGGCTGTAGGACAGTATCGGGCAGCCACCGGGGAAGAAATGGAAGAGCTCACCCGGCTGTTAGAGAAACGTGAGCAGGAGAAAAAGGCAGGAAAAGTGCAGGAAACCTATACCGGAGGAAAGCCTGTAAAAAACGCGGGAAAATACAGAACCCCTGTCAAAGATAGGAAAGGACTACATCAGGGACAACAAAAACGGAGGTTTGAGAAACATGGATAAGATGCAGAGAATGAAAGAACTGATTCCCATGCTGACGGAGGCCGCAAAGGCCTATTATCAGGAAGACCGGGAAATCATGAGCAATTTTGAATATGACAGATTGTATGACGAACTGGTAAAGCTGGAGGAAGAGACAGGAGTCACCCTTGCAGGAAGTCCTACGGTCTCTGTGGGATATGCGTCATTAGAAGAACTGCCGAAAGAGGCCCACGAAAGTCCTATGCTTTCCCTGGATAAGACGAAAGACCGGGAAACGCTGCGGCAGTTTGTGGGAGAGCACAAGACCCTGCTTTCCTGGAAACTGGATGGCCTTACCATTGTACTGACGTATCGGAATGGAAAACTGGAAAAAGCAGTCACCAGGGGAAACGGAACCGTGGGTGAGGTGATTACCAACAATGCCAGAGTGTTTAAAAACATTCCTCTGCAGATAGGATATCAGGGAGAACTGGTGCTTCGGGGAGAGGCCATTATCACGTATTCTGATTTTGAAAAAATCAACCGGCAGATAGAGGATGTGGATGCCAGATATAAAAATCCGCGGAATCTGTGCAGCGGTTCAGTACGGCAGTTAAATAATGAGATAACCGCCAGACGAAATGTACATTTTTACGCGTTTTCTCTGGTAAAGGCTGAGGATGTGGATTTTCAAAATTCCAGAGAGCAGCAGTTTCTGTGGCTGAAAGAACAGGGCTTTGAAGTGGTGGAATACCGGGTGGTGACGGCAGCTGTTCTGGATGAGGCTATGGAGTATTTTGCCCATCAGGTCGCAGAGAACGATTTCCCTTCCGATGGACTGGTGGCGCTGTATGACGACATTGCCTATGGAGAATCTTTAGGAAGTACGGCAAAATTCCCCAGGAATGCCTACGCCTTTAAGTGGCAGGATGAAATCCGGGAAACTGTGTTAAGAAAAATTGAGTGGAGTCCCTCCAGGACGGGTCTTATTAACCCGGTGGCCATATTTGACCCTGTAGAACTGGAGGGAACCACTGTCAGCCGGGCCAGTGTGCACAACATCAGTATTATGAAAGAAATGCAGTTGGGAATTGGGGATAAGATACAGGTTTATAAGGCTAACATGATTATCCCACAGATTGCGGAAAACCTGACCCGCAGCGGAAATCTGGAAATTCCCAATATCTGCCCGGTGTGCGGACAGGAAGCCAGGGTGCAGAAGACCAATGAAGTAGAATCTCTGTACTGCATGAATCCCCAGTGTCAGGCAAAGAAAATCAAGTCTTTTACCTTATTTGTCAGCAGAGATGCCATGAACATTGACGGGCTTTCCGAGGCTACACTGGAAAAATTTATTCAGAAAGGCTTTATTAAGGACTTCGGAGATATTTTTGAAATAGACCGGTACCGGGAAGAAATTGTGGGAATGGAGGGCTTTGGCGAGAAGTCTTATGAAAATCTCATGGTAAGTCTGGAGAGAGCCAGACACACCACACTGCCCCGGCTTTTGTACAGTTTGGGAATTGCCAATATTGGACTGGCCAATGCCAAGGTTATCTGTAAAGCCTTTGATTATGATATAGAACGGCTCATTGCAGCTACAGGGGAAGAAATCAGTGACATAGAAGGCATTGGGCCTGTGATTGCCAAAACCTATACCGAATATTTTAAGGATGAGGAAAATCAGAGAAAGCTTCGTCATCTGCTGTCTCATCTGGAACTGGAAACTGTGAAAAAAGAGGAAAATTCCTCTCTGGAAGGCAAACAGTTCGTGATTACCGGCAGTGTAGAACACTTTGCCAACCGGGCACAGCTAAAAGAATATATTGAAGAGAGAGGCGGCAAGGTGACGGGAAGCGTAACCTCCAAAACCCATTATCTGATTAACAATGATACAACTTCCAATTCTTCCAAAAACAAAAAAGCCAAGGATTTGGGAATTCCTATACTGTCGGAGGAAGATTTTTTGAAAATGGCAGGAGAGTGACAGGGCATGATAGACAAAAACGAAATGAAAAAAAAGGGCATGAAAGGGGTAAAAACCATTATTTTTGGAAGAACCTTGATTGTGGTTTTTGCGTTTTTGGTACAGTTTGCCCTTCTGACAGCCATTTATATATGGCTGCGGGAGTACAGTTATATTTTTTATCTGATATTTATTGTGCTCAGCGTCAGCGTTGTGCTCCATTTGTTTAACAGCAGCGGCAGTCCGGAGTTTAAACTGGTCTGGATGCTTCCGCTGATTATTTTTCCGGTATTCGGCGCCTTATTTTACCTTTATGTGTATACACAACTGGGAACGAAAATGCTGTTTCGGAGACTGCGCTTTCTCTCCGGGTATACAAAGCAGTACGTACCACAGAATATGCAGGTAAAGGCCCGGCTGAAAGAGCGGAATCCGCAGATGGGGCATTTTGCAGATTACATGGAGGAATATGACAACTCACCGGTCTATGACCACACGCAGGTTACCTATTATCCTCTTGGGGATGACCAGTTTGTAGATATGCTGGAGGAACTGAAAAAGGCAGAGAAATTTATTTTTCTGGAGTTTTTCATTGTGGAAGAAGGGGAAATGTGGAACAGTATTCTGGATATTCTAAAGGAAAAGGCGAAAGCAGGCGTAGAAGTCAGAGTCATGTATGACGGTATGTGCGTGTTGGCTCTGCTGCCTTACTTTTATCCAAAGGTTTTGCAGGCTCAGGGAATCCAGTGTAAGATGTTTGCCCCTATCCGTCCTGTTTTTTCCACTTATTACAACAACAGAGATCACAGGAAAATCATGGTAATTGACGGAAAAGTTGCTTTTACAGGAGGAACGAATCTGGCTGACGAATATATCAACCGCAAAGTACGCTTCGGACACTGGAAGGATACGGCTGTGCGGCTGAAGGGGAAGGCAGCGGAGCGTTTTACTTATATGTTTCTGGAAATGTGGAACGTTACCGAGATGAAGGAAGAACATTATTTGCGTTATAAGACTCCGGAAAATTTTTCCATGCCCAATGACGGTTTTGTGATACCTTATGAAGTAAGCCCTTATGGAAAAGAGCGAGTGGGTAAAAAAGTTTATCTGGATATTTTAAACACAGCCGAGAAATATGTACATATTATGACGCCGTACCTGATATTGGATTACGAAATGATAATGGCTCTGACCTATGCGGCAAAAAGGGGCATTGACGTGGCTATTATTATGCCTCATATACCAGATAAAATATATGCCTTCGCAGTGGCGAAAACGTATTACAATGAACTTTTGGACGCAGGTGTGAAGATTTACGAATACGAGCCGGGATTTGTACATGCCAAGGTATTTGTTTCTGATGACACAAAGGCCGTGGTGGGAACCATCAATCTGGATTACAGAAGCTTGTTCCATCATTTTGAATGTGGGGCGTTGCTGTATGAAAATTCTCAGATTGCTGCGGTAGAGGAGGATTTCCGGAATACCTTGAAAAAATGTATCAAAATTAAGGCCGGAGATTATCAGAAGCAGAAGCTGTACATGCGTGTAATCGGAAAGGTGCTTCGTATGTTTGCGCCGTTGATGTAGTTTGAAACGAAGGGTTCAGAAATATTTCAAATACAATGAAAAAATGCAGTGGAAAGGAAGAAAAAATATGCCTATTAAAATACAGAGTGATTTACCCGTAAAGGAGATTCTGGAAAAGGAAAATATTTTCGTCATGGACGAAAAAAGAGCAGTACACCAGGATATCCGTCCCATTCAGATTTTAATTTTAAATCTGATGCCCTTAAAAGAGGAGACAGAGCTGCAGCTTTTGCGTTCTCTGTCAAATACACCGCTGCAGGTGGATGTTTCCTTTATGATGGTCAGCAGCCATACCTCGAAAAATACGGCAACCAGTCATCTGAATAAATTTTATCAGACTTTTGAAGACGTAAAGGGACACAAATACGACGGAATGATTATAACAGGGGCGCCGGTAGAGCAGATGGAGTTTGAAGAAGTGGACTACTGGGAAGAAATGAAGAAAATCATGGAATGGACGAAAACAAATGTAACTTCCACCATTTATCTTTGCTGGGCGGCTCAGGCAGGACTGTATTATCACTACGGACTGCGCAAACGGCAGATGGACCATAAGGTCTTCGGGCTTTTCAACCATAAGGTACAGAACCGGAAAATACCTCTGGTAAGAGGATTTGACGATGTTTTTCTGGCTCCTCATTCCCGTCACACAGAAGTTCCGGCAGACGATATTCACAACTGCAAAGAGCTTACCGTGTTGGCAGAATCCGAGGAGGCAGGGGTGTTCCTGGCTATGGCGAAAGAAGGACGGCAGATTTTCGTTATGGGACATCCGGAATATGACCGGGTGACTCTGGATGGAGAGTACAAACGGGATTTGGGAAAAGGACTGCCTATTGATATGCCTAAGGGATATTATCCGGGGGATAATGCAGACAATAAACCGCAGCTTTTGTGGAGGTCTCATGCCAATAATCTGTATACCAACTGGCTGAATTATTACGTCTATCAGATGACTCCATATGATTTGGAGGGAACCCCGTTTTCAAGTGGGAATCAGGAGAACTGTTAAACCCAGAAATATCGTAGAAGCAAGAGTGCAAAAAAGCATGATATCAATAGCGATGTAAAGCGGGTCAATACATATCAAAAATATTTGATTTATATATTGACAAGAAAATGAAAAAGTATTAATATAAACACATCAAAAATATTTGATGTGAGGAGTGAGGATAATGACTGATTTTTCAAAGGATGCTAAAATCTTCAAGGCTTTTTGTGATACAAAAAGGCTAACGATTTTAGATTACTTAAAAAGTGGCGAAAAATGTGCGTGTGTTCTAATTGAAAAAATGAACATAGGACAGTCAGCATTATCTTATCACATGAAGATACTTTGCGACTCTGGTATTGTTACAGCACGGCAAGACGGCAAATGGACGCATTACAGTCTTAGCAAAAGTGGAAGCGAATATGCGTCAAAACGATTGTTAGAATTAACGACACCAAATAGTGAAAATCAGTCAAACTGTTGTAAATAAAGGTCATCGAGAGGTGGCTTTTATAAAACACTTTCACATCAAAAAAAGTTGATATGTTAAAGGAGAGATTTTTTGGAAGCATTAAGTTCAATATGGTTATTTTTCCAAGACCAAATATTAGGTATGAAATGGTTGAATGATTTTATTGGTAACGGACTGTCACTGCTAGGTTTAGACCTGAACGGTCGCTTAGGCGGAAGTGTTCAATTCTTCTTGTATGATGTAATCAAGATTACCATTTTGTTATGCCTGTTGATTTTCTTTATCTCGTATATACAAAGTTATTTTCCGCCAGAACGAAGTAAGAGAATATTAGGTCGTTTTCATGGTATAAGAGCAAATATGGTATCTGTATTATTGGGAACTGTTACACCTTTTTGCTCATGTTCTTCTATCCCCTTATTTATAGGATTTACAAGTGCAGGACTGCCGCTGGGAGTAACTTTTTCTTTTTTGATTTCATCCCCTATGGTTGATTTAGGAAGTCTTGTATTGTTAATGAGTATTTTCGGCGCTAGGGTTGCTCTTGCTTATGTCATGGTTGGTCTGATAATTGCTGTGATTGGCGGTACTTTGATTGAAAAATCGCATATGGAAAGGTATGTAGAAGATTTTGTGAAAAATGCAAGCAGCGTTGACATTACCTCTCCTACCTTAAACAAAAAAGACAGAGTTCAATATGCGAAAGAACAAGTTGCAGGAACATTCAAAAAGGTATTTGCATATATTCTGATTGGCGTGGGGATAGGAGCAATGATTCATAACTGGATACCTGAAACATGGATTGAAAGTATTTTAGGAAGTAACAATCCATTTGGTGTTATTTTAGCCACACTGGTAGGAATTCCTATGTATGCTGATATTTTCGGAACAATTCCGGTTGCAGAAGCTTTGCTTGCCAAAGGTGCTGAATTAGGTACGATTTTATCCTTTATGATGGCAGTGACAACATTAAGTTTACCGTCCTTAATTATGTTAAAGAAAGCAGTAAAGCCAAAACTATTAACGTTATTTATTGCCATTTGCACATTTGGCATCATAATTGTAGGTTATCTTTTTAATTTTTTTAGTACACTATTTATGTAAAGGGAGCGAATAAAATGAAATTGTTTGGAAAGAAAAAAGAAACAAAAGCATGTTGCTGTGGTGGAAACGGCACATCACAAACTATGCGAAATGCAGAAAACAAGAAGCGTGAAAAAGGAATTAAAATACTCGGTTCGGGTTGTGCAAAATGTATGGAATTGGAAAGAGCAACCAGAACAGCATTATCTGAACTTCAGTTAAATTATGAGGTTGAACATATTACAGATTTTGCAGAAATTGCAAGTTATGGAGTGATGGCTACACCGGCATTCGTGCTTGACGGCGAAGTTATATCGTATGGAAAAGTGTTGACAGTAGAAGAAGTTAAAGTATTATTGACAAAAAAATAAAACAGTGAAAGGCAGTTATTTATATGAAAAAACCTAAAGTAGCTTTTTTGTGTGTTCATAACTCTTGCCGTAGTCAAATTGCGGAAGCATTGGGGAAACATCTTTCTTCCAATGTCTTTGAAAGTTATTCAGCAGGAACAGAAACAAAGCCACGAATCAATCAGGATGCAGTTCGCCTAATGAAAAAAATGTATCAGATAGATATGGAGAAAACACAATATTCCAAACGGTTATCTGAAATACCGCAAGCAGATATTGTGATTACCATGGGGTGCAATGTAAATTGTCCTATAATACCATGTAAATACAGAGAGGATTGGGGCTTAAATGACCCTACTGGAAAGGACGATGTTGAATTTTCAAAAACGATACACAAAATCCATTCAAATGTACTGGAGTTGGCTAAAAAAGTAGAAAGTGGACTGCTTACTTAAAGTTTGGCAATAGGATGAGCCATATCAGTACGCCAGTATGACGGAAATGCATGTTCTTTATCTGCCCTATGTAAAGAAGGAGATGAGCAGAAGCAATCCTTTTTTGTATCAAAATTACCGTCTTTTATACATCATGGTGTTTTAAAAAGACTTTTATAGTATAATCAGATTGTAGTATGCATTATGCTCAAAAAGTTGAAAGAAGGGATTTCATGAAAGTGGAAAAAAGCAAAGGGGATAAGCTGGCAGATATTTTTTGTATTTTGCTGCTTATCAGTCAGATGTTATATGTGCTGGTATCCTGGGGAAAGTTTCCGGATACCATACCGGCACATTACAATGCTGTTGGAGAAATAGACCGTTGGGGTGGAAAAGGGGAAATTCTGATAGAGCCGGCGCTGTCCTGCCTGCTTTATCTTTTTCTGCGAGTGGCAGAACGGTATCCTCAGATATGGAATACAGGGGTTACTGTGACAGAGGCCAACAGAGAAAGAGTCTATGGTGTTTTGCAGCACCTACTCAGTACCATGAAAGCAGAAACCGTTTTTATATTTACGGTTCTTACCATAAAAACAGTATCTGGAACCGCGCTATCTGTGTGGTTTTTTCCTATCACGATGGGAATGCTGTTTGGCAGTCTGTTTTTCTGGATTTGGAAGCTTGTGAAAGTAAAATAAGATATACGGTTTGATACTTGACAAGTCAATTATGGATTATTATAATGAGAATTGACTTGTCAAGAAAAAGGAGGAAATATGGAAAACCGTGTATTGGGAAGAAGTATTGCCATTCTTCATCGGCGAGAGCAAAAGTATATGATTCAGACCATGAAGGAATACGGTATTGGCTATTCCAGTTATAATTTTTTGTTTTATTTATCAGCAAATCCGGGCTGCAGCCAGAAGGAAATGTGTGAAAACATGGCAGTAGATGAAGCTTTGGCAGTGAGAACGATGAAAAAGCTTCAAGAGCAGGGATTAATTGAGAGAGAGAAATCTGTAGAAAACGGAAGATCTTATGCTATTTATCTGACTGAAAAAGGAGAAGAGATTATTCCAAGACTGCGAAATGCCCTTGCCGGATGGTGGGCACAGGTTTTATCCATACTGTCTGAGGAGGAACAGCAGAGGATGATAAGCGGTGTGGAAAAAATGGCACAGCAGTCTCGGGAAGTTCTGCAAAATGCAAAAGAACGGAAAGCAGAAAATACCATAAAAATGCAGGAGGAAGGAAAAAGAACAGATGGGAGAAAAACAGAATAATCCATTGGGGACAGAAGCTATAGGAAGTTTGCTTGCCAGATTTGCCGTTCCCAGTATTATCGCTATGCTGGTAAGCTCGCTGTATAACATTGTGGACCAGTTTTTTATAGGCAGAAGCGTGGGAATGCTGGGAAATGCAGCGACAAATGTGGCTTTTCCTTTGAGCATTACCTGTACGGCGCTGGCGCTTTTATGCGGCATCGGAGGCGCAGCAAATTTTAACCTTTCTATGGGACGGAATGAAAAGGAGAAGGCAGTGAAATTTGCCGGAGGTGCTATTGGCATGATGCTGACGTTGGGAATTTTGCTGTGCATACTTGTCCGGATATTTCTGGAGCCTATGATGCGGGCTTTCGGAGCTACGGACCAGATTTTGGATTATGCGCTGACGTATACGGGAATTACCTCTCTGGGATTTCCGTTTTTGATTGTTACGACAGGGGGCAGCAATCTTATCCGGGCAGACGGCAGTCCTAAATTTTCTATGATTTGTACTCTGACAGGAGCAATTATCAATACGATTTTAGACCCGTTATTTATTTTCGTATTGGATATGGGGATGGCAGGTGCAGCCTGGGCAACGATTATCGGACAGATTGTTTCGGGAATTATGGTATTGATATATTTTTCCAGATTTAAAACCGTGCATATTCCCCTGAAAACCCTGATTCCCTCTAAATCGGCCTGGATTCCTGTTATTTCTCTGGGAGTTGCACCCTTTTGCAATCAGCTTGCTATGATGATTGTGCAGATTGTCATGAATAATACGTTGACGCATTATGGAGGACAATCTTCTTACGGAAGCGATATTCCACTGGCCTGTGCAGGAATTATTTCTAAGGTGGGTATGATTTTCTTTGCTATTGTCATCGGAATTTCCCAGGGAATCCAGCCGATTATCAGTTATAATTACGGCGCCGGAAATTATGAACGCGTCAAGCAGACCTATAAAAAGGCGGTGACAGCTGCTTTGGGAATTTCGATGGTGGCCTTTTTGCTTTTTCAACTGGCGCCAAGGCAGATTATTGGAATTTTCGGTTCTGGAAGTGAGGAATATTTTCTGTTTGCAGAAAAATTTTTCCGGATTTATATGTTTTTTACCTTTATTAACGGAATCCAGCCTATTACGGCAAACACCTTTACGTCTATTGGAAAGGCAGGAAAAGGCGTTTTTTTGTCCCTTACCAGACAGATTATCTTTTTGCTGCCACTGCTGATTATCCTTCCCGTATTTGTGGGGATTGAAGGTGTTATGTTTTCTGCGCCTGTGGCGGACGGCATTGCTGCATTGTTGTGTATTTTCTTTATTACGAAAGAATTTAAGCATATGGGAACTGTGGCTGGAACCGTGTGATAAAAGATTTTCAGGTATACAAGAAACCTGTGGGGAAACGAAAGTGTGTCGCATTTTTCCCCACGGGTTTGTTTATTATTCCGATATTCTCATGAATGGAAGTTCATGCTATAATGTAAAAAAGCATTATTTTCTTAAAATCATCTATACGCAGAGCATACTTTTGTTTTGCAGGTCTTATTACAATTCTGTTTTCGGAAAATTCATGCTTTCATCCAACAGCAAGCAGGAGATTCCGAAAAGCGAATCTCCAGAAAATAAAAAAGAGGAGGATTCGTATGAAATTGCAACCAGAAGCTGCAAAAAAGGGCAGTGAGCAGTTGTTACAATGGCATCCTGCATTTTTTGCAGGCCTTCAGATTGAATTTGGGAATGAGGCAAAGTATCTGCAGTTTGAGCAGGAACATCAGCTGGGAACAAAGCCTATGTCCATTGACGTTCTGATAAAAAAAGATAGAAACCGAAGTATTCATAAGAATATTGGAAGAATTTTTCGGGAACACAATATTATAGAATATAAAGGACCGGGAGACTATTTGAGTGTAGATGATTTTTACAAGGTGTATGGCTATGCCTGCTTTTATAAGGCAGATGCGACCAGAGTCAATGAAGTCAGAATAGAAGAATTAACGATTTCCTTAATCAGTGAGGGCTATCCTAGAAAACTCCTAAAGCATTTACAGGAGGACAAAGGGCTGCAGGTCATAAAAAAGGAAGAGGGAATTTACTATATAACGGGAGATAAAATTCCTATGCAGTTGATTGTCACTGGAAAATTGTCGGCAAAAGAGAATTTATGGCTGCGAAATCTCACCAATCATTTGGAGGGAAGACAGGCAGCCAGGGAATTGTTGGAAGACTACAAAAATCATGATAAGAATCCACTGTATAAGTCTGTTATGAATATTATTGTACGCGCGAATAAAAAGGAATTTCAGGAGGTAAAAGATATGTGTGAGGCATTAGAAGAATTGATGCACGATGAACTGGAGGAGAGAAGACGGCTGGGAATGCAACAGGGAATACAACAGGGAATACAGCAGGGCGAAAACAGAGTAAATGATTTGAATATGCGTTTATCCAAACTGGGAAGGACAGATGATATTCTGAAAGCTGCAGCGGACAAGGGGTACCAGAGAAAACTGTTCCAGGAATTCGGTCTGTAAGGTGGAGTGTTTGACTGCAATATTCAGGTGCCTGAATTGTAAAAAGGTGCTGTCTCCCGGGAAACAGCACCTTTTTACTCTAAGCCATATATTTTTTCAAAGTAGCTCTTACTGCGCCTTTTCCGGCGATTTCTTCTAAGAACATTTCTTCAATTCTTTCACCGATTCCAGCTTTGTATAAGTCAATACCGAAGATGTTTTCATTGGAAAGAATGGATTTTAACTGTCCGTTGTAGGAAGCAGGATTTCCAACTTCAATTCCGTCCAGAGCTTTTGTCAGTTCTTCCAGCATGGGGTCAGCGGAACGTTCAAAAGTATTTCCTTCATCATCTACACCCAGAAGATATCTGCACCAGCCTGCGATAGCCAGAGGAATTGCAGTTAATTTCTTTGCATCTCCGTACTGAGCCACATAGGACTTGATAGTTTCACCGTAGCGGATACCAACTTTCTGTGAAGTATCGGTTGCAATACGCTGTGGTGTGTCAGGCATAAACGGGTTCGGAATACGAACATTGATGACTTCGTTTACAAAATCAGCAGGAGAGAGGATACCAGGGTCTGTTACAACCGGCATGCCTTCTACAGGACCGATTTCGTGAACCAGCTTGTTTAACTGTTCGTCTTTCATTTCATCTGCAATGAGAGTGTAGCCTAATACACAGCCGTATACAGCCAGAGCCGTGTGCAGTGGATTCAGGCAGGTAGTAACTTTCATACGCTCTACTTTGTTTACCGTATCGCGGTCTGTAAGGTAGACGCCTGCTTTTTCCAGAGCTGGTCTTCCATTGGGGAATTTGTCTTCAATTACCAGGTACTGTGGTCCTTCTGCATTTACGAAAGGTGCAATGTAAGTTCTCTTGGAAGTAATGACAGGGGCGATTTCTTCTACGCCTGCTTTTTCCAGGTCTGCACATACAGAATCTGCCGGTCTTGGTGTGATTTTATCAATCATGGACCATGGGAAGGAAACCTGTTTTTCGTCAGACAGGTATGCTACAAAGCCTTCTTCTACAAAGCCTTTTGCAGCCCATTCTTTTGCCATGGTTAAGATGGAATTCTGCAGTTTTTCACCGTTGTGAGAGCAGTTATCCATGGAAACAACAGCCAGAGGCGCTTTGTTTGCTTTGTAACGCTCATTTAACAGCGCACATACAACAGCCATAGCAGAACCTGCTTTTTCAGGACCGTTGTCAATATCTGCCTGAATGAATGGGAAGAAGTTTCCATCAGCGCCCTTTAAAGCATATCCTTTTTCTGTGATAGTAAAGGATATCATCTGCAGCACTGGATTTACAAAAATTTCTTTCAAACGATTCCATTCTTCCGGAACATTAGACTGTGCTTTGATAGCTTCTGTAAGAGAACCAAGCACTTTTTTATCTGTAGAGCCGTCTGCTTTTAAAGTAACGGCCAGTACCAGATTGTCGTATGGTTTGTAGATTTTATCTACTACGTCAAAGTCAAAAGTTTCCACGCAGGTAATACCTTTGTCGGCTTCTCCCTTTGCAAGAAGTGTGTCAGCCAGTCCGCCGATGAAAATACGGAAGATGTTTCCTGCACCAAAGTGTACCCATGTAGGCGCGTTCTTTGTGTTCGCTACAACTTTTTCTACATCATAGGAAGGGAGAGCAATCCCTGCTGCTTCCCATTCCTGTGTATTTTTCAGACCTTCTAAAGTTAATTTCATGATTTTTTCCCTTTCTTATTTGGATTCTTTGCAGGCTGCTTCCCATAAGCCGCACAGGTAAGCGGCACCAAGAGCGCGGTCATATAAGCCGTATCCGGGCATTGCTTTTTCGCCCCAAATCATACGTCCGTGGTCTGGGCGGATTGGTCCGTCAAAACCTGTGTCATGAAGGGCTTTCATAACTTTGTACATATCAAAGGTTCCGTCCGCGCTTAAGTGAGCGCTTTCTTCAAAGTCACGCATACCATCGTTGAAACGAAGGTTTCTTACATGTGCAAAGTGGATTCTGCCTTTTAACATGTGGATAGTGTCGATTAAATCGTTGTTCAGGTTTGTTCCGTAAGAGCCCATGCAGAAAGTAACACCGTTGTGTTTGTTTGGAACCATGTCCATCATACGTTTCAGTTTTGCCTGAGAAGAGATAATACGAGGCAGTCCGAATACGCTCCAGGATGGGTCATCCGGGTGAATAGCCATGTTGATGTCATATTTGTCACATACCGGCATAATCGCTTCCAGGAAATATTTCAGGTTGTCAAATAATTTGTCTTCGTCAATGTCTTTGTAAAGTTCAAAGAGTTCTTTTACTTTTTCCATACGTTCCGGTTCCCAGCCAGGCATTACGGTTCCGTTCATATTGTCTTTGATGGAATCGAACATGTTGTCTGGGTCCATTTTGTCTACCGTGTCCTGATTGTAAGCAAGAACAGTAGTTCCGTCTTCTCTCATTCTGGCCAGTTCTGTTCTTGTCCAGTCAAATACGGGCATGAAGTTGTAACATACCATATGAATATCTGCTTTTCCGAGATTTTCCAGTGTTTCAATGTAAGCGGCAATGTCTTTATCTCTTTCCGGTGCACCTGTCTTGATAGCATCGCTTACGTTTACACTTTCGATACCTGCAAGGTGAAGCCCTGCATCTTCTACTTCTTTTTTCATTGCCAGAATTTCTTCCAGTGTCCATACTTCTCCAGGCAATTTGTCATAAAGAGTTGTGATGATTCCTTTTACATAGCAGCTCTGCTTAATCTGCTCCAGAGTTACAGTGTCGTGTCCTGTGCCGTACCAGCGCATTGTCATTTCCATAGTCAAGTTCCTCGCTTTCGCATGTATTTTTTATAGTTATTATTATAGATTATCCGAAAAAAATTCCTATTGATAAGATTGTTGTATATATTGTAAAAGTTGCGGTTTTGTATTAAAATAGGTGCATAAAGAAGAGAGGAGTGTGCCTCATTATGAAAAAAAACTATAAGACAGAATTTTTAAAACGCCAATATATGTTGTCCAGAGATTATGAAATCTATTATTACAGCGACAGTCATTTGGGCAATGTGGACAGCCATATACATAAATATTATGAAATGTATTTTTTCCTGGAAGGCAGTGTGTCTATTCTGATTCGCGATAAGCTGTATAGACTGGAGCCGGGAGATGTGGTTATTCTGCCGCCGGGAATTCCCCATAAAGCAGTGATTCACGACCAGGAACATCCTTACAGCCGCTTTGTATTCTGGATTAGTGTGGAATATTATCAGCGTTTGCGGCAGATGTCAGAGGATTATTATTATCTGGTTCAGCGTGCAGCGGAAAAGAAGCAGTATGTGTATCACAACAGCACAGTGGAATTTTCCGGTATCCAGTCTAAAATATTTCATCTGATGGAGGAGATTCATGCAGAGCGCTATGGAAAAGAAGCGCGGATTTTCATCAATATCTGTGATTTGCTTCTCCATTTGAATCGTATGGCCTATGAAAAAAACAACCCGGGGAAAATAAAGGAGGACCAGAACCTTTACCGGAATATTCTGCAGTACATTGACGACCATCTGGAACAGGATTTGTCATTAGAGTATCTGGCCGGAGAGTTTTATGTGAGTAAATATCATATTGCCCATATTTTTAAAGAAAATACAGGAATTTCGATTCACCAGTATATTATGAAAAAACGTCTGGCTGCTTGTCAGGACGCTATTTTGGGAAACATCAGTATCAGCCGGGCCTATCTGATGTTTGGTTTTAAGGATTATTCCAGTTTTTACCGGGCTTTTAAAAAAGAGTTTGGGATTTCGCCAAAAGAATACAAAGACTTGAAAATACAGATAGGAATGAAAGAAGAAAAACTGCCGCATTAAGTTGCTTTTGCTTCATGCGGCAGCTTCGGGAAGTTTAGTTGTCTTCCTCGGTCATAGTGTAAACCTGACGTTTTCTTGCCATTTCATCGCTTGCAAGATATTCGTCGTAAGTGGTAATTTTGTCAATTAATACGCCGTTTGGAAGAATTTCCATAATACGGTTTGCAGTGGTCTGTACAATCTGGTGGTCGTGAGAGGCAAAGAGAATCACACCTGGGAATTTCATCATACCGTTGTTTAAGGCTGTGATGGATTCCATATCCAGATGGTTGGTAGGTTCATCGAAAATCAGAATGTTTGCCCCGGAAATCATCATTTTGGACAACAGACATCTTACCTTTTCCCCACCGGAGAGTACCCGGACTTTTTTCACACCGTCTTCTCCGGGGAAGAGCATACGGCCAAGGAAACCACGGACATAAGTGGCGTCCTTGATTTCAGAATATCCGGTGAGCCAGTCTGCAATGGTTAAATCATTGTCAAATTCTTTGGTGCTGTCTTTTGGGAAATAGGCCTGTGTGGTGGTAACGCCCCATTTGTAAGTACCTTCATCCGGTTCCATTTCTCCCGTTAAAATCTGGAACAGAACAGTTTTGGCGCGTTCATTGCCGCCTACAAAAGCCACTTTATCCTCACGTCCCAGAGTGAAGGTCAGGTTATCCAGAATTTTTACACCGTCAATGGTTTTGGACAGACCTTCTACCATAAGTACTTCGTTTCCGATTTCGCGGTTTGGACGGAAGTCGATATAAGGATATTTACGGCTGGAAGGACGCATGTCGTCTAACTGAATTTTTTCCAGCGCACGTTTTCTGGAAGTTGCCTGCTTGGATTTGGAAGCATTGGCGGAGAAACGGGAAATAAATTCCTGCAGTTCCTTAATTTTTTCCTCTTTCTTACGGTTGGCTTCTTTCATCTGTTTGATGAGAAGCTGGCTGGATTCATACCAGAAATCATAGTTTCCGGCATAAAGCTGGATTTTGCCGTAGTCAATATCGGCAGTATGGGTACAGACTTTGTTTAAGAAATAACGGTCATGAGATACCACGATGACCGTATTTTCAAAGTTAATCAAAAATTCTTCCAGCCATTCGATAGCGTCTAAGTCCAAATGGTTCGTAGGCTCGTCCAGAAGCAGAATGTCAGGGTTTCCAAACAGGGCCTGGGCCAGAAGAACTTTCACCTTTTCACTGCCTTTTAAGTCAGCCATAAGGGCATAGTGCAAATCAGTGTCAATGCCCAGTCCGTTTAAGAGCATAGCGGCGTCAGATTCTGCTTCCCAGCCGTTCATTTCTGCAAATTCGCCTTCCAGTTCACTGGCCCGGATGCCGTCTTCGTCTGTGAAATCTTCTTTTGCGTAAATGGCTTCTTTTTCCTTCATGATGTCATACAGACGCTGATTTCCCATAATAACTGTGTCAAGGACAGTGAAAGCGTCGTATTTGAAGTGGTCCTGCTGCAGGAAGGAGAGACGCTGTCCCGGTGTAATGGTAATATTCCCGTTCGTGGTTTCCAGCTGTCCGGAAAGGATTTTTAAGAATGTGGATTTTCCGGCTCCGTTGGCACCAATAAGACCATAGCAGTTTCCTTCTGTAAATTTAATATTGACATCTTCAAACAGTGCTTTCTTACCGATTCGTAATGTGACATTATTTGCTGCAATCATGTTTTATTCATACCTCACTTAATCAAAAACAATTTTAATGCGTAATCTCTTTTATTTTACCGTAAAACCTGGATTTTGCAAGTGTTTCTTGCGAAAAATACTTGATAAATACAGTACAGATAGTTATAATTACATTTATATTAGGAAGTTAACAACAAAAGAAGGGGAAATATCATGCTGATTACGAGAGAATGTGACTATGGCGTAAGGATTGTCCGTGCCCTGGCAAATGGTGAAAAGATGTGTGTCAACCAGGTATGTGACCAGGAGGGGCTTACACCGGCGTTCGTATATAAAATACTGAAAAAACTGGAAAAAAAGGAAATTGTAAAGTCTTTTCGGGGAAGCAACGGCGGCTATGCGCTGAAGCGGTCCATAGAGGAGCTGACGCTTCTGGATATTTATCTGGCGGTAGAGCCGGACTTTTATATGATAGAATGTATGAATCCCAAGAAGCCCTGTGTACACAATCAGGAGGACTGTGGCTGCAGGGTGCACAGGGAATTGGAAAGAATACAGGGTGTTTTGCTGCGGGAATTGTCTGCAAAATCTATTGCGGAAATTATGGCAGGGGAAGTTTCAGAAGAAAAATAAGCCAAAAGCAGGAGAGGGCATGTTTTTTTGGGAAAACATTTGATTTTCTTATGTTTTACAAATGGACATGCACTTGAAATCGTGCTATAATTTCTTATAGACTTCGTGAGCGAAGTGGAATATTGTTAAAAAAACAACAATTTTCAAGGAGGAAAAAAATCAAATGGCTAGAAAGATGAAAACCATGGATGGTAACCATGCAGCAGCTCATGCTTCATATGCTTATTCAGATGTTGCGGCTATCTATCCGATTACCCCTTCATCCGTAATGGCAGAAGCTACAGATGAGTGGGCAACACAGGGAAGAAAGAACATTTTCGGACAGGAAGTACAGGTTACAGAAATGCAGTCTGAAGCTGGTGCTGCTGGTGCAGTTCACGGCTCTTTGGCAGCAGGTGCCCTGACTACTACATATACAGCATCTCAGGGTCTTCTGTTGATGATTCCAAACCTTTACAAAATCGCTGGTGAGCAGTTACCGGGCGTTATCAACGTATCTGCTCGTGCTTTAGCAAGCCATGCACTGTCTATCTTCGGAGACCACTCTGATGTTTATGCATGCCGTCAGACAGGCTGCGCTATGTTATGTGAATCTTCTGTACAGGAAGTTATGGACTTAACACCGGTTGCTCATTGCTCCGCAATCAAAGGGAAAGTTCCATTCATTAACTTCTTCGACGGATTCCGTACATCTCATGAAATCCAGAAGATTGAAACATGGGATTACGAAGATTTAAAAGACATGGTAGATATGGACGCTGTTGACGCATTCCGTAAACACGCTTTAAATCCAAATCACCCATGCCAGAGAGGTTCTGCTCAGAACCCGGATATCTTCTTCCAGGCAAGAGAAGCATGTAACCCATACTATGATGCATTACCTGCATTAGTACAGGAATACATGGACAAAGTAAACGAAAAAATCGGTACAAACTATAAATTATTCAACTACTACGGTGCTGAAGATGCTGAACACGTAATCATCGCTATGGGTTCTGCTTGTGAAACAATTGAAGAAACCATCGATTACTTAATGGCAGCAGGCAAAAAAGTTGGTCTTGTTACAGTTCGTCTTTACAGACCATTCTGCGCGGAAGCATTAGTAAACGCTATTCCGGATTCTGTAAAACAGATTTCTGTATTAGACAGAACAAAAGAACCAGGTGCTCTTGGTGAACCATTATACTTAGACGTTGTTGCTGCATTAAAAGGCACAAAATTCAACGATACACCAATCTTCAGCGGACGTTACGGATTAGGTTCCAAAGATACAACACCGGCTCAGATCGTTGCTGTATACGAAAACACAACAAAAGAAAAATTCACAATCGGTATTGTGGATGATGTTACAAACTTATCTCTGGAAGTTGGCGCTCCTCTTGTTACTACACCGGAAGGAACTATCAACTGCAAATTCTGGGGATTAGGAGCTGACGGTACTGTTGGTGCGAACAAAAACTCCATCAAGATTATCGGTGACAACACAGATATGTATGCACAGGCATACTTTGATTATGACTCTAAAAAATCCGGTGGTGTTACAATGTCTCACCTTCGTTTTGGTAAGAGCCCAATCAAATCCACATATCTGATTAGACAGGCAAACTTTGTTGCATGTCACAACCCGTCTTATGTGAACAAATACAACATGGTTCAGGAATTAGTTGACGGCGGTACATTCTTATTAAACTGCCCATGGGATATGGAAGGCCTTGAAAAACACTTGCCGGGACAGGTAAAAGCATTTATTGCCAACCACAATATCAAATTCTATGTAATTGACGGTATTAAGATTGGTAAAGAAATCGGACTTGGCGGACGTATCAACACAGTTCTTCAGTCTGCATTCTTCAAACTGGCTAACATCATTCCGGAAGATCATGCTATCGAATTAATGAAAGCTGCTGCAAAAGCAACTTACGGAAGAAAAGGTGACGCTATCGTTCAGATGAATTATGACGCTATCGATGCAGGTGCAAAACAGGTTGTTGAAGTTCAGGTTCCGGAAAGCTGGAAAGACTGCGCTGATGAAGGTCTGTTTATGGCACATGCAGAAGGCGGACGCGGCGACGTTGTTGATTTCGTAAACAACATCCAGGCAAAAGTAAATGCTCAGGAAGGTAATACATTACCTGTATCTGCATTCAAAGATTACGTTGACGGTACTACCCCATCTGGTTCTTCTGCATTTGAAAAACGTGGTATTGCAGTGGATATCCCTGTATGGCAGCCGGAAAACTGTATCCAGTGTAACCGTTGTGCATATGTATGTCCTCATGCTGTTATCCGTCCGGTTGCTATGACTGACGAAGAAGTAGCAGCAGCTCCGGAAGGAATGAGAACATTGCCTATGACAGGTATGGCTGATTACAAATTCGTTATGACTGTATCTGCTTACGACTGTACAGGATGTGGTTCTTGTGCTAATGTCTGCCCAGGTAAGAAGGGTGCAAAAGCGCTTGTTATGGCAAACATGGAAGCAAATGCAGGCGAGCAGAAATTCTTCGATTACGGTGTAACATTACCGGTTAAAGAAGATGTTATCGCTAAATTCAAAGAAAATACAGTAAAAGGTTCTCAGTTCAAACAGCCGTTACTTGAGTTCTCAGGAGCTTGTGCAGGTTGTGGAGAAACACCTTACGCTAAATTAATCACACAGTTATTTGGTGACAGAATGTACATTGCTAACGCAACAGGCTGTTCCTCTATCTGGGGTAACTCCTCACCATCTACACCATACACTGTAAACGCAAAAGGACAGGGTCCTGCATGGTCTAACTCTCTGTTCGAAGATAACGCTGAATTCGGATACGGTATGTTATTAGCTCAGAAAGCTATCCGTGGCGGATTAAAAGAAAAAGTTGAGTCTGTAATGGCTTACGAAGGATCTTCTGAAGAAGTAAAAGCTGCTTGTCAGGAATGGTTAGATACATTCGGAAGCGGAATTACAAACGGTGCAGCTACAGATAAATTAGTTGCAGCATTAGAAGGTGTTGATTGTGACGTATGCAAAGACATCGTTAAGAACAAAGACTTCTTAGCTAAGAAATCCCAGTGGATCTTCGGTGGTGACGGTTGGGCATACGACATCGGTTTTGGTGGCGTTGACCACGTATTAGCTTCCGGACAGGATATCAACGTTATGGTATTCGATACAGAAGTTTACTCCAACACAGGTGGACAGTCTTCTAAATCTACACCGACAGGTGCTATCGCACAGTTCGCAGCAGGCGGTAAAGAAGTGAAGAAGAAAGATATGGCTTCTATCGCTATGAGCTATGGTTATGTATACGTTGCTCAGATTGCTATGGGTGCAGACTTCAACCAGACTGTAAAAGCAATTGCTGAAGCGGAGGCATATCCGGGACCATCTCTGATTATTGCTTACGCTCCATGTATCAACCATGGTATCAAGAAAGGTATGAGCAAAGCTCAGACAGAAGAAGAATTAGCAGTTAAATGTGGATACTGGCACAACTTCCGCTTCAATCCAGCAGCAGAAAACAAATTCTCTCTGGATTCTAAAGCACCGGCAGCAGAAGGATACCAGGAATTCTTAGACGGAGAAGTTCGCTACAATTCTCTGAAACGTTCTAATCCGGAAAAAGCAGCTAGACTGTTTGCTAAGAATGAGTCTGAAGCTAAGGAAAGATACGAATATCTGAACAAACTGGTTACTCTGTACGGAAAAACAGAAGAGTAATTCCATTAACTGAAATGTTATAAATGTGTCCAAACGATTGAAAAGGACTCCCACCCGCAGGCAACTGCGGGGAGGGAGTCCTTTTTGATAAGAGGAGATATTTACGCCAGCGTGACCGTAGTCTCCCCAATGCAATGATTCTCCACCGTATGTACTTGTATTTTCAGTCCATCAGCCTCACAGGTGAAGCTTTCTCCGTGGTTTGGGATTCGTCCTATGATATCACAGACATACCCGTTATAAGTATCGTAGCGTTCAACAGGCAGCTTGATACCTACGGCTTCTGCTACATCGTCAAGACTGGCGCTGCCCAGAATGTTCCAGGTGTTTTCTGATATCTGTATAATTTCCGGACGCTGCAAATCATCTTCCAGTTCATATAAGTCACCAACCAGAGCCTCAATCAGGTCGTGAAGGGTGATGATTCCAGACATGCCGCCATATTCGTCTATCAGCACGGCAAAATATTTTCTGGATTTCTTCATTTCCTGGAACAGTACGTTTGCCTTAATGTTCTCGGGTACAAACCAGGGAGTATCCAAGGCATGTTTCAGAATATATTCTCTTGTTTTGGTGTTTGTTCTAAAGTAGTCCTTGGTATCCAGAATACCTACGATGTTGTCCGTATTTTCCCGATAGACAGGGTAATAAGTATGACGGCTGTCAAAAATAATAGTTTCCCATGTATTTAAACTGTCTTCGTAATTTAGAGAAAGTACGTCAATTCGATGTGTGCAAATCTGTTCTGCACTGGTGTCATTAAAGTCAAAAACATTCTGAATCATTTCTGTTTCGTCTTTGGCAATGGTACCTTGCTGACTGCCTTCTGAAAGCATCATACGGATTTCCTCTTCGGTTACCTGTTCTTCCGTTTCTTCCGGATTTATGCCGAGCAGTTTTAAAACTACATTGGTAGATACCGTTAAAAGAGATACCAGAGGGGCGGTGATTTTAGAAACCGTATACAGAATCCCCGCCAGGGATAAGGCCAGAGTTTCTGCCTTTTTCATAGCAATTCGTTTCGGTACCAGTTCTCCGAAAACCAGGCTGAAATAAGATAGAACAATGGTAATGACAATAACAGACAGGGAGCTTAACACCTGTTCCGAGATGGGCACGCCTGCCTGCAGAAGCGTGTCCACCAGAGGCTGGGCAAAATAGTCCGCTGCAAAGGCACTGCTTAAAAAGCCTGCCAGGGTAATGGCTACCTGAATGGTTGCCAGAAAACGTGCCGGCTGCCGGGTTAGCTTCGTCAGTTTTACAGCCTTCTTGTTCCCCTGTTCTGTGAGCATTTTCAACTTTGTTTCATTCATGGAAATGACTGCAATTTCCGCACTTGCGAAAACAGCATTTAGTAAAATAAGTATTGCTAATAAAAAAAATGAACTAATCATAATGTTCCTCCTGTAAGATAAAATTGTAAAGTTTGTGAAATAAAATGCAAAACGGAACAGCCCCACAGACAGTAATGCTATCTGTGCAGCTGTTCCGTTATCTATTCATAATCTCACATGGAGAGGAAATCAGTGTTTTAATACAATTCGTATCAGGATCGTCGTCCATGAAAATCTTCACTTCCTTTCATTTTTTGATTAAACAATAAAATAGCACATTACTTCCAGATAGTCAAGAAAAAATATAAAAGAAAAGATTTTTGTTTCTTTTGCATAAAAACCGTGATATAATTAAATTATCAGAAAATTTGAGGGCGAATAGCAGAAAAAAGAGACATTCTGTCAAAAGATGGGAGGGATTTTTATGGATATGGAGGCAAGAATGTTTAAGGCGTATGCAAAAGGGGACGAAAAGATTCAGCTGAAAATTATATCGGGACATTTTATAACGTCCCAGTCCCATATCACTCATTATCTGGATATGACCACGATGAAAACCAGATGTGCGGAGGCGGCCCAAATTGCAAGGCTGCTGTCTGCCAAATATGAGGCGACAACACCGGTAGACAGTATTATTTGTCTGGACGGATTGGAAGTTGTAGGTGCCTTTCTGGCAGAGGAACTGGCCAAAGCCGGTGTTTTATCCATGAATGCGCACAAGACCATTTACATTGTAACACCGGAATTTCATGCCAATGGGCAAATGCTTTTCAGGGATAATACGCAAAACATGGTAAAAAACAGGAATACGGTGATTTTGATGGGTTCCATTACTACGGGGACAACACTGCGGCAGTGTATGGAAACCGTGCTGTATTATGGGGGCAAAATACAGGGAGTCTCCGCAATTTTCAGTGCGGTGAACAAAGTGGCGGGAATTGAAATAAATGCAGTATATGATAAGCAGGACATTCCCGATTATGAATCTTATCCGGCGGAAAAATGCCCCATGTGTCAGCGAAAAGAAAGGATAGATGCCATTGTAAATGGATACGGTTATTCAAAATTGTAAATGAAAACAAAATGCAAAAAGGCGGCCTGGACATCGGCATTTTTGAAATGCGGGTGGCTTTGGCTGCCTTTTCTGATAGGAAAACCCCTATCAAGAAAACATAAATTGTGTTATACTATATGCTATGTATGAAGACAGAAAAGAATACGGAGGAAAGACTATGAGAATCGAGCAGGTTCCGGCTTATGAGCTGGTATTGACGCAGGATATCCCGGATATTCATTCAAAAGGTTATCTGCTGAAACATAAAAAAAGCGGTGCAAGAGTGATGCTTCTGGAAAACGATGATGACAATAAAGTATTTAATATCGCTTTCCGCACCCCGCCTTCCGACAGTACTGGTGTGGCGCATATTTTGGAACACAGTGTATTGTGCGGTTCCGAAAAATACCCGTTAAAAGACCCCTTTGTAGAACTGGTGAAGGGTTCCTTGAATACATTTTTGAACGCCATGACGTATCCGGATAAGACCATGTATCCCATTGCCAGCTGCAATGAACAGGATTTTAAAAACCTGATGCATGTGTATCTGGACGCGGTATTTTTTCCAAATATTTATGAAAAAGAAGAAATTTTCCGTCAGGAAGGCTGGCACTATGAACTGGAAGAGGAAGACGGGCCGATTACGTTAAATGGCGTGGTTTATAATGAAATGAAGGGCGCTTTTTCCTCACCGGAGGACGTGTTGGAAAGAGAAATTTTCAATTCTCTGTTTCCGGATACTCCTTATGGTGTAGAGTCCGGCGGCGACCCGAAATATATTCCTGAGCTGAAGTATTCCGACTTTCTTTCTTTCCATAGCCGCTATTATCACCCGGCCAACAGCTATCTTTATCTTTACGGAAACATGGACATGGAAGAGCGGCTGAACTGGATGGACAAGGAATATCTGGGCAAATATGATGAAATTCCCGTACACTCGGAAATTCCCCGGCAAAACCCCTTTGAGGCGGTGCGGGAACTGGAAATGGAATATTCTATTACAGAAAATGAGCCGGAGGAAAATAATTCCTACCTTTCCTACAATGTGGTTGTGGGAGACAGCCTGGATGTGGAAACCTGTACAGCCTTTGAAGTGCTGGATTATACCCTTCTAAGCGCACCCGGGGCGCCTTTAAAGCAGGTGCTTTTAGATAAGGGAATCGGAAAGGATATTATGGGCTCTTATGAAGACGGTATCTATCAGCCCTTCTTTTCCATTGTAGCGAAAAATGCCAGACCTGAGGATAAGGAACGCTTTGTGTCTCTGATTCAGGATACACTGAAAGAGATTGTGAAAAATGGAGTAGACAAAAAGGCCATTGCAGCGGGCATTAATTATATGGAATTCCGTTTCCGTGAGGCGGACTTCTCCTCCTTCCCCAAAGGACTGATGTACGGCATTGACGTGTTTGACAGCTGGTTATATGATGATAACCGGCCTTTTGACCAGGTAATGCGTCTGGATATTTTCGAAAAATTGAAAGCAAAAGCAGATACCGGATACTTTGAAGAACTGATTGAAAAATATCTGTTGGAGAATACCCATGCTTCTATTGTAGTGGTAAATCCCAAAAGAGGACTGGCTGCGGAAACAGACAAAAAGCTGGAAGAAAAACTGGCGGCTTACAAAGCATCTTTAAGCAAAGAGGAAATCAGCAAAATTGCTGCAGATACCAGACACTTAAAGAAATACCAGGATGAGCCGGAGACAGAGGAAGCCCTTCGTACCATTCCACTGCTGAAAAGAAGCGATATCGGCACAGAAGCGGCAAAGCTATACAATACAGAAAAAAAGGTGGGAGATACCCGGATTCTTCACCACAACCTTTATACTAACGGCATCGGGTATCTGGATTTGCTCTTTGATACAAAACAGGTACCTCAGGATTTGATTCCCTATCTCGGAATTCTGAAATCCGTGCTAGGTTATGTAGATACGGAACATTACAAATACGGAGAACTGTTTAATGAAATCAATGCCAGAAGCGGTGGAATTGCCTTTGGAATTCAGGTATTCGGAGATGCAAAGGACAACCAAAAGACCACACAAGTGATGGGGATTCGGGCGAAAACTTTGTATAAAGATTTACCCTTTGTTTTTGAAATGATAAGAGAAATTCTTTGTACCTCTCATCTGGATGATGAAAAACGGCTTTATGAAATCCTTGCAAAAATGAAATCCAGACTGCAGATGAACCTGGCTTCTGCCGGACACAGCACAGCAGTTATGCGGGCACTTTCCTATTTTTCTGAAAATTCTAATTTCCAGGAAAGAGTAGCAGGCATTGATTTTTACAAATTTGTAGATGAGATGGAAAAGAATTTTCAGGAGAAAAAGCAGGAGATTATTGCAAATCTCAAAGGATTGATGCACTATGTTTTCAGACCAGAAAATCTGTTGGTAAGCTATACGGCAGATGAGGAGGGATATGCATATCTGGAAAAAGAAGTAGAGCAGTTAAAGGGCGTTCTTTATACTTCTGCTGTAAAAACAGGAGCAACAAAAACACAGTTTGAAGTCAAAAACGAGGGCTTCAAAACCTCCGGACAGGTGCAGTATGTAGCAGCGGCCGGCAATTTTGCGGAGGCAGGTTTTGCCTATACAGGCGCCCTTCGGATACTGAAAGTCATGTTAAGTTATGAATATCTCTGGATGAATATCCGCGTGAAGGGCGGTGCGTATGGCTGTATGAGTTCTTTCAGACGAAACGGAGACGGATTTTTGGTATCTTACCGCGACCCGAACCTTACGAAAACACTGGCAGTGTTTAAAAAGACAGGAGATTTTATCCGCTCTTTTGATGCAGATGAAAGAGAAATGACAAAATACATTATCGGAACAATCAGCGAAATCGACACACCTCTGACTCCGTCAGCCAAGGGGAATATGTCTTTAAATGCCTGGTTTTCCAATCTGACGGAAGAGGACTTACAGAAAGAGCGCAGCGAAATTTTAAATGCACAGCCGGAAGATATACGCCGTCTGGCAGGCATTGTAGACGCCATGATGGAACAGAACCGTATCTGTGTCATTGGCAGTGAAGAGAAAATAGAACAGGAGAAAAAGGTGTTTGGCGAGGTCAGACACTTACTGTAAAAAGGAGAATGTATGAATGCAGATTTTAAATCGGGCTTTGCAGCCATTATAGGCAGGCCCAATGTGGGAAAATCCACGTTGATGAATCATTTAATCGGACAGAAGATTGCCATTACATCCAGAAAACCCCAGACCACCAGGAATAAAATTCAAACGGTTTATACAGATGAACGGGGCCAGGTGGTATTTCTGGATACACCGGGAATTCACAAGGCTAAAAACAAACTGGGAGAATATATGGTAAATGTTGCCCAGAGAACTTTTAAAGACGCGGATGTGATTCTGTGGCTGGTAGAGCCAACCAATTTTATCGGTGCAGGAGAGCGGCATATTGCAGAGCAATTGAAGCTGTGTAAGCTTCCGGTGATTCTGGTAATCAATAAAGTGGACACCGTAAAGAAAAGTGAAGTTGCGGGTTTTATTGAATCATACCGCAATATCTGCAATTTTGCGGAGATTGTACCGGTATCGGCTCTTCGTTCCCAGAACCTGGACACACTTCTGGAATGTATTTTTAAATACCTGCCTTATGGACCGCAGTTTTATGATGAGGACACTGTGACAGACCAGCCGCAAAGACAGATTGTGGCAGAGATGATTCGGGAAAAAGCGCTGCGTACACTGGATGAGGAAATTCCTCACGGAATTGCAGTGACCATTGACCGGATGAAAGAACGCTCTCAGGGAAATCTGGTAGATATTGATGCCACCATTATCTGTGAACGGGATTCTCATAAGGGAATTATCATAGGAAAACAAGGCGCCATGCTGAAAAAAATCGGAAGTGCAGCCCGGTTTGAGATTGAAAAAATGCTGGATATGAAAGTAAATCTGAAACTCTGGGTCAAGGTAAAGAAGGACTGGAGAGACAGTGATTACCTGATTAAGAATTTCGGATACGACAAGAAGGAAATCTGATGAGCGATTTCATTACTGTGACCGGCATGGTACTGTCTTCCATGCCCATTGGAGAATATGACAAAAGACTGGTGATGCTTACGAAGGAGAGAGGGAAAATCACCGTATTTGCCAAGGGGGCCAGAAGACAGAACAGCCCCCTTCTGGCGGTGGCCAATCCCTTTGTTTTTGGCTCGTTCTTTTTGTATGAGGGCAGAACTTCGTATCAGATGCGTTCCGCTTCCGTAATGGAATACTTTTCAGAACTGGCTTCTATACAGCCGGGAGTGTATTATGGCTTTTATTTTCTGGAACTGGCAGAGTATTATTCCAGTGAAAATACGGACGAAAAGCAGATGCTGAACCTGCTGTATGTGACGCTGAAAGCGCTGGTAAAGCAGCAGATGGAGAACGCCCTCATACGCTATGTATTTGAGCTGAAAGCCATGACAATAAACGGGGAATATCCCTCGGTTTTTGCCTGCAGAGACTGCGGAAGTACGGAAAATATCTGTTGGTTTTCTGTAGAACAGTCGGGTGTTTTCTGTGAAAACTGCGGCCAGGCGGAAAAAGGATTGATACATATCAGCCCCTCGGCGCTCTATACTCTGCAGTTTATTATTGCAGCCAAACTGGAAAAACTGTACTCCTTTACCGTGAATAGGGAAGTGCTGGAAGAGGTGGGAAGAGTTATGCGGGCGTACCGGAAACGGTATGTGGAGAAGGAATTTAGGAGTCTGGAGATACTAAAATTGCTGGTGTAGTCTTAGATGCATATGGAAATAAAATTGCCGTACGAAACAATTGTTTAACTATGTATTTCGTACGGCAATTATTTATGCTATTTTTTTCCGTTAAAGCAGTAAGTACATACTTTGCAAGGTTCAATATTAATAGAGGACAGCAAGTCATCCAACCGATGGAAATGCAGGGTAGTAAAGTTTAACTGTCTTCCGATTTCCTCCAGCATTTCTTTATAGTTCTGGGAATCCGGATCGGCGTAGGTATCCAGCACTTCACGGCTGACCGTTTCCCCTTCTCTTGCTGCAATGATTCTTCTGGTAATCAAATCCATTTCGGATTTGGAACGGGAGAAGTTCAGGAACGGACAGCCAAAAAGGAGTGGCGGGCAGGCCGGGCGGATATGAACTTCCTTTGCACCGCTGTTGTACAGAAATTCTGTGGTTTCCCGAAGCTGTGTGCCGCGGACAATGGAGTCATCAATGAGCAGCAGGCTGCGGTTTTTAATTAAAGCTTCCACAGGAATTAGTTTCATCCTGGCAATGAGGTTTCGCTGTTCCTGTCGGGATGGCATAAAGGAACGGGGCCAGGTCGGTGTATATTTTATAAATGGGCGGGAGAACGGAATGCCGGATTCATTGGCGTAGCCGATGGCATGGGCGATACCGGAATCCGGAACGCCTGCAACCAGGTCCGGGTTGACATCATCTCTCTGCGCATCTCTTTGAGCCAGCTTTTTACCGCATTCGTAACGCATATTTTCCACGTTGATGCCTTCATAGGTAGAGGTAGGATATCCGTAATATACCCATAAGAAGGAACAGATTTTCATTTCATTTAATGGCTGGGAAAGAGTTTCCACGCTCTCCGGTGTCAGGAAAACAATTTCTCCGGGACCCAGTTCACGCAACGTTTCATAGCCCAGATTTAAGTAGGCAAAGCTTTCAAAAGAAGCACAGTGTGCGCCGTCCTTTTTCCCGATAATCATTGGAGTACGTCCCATACGGTCTCTGGCTGCATAGATGCCTTCCGGAGTTAAAACCAGAAGTGTCATGGATCCCTGAATCAGTTCCTGGGCATAGCGGATACCGTCCACAATAGTTGCCTGCTGATTAATCAAAGAGGCCACCATTTCCGTAGGGTTAATGCTGCCGCCGCTCATTTCCAGAAAGTGGGTACAGCCATTTTTGTAGGAAATATCTACCAGTTCGTTCATGTTGTTAATTTTACCTACCGTTGTAACGGCAAAACTGCCCAGATGAGACTGCACCAGAAGTGGCTGTGGTTCATTGTCGGAAATACAGCCGATACCGGCAGTTCCTTCCAGTTCGTCCAAATCTCCGTCAAATTTGGTACGGAAGGGAGTGTTTTCGATGTTGTGAATCGAGCGGCTGAAGCCGTTTGGTCCATATACGGCCATACCGCCGCGTTTGGTTCCCAGATGAGAATGATAGTCTGTTCCGAAAAATAAATCCAAAGTACAGCTTGACTTAGAAGTTACTCCAAATATTCCACCCATTGTAGTTCTCCTTTTCTTGCATAACAAATTTTAATGTACCTCTTATTATATACTCTGCTTTCGGGATTCGTAAAGTGATTTACCAAAAGTTTTTGACTTCGCAAGGGAGAAAAAATAGTGTATAATAAAAAGAAAGATGTGCAAAAAGACAAGAAAAGGAGACCGATAATGAAATTTATTTCATGGAATGTAAATGGATTGCGTGCATGTGTGCAGAAAGGCTTTACCGAATATTTTCAGGAAACAGATGCGGACTTTTTCTGCCTTCAGGAAACAAAGCTGCAGGAGGGACAGATAGACTTTTCACCGGAGGGATATTATTGTTACTGGAATTATGCGGTGAAAAAGGGCTATTCCGGAACCGCCATTTTTACAAAAAAGAAACCGCTTACCGTGGCCTACGGCATAGGTATAGAAGAACACGACCAGGAAGGACGTGTCATTACCCTGGAATATGAAAATTTTTATATGGTTACGGTTTATACACCTAATTCCCAAAGTGAGTTGGCAAGACTGGATTACCGCATGAAATGGGAAGATGATTTTCGTGCTTATTTAAAGAAATTAGATGAGAAAAAGCCTGTAATTATGTGTGGAGATTTGAATGTGGCACATCGGGAAATAGACCTGAAAAATCCAAAAACCAATCGAAGAAATGCAGGTTTTACAGACGAAGAAAGAGGCAAATTTACAGAATTTCTGGAAAGCGGATTTACAGATACCTTCCGCTATTTTTATCCGGAGGAAACGGGAATTTATTCCTGGTGGTCCTATCGTTTTAAGGCCAGAGAAAAGAACGCAGGATGGCGCATTGACTATTTCTGCACGTCTAAAAGACTGGAAGATAAGCTGGTTAGCGCAGCCATTCACACAGAAGTTTTGGGCTCAGACCATTGTCCGGTAGAAGTACAGATAAATGTGGAATGAGAAGATGGAAAAAGAGAGAATAAAATTAACACAATTTGCAAAAAGCGCAGGCTGCGCTGCCAGACTTTCCCCTCAGATTCTTGCAGAAGTTGTAGGGAAACTGCCTAAATTTCAAAACGAAAATCTTCTGGTAGGGGTGGAAACCTCAGATGATGCAGCTGTGTATCAGATTTCCGAAGAGTTGGCTATGATTCAGACCCTGGACTTTTTTCCGCCTATGGTGGACGAGCCGTATACCTTTGGAAAGATTGCCGCAGCTAATGCGTTAAGTGATATTTATGCCATGGGGGGAGAGCCGAAGCTGGCTTTAAATATTGTAGCTTATCCCCACTGCCTGGGCGCCGATGTGCTGGGAGAAATCCTGGCAGGCGGGGCCGATCAGGTAAAAGAAGCAGGGGCTGTTCTGGCAGGCGGCCACTCCATTAATGACGAAGAACCTAAGTACGGTATGGCGGTCACCGGGTTTGTGCATCCGGAAAAAATCTGGAAAAACCAGGGTGCACGTGCCGGGGACGTGCTGATTCTTACAAAACCTCTGGGGTCAGGGCTGGTAAATACAGCGGTAAAGGCAGAGCTGGCCTCGGAATATGCCCGAAAAAAAGTCATCGAGAGTATGACAACCCTGAACAAAAAGGCCAGAGATGTGTTTCAGGAATTTCCCATTCACTGCTGTACAGATGTGACAGGATTTTCTCTGGCAGGACACGGCCTGGAAATTGCCAGAGCCAGTGAAGTGACTCTGGAAATCCTGGCAGACAGTCTGCCCATTCTTCCGGAGGCACTGGACTATGCGTCTATGGGATTGGTGCCGGAGGGAACCTACCGGAATAAGCGTTACCAAAAGCCGGAAATATTGCTGGAAAGCGGTATTGAGGAAGCCATGGAGGACCTGATTTTTGACCCTCAGACTTCCGGCGGCCTTCTGGTGAGTGTGGAGGAAAAGTACGCAGACGCTATATTAGAAGCGTTGAAAAATAAGGAAATGGAAACGCCTTTTGCTGTGATTGGAAGAGTCCTGACAAAGCAGGAGGCTTATATGAAAATCAGAAAAGCAGGAGTAGAAAAATGATTTATCTGGACAATGCGGCTACGACGATTAAAAAGCCCCAATGTGTAAAACAAGCTGTTTTTGATGCTATGGAAAGACTAGGAAACAGTGCCAGAGGTATGCATGGACCGGCGCTGGCAGCGGCCAGGGAAATCTATGCAGCCAGGGAAAAAGCAGCCGCTTTTTTCGGGGCAGGGAGGGCTGAAAGGACCGTATTTACCAGCAACGCCACAGAGGCATTGAATATTGCCATAGAGGGAGCAATAAAGCCGGGGATGCATGTGATCACTACAGAAGCAGAGCATAATTCCGTGCTTCGTCCTCTGTACAGGAAAGCACGAAAAGGTGTGAAGCTAACGATTGTAAAAGCAGATAATAAGGGCAGAATCTTGGCAGAAGATATTGAGAAGGCCATATGCCCGGAGACCTCCTGGTTGTTCTGCACCCATGCCTCCAATGTCACGGGAAATCTACTTCCTCTTGTAGAAATTGGAAAAATATGCAGGGGAAAAGGTGTACATCTGGGTGTAGATGTGGCCCAGAGCGGAGGATGTATTCCTATAGATATGGGGAAAACAGGCATTGAGCTTTTGTGTTTTACCGGACACAAAGGGCTTTTGGGCCCCCAGGGAACGGGAGGGTTGTGCGTAGGGCAGGACATTACATTGCCGCCCTTTAAAGTAGGAGGGAGTGGTATCCATTCCTTTGAGAAAGAGCACCCTTCTATAATACCGGAGGCGTTGGAAGCGGGTACAGCAAACGGACATAGCATTGCCGGATTATCCGCAGCCTTTGACTTTTTAAAAGAAACAAAAGTAGAGAATATACAGAAGCATGAAAGCTGCCTGATTCGTATTTTTTATGAACAGGTGGAAAAAATTCCCGGTGTTACTGTATATGGAGATTTTGAAGCCGAAGACAGGACGGCAGTGGTTTCTCTGAATATCAGAGATTATGATTCCAAGGAAATGGGAGATGTGCTTTGGCGGGAATATGACATTGCAGTCCGGGCCGGGGTACACTGTGCGCCGCTTATTCATCGGGCTTTGGGTACAGAAAAGCAGGGAACGATTCGCTTTTCTTTCTCCTGGTTTAATACTGAGGAAGAGGCGCTGCAGGCTGCATGGGCGGTAAAGAAACTGGCATTTTAGGAAGGCAGGTTGGATTTTATGAAAACGGTCATTTTTCATATTGATGTGAACAGTGCATTTTTATCCTGGGAGGCTGTGTACCGTTTAAGAGAGCAGGGCGGCACCGTGGATTTACGGGAGATTGCCAGTGCGGTAGGCGGGGATAAGAGCAAAAGGCGGGGCATTATTCTGGCAAAATCACTGTCTGCCAAGGCCTGTGGTGTGAGAACCGGAGAGCCTCTGACAGATGCCTTGAAGAAGTGTCCGGGACTTACGGTAGTTCCGGCCCATCACGCCATGTACCGCCAGTATTCTGCCAAATTTATGGAGATTTTAAGGGAGTACAGCCCCGATGTGGAACAGTACAGCATTGATGAGGCTTTTATGGATATGAGCGGAATGGAACACCTGATTGGCGAGCCGGTAGCCTTTGCCCACAGGTTGAAGAACCGTATCAGCAAAGAATTGGGATTTACGGTCAACATAGGCATTTCCGATAAAAAATATCTGGCGAAAATGGCTTCGGATTTTGAAAAACCGGACCGTGTACATACACTTTTTCAAGAGGAAATTCAGAAAAAAATGTGGCCGCTTCCAGTATCAGAATTGCTGTTTGTAGGACGTTCTACAGAGCAGGTACTGAAAAAACTGGGTATCTATACCATTGGGGAACTGGCCCGGACGGATGTGGAAATTCTGAAATATCATTTGAAAAAACAAGGGGAAAGCATCTGGAATTTTGCCAATGGCAGAGATGCTTCTCTGGTGGAAAGCGATGCTCATGGGAATAAAGGCTACAGCAACAGCACCACCATTGCCTTTGACGTTACAGAAGAAAGTACGGCCAAAATGGTGCTGCTTTCTCTTTGTGAAACAGTGGCTTCACGCCTCAGAAAAGATGAGGCCAGAGCAGAAGTTGTGTCTGTTTCTATTCGGGATTTCGAGATGAAAACTGTATCACATCAGAAGGTGATGCAGGCTCCCACCAATCTGACAGGAGAGATTTATGAGGCGGTCTGCCAGTTGTTTGATGAACTTTGGGACGGAACCCCCATACGGCTTTTGGGAGTATACACCAGCAAAGTATCCAGAGAGGAAAGGGGACGCCAGCTCAGCCTATTCGACACCACGGACTATGAAAAAATGGAAAAAATGGATCAGGCAGTGGACAAAATACGGAAAAAATTCGGCAGTAATTCTATTATGCGAGCCTCATTTCTGGATAATTCCAGGGTTGAAAATATGGCAGGAGGCCACCCGGACGGACGGCAGGTAGACTTAAAAACATTAAGGGAGAAGCAGGGAAAACATGAGTGAAATCAGAGAAGAATTTTTCAATGGATACTGCAAAAATTACGATATGGCAAGAACTGCGATAGGAGAATTTGAGCAGGGAGAAGAGGGATTTGTACTGGATAGAATTGACTGTGATTACGGAAATTGTCCTTACGGTGAAGACTGTGAAATGATGAAAAAAGTGTTTTCATTTTTGAGCAAATTATAATGAATCACAAATTAATAAAGAGAAAGCAGAGGAAAAAATATGTTGCATATCAGAGATATCAGGAAAGAAGACAGACAGGAATTTTTTGCCATGGCAAAAGAGTTTTACGGCGGACCGGCCTGTGACCATGACGTACCGGAGGAACATTTTGAGCGTACGCTGCAGGAGTGTATGAGAAGCCGGGAATATTCCAGAGTTCTGATGCTGGAGGACGAAACAGGAGTTGTGGGATACTTCCTTATTGCCATTACCTGGAGTAACGAAGCCGGAGGTATGGCTATTTGGCTGGAAGAATTGTTTTTTAAGAGCAGCTGTAGGGGAAAAGGCTATGGAACCAAGGTATTTGCATGGGTAGAAAAGGAATACCCCCAGGCGAAGCGTTTCCGCCTGGAGGCTACTTATACCAACAAAAGAGCAATCGCTCTGTATGAGCGTCTGGGGTATGAAGAACTGCACTATTATCAAATGATAAAAGACCGTCCGTAATGATGGGGATTTTTAAGCTTGCCGGGCTGCCAGAATGCGTCTGACGTCCGGGATTGCAGCGAAGACGGGGTAGAGTACCAGAGCCAGGACAAGTCCGCTGGCGCCCTGAATGAGGTTTGCGGGAATGCTGGCGGCCGCGCCTGCACCGTACAGGAAATATTCAAAGCAGAAATATCCGCCGGGCACCAGAATCATGTCCAGAATGCCTCCGGCTGCAACGCCCGCATAGGAATGTTTTCCGGCATGGGAAAGTTTCTGATAGGCAAAAGCGGAGGTCATGGCCACCAGTCCCTTTATGAGCAGAGTAATGGGTACATAAGTCAGGTATCCGCCCAAAAGGTCGGACATGCAGGAACCAATGCCGGCAGCCAGGAATCCATAGAGAGGGCCAAGAACCACACCGGAGAGAATGACAATGGCGTCTCCCGGGTGAATGTATCCGCCTGTTCCCGGTGTGGGAATCCGGACAGACATGGTGGCTACGCAGCAGAGGGCCGCGAAAAGAGCAGTTAAAACAAGAGTTTTTGTATGAGTTTTCATAAAATTGGCGTCCTTTCTAATTTGTTTTTCCTACTATACTGCAAAACTGGTACTTGTTAAATATCCAGTTTCGAATTATTTAACCATACCAGTTATGGGAGAAGATTTGCGGCATTGAACACAGAGAAAATAACCGGGTGTTCAATGCCGCAGATTTTTAAATACTTATTCACGAAAGGTAAGGGAGTCATCCGTCATAGAATCAATGATAGCCAGAGATTCCACCCGGATTCCTTTTTCTCTCAGCAGGTCGCCGCCGTGCTGGAAGCCTTTTTCGATGACGATACCGGTGCCTTCCAGAACGGCTCCGGAATTGTGTACAATTTCAATCAGGCCGTTTAAAGCACAGCCGTTGGCCAGAAAGTCATCAATAATCAGTACATGGTCATCGGCATTTAAAAATTTCTTGGACAGAATGACATCGTAAACCTTCTTATGTGTGAAGGATTCGATTTTTGTACAGTACATTTCTCCGTCCAAATTCAGGCTCTGGGTTTTTTTAGCAAAGACAACAGGTACGTTGAAATACTGGGCTGCAATGCAGGCAATGCCGATACCGGAAGCCTCAATGGTGAGAATCTTGGTGATAGGTGCGTCGGCGTAAATTCGTTTGAACTCTTTTCCTATCTCATTAATAAGGGGAATATCCATCTGATGATTGAGAAAACTGTCTACTTTCAGAATGTTTCCCGGTTTTACAATTCCATCTTTTAAAATGCGTTCCTTTAAAAGCTGCATTTGTGATTCCTCCTGTGTTTTCGATAAATACCATAATACGATATATTTCGCGGATTGGCAATTTGTTTTTCGCTTTTTTTCTAAAAAGTGTACAAGAGGTAGACTTTCGGTTGTGGTATGGTGTAAAATGGAGTAATAAAGTCAAATTATTCAGGAGGAAAATCAGATGCAGGAATACGAGGTCATTCGGGAGATGTTTAATCTTTGTCCCGGAAATCAGATGAGAGATATATTTATAGAAGAAATAGCACTTCCCGACCAGGCGGATTTGGAAAGCTATGTAAGGGAAAAGTTTAAAAATGAAGAACAGCTGACCATTGAACGGACGGATAAAGAGGACGGCAGTGTAGTCTTTGATGTGATGACTGCGGCCATCCATCAGCGTTACACCTTTTCCCGGTTTTGAAGCTTTTAAACATTGCTTTTTCGGCAAGGTCTGTTATAATGAAGTGAGTGCGAGAAAGGAGGAGCAGGATATGGAGCAATATCAGAAGCATCATCAGGAACACACCCATGTGCTGGAAGATGGAACCGTAGTGACTCACAGTCACGGGCATACCCACAGCCATGCACATACCAAAGCAGTGCTGAATCGTCTTTCCCGCGCAATCGGCCATTTGGAATCTATTCGCCGTATGGTAGAAGAGGGCAGGGACTGCAGCGAGGTGCTGATACAGCTTTCTGCCGTGAAATCAGCGATTAATAATACCGGAAAAGTAATTCTTCAGGATCATATCGAACACTGTATCGTAGACGCCATCGAACACGGAGATACAGAAGCTTTGGAAGAATTAAATAAAGCCATTGACCGTTTTATGAAATAATACAGAAAACAAAGATACCAGGAGGAAAAGTCATGAGTGAAGAAAAAAAACAATGTGACAGCAAGACCTGCAGCAAAGAAAGCTGTGCAGGCTGCAGCAGTGCCAAAGGAGGCGGAATTCCCAAGGAAACTCTGAATGCGCATTCCAGCATTAAAAAGGTCATCGGAGTTGTCAGCGGAAAAGGCGGTGTGGGAAAATCCTTTGTCACGGCATCTCTGGCAAATGAAATGGCATACCGGGGATATAAAGTGGGCATTATGGATGCCGATATTACCGGCCCTTCCATTCCGAGAATGTATGGATTAAAAGGTGCAGCAGTAGCAGATGAAAACGGCATTTATCCAATGGAGACAGGCAATGACATTAAGGTCATGTCCATTAACCTGCTGCTTCCACAGGAGGATGCTCCCGTTATTTGGAGAGGTCCGATTCTGGCCAATATGGTAAAACAGTTCTGGACAGATGTGGTGTGGGGGGAACTGGATTATCTGTTCGTAGACATGCCGCCGGGAACAGGCGATGTGCCGCTGACGGTATTCCAGTCTCTGCCCATTGACGGCATTGTCATTGTATCTTCTCCTCAGGATTTGGTACAGATGATTGTGAAAAAGGCTTATAATATGGCCAAAATGATGAACGTGCCTGTATTGGGACTGGTAGAGAACTACAGTTATGTGAAATGTCCGGACTGCGGAAAAGCCATCTATGTATTCGGAGAAAGCAAAGTAGACGCGGCAGCAGCCGAGGTACAGGTTCCGGTTATGGGCAAGATGCCTTTAGACCCGGAGATGGCGGCGGCCGTAGATGCCGGTCAGTTTGCAGGCGTGGTTAATACTTATCTGGGAGATGTGGAAAAATATCTGCCTTAAGGTGCTGTATCTTCCCATAAATAACAGAAAAAACGCAGAAAAAATCAAGTGGAAAAGAATCGGTATTCACATAAGTAACCGGTTCTTTTTTGCGTTTTTAAAGGAGTTTTGAAAAAAATTCATGAAAAGGGAGACAATCTATGTTAAGAAAATGTAAAAAATAACAAAAAAAACAGAAGAGAACTGGTAGTACCAGATAAGGCGGAATTTGTTGACAAATGGCAAATTCAGTGTAATAATACCGATAATGCAGAAAGAGGAATGCTGCAGACCAGATAATTTTTCTGAATCTTAACAGATAGAAAGGATGATTGTTTTATGGTAGAGCGCAAAATTAAACTGACTGCAAAAGAAGATGTAAAAGAATTTGTCAACGAAGCCAGCAAATGTGATTTTGATATTGACATATTTTATAACAGAGTAATTATTGACGCAAAATCAATCTTAGGTGTCCTGAGCATGGATTTGACAAGAATTCTTACCGTAAGATGCAATGGCCACGACGAGAAATTTAACAGCTACCTGGATAAATTTGCTGTTGCATAAAATTTCATGATGAGTATTGGAGCCCAGTACAACACACATTCGCAAATATGTATTGGCTAAGACCGCTTTTCCTTTGGGAGAAGCGGTTTTTTTGACGTACACACAGGCGGGTGTTATAATGGTATATATGATGAACAAAGAAAAAGAAGTGATTAAAATTTCAGTCCGCAATCTGGTAGAATTTATCCTGAGGAGCGGAAATCTGGACAACCGAAGAACCTTTCAGGCAGACAGGGATGCTATGACCAAAGGCAGCAAAATACACCGGAAAATCCAAAAACAGATGAAGACTTCTTATCGGGCAGAGGTGCCGTTGAAATGGGAGCAGGAATATCAGGAATTTGTGATTGCCGTGGAAGGCCGGGCAGACGGTATTATAGAAGAAGAGGAACGCACAGCCATTGATGAAATTAAGGGCGTTTACATGGATTTGCAGTTTCTGGAAGAGCCTGTATTGGTACACAAAGCACAGGCTATGTGTTATGCATATTTTTATGCAAGTCAGAATCATCTGGAAGAAATTGAGGTGCAGATGACCTACTGTCACCTGGAGTCAGAAGAAATCAAGCGCTTTCAGGAAACCTTTCCCCACAGCTATCTGAAGAAATGGTTTGAAGACTTGATAAATGAATATTATAAATGGGCAGAATTTCAGTACCGCAGGCGAATTGCCCGAAGAGAATCCATGGAAGGGCTGGAGTTTCCTTATCCTTACCGGGAGGGGCAGCGCAGTCTGGTATCGGGCGTGTATCACACGATGGCGGCCGGCCGGCAGCTTTTTATACAGGCGCCTACGGGAATCGGCAAGACCATGGCGGCGGTTTTTCCCGCCGTCCGGGCTGTAGGAGCAGGATATGGAGACAAAATTTTTTATCTGACAGCAAAGACCATTACCAGAACCGTGGCGGAGGAAGCCTTTGCCATTTTAAAAAGCAAAGGGCTTTCTTATAAAACCCTGACCATTACTGCAAAGGATAAGCTTTGCTTCAGCGGAGACGGGGAATGTAATCCTGAAAAATGTCCTGTGGCCAAGGGGCATTTTGACCGGGTGAATGACGCAGTGTTTGAGATTCTGCAGGAAAAGGATACATATTTGCGGGAGGATCTTCTTTTGCAGGCAGAGAAGTATCAGGTGTGCCCTTATGAGATGTGTCTGGACATTTCCACCTGGACGGATGCTATTATCTGTGACTACAACTATGTCTTTGACCCCAAGGTGCATTTAAAACGCTTTTTCGGTGACGGTGTGAAGGGAGATTATCTTTTTCTCATAGATGAAGCGCATAATCTGGTGGACAGGGGAAGAAAGATGTACAGCGCCATACTCTGCAAAGAGGATTTTCTGGAAACCGCCAAGGCCGTCAAGGGTCACAGCATCCGGCTTTTCCGGGTTTTGAACCGGTGTAATAAGCTGATGTTAGAATACAAAAGAGAATGTGAAAACTATGAGGTATTGGAAAATATCGGAGGGCTTTCCCTGCAGCTTATGAATTTGTTGGGGGAAATGGAAAACTTCCTGGAGAAAGAGCATGAGGAAAAGGTACAGAAGGCTGTGCTGGAATTTTCTTTTGAAGTGCGTCATTTTCTGAATATGTATGAACTGACTGATGAAAATTATGTGATTTATACTCATTACGGTGAGGAGGGCCGATTTTTGCTGACCCTGTTCTGCGTCAATCCAAGGAAAAATCTGCAGGAATGTATGAGCAGAGGCAGAGGAACCGTATTTTTTTCCGGGACGTTTCTGCCGCTTTTATATTATCGTTCCTTGTTCAGTATGCGGGACGACGACTATGCCATCTGTGCCAGTTCCCCATTTCCCAGGGAGCATTTAAAAGTGCTGGTTGCCAATGATGTAAGCAGTAAATACACCAGAAGGGAACAGTCCGAATATGAGCGGATGGCAGCGTATCTTCTGCAGATGGTTTCTGCGAAGAAAGGAAATTATTTGATATTCTTTCCCTCTTACCGTATGCTGGAGGACATTCATGCAATCTTTAAACAGCAGGTAGAGCAGAATGGGCTTCCGGTGGAGTGCATCTGTCAGACAAGCGGTATGTCAGAACAGGAGAGAGAAGAATTCTTGGCCTGTTTTGAGGAAGAACAGAGTACGGCGCTGGCTGGTTTCTGTGTCATGGGTGGTATTTTTTCAGAGGGTATAGATCTTACAGGGGAAAAGCTTATCGGTGCAGCCATCATTGGCACAGGGCTTCCACAGGTAGGGTGTGAACGGGAAATTCTGAAGGAATATTATGACAAGAGGGAACAGAGGGGCTTTGATTATGCCTATCGGTATCCAGGCATGAACAAGGTTTTACAGGCAGCCGGAAGAGTCATTAGAACGAAGGGAGATAAAGGGGTAGTGCTGCTCTTAGATGAGAGGTTTCTGCAACGAACTTACCGGGATTTGTTCCCGCCGGAATGGCAGCATTATGAGGTTTGCAATGCACAGAATGTGGGAGAAAAAATCAAAAGATTCTGGGGAGAAAATATCTGAAATACTTGCTCTTTTAGAGGGTGGGGCTTATAATGAGAAAAAAGAAAATTCAGGAAGCGAGGAGAGACAGAACATGAAAGTAATCAGTACAGAAAAAGCACCTGCAGCAATTGGACCTTATTCACAGGCAATAGTCATAAACGGTATGGTATTTACCTCCGGACAGATTCCCTTAAACCCGGCGACCGGTGAAATTATGGGAACTACGGTAGAGGAGCAGGCAGAGCAGGTTATGAAAAACCTGGGAGAAGTGTTGAAGGCAGCGGGAAGCAGCTATGAGAAAGCTGTGAAGACAACCTGTTTTCTGGCAGATATGGGAGATTTTGGCGCTTTTAATGAAGTTTACGGAAAATATTTTACCGGAAAACCGGCTCGTTCCTGCGTGGCGGTGAAAACACTGCCAAAGAACGTGCTTTGTGAAGTGGAGGTTATTGCTGAAATCTAAAGGGGGAAAGTTATCTATGAAATACAGAAAAATACTTCTGATAGCTTCGGCGCTGGTACTTTTAGGTACAGCAGGCTGTGGGAAAAAAGAGACAACCTCCAAAGAGGAACCAAAAGAAACCGTACAGGAAGAGGCACAGGAGGACAAATCCCAGTCTGTAGAAGGGGCAGAGGTGAAGCAGGAAGAGATACCTGCCAATCAGAACCTGCTTACCGGACTGGCTGATTTATCAGAAGGTGCCGTTGGCAAGCGTCCGGTGGCGGTTATGGTCAACAATGTGCAGAAAGCAATGCCCCAGTATGGGGTGTCCCAGGCGGATGTGATTTTTGAAATTCCTGTAGAGGGAGATGCCACCAGATTTATGGCGCTGTACGGAGACTACACCAAAGTACCGCAAATCTGCCCTATCCGAAGCTGTCGTTATTACTTCCCGGCTTTATCTCAGGGCTTTGACGCCTTCTATGTCAACTGGGGAATTGATGATACCATAGCAGAGTATCTGGAAGCTTTGGATTTAGACCAGATTGAAGGAATTACCAACACAGGGGGACTGTTTGGAAGAGACCAGGAGAAATTAAACCAGGGATATTCTCTGGAACACACCGGTTACTTTGACGGAACCAAACTTCCGGCTTATATTGAAGCAAACCATCTGCGGACAGATTTAAAAGAGGAGAAAAAGGGAACTGCTTTTCCCTTTAACGGTATGGACGAGCAGGTGAAACCGGAGGGAAAAGACTGTACCAGCGTGGATATTCAGTTTGGCGCACAGTCTTCCCAGTTTACCTATGATGCAGAGAAAAAGGTATACTTAAAGCAGATTAACAATACCCCTCAGACGGATGGAAAGACAGGAGAACAGCTGGCTTTTACCAATGTATTTGTACTGGAAACCGACATTTCCGTAAGAGATGAGGTGGGGCATAAGGAACTGGACTGGGATGGTTCTGAAAATTCCAAAGGATATTATGTATCAAACGGAGGTGTTCAGGAAATCCACTGGTCTAAGGAAAGTAATAACGAGGAGTCCTATCTGTCTTTCTATGACCAGTCCGGTAAAGAAATCAAGCTGAACAGAGGAAAAACGTATATTGCTTTAAACTATAAGGATAAAGCATCTTTTCAGTAAAAAACAGGCAGGCGGAGTTATCTCATAAGTGTTTATGGGGCAGCCCCGTCTGTTTTCAAGTACAGGCAGGAGGCGTGTATGGAAAAGAAATCAATTTTGAGCAATAAATATTATCTGTATCTCACAGAATTTTTTGCAGGTATGGCGGTTATGGCTGTGGAACTGGGAGCCAGCAGACTTCTGGCTCCTTATTTCAGTTCTTCCCAGATTGTGTGGACCATTATTATCGGAACGATTATGATAGCTATGGCTCTGGGAAATATCTGGGGCGGACGAAGCGCAGACAAAGACCCCAATCCGGACCGGCTGTACAGAAGAATTTTAATCGCGGCGGTATGGATTGCCCTGATTCCCGTGGTGGGAAAATATATTATTCTGGGAGTATCCGGACTTCTGATATTCACAGTGAGCAACAATTTTCTGATTCTTGCGGCTTTTGCAGCCTGCATGATTATTTTTGTATTTCCGCTGTTTCTGCTGGGAACGGTTACCCCTTCTCTGGCAAAGTACACGGTGGATAGTCTGGAAGACAACGGGAAGATTGTGGGAACTTTAGGTGCATTCAATACAATCGGAAGTATTATCGGAACCTTTCTTCCTACCTTTGTCACCATTCCGGTTGTGGGAACGGCGGTTACCTTTCTCATTTTTTCCGGTGTATTGCTGGTGCTTGCACTGATTTATTTCTTTCAGACAGGAAAGAAAAAACGCAGCTGTGCAGCAGCTCTCGTGGTTTTTCTTTTATGTGCAGTGCTGGGAAACCGCAGTCATTTTGCATTCTGGGAACAGGACCTTTTATATGAGGGAGAGTCTGTTTACAATTATCTGCAGGTAAAAGAAACAGAAGAAAATGTGGTGTTGTCTACCAATGTGCTCTTTGGTGTGCAGTCTGTAATGCAAAAAGAAAAAGGGCTTACCGGTATGTATTACGACACGGCCATGGCTGCGCCCCTGATGGCAGATACCGGGGAGAAAGAGAAATTGGAAGTATTAATTCTGGGTATGGGAAGCGGAACTTATGCCAGACAGTGTCAGGCTTATTTTCACAATCTGTCTATGGAGGGTGTGGAAATTGATGAGAAGATTACAGATCTTTCCAGAGAATATTTTGACCTGCCTCAAAATGTAAACGTGACGACCTATGACGGAAGAGCCTATCTTCAGGCAGTGGATAAAAAATACGATGTGATTATGGTGGATGCTTACCAGGACATTACCATTCCTTTTCAGATGTCAAGCAGGGAATTTTTTACTCTGGTGAAGGAGCATCTGCATACAGACGGAGTCATGGTGGTTAATATGAATATGCAGGCAAAAGGAGAGGGAAATATCAACGATTATCTGTCAGATACCATTTCTGAGGTCTTTCCTGCTGTATATACAGCAGATGTGGAAGGAACCACCAACCGGGAACTTTTCGCTTCGGCCAACCGTGAAATTAAGGAAAATCTGGAAAAGAATACTGCAAAAATACGGGACAGAGAACTGCAGAACCTGATGTATGAGGTTTCACAGCAGCTGACGCCCTGCAAAAAAGGGGAATATATTCTTACAGATGATAAAGCGCCTGTAGAACTGCTGGGTATTCAGGTCATTGATGGGATTATTGAACGGGAAGTGGAATATTACAAAGGCATTTACGAAGAACAGGGGCTTTCGGGACTTTTGGAAATGCTCTAGTCAATTTCCAGGTAAAGTGTTAAAATAGGAATGCAAAAAGCAAGAATGCAGAGGAGGAAAACCTTATGAGCGAATATCAGATTACCTGCTGTTCCACAGCAGATATGCCGGCGCAGTATTTTGAAGAGAAAAAGATACCTTTTGTATGTTTTAATTTCCTGATGGACGGCGTGCAGTATCCCGATGATTTGGGAAAATCCATGCCTTTTAAGGAATTTTATAAAAAAATCGCCGATGGGGCAGAACCTACCACGGCTCAGGTAAATACTCAGCAGTATATGGAATTGTTTGAGCCGATTCTTCAGAAAGGTCTGGATATTTTGCATCTGACACTGTCAAGCGGTATTTCCGGAAGTATTAATTCTGCCAATATTGCAAAAGTGCAGATGGAAGAAAAATATCCGGGCAGAAAAGTCAGGATTATTGATTCTTTGTCTGCTTCTTCCGGATACGGTATGCTGGTGGACATGGCCCTGACAAAGCAGCAGGAAGGACTGAGCCTGGAAGAAAACGCTTCCTGGCTGGAGGAAAACAGAAACAAGCTGCACCATTGGTTCTTTTCTACAGACCTGACCAGTTTTATTCGGGGCGGCAGAATTTCCAAAGTCTCCGGTTTTGTAGGACAGGCGTTAAATATCTGTCCGCTGATGAATGTCAATTCCGAAGGGAAACTGATTCCCAGAAGCAAATACAGAGGAAAGAAGCAGGTTATCCGGGAAATGGTAAAACGCATGGAGGAGCATGCCAAGGGAGGAACGGCTTACAGCGGAAAGTGCTTTATATCCTGCTCAGCCTGCGAAGAAGACGCGCGGAAAGTGGCAGATATGATAGAAGAAAAATTTCCGAATCTGGATGGGAAAGTCTTAATAAACAGTATCGGAACGGTTATCGGTGCCCATACAGGTCCGGGGACCGTGGCTCTGTTCTTCTGGGGAGATGAGAGAACCATCTGATGTAAAAATATAAAACTTGTGTAAAATCTGCGTGGGATTGTCGAAAAATGCTTGCGCCGGTTGAGAAAGGGTGCTATATTGGAACGGATACATTGCGTGTTGGAAAAAGGATAGAAGGAGAGTTTTATGTTAGAAAAATACCTGATTGTATTTTTTGTTTCTATGGTACCCCTGATTGAACTTCGAGGTGCGATTCCCATTGCAGAAGGGCTGGGATTGCCTTTTGTACAGTATTATATTGTGGCTATTCTCGGAAATATGCTTCCGGTTCCGATTATTTACTTCTTTGCCAGAAAAGTGCTGGTGTGGGGAGCTGACAAACCGGTTATCGGAAAATTTTTTACCTGGTGTCTGGATAAAGGGGAAAGAGGCGGTAAAAAGCTGCAGGAGAAAGCAGGAAAAGGCCTCTTTGTAGCCCTGCTGCTCTTTGTAGGCATTCCACTTCCGGGAACAGGTGCATGGACAGGAACGCTGGCGGCCAGCATTCTGGATATGGATTTCAAATCCAGCGTGATTGCCGTTATGCTGGGCGTAATTCTGGCCGGTATTATCATGGCGGCTGTAAGTATGGGAGCTTTCGGTGCGTTGGGAGCAATTTTTTAAGAAAAGACTTGCATTTTAGATATGTTTTGAAAGAAAAGGTGATAAGGAAAGGCATCATTCTGAACTTGTTTTAGAATGATGCCCTTTTAATGTGTTTCAATATCCATTGGAAGATACCTCGTAAAAATTATTTTAATGGGTGTTTGTTTACGTTTCTGGTGGTCCGTACCGTCCTTTCTTTTGTATTATGAGTAAAACGTTAAGCTTTTGGTGGAATCAATCCTTTCTGTGTTTTCTTCTCTTGATTTATTTGATAGTTGAATTATAACAGTAAAATTATGATTTGTCAATATTAAAAATAGAAAAAAATAAGAAAAAATAAAATAAAACTGTTATATTATTTTTTATATATAAAAAATCAGAAAATTACAACAATTTCAAAAGTGGAAAAAAGAGAAAAACAATGGTATAATGCATAGTGAAAAAAGAAAGCATGGTGGAAAATATGCAGATTACAAAAGCGAAAACAGAAGATTTAGCGGAAATTATGGAAATATATGGAAGGGCAAGGGTTTTTATGCAGGAACACGGAAATCCAAGCCAATGGAAAGAAGGATATCCGTCCACAGAACTGGTAAAAAAAGATTTGGAGAACGGAGAGTTGTATGTCTGCCGGGAAGGACAAGATTTGGCAGGTGTGTTTATGTTTTCCATGCAGCCAGACCCTTGCTATGAAAGAATCGAAGCCGGAGCATGGAAAAATGACAGACCTTATGGTGTGATGCACCGTATGGCATCTGCAGGAAAAGTCAGAGGCGTGGCTTCTTTTTGTCTGGACTGGTGTTATGCCCGGTGCGGCAATGTGCGGGGAGATACGCACCGAGAAAATACAGTGATGCAGCAGGTTTTCGAGAAAAACGGATTTGAAAGATGCGGTATCATTTATGTGGAGGACGGTTCTCCAAGAATTGGATATCAGAGACAGAAGGAGGCGCAGGCAGATGCATTTGCTGCAAAGAAATGACCCCTGTTGGTGCGGCAGCGGTAAAAAATACAAGAAATGTCATTACGCATTTGATGAAAGATTAAAATTTTATGAGTCACAGGGAGTACTGGTACCTTGTCATGAGATTCTGAAAACACCGGCACAGATTGAAAAAATTAAAGAAAGCGCCAAAATCAATGTGGAGATTCTGGATTATGTGGCAGAGCACATTAAGGCAGGTGTTACGACACAGGAAATTGACGACTGGGTATCTGCCATGACAGAAAAAGCAGGGGCTGTTCCTGCACCTTTAAATTACGATGGATTTCCCAAGAGTGTGTGTACTTCTATTAACGAGCAGGTGTGTCACGGAATTCCTTCTAAAGATGTTGTTCTGAAAGAAGGAGACATTATTAATGTAGATGTGTCTACAATTTTAGACGGCTATTTTTCAGATTCCTCCCGTATGTTCTGTATCGGAGAAGTCAGCAGCGAGAAGAAAAAGCTGGTGGAGGTGACAAAGGAATGTGTGGAGAAAGGTCTGGAAAAAGTAAAGCCCTGGGGATATCTGGGAGATATGAGTCAGGCGGTGTATGAGCATGCGCACGCGAACGGCTATTCCGTGGTAAGAGAAATCGGCGGACACGGGGTAGGCCTGGAGTTTCATGAGGACCCCTGGGTGGGATATATCCAGAAAGCCGGAACAGGTATGCTCATGGTACCGGGAATGATTTTCACCATTGAACCTATGATTAATATGGGAACCCATGAAATCTATACTGATGACACGGACGACTGGACCGTGTATACGGATGACGGGCTGCCTTCAGCTCAGTGGGAAATTATGGTACTGGTGACTGAAGAAGGCAGTGAAGTACTCTGCTGGTAAGATGAAAATACTGAAATTAGAGATAGACAAAAAGCTGGCAGGAAAATCCCTGGAAAAAATTCTGAGGGAAAATCTGGGACTGAGCAGGCGGGAAGTCAGCCGGGCAAAATTTCAGCCAAAGGGTATCTGTATAGATGGAAAACGGCAGAGAATTACTTACAGACCTTCTGTGGGGCAGAATCTGGAGGTGTGTCTGGCGGAAATGCAGGAAGAGAAAAGCCGGGTGAAACCCTGTGCAGGGAAACTGGAGATTCTCTACGAGGACAGAGATTTGCTGGTGGTGGAAAAGCAGGGAGGCATACCCTGCCATCCGGGGCGGGGACATTATGAGGATTCTCTGGGAAACCGGGTGGCAGATTATCTGCAGAAACAGGGAGAAGGAGGCGTTGTCCGGGCTGTGGGAAGGCTGGATAAGGATACCGCTGGTCTTATGGTGTATGCCAAAAATCAGATGGCAGCGGCGCGGCTGTCTGCACAGAAGCAGGACGGGCGTTTTCAGAAAATTTATTATGCACTGGCGAAAGGAAAATTAGAGCAAAGGGAAGGGGACATTACTGCTTCTATTGCCCTTATGCCCGGAGACAAGCTGAAAATGCAGATTCACCCACAGGGCAAAACGGCCTGCACCAGATACGAAGTGCTGAAAGAAAGAGAGAATTGTACGCTGGTAAAGTGCAGGATATTTACGGGGAGGACACACCAGATCAGGGTGCATATGGCTGGGATAGGACATCCTCTTTTGGGAGATGTGCTTTACGGGGACGGTCAAAATCCGGTATTTGACGGACTGGCTCTGTATGCCGGGAAAGCGGAGTTTTATCAGCCGTTTACGCAGGAGAAAATCGTGCTTTGGGGAAGAGACGTAAAGAGGTGGGGAATACAGAGGTATTTTAGATAAAAATAGAAAAGAGGTAAAAATTATGGCAAAAGTATGTGTATTTACAGCAGATGGATTTGAAGAAATCGAAGGTCTGACTGTTGTGGACCTTTTAAGAAGAGCAGGGGCCGAAGTGCAGATGGTATCCATCAGCAATACAAAGACAGTGACAGGTTCCCACAACATCGTTCTCCAGGCAGACGTTCTGTTTGAAGAAGCGGATTACAGCAAGATGGACCTGCTGGTGCTTCCGGGCGGTATGCCGGGAACGCTTCATCTGGGAGAACATACAGGGCTTTGCAGACTTCTGCAGGATTTTGCAGCTGAGGGGAAGAAAGTGGCAGCTATCTGTGCAGCTCCAAGTGTGTTGGGAGCACTGGGGATTTTAAAAGAAAAGAAAGCAGTCTGCTATCCGGGATTTGAAGAAAAACTTACCGGCGCCCAGGTGGGGACGCAGGAGGTAGCAAGAGATGGAAATATTACCACCAGCAGAGGTCTGGGCACAGCCATTCCCTTTGCATTGGAGTTGATTTCCCAGCTTTACGGGGAAGAAAAAGCCCGGGAAATCCAAAAATCTATTATTTTCAGAGAAAATTTATAAAAATTTCGTGAAAACCCTGTAGAAATCGGGGGATACGAAAAAAAACACTGGCGTTTTCCAAACCCTTGTGCTATACTGTGTTAATGACTGTAAGTATGAAAAAAGCGCTGTTTTCTGCTGTTTTGGCAGGGCAGATGCATATAGAAATTCAAGGAGGAATTCATAACAATGAGTGTACAGGTAGAAAACTTAGAAAAGAACATGGCAAAACTTACTGTTGAAGTTGCCGCAGAAGATTTTGAAAAAGCAGTGCAGGCTGCATACATGAAAAACAGAAACAAAATTACAATCCCAGGCTTCCGTAAAGGAAAAGCTCCTCGCGTGATGATTGAAAAAATGTACGGCGCAGGTATCTTCTTTGAAGATGCAGCAAACGCTTTGATTCAGGCTGAATATCCAAAGGCAGCAGAAGAAAGCGGACTGGATATCGTTTCTCAGCCGGAAATCGACGTTGTACAGATTGAAAAAGGAAAAGCCTTTATCTTCACAGCAGAAGTAGCTGTAAAACCGGAAGTAACTTTAGGTGAATACAAAGGACTGGAAGTAGAAATTTCTTCTGTAGAAGTAACAGAAGAAGAAATCGCTGCTGAATTGAAAAAAGAGCAGGAAAACAACTCCAGAACAATCGATGTAGATGACAGAGCTGTAGCACAGGGCGATATGGTAACTCTGGACTTTGAAGGCTTTGTTGACGGCGTTGCTTTTGAAGGCGGAAAAGGAACAGACTATCCGCTGACAATCGGATCTAATTCCTTCATTCCTGGATTTGAAGAACAGTTAGTAGGCGCTGAATTAAATGTAGAAAAAGAAGTAAACGTTACTTTCCCGGAAAACTATCATGCAAATGACCTGGCTGGAAAACCGGCTGTATTCAAATGCACAGTAAAAGCTATCAAAGTGAAAGAACTTCCGGAATTAGATGACGAATTTGCAAAAGATGTTTCTGAGTTTGACACACTGGAAGAATACAAAGCAGACATTGCCAAGAACTTAAAAGAACGCAAAGAATCTGTTGCAAAACGCGAAACAGAAGACAAAGCAGTAGACGCTGTTATTGAAAACGCACAGATGGATATTCCGGAAGCTATGATTCAGAACCAGATTCAGCAGTTAATGCAGGATTTCATCAGAAGAATGCAGTCCCAGGGATTATCTATTGACCAGTATTACCAGTTCACAGGTCTGGACAATGCAAAAATCCAGGAACAGATGAGACCACAGGCGTTAAAGAGAATCCAGAGCCGTCTGGTATTAGAGAAAATTGCAGAAGTGGAAAACATTCAGATTTCTGATGAAAAATTAGAAGAAGAATTAAAATCCATGGCTGAAATGTACAAAATGGAAGTAGAAAAATTAAAAGAAGTAATGGGTGACTACGAGAAAGAACAGATTAAGAAAGACATGGCTGTTCAGGAAGCAGTTACTTTAGTTGCTGAATCAGCAAAAGTTGTTGAGAAGAAAGAAGAAGCAGCAGAATAATACATGCTGTGTTTGACAGAATAGGAGGAGTTTCATGAGTTTAGTACCATATGTCATTGAACAGACAAGCCGCGGTGAAAGAAACTACGACATCTATTCCAGATTGTTAAAAGACAGAATTATTTTCCTCGGAGAAGAAGTAACCGATGTATCAGCCAACCTGATTGCAGCACAGCTTCTTTTTCTGGAATCAGAAGACCCGGGAAAAGATATCCACTTATATATCAACAGTCCGGGCGGTTCCGTTACAGCAGGCATGGTGATTTATGACACCATGCAGTACATTAAATGTGATGTATCTACTATCTGTATGGGACTTGCTGCCAGCATGGGTGCATTCCTTCTGGCCGGCGGTACAAAAGGAAAGAGAATGGCCCTTCCCAATGCGGAAATTATGATTCACCAGCCTTCCGGCGGTGCAAAGGGTCAGGCAACAGAGATTGACATTGTGGCACAGCAGATTCTGAAAACCAGAACCAGATTAAACACAATTCTGGCTCAGAATACAGGCCAGACTCTGGAAACGATTGCCAGAGACACAGAAAGAGACAATTATATGACAGCCCAGGAGGCAATGGCATATGGATTGATTGACTCTGTAATCGAGCATAGATAATGACAGAAGAGAAGACTCCTGCAGAAATTTGCGGGGGTCTTTCGGCTTTAAAAGAAGAAAAATGGAAACAGAAAGGGAAAAAACATGGCAATGAAAGGAAACGATACAAGAATCAGATGTTCCTTTTGTGGAAAGACAGAAGACCAGGCAAAAAAACTGATTGCAGGTCCAAACGGCACCTATATCTGTGATGAGTGTGTGGGAATCTGTTCGGAAATCATAGAGGAAGAACTGGGGGCAGAGTACAGCAACATGGCTTCTGACGAAATTAACCTGCTGAAACCACAGGAAATTAAGGCATTTCTGGATGAGTATGTCATTGGACAGGATGAAGCGAAAAAAGTGCTTTCGGTTGCAGTTTACAACCACTACAAACGTGTGCTGGCAGGCAGAGGCGCGGATGTGGAACTGCAGAAGAGCAACATTCTTATGCTGGGTCCTACCGGTTCTGGTAAGACGCTTCTGGCTCAGACGCTGGCAAGACTGCTGAATGTGCCTTTTGCCATTGCCGACGCAACCACTCTGACCGAAGCCGGTTATGTGGGCGAGGATGTGGAAAATATTCTGCTGAAAATCATTCAGGCAGCAGATTACGATATAGAACGTGCCCAGTATGGCATTATTTATATTGACGAAATTGACAAAATTACCAGAAAATCGGAAAATGCCTCCATTACCAGAGACGTATCCGGAGAAGGAGTACAGCAGGCTCTTTTGAAAATTGTAGAGGGAACGGTGGCTAACGTACCGCCTCAGGGCGGCAGAAAACACCCGCAGCAGGAGTTTATCCAGATTGATACCACCAATATTCTGTTTATCTGCGGCGGCGCTTTTGAAGGGCTGGATAAAATTATCGAAACCAGAAAAGATACAAAAGCCATTGGTTTCAATGCAGAAATCCGTACACCGGGCAAACATAATGTGGGAGAACTTTTAAAAGAAGTCATGCCCCAGGATTTGGTGAAATTCGGACTGATTCCGGAATTTGTGGGCCGTGTGCCGGTAGTGGTATCGTTGGATGCATTGGATAAGGACGCCCTGGTGAAGATTCTGACAGAGCCGAAAAACTCTTTGGTGCGTCAGTATCAGACCTTGTTTCATCTGGATGGTATTCATCTGGACTTTGAACCGGAAGCGCTGGAAGCCATTGCGGATAAGTCTATGGAGAGAAAGACGGGTGCCAGAGGTCTGCGTGCTATTATGGAAAATTCCATGATGGATTTGATGTACAAGGCGCCTTCAGATGAAAGCATTACCGGCTGTACCATTACAAAAGAACTGGTGGACGGCACAGGGGAAGCAAAGCTGGAATACAGAGAACTTCCGGCAACAGCCAGAAGAAGCAAAAGCGGCAGCCGTAAGAAAAAAGAGTCACCGGAAATCGCATAGAGAAATCGTACAGGAATAAGGAGGTGCGAGCATGAGCGACATCATACAGCATTTACCGGCAATCGCCCTTAGAGGTACAACCATTCTTCCTGACATGATTGTCCATTTTGATGTAAGCAGGGAAAAATCCATGAAGGCCATTGAAAAGGCCATGGTTCAGGACCAGAAGGTCTTTCTCATCACCCAGAGAGACCCTGAAACAGAGGAACCTGCACAGGAAGATTTATATAAAATCGGTACCATCGCAGAAATCAAACAGCTTGTAAAGACAAAGAAAAACATGATTCAGGTTCTGGTGGAAGGACAGGAAAGAGGAGAACTTTTAAGATTTGAAGAAAATCCCCTGTATCTGGAAGCTGAAATTGCCCTTTTTGAAGAAGAACAGGAAGAACCGGAGGGCAATGTTAAAGAAGCTATGCTGCGGGGTATCAAGGAACTTTTTGTCCGTTACTGCAATGAAAATCCAAAGCTCAGCAAGGATTTGGCAGGACAGATTCTGGAACTGGAGGATGTCAGGAGAGTCATTGACCAGATTGCCGTGAATCTTCCCATGAAATATGAGGATAAACAGAAAATTCTGGAGGCTGTCAATCTGGAAGAACGTTATGAGGTGCTGGGCGGAATTCTGTGCAATGAAATCGACATTATGCAGATTCGCACAGATTTAAACAGTAAAGTCAAGGAGCGGGTGGATAAGAATCAGAGAGATTATATTCTCCGGGAACAGTTAAAAGTTATCAGGGAAGAACTGGGGGACCAGGATACTTTGTCAGAGGCAGACCAGTTTAAGGAACAGGTGTCAAAACTGAAAGCCTCCAAAGAAGTGAAGGGGAAAATCAACCGGGAAATTGACCGCTTTAAAAATGCGGCAGGTATGCAGGCAGAGGCGGGAGTTATCCGAAGCTATATTGAAACCTTACTTTCCCTGCCTTGGGATAAGGTGTCCAGAGATAACAAAAATCTGGCAAAAGCCAAGAAAATTCTGGAAGAAGACCACTATGGCCTGGAAAAGGTGAAAGAGCGTATTATGGAATTTCTGGCTGTGCGAACCCTGACGAAAAAGGGAGAGAGTCCGATTCTCTGTCTGGCAGGACCGCCGGGAACCGGAAAGACTTCTATTGCACGTTCCGTAGCCAGGGCGCTTGACAAGGAGTATGTACGCATGTCCCTGGGCGGCGTCCGGGACGAGGCGGAAATCCGCGGTCACAGAAGAACCTATATCGGCGCTATGCCGGGCAGAATTGCCAACGGACTGATACAGGCCGGGGTGAAAAATCCTCTCATGCTTCTGGATGAAATAGATAAAGTGAGCAGTGATTACAAAGGAGATACCTCTTCTGCGCTTTTAGAAGTGCTGGACAGCGAGCAGAACAGGAAATTCAGAGACCATTATGTGGAAATCCCGTTGGATTTGTCGGAGGTGCTTTTCATTGCCACAGCCAATGATTTGCAGACTATTCCGCGGCCGCTTTTAGACCGTATGGAGGTTATTGAAATCAGCAGCTATACCCAGAACGAAAAAGAGCATATTGCCAGAGAACATCTGATTCCAAAGCAGATAAAAGCCCACGGATTAAAAGAAAACCAGCTGCTTATTTCTGATGAAGCGTTGAGGGAAGTCATTGCGGGCTATACCAAAGAAGCGGGTGTGAGAAGCCTGGAGAGAAAGCTGGGTGAAATCTGCAGAAAGACAGCCAGGAAGATTCTGGAGGACAAGGAAGAAACCATCAGTGTAAACGTGGACAATCTGGAAAGTTTTCTGGGAAGAGCCAGATACACATACCAGAGGAAGAATAAGACGGATGAAGTGGGAATTGTACGGGGACTGGCCTGGACCAGCGTCGGAGGTGATACCCTGCAGATAGAGGTGAACCTTATGCCGGGAAAAGGAGAATTTCTTCTGACCGGGCAACTTGGGGACGTGATGAAAGAATCTGCCCAGGCAGGTATCAGCTATATTCGTTCCGTAGCAGAGGAATATGGCATTAAGCCGGAATTTTTCCAGAAACATGACTTACATATCCATATACCGGAAGGGGCAGTGCCAAAAGACGGCCCGTCTGCCGGTATTACCATGGCTACGGCCATGCTTTCTGCCATGACCAACACACCGGTGAAAGCCAATGTGGCCATGACGGGAGAGATTACCTTGAGAGGAAGAGTGCTTCCTATCGGAGGCCTGAAGGAAAAGCTTCTGGCAGCCAAGAGCGCAGGTATGAAAAAGGTTCTCATTCCTTTTGAGAATCAGGCAGATGTGGAGGAACTGGACGAGGAAATCACAGGCGGCATGAAAATCGTGCCTGTGAAAACCATGAAAGAGGTTCTGAAACATGCCCTGGTATAAAGAAAAAATTTGGAGGAAAACACATGGTTATTAAACATGTAGCGCTGGACATCGTCTGCGGCATCACCAGTACCCTTCCCAAAAACGAAGTTCCGGAAATTGCATTTGCAGGAAAATCCAATGTGGGAAAATCGTCGCTGATTAATGCACTGATGAACCGGAAGGCCCTGGCGAGAACCAGTGCTTCTCCGGGAAAGACCCAGACCATTAATTTTTATAATGTAAACCACGAGATGTATCTTGTGGATTTGCCGGGGTACGGCTATGCCAAGGTATCCCAGTCCGTAAAAGAGCAGTGGGGAAAGCTGATTGAGCGGTATCTGCACCAGTCTAAGCAGTTAAAGGCAGTATTTCTGCTTATTGACATCCGTCATGACCCGTCTGAAAATGACAGGACCATGTACGACTGGATTGTACAAAACGGATACCAGCCCATTATTATTGCAACAAAAGCGGACAAACTGAAAAGAAGCCAGGTGGCGAAACATGTGAAGGCAGTTAAGACAGGCTTAAATCTGCTCCCCGGCACCAGAGTGATTCCTTTCTCTGCACAGACCAAGCAGGGAAGAGAGGAAATCTGGGCTTTGGCAGAAGAACTTTTATTCGGTCCCAAAGAGGATCAGACAGAGGGAGAAAGCTGAAAATATGCTGAAGGGAATTATTTTTGATATGGACGGGGTGCTGATTAACAGCGAGCCCTTCCATTTCCAGGTGTGGAAAGAGACCTTGAAAGCAAGGGGAATCCACATAGACTATGAGGTTTATAAGCCCTGCATCGGTTCAACGGTAGGTTTTCTCATGGAACTTTTGCATGAGCATTATCAGGTAGATGTACAGGATACAGCCCTGATAGCCGAGATGAAGAGCATGAAAAAGAAAATGATTGAAGAGAGAGGGTATCCTTCTTTGATTCCCTGGGTGAAGGAGTTTCTGGAAAGGCTGCAGGAGGCGGGATATGTGCTGGCTGTGGCTTCTTCATCCCCCCTTTCTTATATCAGAAATGTGACAGAGCACTGGGGAATTGACAGGTATTTTCAAAAACTGGTCAGTGGGGAAACTGTGAAGCACCCCAAGCCGGCACCGGATGTTTTTCTGAAAACAGCAGAAATACTGGGGCTGTCTCCAGAAGAATGTCTGGTTATCGAGGATTCGGAAAACGGTTGTAAAGCCGCAAAAGCGGCGGGTATGGCTTGTATGGCTTATTATAACCCCGATTCCGGGAAACAGGATTTAAGCACAGCTTTTGCACTTGTGGAAGGATTTGAAGAGGTGGACAGCGCCTTTGTGGAAAAAATTTACTGTCACTTTCATCATTTACCAGCCAAAGTGTGTGAGACAAACCGGCTTCTTATTCGGGAAATGGAAAAAGGAGATATTCCTAGAATGATGGAAATCTGTTCTCAGGAAACCTCCGCAGATGCCTGTGAGGGTGTGGCAAAACCCCTGAAGGAAGAACTGGAAGACTTTGAGATGTATCGGCGCTATATGTATGAACTCTGTGACATGGGTTACTGGTGCATACTGGAAAAGGCTTCCGGGGAAATTATAGGGAGAGTAGGGGTAGAACCTAAACTCTGGAATGATAACAAAACAGTGGTGGAGCTTGGCTATATGATAGATGAAAAATTCCGGAGAAGGGGATTTGCCTACGAGGCCTGCAGAGCCATTGTGGAGGAAGCAAAAAAAAGAGGGGCTTTTTATCTGTACTGCAGGATAAAAAGCGCCAATATGCCGTCGCTGGAACTGGCGCGGAAGCTGGGATTCCAGAAAATTGACTATCACCTGGAGGGAGACAGCGAAGATATGGAAGTGTGGAGGTGTGCCTGCCATGGGAATCATTAAAGCCAGAAACGTAAAATATGACTACATAAAATATGACGACAGCGGACAGCCCTCGGAAAGCTACCGGGCTGTAGATGATGTGAATCTGGACATTTCAAAGGGACAGTTTATCTCTATTCTGGGACATAACGGTTCCGGAAAATCTACGCTGGCGAAACATATCAATGCCCTTTTAGTTCCTACAGAGGGAACTCTTTGGATTGACGGCATGGATACTAAATCTGTGGAGAAGCTGTGGGAAATCCGCCAGAGAGCCGGCATGGTGTTTCAGAACCCGGACAATCAGATTATCGGAACCGTGGTAGAGGAGGATGTGGGATTTGGCCCGGAAAATATGGGGATTCCCACGGAAGAAATCTGGAAGCGGGTGGATAAAAGCCTGGAAGCCGTGGGCATGACGCCTTTTCGCCACCGCTCTCCCAATAAGCTGTCCGGAGGGCAGAAACAGAGGGTAGCCATTGCGGGAGTGATGGCTATGCACCCGAAATGCATTGTGTTGGACGAGCCCACCGCCATGCTGGACCCCAATGGACGAAAAGAAGTGCTGCAGGCGGTTCACGAACTGAATCGAAAGGAAGGCATTACGGTGGTGCTTATTACCCATTACATGGAGGAAGTCATTGACTCTGATAAAGTGTTTGTCATGGATCACGGCCATGTGGTCATGCAGGGGACACCCAGGGAAATTTTCTCCAGAGTGGAGGAATTAAAAACATACCGTCTGGATGTACCCCAGGTAACACTTCTGGCATATGAACTGAGACAGGAAGGGCTTTTTCTTCCTGAGGGAATACTTACAATAAAGGAATTGGTGGATGCGTTATGTCATTGCGATTAGAACATGTTACTTATACTTACAGCCCCGGTTCTGTATATGAAACCCATGCCTTAAAGGATGTTTCTCTGGAAATACCCTCCGGGCAGTTTCTGGGGGTTATCGGACATACAGGAAGCGGAAAATCCACATTGATTCAACATTTTAACGGACTGATGCGCCCTACCGTGGGAACTGTGTATTATAAAGGGGAAGATATCTGGCAGGAGGGATATTCCCTGAAACGCCTGCGAAGCCAGGTGGGCCTGGTATTTCAGTACCCGGAGCATCAGCTTTTTGAAGCCGATGTACTTTCTGATGTGTGCTTTGGGCCGAAGAATCAGGGCTGTTCCAAAGAAGAGGCAGAGGAGAGAGCCGTTCGGGCCCTCCAGCAGACTGGTTTGAAGGAAAAATACTATAAAAGTTCCCCATTTGAACTTTCCGGGGGACAGAAGCGGCGGGTGGCTATTGCAGGCGTACTGGCCATGGAACCGGAGGTGCTGATTCTGGATGAGCCTACCGCAGGTCTGGACCCAAAAGGAAGAGACGAAATTCTGGATCAGATTGCCTGGCTGCACACAGAGAGGAATATTACCGTTATTCTGGTGTCTCACAGTATGGAGGATATTGCCAGATATGTAGACCGGATTCTGGTAATGAACAAAGGGGAAAAGGCTTTTGACGGAAAGCCGGAGGCAGTCTTTTCCCACTATAGGGAACTGGAAGAAATCGGTCTTGCAGCGCCGCAGATTACTTATATTATGCAGGCACTTCGCAAGGCGGGGATTCCGGCAGATACATCGGCCATTACCGTAAAAGAGGCAAAAGAGAGTATTTTAAAGGCACTGGGGAGAACGAAACATGATTAGAGACATTACAATTGGACAGTTTTATCCGGCAGATTCCATTCTGCACCGTTTGGACCCGCGGGTGAAATTCATCGGAACTTTTTTATTTCTGATTTCCCTTTTTGTGGCGGATTCCTTCTGGGGATATGCCCTGGCCACGGTTTTTCTTGCGGCTGCTATTGGACTCTCCAAGGTTCCGGTGAAATTTATGCTGAAAGGGTTAAAGCCTCTGTTTATCATTCTGCTGATTACTGTGCTGTTTAACCTGTTTCTGATTCCGGGGGAAGTGTTGTGGAGTGCAGGATTTTTAAAGATTACCAGAGAAGGAGTGGTACAGGCTGTGAAAATCGGTATCCGCCTGATTTATCTGGTTATCGGTTCTTCCATTATGACACTGACAACAACGCCTAATCAGCTTACCGACGGCATGGAAAAGATTCTGGCGCCTTTAAATAAAATCAAAGTGCCTGTGCATGAAATTTCCATGATGATGTCCATTGCCCTTCGCTTTATTCCTATTTTGATGGAAGAAACAGATAAGATTATGAAAGCGCAGATTGCCAGAGGTGCGGATTTTGAAAGCGGCAACATCATTCAGCGCGCTAAAAGTATGGTGCCCCTTCTGGTGCCCCTGTTTATCTCCGCATTTCGCCGGGCCGATGATCTGGCCATGGCTATGGAAGCCAGATGTTACCACGGCGGGGATAACCGGACGCAGATGAAGCCTTTGGTTTATCACAGAAGAGATTACGCGGCTTATGTGATTTCTGTCCTGTATCTGGGAGCCGATATTGCTCTGAGAGTATTTCTGTAAAAGGAGAACCGTAGATAATGAAACGAGTAAAGCTGACCGTTGCATACGACGGAACCAACTACTGTGGGTGGCAGGTGCAGCCCAATGGGATTACGGTGCAGGAGGTTTTGAACCGGCATTTGTCTGAGCTTACAGGAGAAACCATAGAAACTATTGGCGCCAGCCGTACAGATGCAGGCGTTCACGCCCTGGGAAATGTAGCGGTCTTTGATACCCGGGTGAGAATGCCCGGAGAGAAATTCTCCTTTGCCTTAAACCAGAGGCTGCCGGAGGATATTCGTATTCAGGAGTCAAGAGAAGTGCCGGAAACCTTTCATCCCAGATATGTGGAAAGCGAAAAGACATATGAATACCAGATTTTAAATCGCCGTTTTCCCATTCCCACGGAGCGTTTTTATTCTCATTTTACCTATGTGCCCCTGGATATTGAAAAAATGCAGGAGGCAGGGGGTTATCTTCTGGGAGAACATGATTTTAAGAGTTTTTGCGGCGCCGGCGCCCAGGTGAAAACTACCGTGCGGTGCATTCATGCATTGGATATTACAAAAGAAGCGGATAAGATTACCATACGCATTCGGGGAAACGGATTCCTCTACAATATGGTGCGTATCATTGCCGGAACTTTAATGGAAATCGGCGGCGGGGCATATCCGCCGGCGCATATGCGGGCAATCTTAGAGGCGAAAGACCGGAAAGCTGCCGGCCCTACGGCTCCTGCCAGAGGGCTGACACTGGTGCAGATCAAATATCCGGACTCTGCCTTTAATGCGCCTTAAATCCTTCCCCCAGCACTTCATTGGATTCCATGATGATAATGAAAGCGTTGGGGTCAACTTCTTTTATGGCTGTGCGGATAATATACATCTGTTTATTGTTGCAGGCGCACAAAACCACATCTTTTTTATCTCTGGCAAAGCTGCCTTCCGCTTTCAGGAAGGTACAGCCCCTGCCGCTGACCTGGTCGATTTTCTCTGCTACTTCTTTTGCATAATCCGTGACAATCAGCGTCATTTTTCCGGCATCAATGCCGTACATGACTTTATCTACCACCACAGAAAGCAGAAAACTGATAATCATACCATAAATCAGGCTGTCTACATCTTTGGAAACAATGACAGTACCCAGAAGGACAATTACCGTATCCATGACAAAGGCAATTTTGCCCAGCGTCAGGTGCGGATTTTTTGCTTTCAGGCTAAGCATGATAAAGTCCGCGCCTCCGGTGGAGGAGTCCCTCATATAAATCAGGGCAAAGCCCAGGCCGGAAAGCACACCGGTGCAGATGGCGGCCAGCATGCGGTCGCCTTGATATACAGGGAACAAAGGCGCTGCATAGTCCATGATAAAAGAAGTAATGAGGATGGTACGAACAGAGCGCAGAAAAAAGTTCCGGCCCAGAATACGGAAACAGAACAGGGCAATGGGAATGTTCAGTATCAGCGCTACCCGTCCGATGGGCCAGCCGAATAAATGGTAGAAAATCAGGGCAATACCGTTTAGCCCCACAACGGGAAATTCCGCGGCTGCGGCAAAGTTGTAAGTACCTACGGCAATGAAAATACCGCCGATGATGTCAACCAGGACGTCCATACTCCATTTCCTGGCGTACCAGGATTTTTCGTGTGTGAGATTCATAGATTTGCCCTCCTTCTTGGAAAAGAAAAAGCATTGACGAATTATAAAAAATTATAATCCGCAAATGCTCTTTTCTGTTTATTAGTATACACAGAAAAAGGGGAATAGGTCAAGGGGAGAAATAATTCTTTGCAGCAGAGGAAAAATATGCTATACTAAAAAACAGATTTGACGAGTCTGGGACAAAGGAGATTTACGGTATGAGTCAGGAAAAAGTAGACAAATATAAAAAAGAGAAAGTCAACCGTGCAAAACTTCAGAAGAGAGAGAAGAGAGCTCTGTTTTTTGAAAAATTAGCTATCGGCGCTGTTTGTTTGGTGGCTTTGGGCTGGATTGGGTATTCTGCATACGGTGTGGTGACAAGAGAAGACCCGGATGCAGAGCAGGAAGTGGTAACTACCGAAATGGATGTAACGGCTATTACAGATTATCTGACAGGGCTGACAGAGGAAGCCTCAGAGTAATGAGGCAAAATGAGAACGAAGAGAAAAGCTGCTGTACAAAGTACCTTGAGAGGTTTTGTACAGCAGCCTTTTTAGTGCTACTCATTTCGCAGCAGCACTTCCACGATATCACATACGGTTTTCTGCTTTTCTTCACTGAGTTTTTTCAGCTGTTCCAGATAAGTGGACACACGAAGGGCATACCCGTTATTCAGAGCGCTGGCCAGTAATTCGTCTGCGGAAGCATCCAGTGCATTGGCAATGATAATAAACGTTTCCAGTGTCGGACATTTCTTACCTCGTTCGATTAAACTGATGTAGGTAGCCGTCAGGTCTGTCTGCTCTGCAAGGTCTTCCTGACGCCAGTTTTTTTCCAGGCGTTTTTTCTTTATTTGCTGTCCCATTTCTTTAAAATCCATAAACAAATCTCCTATTTCAACCACAGGTATCGACAATAGTATAGTGTTCATGAAAAAAGCATTACAGAAACCAATGGTAATGTAAAAGAACTAAAGGTTCATAAATGCAAACTGACAGTCTGATTTTTAGAAAAAAATGGAAAATAGAAGAAAAGCGAAAAAAGAAATGAAAATATCAGAAAAGGGCCGCCGTATGAAACGACAGCCCCGGTTTTGTCATTTATAATTATAATTTTTCTACGTTAGCTGCCTGCATTCCGCGAGCGCCTTCTGTTAAATCATAAGTTACAGACTGACCTTCTTCTAAGGATTTGAATCCTTCTCCGTTGATTGCTGAGAAATGTACGAAAACGTCCTGTCCGTCTTCGCCTGTAATAAATCCATATCCTTTTTCAGCGTTGAACCATTTTACAGTTCCCTTGTTCATAATGTTACCTCCATAAAAAAATAAATTACTTGGATAAAATGTTAAATGGTTTTAGAGAAAATATTATGTATAAAAATGATAACATACTCTCTAAAACCATTTAATACTAATATCCAATATACCTTTGACATGATAAGTATATTCGCTGTTACCGGAAAAGTCAAGGGAAAAGTGTAATTGACGAAAGAAAATGTGTATGTTACTATTTATATAATTAAGCGGATTTTGCGGCTTTTACAAAAAACTTCATGCGGAAGAAAGGATACATTTTATTATGAAGATACTCATTCAAAAAGGGCGTATTTTAAACCCTTCTGACCAGAGAGATGAGGTCGGAGATATTTATATGGAAGACGGTGTAATTCAGGAAATAGGAGGGACGATTACACCTGAGGAAACGCCGGATAAAGTGATTTTTGCAGAAGGCTGTTATGTCATGCCGGGATTGATTGATTTGCATGTGCATTTAAGAGACCCGGGACTAACCCATAAGGAAGATATTGTAACAGGAGCAAAGGCAGCAGCCAGAGGCGGCTTTACAACCATTCTGGCCATGCCCAATACCAAGCCGGTGATTGATTGCGCAGACCGGGTACAGTATGTACACAATAAAGCAAAAGAACTGGCGCCGGTACATGTATTGCAGATTGGTGCTGTGACAAAGCAGCAGAAAGGCGAAGAACTGGCTGACATCGAGGGAATGATTCAGGCTGGGATTCCGGCTATCAGCGAGGACGGAAAGTCTGTCATGAATATGAAGCTTTACCGGGAAGCCATGGAAATTGCCGCAAAGCATGATCTTCCTGTGTTTGCCCACTGTGAAGACCAGAATATGGTAAACGGCGGCTGCGTCAATGAAGACAAACATTCTAAAGAACTGGGGCTGCCGGGTATCAGCAATGCGGTGGAAGACGTGATTGTGGCGAGAGATATCGTACTGGCCAAGGAAACCGGAGCAAGACTGCATTTGTGCCATTGCTCCACAAAGGATAGTGTGCGCATGATTCAGCTGGCCAAGGAAGAAAAGCTGCCAGTGACAGGAGAAGTATGCCCGCATCATTTTACCCTGACTTCAGATGATATGGTGGCAGGAGATACCAATTACAAGATGAATCCGCCTCTTCGCACGGAGGCAGACAAAGAAGCTCTTTTAAAAGGTTTAAAAGAAGATATTCTGGACGTTATCAGCACAGATCATGCCCCTCATTCCAGAGAAGAAAAGCAGCAGCCCATGACAAAGGCACCCTTTGGCATTGTTGGGCTGGAAACAGCAGTGGCATTAACGGTGACAGAACTGGTAGATAAGGGTGTCATCACACCGCTGCAGATGGCAGAGAAAATGAGTTATAACCCAGCGCAGATTATCGGCAGTGACAGAGGACGTCTGGAAGTGGGAAGTCCGGCGGATGTGACCATTATTGACCCGGAAGCAGAGTATGTCATTGACAGTATGAGTTTTCTGTCCAAGGGCAAAAATACACCATTTGACGGCAGAAAGGTAAAGGGGCTGGTAAAGGCTACTATCTGCGACGGAGAAGTGGTATACCAGCAGGATTGAGAAGAAAAAGGAAAAAAGTACAATTTGGAGGAATAAACAATGATTAACAAACTTACCGCAAAGATTCAGAAAACCAAGGCACCTATTGTAGTGGGCCTGGATCCTATGCTGAACTACATTCCAAAGCATATTCAGGAAAAGGCATTTCAGGAGTTCGGAGAGACACTGGAAGGAGCCGCGGAAGCTATCTGGCAGTTTAATAAGGAAATTGTAGATAAAACTTATGATTTGATTCCGGCTGTAAAGCCGCAGATTGCCATGTATGAGCAGTTTGGTATTCCGGGACTGCAGGCGTTTAAGAAAACTGTGGATTACTGCAGGGAAAAAGATTTGGTGGTTATCGGAGATATTAAAAGAGGAGACATCGGTTCTACGTCTGCCGCTTATGCCACCGGACATGTGGGAAAAGTACAGGTGGGAAAAAACAGAATTGCGGCTTTTGATGAAGATTTTGTGACCCTGAATCCTTACATGGGCGCGGACAGCATCTATCCGTTTATTGATGTGTGCAAAGAAGAGAAAAAGGGAATGTTTATTTTGGTGAAGACTTCCAATCCTTCCAGCGGCGACTTCCAGGATCAGCTTGTAGACGGAAGACCGCTGTATGAACTGGTAGGCGAAAAAGTTGCACAGTGGGGCGAAGACTTCATGGGAGATTCCTACAGTTATGTGGGGGCTGTTGTAGGCGCAACTTACCCCGAAATGGGAAAAACTCTGCGTAAAATCATGCCGAAGTCTTATATCTTAGTACCGGGCTACGGTGCACAGGGAGGACAGGGCAAGGATTTGGTACACTTCTTTAATGAAGACGGTCTGGGTGCCATTGTGAATTCCTCCAGAGGCATCATTGCAGCTTACAAGCAGGAAAAATACGCAAACTTCGGAGAAGAAAACTTTGCAGATGCAGCAAGAGCAGCCGTAGAAGCAATGGTGGCAGATATCAACGGTGCATTGGAAGCAGCGAAATAAGGAGAAAGCGGAATTATGGCAAAAGTAAAGATGACGGGCAGAATTCTCAGCCAGGAAAAAATTGCCACAGAGATTTACAGTATGTGGATAGAAGCGGCGGAAATTGTAAAAGAAGCGAAGCCGGGACAGTTTATTTCCGTGTATTGCAGGGACAATTCCAGAATTTTGCCAAGACCTATCAGTATTTGTGAGATTGACAGAGAGAAGGGCGCACTGCGCATTGTATACAGAGTTGCAGGAAAGGGCACCGATGAATTTTCCCGTATGAAAGCAGGAGAAGACCTGGATGTTATGGGTCCTTTGGGAAATGGATTTCCTATGGAGGTCGTAAAAGGGAAAAAGGTGTTTCTTATGGGCGGCGGTATCGGTGTTCCGCCAATGGTTCAGACAGCTAAAGAAGCAGATGCAGACGTGACCGTGATTGCCGGTTACAGAAACAGTGAAATTTTCCTGAAAGAGGAGTTGTCTGAAAACAGCAGTCTCGTAGTGGCTACAGAGGATGGAAGTGTGGGAACAAAGGGAAATGTGATGGATGCTATCCGGGAGAATGCTCTGGAGGCAGAGGTGATTTTTGCCTGTGGACCAACTCCGATGTTAAGAGCCATTAAGAATTATGCAGAGGAAAACAGCATACTCTGCTATATTTCCATGGAAGAGAAAATGGCCTGCGGCATTGGGGCCTGTCTGGCCTGTGTGTGTAAATCCAAAGAAAAAGACAGCCATTCCCATGTGCACAATAAGCGGATATGTAAGGATGGTCCTGTATTTTTGAGCACGGAGGTGGAACTGTAATGAATATGAAAGTAAATCTTGCGGGAGTGGAACTGAAAAATCCTGTTATGACAGCTTCGGGAACTTTTGGTTCAGGTGCAGAGTACAGTGAGTTTGTGGATTTGAATAAACTGGGGGCAGTGGTGACAAAGGGAGTCGCTCATGTTCCCTGGTCCGGAAATGATACACCGCGTATTGCGGAGATTCACAGCGGTATGATGAATGCTATCGGACTGCAGAACCCGGGCATTGATGTGTTCTGTGAAAGAGATATTCCCTATTTGCAGCAGTTTGATACAAAAGTCATTGTGAATGTATGCGGACATGCGCCGGAAGAATATCTGGCAGTGGTAGAGCGCCTGGCAGAGGAACCTATTGACATGATGGAAATTAATATTTCCTGTCCAAATGTCAATGCCAACTTTCTGGCTTTTGGGCAGGATCCCAGGCATGTAGAAGAACTGACTGCGCAGATTAAGAAAATCGCAAAGCAGCCGGTGATTATGAAGCTGACTCCCAATGTAACAGATATTGCGGAGATTGCAAGAGCAGCAGAAGCCGGCGGTGCAGATGGGGTTTCTCTGATTAATACTCTGACGGGGATGAAAATTGATGTGAAACGGAGAACATTTGCGCTGGCCAATAAAACAGGAGGCGTGTCCGGTCCTTGTGTAAAACCCATTGCTGTGCGTATGGTTTATCAGGTGGCCCAGGCGGTAAAAATTCCTATCATCGGCATGGGCGGTATTCAGAACGCAGAAGATGCGCTGGAGTTTATTATGGCAGGCGCTACAGCAGTATCTGTGGGAACCGCCAACTTCACCAACCCTTATGCTACAGTGGAGATTATCGAAGGACTGGAGCGATATATGAAAGAGAATGGCGTGGAAGACATTCGGGAATTGATTGGAATTGTGAAATAGGAAAGATAGGGCAGAATACCAGAGGAGAGGGGTTCTGCCCTGGTTGTTTTCTGTGAAGAACTGTGATAAAATTGAAGAGATTTGATGAGCAGGCACAAAAGGCCTGCAAATACGGAGGTTTAAGAAAAATGGAAGCATATAAAGCAGAATTTATTGATTTTATGGTAGAAAGTAATGTTTTGAAATTTGGAGAATTTACTTTGAAAAGCGGCAGAAAGTCACCTTTCTTTATGAATGCAGGGGCTTATGTTACCGGTTCTCAGCTGAAAAAGCTGGGTGAGTATTACGCAAAAGCTATTCACGACAAATATGGCGATGATTTTGATGTGCTTTTTGGACCGGCATACAAGGGAATTCCTATCAGCGTGGTAACGGCCATTGCCTACAGCGAATTATACGGAAAAGAAGTCCGTTACTGTTCAGACCGTAAGGAAGAAAAAGACCATGGTGCAGACAAGGGAAGTTTCCTGGGAAGCAAGCTGCAGGACGGCGACAGAGTCGTTATGATTGAGGATGTGACAACCTCCGGGAAATCCATGGAAGAAACTGTTCCAAAGGTAAGAGGTGCAGCCGATGTGGAAATCGTAGGTCTGATGGTTTCCCTAAACCGTATGGAAGTGGGAAAAGGCGGCGAAAAGAGTGCGCTTGATGAAGTAAAGGATACTTACGGATTTGATACCAATGCCATTGTTACTATGGAAGAAGTGGTTGAGCATTTGTACAACAAAGAATGTGGCGGCAGAGTCGTCATTGACCATGAAATTAAGAAAGCCATTGACGCATACTATGAACAGTACGGCGCCAAATAAAAAAGAAGGAAGGATTCCTGATGAACGAAAAAATTTATAAAACCATGTCCCGCTGTGCAGCAGGCAGTATTGCAGCTGGGATTGTTGTATTGGTAACCGGGATTGCCACAGGTGTTGTCATGCTGGTAACCGGAGCCAGACTTCTGAAAAGGAAATCTGAGATTACATTTTAATGGACAGGATAAGGGGCTGTTGTATGGAAATGAAATACTTCAGCCTTCTTATTATTTATTTAGCAAGTTGTGATAAGAGGTTGAAAAATTGAATAAAAGGGTAAAGAAGAAAATAAAAGCCGCGGGGGCGGTTTTGTTTGTAATATATATTCTTGCACTGATATACTTCCTCTTTTTTGCAGAAAGGTTTGGACAGCTGGCTTTTGCAGAAAGGGAGTATCATTATAATCTTGTGCTGTTCCAGGAAATTAAAAGATTCTGGATATACCGGAAGCAGTTGGGCGCACTGGCGGTTATGGCTAATTTATTGGGCAATGTGGTGGGATTTATTCCCTTTGGACTGATTCTTCCCATTATCAGCCGAGAAGCAAGAGGATTTTTCTTTATTACTTTCTCTGGATTTACATTAAGTCTTTGCGTAGAAACCGTTCAGCTGGTTACAAAGCTGGGGTGCTTTGATGTGGATGATTTGGTGATGAATACACTGGGGGCAGCAATCGGTTATCTGCTTTTTGCTGTCAGCCATTTACTATATAGAAATTGGAAAAGGAGAGCAGGATAATGGCGAAAAAACGATATAAATATGATTTTGCAAAGAAAAAACATTCCGAGAAAGGAGTTACGTCTTCTGTATTTGCCGGAATCTCTCTGGGGATTTTCTGTATTGCAGCCATCTGTTCCCTTGCATTTCACGGGAAAGGCGGTCTGTATCTGGGGGCTATGGGACTGATTGCCATAGGGCTTTCCATTTACGGATTTATTCTGGGACTGAAAAGTTTTTCGGAGAAAAACAGAGACCAGCTTTTCTGCAAAATTGGAGCAGCAGGAAACGGCGTGCTTATGGTTATCTGGCTGGGGCTGTTTCTGCTGGGACTTGCATAAAACACAGAGAAGGAGGAAAAACATATGGAAGAGCGGTTGAAAAAGCAGATGGATTTTTTGCTGGAAGTGGATAAGCTGAAATTTATCAACCGACAGACGTATTTGTCTGACGGAACACGCAGGGAAAACGATGCGGAACATTCTTGGCACTTGGCCCTGATGGCTGTGCTTCTGTCTGAACATGCGGACGAAGAAGTGGATTTGCTGAAGGTCATTACTATGGTACTGATTCATGATTTGGTGGAAATTGACGCAGGAGATACATATGCCTACGACGAGGCGGGAAAGCAGACCCAGAGAATACGGGAAGAAAAGGCTGCAGACCGGATATTTGCCATGCTGCCCAAAGACCAGGGGGGAAAATTTCGTGCGCTGTGGGAAGAATTTGATGCTTACGAGACACCGGAGGCAAAGTTTGCCCATGTGTGCGACAATGTGCAGCCTTTGATGCTGAATCATGCCACAGGCGGAAAATCCTGGAGGGAAAGAGGTATCCGCCGTTCACAGGTGGAAAAGCGGAACAGCCGTGTGGGGGAAAGCTCCCGGACAATGAAAGCTTATGTAGAGGATATTTTAGATAAAAATGTGGAGAAAGGAAATTTGAAAAATGAGTGATGCATGGATGATGGAACGTTTTTCTCTTATGAAAGAAAGAATCCGGGAAATCAGCGGAGAAGAAGTCGTAAAAGAACCTTATGGGACTTATTTTAAAACAACGGCAGCCTTTATTATGCAGGTGGCGGATTTGCACAAAAAACTGCAGCAGGGCTGGCTGGAAGGCGCAGAACTTTCGGAACTGGAGGCCAATAATCAGAAGCTGTATGAAGATATTCTGCCTCAAAACTATGGATATTCTTATGGAAATCCAACATGGGCGGCAGAGACTCTTGGGGAAGAATTCGGGCAGCTTTTAAGTTTTTTGTATACAGAAATCCGGGGACTGATTGTCTTTGCTTACGAAGACAGGCTTTTTGACATGACAGTAGCAATGGAATTATTTGTACAGATATACAATCTTTTTGAGGATGAAGAGGTTTCTGCAAAAGATGTAAAAGAGGCAATTTACTGGTATGTCAGCGATTACAGTGACGAAATGGTGGGCCGCAGAGTGCAGGAAGGGGTAGACCCGGCTCTTGATTTTGCCGCCAATATTATCTGCAGCAGTGATTTGACGGATATCCGTTACCTGTATCGCTTTGGGGAATATATCACGGAAAATGAAATAGGTATGGCAAAATTTTTAAATACTCTTTCTGAAGAGGAAATTCAGGCTATGGCACGGACTTTCACAGAGGGCTACCGCACCGGATTTGTGCTGACAGGAAAAGACATCACAAAGAAAAAGACGGTGAATATACGTTTCCAACTGGGATTTGAGCGTATGGTAAAGGCAGCTATTGAGCAGTTTAAGGCCATGGATTTAAAACCGGTGATTTACCGGAGTGCAGTTCATAGCGTAAACAAGAAGCAGCACCACAGAATCGGGTATTACGGCGCTATTCCAAACCCACAGTTTGAATATGATCACAAAGACGATGCGGCCTTGTATCTGGACCATGAGTTTGTCCAGAGAAAGCTGAGAGTGCTGCAGGTGGCTTATGAACAGGTAAAAGGTTTGGCGGCTGTACACGGCGGTCCGGCCTGCATGGAAACCTTTGGAGAAACACCGTTTGCTCCCGAAAAAAGAAAGGAGGCCTGCACCCTTACCAGTCATCAGCAGAAGCTGCAGGTCACTTATGACAACGAAGCAGGACAGATTGTAAATCGCTATATTAAAGGGGAAGAAAGAAGTTTTACTATCATTGCCTATCCGGTTATGGAAATCGGAGAGCAGTTTGAAGAAATTTTCCGGGAGACAGTGAAAATCAATACCCTGGATAATCAGCTTTACCGCAGAATTCAGCAGAATATCATTGACGCTTTAGACAAAGGGGAGACCGTACAGATTAAAGGAAAAGGCCAAAATGCCACAGATTTGACCGTAAAACTTCATCATCTGGAAAATCCGGCAAAACAGACCAACTTTGAAAACTGTGTGGCAGACGTCAACATTCCGGTGGGAGAAGTCTTTACTTCCCCGGTATTGAAAGGTACAAACGGAACGCTGGCGGTTTCCAGGGTGTTCTTAAACGGACTGGAGTACAAAAATCTGAAAGTGGAATTTTCGGATGGCAGAATTTCCGGTTACAGCTGCAGCAATTTTGCCTCTGAAGAGGAAAACCAGAATTTTATAAAGGAAAATCTGTTATATCACCATGATACCCTGCCTTTGGGGGAATTTGCCATAGGAACCAACACTACGGCTTATGTCATGGCACAGAAATATCAGATAGGCCATCTCCTTCCCATTCTCATTGCGGAAAAGATGGGGCCGCATTTTGCAGTGGGGGATACCTGCTATAGTTGGAGCGAGGATACAGCAGTCTACAATCCGGACGGAAAAGAGATTATTGCCAGGGATAACGAGGTGTCTATTCTGCGAAAAGAGGATATAAGCAAGGCTTATTTGGGCTGTCATACAGATATTACTATACCTTATGATGAGCTGGGCAGTATAAGAGTGCAGACCCTGCATGGGGACTGGGTTTCCATTATTGAGGACGGCAGGTTTGTACTTCCCGGAACAGAAGCATTAAATGAGCCGTTTCCTGCTTGACAAGACCTGTCACAATATGTAAAATTGTGCTGTATGGAGAAATTCTAAATCATAGAGATAAAGGAGAATAATCATGGCAAAAGTTGGAATTGTTATGGGCAGTGACTCTGATATGCCTGTTATGAGCAAAGCGGCAGACATGCTGGAAAAATTCGGGATTGAGTATGAGATGACAATCATCTCTGCACACAGGGAACCGGATGTATTCTTTGAATATGCCAAATCCGCAGAAGAAAAAGGATTTAAAGTTATCATCGCAGGAGCAGGTATGGCCGCACACCTTCCGGGTATGTGCGCTGCAATTTTCCCAATGCCGGTTATCGGTATTCCGATGCATACCACCTCACTGGGCGGAAGAGATTCTCTGTATTCCATTGTACAGATGCCTTCCGGAATTCCGGTTGCGACGGTAGCAATTAACGGAGGAGCCAATGCGGCAATTCTGGCAGCCAAGATTTTAGCTACTTCTGACGCAGAACTGCTTCAGAAATTGAAAGACTACAAAGAAGAGTTAAAAGACCAGGTTGTAGCAAAAGATGCAAAACTGCAGGAAGTAGGATATAAAAACTATAAATAAGCACGGAAAAGAAGCGAGGAGGATAAAAATGGATTACAAGAAAGCTGGCGTAGATATTGAAGCTGGTTACAAGTCAGTGGAATTAATGAAAGAACATGTAAAGAAAACCATGCGCGAGGAAGTGCTTGGCGGTTTAGGCGGATTTTCCGGTGCTTTTTCCCTGAAGAAAATCAAAGAAATGGAAGACCCGGTGCTGCTGTCCGGTACAGATGGCTGCGGTACAAAAGTAAAATTAGCTTACCTTATGGACAAACATGACACTATCGGTATCGACGCAGTGGCTATGTGTGTCAACGATATTGCCTGTGCAGGCGGTGAACCTCTGTTTTTCCTGGATTACATTGCATGCGGCAAAAACTATCCGGAAAAAATTGCAGAAATCGTAAAAGGTGTGGCAGAGGGATGTCTGCAGTCTGAGGCGGCTTTAATCGGCGGCGAAACCGCAGAACATCCAGGGCTTATGCCGGAAGAAGAATATGACCTGGCTGGTTTTGCAGTAGGTGTGGTAGAACGCAGAGACTTAATCAACGGTGAAAACTTAAAGGATGGAGACGTGCTTATCGGTATGGCTTCTTCCGGGGTACACAGCAATGGCTTTTCTCTGGTTCGTAAAGTGTTCGAGATGACAAAGGAATCGCTGGATACTTACTATGACGAACTGGGTAAAACACTGGGCGAAGCTCTTCTGGCGCCTACCAGAATCTATGTAAAAGCCTTAAAGAACGTAAAAGAAGCAGGGGTTGCTGTAAAAGCCTGCAGCCATATCACAGGCGGCGGTTTCTATGAAAACGTACCGAGAATGTTAAAAGACGGTGTGTGCGCAGTAATTGAAAAAGACAGCTATCCGATTCCTCCTGTCTTTACCTTAATGGCAAAAGTGGGCGAAATCGAAGAAACTATGATGTACAATACCTTTAACATGGGTCTTGGAATGATTGTAGCTGTAGATGCCAAAGATGTGGATAAGACTATGGAAGCCATCAAAGCAGCAGGAGATACGCCATATGTTGTGGGTAAAATCGAAGCAGGCGAAAAGGGCGTAAAATTAGTATAAGTATAAGGGGAGTCAGGGTTGCCGCAGTGCAGCCCTTTTCCTGTCGAAGAGAGAGGCTGACAAAAATGATGAAAATAGCGGTTTTGGTATCCGGCGGCGGAACCAATCTTCAAGCAATTTTAGACGCCATAGACAGCGGAAAGATTACCAATACACAGGTGTCTGTGGTAATCAGTAACAACGCAAATGCTTATGCTCTGGAGAGAGCCAAAAAACACGGGATTCCGGCGCAGTGCGTATCGCCGAAACGCTACGAATCCAGAGAACTTTTCAATCGGGCACTTCTGGAGACTATACAGTCGTATCATGTGGATTTGGTTGTGCTGGCCGGCTGTCTGGTGGTAATTCCGGAAATGATGGTAAAAGCCTATCCAAATAGAATTATCAATATTCACCCATCTCTGATTCCTGCTTTTTGCGGAACAGGGTACTATGGCTTGAAGGTACATGAGGGTGTGCTGCAAAGAGGAGCGAAGGTGACTGGCGCTACCGTGCATTTTGTAGATGAGGGAACGGATACCGGTCCCATTATTCTGCAGAAGGCAGTAGAAGTACAGCAGGATGATACACCGGAAACTCTGCAGAGGAGAGTGATGGAAGAGGCGGAATGGCAGATTATGCCGCAGGCGATTGACCTGATTGCCAACCAGAAGGTAGAAATTACAGACGGAATTGTAAAAATCCGTGAAGCATAAAAAGTATCAAAGCGTGAAAGGGGCATGGAACACATGAAAGTATTAATTATCGGAAGCGGCGGAAGAGAACACGCCATTGCATGGAAGGTGGCAAAAAGTCCGAAAGTGGACAAAATTTACTGTGCGCCGGGAAATGCGGGAATTGCAGAAGTAGCAGAATGTGTCAATATCGGAGCAATGGAATTTGACAAGCTGGCAGCTTTTGCAAAAGAAAAGGAGATTGATTTAACTGTTGTAGGTATGGATGACCCATTGGTAGGCGGTGTGGTAGACGTCTTTGAAAAGGAAGGGCTGCGCGTATTCGGACCGAGAAAGAATGCGGCAATTCTGGAAGGTTCAAAAGCCTTTTCAAAAGATTTAATGAAAAAATATAACATTCCTACTGCAGCCTATGAGAATTTCCAGAGTGCGGACGAGGCGCTGGCTTATCTTCGGGAAAAGGCAGATTTTCCCATCGTGTTAAAGGCAGACGGTCTGGCGCTGGGAAAAGGTGTTTTAATCTGCAATACTTTAGCAGAAGCAGAAGAAGGCGTAAAGGAAATTATGCTGGACAAGAAATTCGGTTCTGCTGGAAATACACTGGTGGTAGAGGAGTTTATGACAGGCCGTGAGGTTTCGGTACTTTCCTTTGTGGATGGAAAAACGATCAAAACCATGACTTCCGCTCAGGACCACAAACGTGCAAAGGACGGAGATGAGGGCTTAAATACCGGCGGTATGGGTACTTTCTCCCCAAGTCCTTTCTACACAGAGGAAGTAGATGATTTCTGTGAAAAATATATTTATCAGGCTACCGTAGACGCTATGGCAGCAGAGGGAAGAGAATTTAAGGGCATTATCTTCTTTGGTTTAATGCTTACAGAGAAAGGTCCGAAAGTGCTGGAATACAATGCCCGTTTCGGTGACCCGGAGGCGCAGGTTGTCATTCCGAGACTGAAAAATGACATTGTGGAAGTGTTTGAAGCCTGTGTAGACGGAAAACTGGACGAAGTGGACTTGCAGTTTGAAAACAACGCAGCCGTATGCGTGGTACTGGCTTCTGACGGCTATCCGGTATCCTACGAAAAAGGATTCCCCATTGAAGGTTTGGAAAACTTCAAAGATAAAGACGGTTACTATGTGTTCCATGCAGGAACTGCTTTAAAGGACGGTAAAATCGTTACAAACGGCGGTCGTGTGCTGGGTGTTACCGCCAAGGGTGCAGATTTGAAAGAGGCAAGAGCCAATGCGTATAAGGCAACGGAATGGATTCAGTTTGCCAATAAGTATAAGAGAAACGATATCGGAAAAGCGATTGACGAAGTATAAGAAAGGAATGGGGATACCGCATGACGCTGCAGGCAGTGCAGGGGCGGTATTCCCTTTTTCATTTCTTGCACCGAAAAAATCTCTGTGTTATAATCAGAGAATCATGCAAAAAGAGAGGGTTTTTAGAATTATGTCAAATGCAATTTCAAAAGATTTCAGGCTGTTTTCTTTACTGAAATTTGCCTTTCCAACCATGGTGATGATGGTTTTTATGTCCCTTTACACCATTGTGGATGGGATTTTTGTATCCAGGCTGGTAAATACCCAGGCGCTTTCTGCTGTGAATATTGTGTATCCGGTTATCAGTCTGATGATAGCGGTGGGAGTTATGCTGGCCACAGGCGGCAGCGCAGTGATTGCCCGAAAGCTGGGAGAACACCGGCCGGAGGAAGCCAGAGGAGATTTTGCATTTCTTGTGGTCACAGGAATTGCAGTAGGACTGTTTTTTCTTATAGCAGGAAATATGTTCCTGACACCTCTGGTGAAAATGCTGGGAGCCACAGATGTGCTTATGCCTTATTGTGAAGAATATCTGAGGATTCTTATATTTATGGGACCGGCCTGTGTACTGCAGCTTTTGTTTCAGACTTTTTTTGTGACTGCCGGAAAACCGGTTATTGGTCTGGCGCTTACCATAGGCGGCGGTCTTTTGAATATGATTTTAGACTATGTTTTTATGGGACCCTTGCAGATGGGAATTGCAGGCGCAGCTTGGGCCACCGGAATCGGACAGCTTCTTCCGGCCGTGGTAGGGCTTTTGTATTTCCTTTGGGTAAGGGACTCCCTGTACCTGGTGAAGCCGCGTTTTGATTTTCTGGTGTTAAAAGAAAGCTGCTTTAACGGTTCCTCTGAGATGGTGACCAATTTGTCTACTGCAGTGGTAACCTTTCTCTTTAACATTGTCATGATGCGGCTTTTGGGAGAAGCCGGTGTGGCGGCTATTACTATTGTGCTGTATGGTCAGTTCCTGTTTAATGCCCTGTATATGGGATTTTCCATGGGAGTTGCGCCGGTTATCAGTTTCAATTACGGGAGAAAAAACAGAGCATTGTTGCAGCGGATTTTTAAAATCTGTCTTTGGTTTATAGGGATATCGTCTGTTTTGATTACGATTTTTGCCCTTCTGTCCGGGGGAATGATTGTGGAAATTTTTACCCCGAAGGGAAGCAAGACTTACGAAATTGCCCGTACAGGCTTTTTTCTTTTTTCTTTTAATTACTTTTTTGCCGGAATCAATATCTTTGCATCATCCATGTTCACAGCTTTTTCGGACGGAAAAATATCGGCCATTATTTCTTTTATCCGCACCTTTGTCATGATTGTGCTGAATATTCTGCTACTGCCGTATCTGATAGGGGTAGACGGTGTGTGGCTGGCCGTGCCAAGCGCGGAATTTATGACTGTTCTGCTGTCGGTTTACTATTTCATCCGGAAAAAGGAACAGTACGGATACATAGCCTCGAAAAAACAGTAAAGAGAAGAAATTAGATTTGACCGGAAGTGCTATCTATGCTATATTAAATATAACAACAGGAAGCGGGTGAGAATATGCTGATAGAAATAGATTTTAACAGTGATGAAGCTATTTATGTACAGCTTTGTAACCAGATTATTATGGGCATTGCCACAGACCAGCTGAAAATCGGAGAAACACTGCCTTCCGTGCGGCAGCTTGCCGATACCGTAGGGATTAATATGCATACGGTAAATAAGGCGTATTCCGTTTTGAGGCAGGAAGGCTTTGTTACCATTGACCGCCGCAAAGGGGCGGTGATTTCTATTGATGAGAATAAAATCCGGGCTTTGGAGGAAATGAAAGAAAATCTTCTGGTAGTGCTGGCAAAAGGCTGCTGTAAAAACATTACGCGGGAAGAGGTTCATGCCTTAATTGACGAGATTTTTGAAGAGTATAAAGTATAAATAGAATGGGAGATTTGCATGAGGAATCAATATTCAAAATGGGCACTGAAGGCATTGAAAACTGCTGAACAGACAGCAAGAGCCTGCAGTCATAATTATATTGGGACAGAGCACATTCTGGCAGGGCTTCTGGCAGGAGAGCAGACTACAGCGGGCATTCTTTTGGGAGAGGCCGGTGTGACAAAAGAAAAGCTGCAGGAACTGACAGAAAACCTGGTAGCGCCATCCTGCGGTGTGCTTTTAGAAGAGCCCCAGGGCTATACGCCCAGAGCCAGGCAGGTGCTTGCTTTGGCTAGAGAAGAGGCGGAAAAGATGGAAAGCCGGGAAGTGGGGACAGAACATCTTTTGATTGCCATGTTAAAAGAATACGATTGTGTGGCTGCGCGGCTTCTGCACACTATGGGAGTCAATATCCAGGCCCTTTATGCAGAAGTGATGAAAACGCTGGGAAGAGAAGGCGTGCTGACGAAGGAGGACTCTTTCGGAGGCTCTTTAAAAGGCAGCAAAAAATCCTCAACACCTATGCTGGCACAGTATGGCCGGGATTTGACAGAAATGGCAGCAAGAGGATTGTTAGACCCTGTTGTGGGAAGAGAAAAGGAAATTAACCGCATGATTCAGATTCTCAGCAGAAGGATGAAAAACAATCCCTGTCTGATTGGAGAGCCGGGTGTGGGAAAGACAGCTATTACCGAAGGGCTTGCCCAGCAGATAGTCAGAGGTCTGGTACCGGAAAGTATGGCAGATAAGCGGATTGTGATATTGGATTTGTCTGCTATGGTAGCAGGGTCCAAGTATCGGGGAGAGTTTGAAGAACGCATTAAGCGGGTGATTGCAGAGGTTTCCGGTGACAGAAGAATCCTGCTGTTTCTGGATGAACTGCACACGTTAATCGGTGCAGGCGGTGCGGAGGGGGCGCTGGACGCCTCCAATATTTTGAAGCCGGCTCTTTCCAGAGGCGAAATCCAGCTTATTGGCGCCACAACCATTGAAGAATACCGCAAACATATTGAAAAGGATGCGGCATTGGAGAGACGCTTCCAGCCTGTCATGGTGGAGGAACCCGCAAAAGAAGAGGCAGAGGAAATTTTGAGAGGTCTGGTACCTTATTATGAAAAACATCACGGTGTTGCCATTGAAGAAAGTGCGGTAAAGGCAGCCGTGGCTATGGGAATCCGCTATATCAATGACCGTTTTCTGCCGGATAAAGCCCTGGATTTGCTGGATGAGGCCTGCTCAAAAGTGCAGTTGGACGGATACAAAACCCCGGACGGTCTGGTGGAGATGGAGAAACATCTCAGAAGTCTGTATCAGGAAAAAGAGGAAGCGGTGAAGCAGCAGGACTTTGTGCTGGCAAAACAGCTGCAGCAGGAGCAGAAAGAAACCGAAGAACAGCTGGAAAAGGCAAGAGAGCGTTTTGAAAAACAGTGTAAGCGGAAAAGGCTGGTTGTTACCGAAGACCAGGTGGCACAGGTAGTGGCAGAATGGACTAAGATTCCGGTGAAGAAGCTGACAGAGGGTGAATCCAAACGTCTGGCCAGGCTGGAAACGATTCTGCATAAGCGAGTGATTGGTCAGGAGGAAGCAGTGAGAGCCGTGGCAAAAGCGGTAAAAAGAGGCCGGGTAGGTTTAAAAGATCCAAAACGTCCCATTGGTTCTTTCCTCCTTCTGGGACCTACGGGTGTGGGAAAGACAGAACTTTCCAAAGCACTGGCGGAAGCGGTTTTCGGCAGAGAAGACGCTATGATTCGTGTGGACATGTCCGAATACATGGAAAAACACAGTGTGTCCAAACTGATAGGTTCTCCTCCGGGATATGTAGGGTATGAGGAAGGCGGACAATTAAGCGAAAAAGTGCGGCGGAATCCTTACAGCGTGCTGCTCTTTGATGAGATTGAGAAAGCGCACCCGGATGTGTTTAACATTCTTCTGCAGGTACTGGACGACGGACATATTACAGACGCTCAGGGCCGAAAGGTGGATTTTAAGGAAACCATTATTATTATGACGTCCAATGCAGGCGCCCAGTCCATTGTAGAGCCCAAAAAGCTGGGATTCGGGGCAGCAGACAGCGCGTCAGCAGATTATAAAAAGATGAAAGACAGTGTCATGGAGGAAGTAAAGCGTCTGTTCCGTCCGGAATTTCTGAACCGAATCGACGATATTATTGTCTTCCATATGCTGAATAAAGAGGAAATCAAGAAAATCACGGGACTGCTTCTGAAAGAATTTGTGACCCGCTGCAAGGTGCAGATGGATATAGAGGTAAAAGTCAGAGACAGTGTGAAAGAGCTTATTGCAAAAGAAGGCTTCGACCCGAAATATGGGGCGAGACCTTTAAAGAGAGCCATTCAGAACAAAATTGAAGATGCTATGGCAGAGGAAATTCTGGAGGGGCGGGTTCAGGCCGGTAACAGCGTTACCATTGGACTGTCTAAACAAACTATAAAATTTATGGTAAATGTACAGAATGACTAGAAAAATTTGTGTGTTTATGGTAACATTGATATACAAAAAAGAACGGTTCTGTAAAGGAATCGAAGAAACGAAAGACGTAAGCGGGAGGACATAACTATGTCAGTGGTAAAAGAATTAATTCGTACAGAAGAAAACGGCAAAATCAGCTTTGGCAACTATGAGTTGACACAAAAATCAAAATTATCCGATTTTGAGTATGACGGAGATATGTACAAAGTTAAAACATATAATGAAATTACAAAACTGGAACGAAACGGAATGTTTGTCTACGAATCTGTACCAGGCACTACTGTATTGAATCTGCATACAGAAGAAACAGGAATGAGTTTTACTGTAGAAGGTCCAAAAGATGCGCAGCTTACCGTGGAATTGGAAGAAGATGCAGAGTATAAAGTAACCATTGACGGGGAAGAGGCAGGACAGATGAAGACAAATCTGGGAGGAAAATTATCTTTCAGTGTGGAACTGGAACAGGCAGAGCAGGTTTCTGTGAGCATTGAAAGAGTCTGAACGGTCGGTCTTTGTGGTGATTGTCTTACAGAATAAAAAAGACGATATGCAGAGTCGGGTGAGTGACTTCCCGGCTCTGCTTTTTTCTTTTGCAGCAGACCGTATTTGAGTGGGCAGAACAGGAGGAAGAGAAAAGAGATATGGCAAAAGGGAAAAAAAGTGTATTTTTTTGTCAGAACTGTGGATATGAATCTTCAAAGTGGCTGGGACAGTGTCCGGGCTGCAGGGAGTGGAATACTTTTGTGGAGGAGAGCGTTTCTGGGGCAGGAAAAGGTGCTGCAGCTAAAGGGATCTCCGGAACGGAGGGTCAGACAGGAAAGAGAAACGAACCGGTTCGGCTTTCCGAAATTCAGGTCAGGGAAGAGGACAGAATCAAAACCAATATGGAGGAGTTAGACAGGGTTTTAGGCGGCGGCATTGTGCCCGGCTCTATGGTACTGGTAGGCGGTGACCCCGGTATCGGAAAGTCCACCCTGCTTTTACAGGTGTGCAGGCAGTTGACTTTGCAGCAGCATAAGGTCTTGTATATATCCGGGGAAGAATCCCTGCGTCAGATTAAGCTGAGGGCAAAGCGAATCGGAGAATTTAATGAACATCTTTATCTTTTGTGTGAAACAAATCTGGAAATTATCCGCAGTACCATTGAACGGCTGAAGCCAGAAGCGGTGGTGATTGATTCCATTCAGACCATGTATAACGAAGAGGTGTCTTCTGCACCGGGCAGTGTTTCACAGGTTCGGGAATCCACGGGAATTCTGATGCAGATTGCCAAGGGACTGGGGATTTCCGTCTTTATTGTGGGGCATGTGACAAAGGATGGCAGTGTGGCAGGACCGAGAGTACTGGAACATATGGTAGACACTGTTTTGTATTTTGAAGGAGACCGCCAGCTTGCTTACCGAATTTTGCGAGGAGTGAAAAACCGCTTTGGTTCTACCAATGAAATCGGGGTTTTTGAAATGCAGGAAAAAGGGTTGGAAGAGGTGAAAAATCCTTCCCAGGCCATGTTAAATGGGCGTCCCACTGATGCGTCCGGAACTACGGTGGTCTGTTCTGTGGAGGGAACCCGCCCCATCCTCATAGAAATTCAGGCGCTGGTAACCAGAACCAACTTCGGATTGCCAAGGCGGACTTCTGTGGGTATTGACTACAACCGTGTGAATCTTTTGATGGCTGTGTTGGAAAAAAGAGCCGGTTTGCGTCTGGGAGATTGTGATGCTTATGTGAATCTGGCAGGAGGCATGAAACTGGGAGAGCCGGCCATTGATTTGGGCATTGTACTTTCTATTGTGTCCAGTTATAAAAATCAGGTAATAGATGAGGGAACTTTAATCTTTGGAGAGGTGGGACTTTCGGGGGAAGTTCGTGGCGTCAGCATGGCGGAAACCAGGGTGCGGGAAGCTCAAAAGCTGGGCTTTACGGCCTGCATTATGCCAAAAACCAATGTGGAGGGAATACAGGGAAAATATAAGATAAAGCTTATTGGAGTAGCCAATATTAAGGAGGCTATGGAATACATTTAAGGGGAAAAGACATATGAAAAAGATATTTGACAAAATGTTTGGACAGTATAGAGGCTTGCGGCGGGAACTGTATGTGCTTTTCTGGGGGAAGGCAGCGACCAATATGGGGGCTATGATATGGCCTATGCTGACGTTGATTTTGAGCAATAAGTTGGGGATGGATGCCGGAGAAATTGCAAAAATTACGATTTCTATGGGAATTGTACAGTTTCCGGTAAATCTGATAGGAGGAAAATTGGCAGACCATTGCAATAAGAAAAAACTTATTGTGGTGTGCGATTTGGTGACGGTCATCTGCTATCTGACAGCGGCGTTTCTTCCCGTATCCATGACACAGATTCTCCTGTTTTTTACGGCAGGGGTATTCCAAACCATGGAAAATCCGTCTTATGACGCCCTGGTGGCGGATTTGAGCACTACTGAAAACAGGGAGAAGGCCTACAGTCTGATTTACCTGGGGCTGAACCTGGGTTTGATTCTGGCGCCTTCTATAGGGGGGATTCTGTTTCAGAATCATCTGGGGCTGGCTTATGCCATTGACGGACTGACCACACTGTCGTCCACCATTTTGATTCTGCTCTTTATTAAAGATATTACACCGGTGCAGGAAGCGGAAAATGTTTATGAGAAAGCGCGGGATAGACAGTCTACCTGGCAGATATTATCCGGACAGAAGGTGATTTTGTTTTTTCTGATTTGCTGGGCGGTATATGAATTTTCCTATGCACAGTTTAATTTCCTGATTCCGTTGAATATGGAAAGCCTGTATGGTGGGAAAGGGGCAGTTTACTTTGGTTTCATGACCAGCTTGAATGGACTTGTGGTGATTATCGGAACCCCCCTTTTGACAAAGTGGGCAGCAGGTCTGGGTGACGTGAATAAGCTGCTGATTGGGCAGATACTGGTGAGTGTCAGCCTTGCTATGTATAGATTCATACAGGGGATAATTCCTATGTATTATGTGTCCATGGTTCTGTTTACGATAGGAGAAATTATGACTACGCTGGGGTCGTATCCTTATCTTACCAGGAGAATTCCTGCATCTCACAGAGGAAGAATTTCTTCGGTTTCCAATATCTTTTTAGGGGCTTCGATGTATAGCTCACAATGGCTGATAGGCGGCGTGCTGAAAACGGGAACGGTAATGACTGCATGGCAGTGTGTGACAGGAGCAGGTATTCTGGGAATTGTCTTTTATGTTCTTTTGGCAGGAGCAGACAGAAAAAGTTATCCTCTTTTATACAGAAAGTAATGCTTTGTAGGAGCTGCATTTTGGTATCGTTATGTTTATAAAGTGCCTTATGCAGCTTTCATGTCTGTTTTTCTGATATGGATATAGAAACGGTTGTGTTTGATGTTGGTGAAAAAAATGTAAAATACTGTTGACAGGAGGAAAAAAGAATGGTAATATAATTTAGCTGTCACAAAGAACAGAAAGACGACTTCGGTCGATAAAAAAGTTTTAAAAAGTTCTTG
>ULZI01004916.1_pt1 | contig 202207 bp, 198 predicted proteins | sample 1962991 | NCBI WGS metagenome assembly ULZI01 (sample SAMEA4835886, study PRJEB28245) | human gut metagenome | biome: gut microbiome; material: fecal sample | place: Denmark | collected 2008 | reverse complement strand
TTTTATTAGCCATAAGTGTTACAAAAATGCTTGACCACAACAACTCTTTGGGGTGGAAGGGGATGTCTATCGGGATTTTGCTTGGTTTAGGAGTGACACTTTTGTTGTTTCCTAGAGGTTTTTCTCTTTTAGGCTATCTTTTAGTAATTGGATGTACAGTATTGATCTGCTGGACAATGATTTGTCTATCTATCCGAAAGCCAGTGAAATTAGCCGCAAATATTTCACCGGTTGAAGCAGTTCGTTTTACTTCGCCTCAGAAGAAGATAAAGAACCGAACAAAGAGAAAAAAGATTAGTCCTTGTTCTCTCGGAATGTTGAATTTTCGTAGAGATTGGAAGAAAACAGTCAGTATTATGTTCTCTCTAAGTCTGGGCGGGATTCTGCTTTTGGCTGTTAGTTCTTTGCTGATTCTGCAATCGCCGGAAAAACTGGCAAGACAGTATTTTAAAAATGGGGATTATAAGATTTATATGGATTCGGATAAGGAACATATAGATCTTCTCAAACAGGGAAATCCATTGAATGAAGAATTGAAACAGGAAATCCTGGATATTGATGGAGTGGAAGAGATTCTGGTCACAAGGAAATCAGCAGGTTTTGAAGCCACTTCCCATGGAATTACTGAGCATGGTACTTGCGATATGATCACCAAAGAAAATAGGAAACTTCTGACACAGGCTGTTGTAGAGGGAAGTATGCCTGATAACAATGGCATTTTATTGCCATACGAATATCGTGGTTTTGATGGGAAAGAAAAATTGGGGGAAACCATAGAACTTTCATTAGGAGAGAAAACAATTCCTGTAACCATATTAGGTTTTTTTGATGCGGATCAAATTGTTTTTGCCAGTGGACATGGTACACTCGGAGTGGATGGACCAATGATGTTTTTGTCGGAAGAACTGTTTCAGGAACTAATACCAGATGTAACTCATTTTGATTACTCCTGGGACATTGTCTGTGATTCGGATAAATCGGAAAAAGTGGGAAAAGCTTTGGAGAATCTTGTTGTTTCGCATACCGATATTGGTTTAGATACCTTTGAGGATCGAGTAGATAGTTTTGGGTATATGAGTGTAGTCTATGGCATAATGCAGGTGATTTCATGGTTCATCTTTTTGTTTGGTGTGATTAATCTTATCAATACAACACTTTCCAATCAATATTCGCGGAGACAAGAAAATAGTGTGCTGTGTTCGGTGGGATTAGCTCCAAAACAATTGGCACAAATGGCTGTATGGGAAGGAATGGGGTATGTAGTTAGCAGTATTTTGCTTATGCTTGCTATTGGGCTACCAATTACTCTTCTGGTATGGAGGAAATTTAGTATTAGTTCTTACGCTGGACGAATCCTTCCTTACGAATTTCCATGGTTGCAGATGGGAGTATATGTAGTAGTACTTGTGACAGTAGAGTTCATTTTGTCTGTTTGGACGATCCGTAGACAGAAAAAACAATCCCTGATTGAACAAATGCGGGCAATGGAATAAGAGAAAAATGCTTTTGCTGAAAAGTGTGGAACATTTTGGCAAAAGCATTTTTTTATGGAAAACATTTTTTCTTGAAAGAAAATAGGATATAATCAATCTATGTTTTGAAATGATTATCATCAGAAAAACTGTATTTAGGACATTTCTGTAACATTTAAGGTTTAAAATAGCGACAAGTTTAGAAGATGGGAAAGGAAGAATCTGGATTGAGGAAAATTTTAATTGTAGAAGATGATAAAGTACTAAATAAAACACTGGCTTATAATCTTACTGCAGATGGTTATGAAGTAACTTCTGCATACAGTTTTCTGGATTCAGTAGAACGATTGAAAGAGAGTGAATTTGATATCGCTCTGTTGGATATTAATCTGCCGGATGGGAACGGTCTGCATTTATGTGATGAAATCAGAGGAAGAGGGCAGCATACCTATATTATGTTTATCACAGCAAATGATAAAGAAGGCGATATGCTGAAAGGCTATGAAGCTGGATGCACAGATTATATTACAAAACCATTTTCGGTGATGGTTCTCTGCAAAAAGGTAGCCGCTGTTTTTGCAAATATGGAATTGCGGACACCAAAGCATGATGTATTTGAGGATGAAGTTTTGAAAATTGACTTTTCCGAGCAGAGTGCGGTTTTGGAAGGAAAAGTGATAGATTTTACACCAAAAGAATACCGTACCTTATTTTTATTTGTAAAAAATCCGCACATTATATTAACAAAGCGGCAACTGATTGAGAAACTGTGGGATATTGATGGGGATTTTGTAGATGAGCATACGCTTACCACTATCATCAGCCGGATTCGCAAAAAGATTGAAACAGATGAGCGAAAATATATTAAAACTGCTTATGGAATGGGGTATCAATGGATAGGTGGTGAATCACGATGAAATTACAGAATTTATCCACTAGAGCTTTTCTGCGGCTGATCGTTGGAGGTGCTTCGCTGACATCGATTCTTTTGTTGTTCATCCTTTATGCCTTCACAAAAGATATAAGGATGATACTTGGTGGTTTCAGCGTGATGATCCTTCTGTTTCTATGGGGTGCAGTCTTTTTGCATTATTTCCAGAAGAAACTATCGGCATTTACAGATGGACTATGCCGAACATTAGATGAAATGATGGACAGTACCGTTCGTCCGCAAATAAATTATGAAGCAGAAACACTGTTAGCACGCATCAGCCATCGTCTGGAAAGATTGTATCATGTAATGCAGGAAACCCGGCATAAGGTAGAAGAAGAAAAAGCAGAATTACAGTCTTTGGTATCTGATATTTCGCATCAGACCAAAACACCGATAGCAAATCTAAAAATGCTCAATGACACGATGTTGACCAGAAGAATTACTGATGAGACACGTAAGGAATTTTTACATGCTACTGCCAGTCAGTTAGATAAACTGGACTTTTTGATTCAGGGAATGGTGAAAACATCACGATTGGAAACGGGAGTGATCACCTTGGAAAAGAAAGAAACAGCTATTGCGGATACACTTGTAGATGCGATCAATGGGGTTCTTGCTCCTATGGAAAGAAAGCATCTTCATTTATCCGTAAATTGTCCTGAAAATTTAACGGTTTCACATGACAGTCGCTGGACCTCAGAAGCATTGTTTAATCTTTTAGACAATGCAGTAAAATATACTCCGGAAGGCGGTGACATTCACGTAACAGTACAGGACTGGGAGATGTATTTGGAAATTGCCGTAACGGATACGGGAAGAGGCATTCCGGAAAGTGTCCAGGCAACTATTTTTAAACGATTTTATCGGGAAGAAGCTGTACATGATGTGGATGGGATTGGAATAGGATTATATCTGGCACGTGAGATTATCACTATGCAAGGTGGCTATATTACAGTTGAATCAGAGGTGGGAAAAGGCTCAACTTTCTCTATATTTCTTCCTCAAAGATAATGAAACGGCGGTCTGTTTATTCGGACTGCCTTTTTTTGAAAAAATTTAGAAAAAAAGAATTTTAGGACATTTCTGCAACATTTGAGAGTTAGGATAATGGAGAAAGGGGGCAATGGGGATGACATTACCATTTGAGAATGATACTAGCGTAATAATCAGAAAATATGCAAAAAAAAGTATAAAAGAAAGTAAGAGCAAAACGATATTGTCCATATTAACCATAATGCTATCTGTTGCATTACTATCAGGATTTATTCTTTCAGTGGTCGGAATGGCAACAGAAACCAAAAGAGGGTTGCAGACAACAAACCATGCAATTTATTACAATATCAATCATAAGCAAATTGAAGAATTGCGGCGAGACAGCAGAATTGCTGATTCAAGAATTTATATTCAAGCTGGCAACACACAGGTTGACAATTATTTAGTAATTCCAGTTTACATTGAACAGAATGACAGTAATATTGCCGTAGAAGAAATCGTAGAGGGACAATACCCCATCGGTTTATATGATGTAGCTGTGGATAAAGCCTATTTATCACGATTAGGATTACCAGCTGAATTAGGAACTAAAATTACAATTCCTTTTTATGATGGAAGTTCAGAAACTTTTACTGTTGTTGGTCTTACAGACAATGGATCAACAGAACGGACATATTCCTTATACTGTTCTGAAGAATATGCCCACATAGGCAGTCAATTTGAAACTTCTGTAACGGCGCTTACTGTTCAATTAGCAAATACTGCTCAAATGTCATCAGATAATTTTAAAGAGATTGTTCAAAAAATCGGGACTGATTATGGTGTTACACCACAGTATTCTGATTATAACGATGGTTTTGCAGCCTCTCTTGAACCAAACCAAGAAAATATTATGATTATCAGTATTTTTTCGATTGCGGTGCTATTAGTAAGCTATTTGGTTATTTATAGTATTTTTTACATTTATGTTCAAAATCAAGTAAGAGAATTTGGACAGTTGAGAACAATGGGAGCTACAGCAAAGCAAATTAAAACGATTTTACGAACACAGGGAAAACTTCTTTGCATTTTAGGAACAATTTTAGGACTTATCATTGGTGGAACGGCGGCCTTTTTATTTAAACCTGACGGCTGGAGTTGGCAGAATACTGCATTAGTAAGTGTACTGATTTTTTGCATCGTATATGCAATGGTATGGCTGGCTTTAAGCAAACCTGCTAAAATTGCAGGAAGCGTATCTCCAATTGAAGCTGCAAAAAATACGGGGTATCAGTCTACACAGTTGTACTCTAAAAAACTGCATAGAAAAATCACTCCGTTTTCAATGGCTGTTATGGGATGTTCACGCAATCGGCGTAAGTGGATAATGACCGTTCTTTCTTTAGGTGTAGCTGGGATTATGTTTATGGGCGGAACAACATTACTATCCTCTTTGGATATGGAGCGTTTTGCACGACAGGGATTATTGGAATACGGAGAATTTGAAATTAACTTGTCCAGAAATGCAGTCCGTAATAATCCTCATGGAACAACAGGAGTTCAGCTTAACAATCCATTAAACGGCGATCTCATTCGGAATATCGCACAGATTGAGGGCGTAAAAGAAGTTACAGAATATAAAACTTTGGAGGCAAAATTTGAATACAATAAGGCTTCCAGAAAGGATAAACTTGTTCCATTCACTTCTGAACAACAAAAAATTTTGAAACAGTATCTTTCTGCTGGCACGATAGATTATCAAGCTATGATCGAAAACAAGGAAATACTCGTGTTGCGTAATGAGTACGCAGAGTATGTTTTCGACTGGACGTTCCAAGTGGGTGATACCGTTAGATTCCGTTGGTTTGATGGGCAATCATATCAGGAAACAGAATACACCATAGCTGGTGAAATCAGCGATGACATATTTAAAGATCCAATAGGCGGAAAACTATTCGGAAAAACAGGATTTTTCCTATTGCCCGATCAGCTATTGCAGAAAATGGTCGTTCCTAACTTCAATTTCACTAGCCATCTTTTAGTCAGCATTAACAATTTTTCTCTAGAGCCAGAAGTCCGGGAGAAAATGAATAGCTTGGTAGAAACGATCCCTACTGTTACAATGGAAACACTGCATAACCTTTATCAGGATAGTGAAGCAATGTACCAACGTACAAGTCTTGTCATTTGGGGCTTGAGCGGCTTTATTATGTTGTTTGCAGTTATTAACTTGATTAACACATTGATTGCCACAACACTTTCCAGAAAGCATGAGTTTTCAACTTTGCGTTCGATTGGCATGAAAAAAAAGCAATTACAATGGACGATACAATGGGAGGGGATTTTACTGGCTTTTTGGAATATTGGTATCACATTGGCTGTAGGAACGCCTGTCGGTTATAGCATTGTCCGTTACTTAAATAGTGTGGGGGATGATACATGGGTATGGAAATTCCCTTTCATTTACATGGGAGCATATATTATAATTTCAATTTTTCTTCCACTAATAATTTCTGCGATTATTATTCGCATTTTGCAGCAAAAATCTATTGTGGAACAATTAAGGGAAACTACGTAAGGATTAAAATTATACCGAAAGGAGTGAATGGCTATGACTTTACCATTTGAAAATGATACAAATGCAGTTGTCAAAAAACTTGCCAAACAAAATATTAAAGCAAATCACCGGACAGCACTTTCTATTATGTCTGCCATATTAATTGCAGCTACTTTTATGTGTACATTATGTTCTCTTGTGCAGAGTTATTGGAGTCAGAGAGTACAGCAGGAAATTTTTGATTCAGGGAATTGGGATGCACAGATATTAGAAGTTCAGGCAAATCAGATTGAACTTATCAAAAAGAATGAAAATATCAAAGACGTTATGGTAAAAGGAAATAACCAAACATTCCTATTATCGTTTAGAGAAAATGATCCTTATCTTTTAGTCCAAAATTGTGATGCAAAATATTGGGAATCCATGCATGAAAAAAATTTAATTATACGTGGAAGAGTTCCAGAGGCTCCGGGTGAAATTGTTGTTGGGAAAAAATTTTTTGAGGATAATCCTTCCTTCAAAATCGGTGATACCGTTGATTTAGAATTAGGTGAACGAAGAAAAGATAATAGAATTGTTGATTTCCTGTCCCCACTTCAAGATGGGGAAGTATTTGTAAAAACAGATAATGTACAGTATACCATTGTTGGAGAAATTGATAGGACAGTTTCCAGTGCATATAATGGTTATCCTGCATATGGTTGGCTTAATCTGGAAGAAACGCCAAAAGATGCTAGTGCTGTATCCGGTTAGTAACAATACTTTACAGTACTGAAAAAATTTGCTATACTCCATCAAAAACGGTATTGGAGGACGCAGATATGCCACGCTACATTGTCACGCTGACAAACGATGAAATACAGGAGCTGAAAGCAATAATACAAAAAGGCGGAAAGGGCTACCGCATAAAGCATGCACAGATACTGCTAAAGTTGGACCAAAAGCCTGAAAACAAGGCATGGACATATGACCGCATCAAAGATGCGTATGGAGCCGCCCGTTCCACCATTGCAGGTATTGCGCAACGGTTTGTCATGGGAGGGATGGAGGCAGCCCTTGGGCGGAAGGTACAAGAAAACCGCCGTCGCAAGGTGACGGGCGATGTGGAGGCCCGGATATGTGCCATAGCCTGTTCGGAACCGCCGGAAGGAGCCTCACGCTGGACTATGCAGGCAATCGCGGATGAACTGATCCGCCTGGAAGTGGTCGATTACATTACGGACAGTACCGTCTGCGAGGTTATGAAAAAAATGAAATCAAGCCGTGGCTCGTAAAGGAATGGTGCATTCCGGAAGCAGACGCCGAGTTCGTAGCGAAGATGGAGGACGTGCTGGAGGTATATCAGCGCCCGTATGACCCTCTCCGTCCTGTCGTTTGCATAGATGAAACGAACAAACAGCTCATAAAGAAAACACGTATTCCCTGTGAACCAGGCCAGCCTGAAAAAGTAGATTCCGTGTATGTCCGCAACGGTGTTGCAGATGTCTTCATGATTTCTGAACCCCTGGCAGGCAGGAGGGAAACGGTTGTAACACAGACCCGCACAGCATTGGATTTTGCAGAAATTCTCCGGTATACTTCCGACACCCTGTACCCACGGACGGAAAAAATAGTTCTTGTTACCGACAATCTAAATACCCATTCTCCAGCTTCATTATATAAGGCTTTCCCACCGGAAGAAGCACGCAGGCTTGCAGAACGCTTTGAATGGCATTACACGCCAAAACATGGTAGCTGGCTGGACATGGCAGAGATAGAAATCGGCATCATGAGCCGCCAGGCCCTGGGGAAGCCACTGCCAGATTTGGAAAGCTTTAAACAACAGGTTCGTACATGGACTATCAGGCGTAATGCAGAATGTGCAAAAATCAACTGGCAGTTTAAGACGCAGGATGCACGAATTAAATTGGCCAGGTTGTATCCGGTTATAGTTTAGAAACTAACCGGATGCAGTACTAGTGTAGTTGTATATACCCAGACAAAGAATCCAAGGAAAATCTATGAAACAGTCCCTCAGATTGCACAGGCTATTGGTTTGGAACAAGATGAATATGGTGAATATCCATATCGTTATCATACAGCTCTGCTCGGAATGTATGGAATTTATGAGCCGGGGCACTTCTGGAGCAGCGATTTACCTAAACTTTTTCTTTCACTTTTGATAGTTGCTGTTGCTTCTATGACGGTATTTGCCTATATTATCCGCGGAGCCTTTTCCATTTCTGCTAAGCGAAAAATAAAGGAACTTGGAATATTAAAATCAATAGGTATGACGCCAAAACAGATACGGAAGCTAGTTAAATATGAAGCACGTTGGTTATCTTTTTTTCCAATTGTTATTTCTATAGGACTTGGTCATTTGCTTTCTTATGGAGTATTGACCGCATATTCCAAATTGACACGCGAAGTAACAGGAAATCAGATTTCAGTTTCTTTCTCACCATGGATTGCAATCATTTCAATAATGCTTTCTTTTTTAACAGTGCTCTTAGCAGCATCCGGACCTGCAAGACAAATGGGAAAAATACGTCCAATAGAAGCTATAAAGGAGAATTGGAACAATGTTTCTTTGGAAAAATCAGCAAAACATACCTTTTTAAAAAGGTGTTTTGGATTTTTGGGGAAAATCTCAGCTAACTCTCTTATCGCAAATAAGAAATTATTTCGGACCTGTACTGTAACATTATGCTTATGTATGGTACTCATGTTTAGTTTTCTGGCTGTTTTTTCTGTTTCGGATGTTAATAATACGAAAGCAGAACATGATAATCCTTTTGATATAAATATTACATTAGAATCTGGTCAGCGGATAGAACCGGCGCTTATTCAGGAATTAAAAGATCTTCCAGACGTGAAAGAACAGACAACTTATACGATGGCAATGTGTGCAAGTTGGCTTTCGGAGCAAGAATTGTCTAAAGAATTTCTTTCATATGGAGGATTTGATACGAAAGCAGCTGGAGAATATGTTGTTAAACGTGATGGCAGATATAGAATTCCTTGTACATTAATTGGTCTGGAACAGGATACTTATAATGCTTATCTAAAGAATGCAGGAATTTCCTCCCATAATTCCAGATCAGCTGTTATTGTTAATTCAGTTGCAAAGAATCCGGATGCTAGGGGTTATGAAGCAAAAAAAGAGCAGGTGTCATATCTGGATATAAAAGAAGGTCAGAGGTTACAATTAACGGAAAAGTTTTTAGACTCTGTTCAAGGAAATTATAGTTTTGATATTCAAATATCTTCTGTACTTACAGAGATGCCAGACATAGGTTTGAATGTTGCTTTTTATACTTTGCCTATTATTGTACCTATGGAAGAGTATTATGAGATTATAAAAAATTTTGGGGAAGATCGTGCAGTATATAATTATAGAACCTATATGAATCTTCGTACTGAGCAAGGGAAAGATGTTATAGTACAAAGTCGAGTGGATCAACTTTGTGGTGAATATTTGAGTAAGAATGATTTTTTTACTTCCAGTAAAACACAAAGAGCATCTGATAGAGATAAACTGACAAATGCTACAATGTTAATTGTTTATAGTTTGACAGCACTTTTTGGGATTGTTGGTATTTCATCGGCAGTGGCAGCTATATTAAATAGTTTATATCAAAGAAAAAAGGAGTTTGCTATGTTGCGCTCTGTCGGTCTTGATAAAAAAGGGCTATGTCACTTACTTTATACAGAAGGATTTCTTCTTGTAATCAAACCTTTGTTAATAGGGATCTCAATACTAATTTTAGTCAGTACCATATTAATTTGGCAACAGGATATAACAGTTATAGAATTTCTTAAGGTTTTTCCGTTCTGGGGAGTAGTAGTATATATCATACTCACATTTGCCATCATCAGAGGAATCTATATGGTGGCATCCCGGAAAATTCGTAGGGATATTATTGTTGAAGTTTTAAAAGATGAAACCGTTTAGGATTATGAAAAATGAAATACATCAAATTAAAACATTTTTAAGCAGTTTCATAGAGTTTTAGGACATTTCTGCAACATTTGACCGTTACTATATACTCATCAAACAAAGAAAGGAAGTAGTGATTATGACAATTTTACAGACAAAGGATTTAAAAAAATATTATGGCACAGAACCTAATATAACTCGTGCTTTAGATGGTGTAAATTTTTCTGTTGAGCAAGGAGAATTTGTAGCAGTAGTAGGGACTTCAGGTTCCGGAAAATCCACGTTGCTTCACATGATGGGAGGATTGGATACTCCAACATCAGGAAGTGTAGTTGTGGCAGGGAAGGAACTGGCTAAAATGAATGATGAACAACTTACTATTTTTCGCAGGAGGAATATCGGGTTTATCTTCCAAAATTACAATCTGGTTCCGATTTTAAATGTTTATGAAAACATTGTCCTTCCGGTAGAGTTAGATGGAGATACCGTAGATCAGAAATTTATGGATGAAGTTGTTACTATGCTGGGATTGGAAGATAAGCTGAAAAGTATGCCCAATAATCTTTCCGGTGGTCAGCAGCAGAGAGTGGCGATTGCAAGAGCCTTGGTTGCTAAGCCTGCAATTGTGCTGGCCGATGAACCTACAGGTAACCTTGACTCTAAAACCAGTGCGGATGTTTTGGGATTGCTTCAGAGAACCAGTAGAGAGTTCGATCAAACGTTAGTAATGATTACACATAACAATGCTATTGCGCAGCTTGCTGATCGTATTGTGAGGATTGAAGATGGAAAAATTGTAGGATAGAGGGGTGGGCATTTATGACATTACCTTTTGAAAATGATACCAATCCTATTGTCAAAAAAATTTCAAAGAGAAATCTTAAAGCAGATAAAAGCAGAAATGTACTTATTATCATTACAATAGCTTTAGCCACATGTTTGATTATGGCAACAGCTCTATACTTTTTGGGATCGCAACGAAAATCATTAAATGATGCAATGGGGCGCTATCAAGCAGTCATTAACGACATAGACAATGATAAAATAGAAAAATTAGTAAATGATGATAGAGTAGATGTTGGTGTGAGTCATTTATTAGGAATGGTGTCTTATGGAGATTTTAAATTAACAGTTCGTTCCATGGATAAGACATTAATGGATTTGGCAAAATATCCTGATTTGCAGGGAAAATTGCCAGAAACGGAAAAAGAGGTTGCCATTACAAAAGCTTTTCTTGAAAGAACTGGATTATCTAAGTCTGTGGGCGATAATATATCAATAGACTTAGGGGATGGAAAAAAAGAATACAATTTATGTGGCATTTTGCCTGTAGATAATTCAAATTATTCATTATTCGTATCGCAATCATATGTTGCAAGTAAGATTAGTGACCCTACATATTCTGCATATGTTCGATTAAAAGGATCTGATGGATGGTCTAAAGCTGCTATCCAGTCAGAATTACTAACATTGCTCAATGATTGGGGAATTCAGCAGGAAAATATACAATTTTCCACATATTATTTTTCCCTTATTGAACAAAGGAGCAGTCAATACATGTTGATAATAGCATTTGTCTGCCTTATTGTGACTTTAGCTTGTACTCTTGTTGTTTACAGTCTGTTTTATGTATCTATAGTAAGAAAAACAAATGAATATGGAAAATTAAGAACAATAGGAACAACTGGAAAGCAGATAAAAAGAATAGTCTTTCGGGAAGGGCATTATCTTGCCGGAATTGGTATTCCAATGGGACTAATAGCAGGTGGTGTGGTAGGATATATTCTTGTTCCTAAAGGATGGAATGCATTGGTTACATTGTTTATCGCTGCTGTTACTGCACTGTTTATGTATTCCTGCATTATGTTTACTATTATGAAGCCGGCGAAAATTGCCTCACGCGTAACACCTATGGAAGCAATACATTATACTGAAAATAATGAGAAAATAGCATTTGATTATACTAGAAAATCAAAGCAACCTTTAACCACAAATAATTTAGCTTTCCTTAATTTTTTACGAAACAAGAAAAAAACGGTTTTGACCATTTTATCATTAGGCGTATGTGGTATTTTATTAATGGCAAGCTCTGCATATTTTAATTCTATTGATCCTGTAGAGATGGCACGAAGAAGTTTTCCTTATGGGGAGGTTCGTCTTGAACTTGGAGATTATGGACCACAGTCCCATAATAGTGAGCAATATGTGGAACTTCAAAAATCTAATTTGCTTACAGATGATTTTATAACATCTATCAAAAATATACATGGAGTCCAGGGAGTTAAAGCATATCAAGGCACCGTTTTGAATGTTCATGTTCCAACGGGAGATGTTGAGCCTATTGTTTCAGAGGTATATAGTAAAAACAATCAAAAGATAGTCGAAAAATATTTGATTGAGGGTACAGCGGATTTATCAGAACTTATTAGGAATAATGGGGTTGTTATTGCTAATGATTTACAATGGAAAGAAATTTTTGGATGGGATGTAGCCCTGGGAGACGAAATATCGCTTGAGGTTGGAGGACAGAAAATTCAAGTAAAAGTGATGGGAATTGTAGATGGAAATATTCCCTATGGTGGATATGATACTCTTTTTATTCCACTAGAAATGCTGAATACTATTACGCCTGTAGAAAATCTTAATTATCAGCTTATTATAGATACTGCTGATAATGAATGGGATACTGTAAAAGAGGAGATTCAAAAAATAGTATCATCAAATGCCTGTCTTTATATTAGCACTTTTAATGATTGGGTAGAAGCATACAATGAAAAACTGTTAAATTATCGCATTCCAGTATATATTTTTGTTATGTTTATCGGCGTTTTTGGAATTATCAATTTATTAAATACTCTTATCACAAATGTTTTAACAAGAAAACGGGAGTTAGGTGTTTTACAAGCAGTAGGTTTAAGTGGCAAACAACTCTCAAATATGTTACTGATGGAGGGTTTATTTTATACTATTTGTGTGCTTATTCTTTCTATATTATTTGGAACAGTTATAGGATATCTTCTTTGTACAGTATTTAGTTCAATGAGTATTTTCGGAAGAGTAACCTATCATTTTCCAATCGTGGAAATGTTTATATATTTTATATTGATGTTTGTAGTTCAGACATTATTTTCTCGTTTGACAATCAAACAAATAAAAAAACAATCATTAGTAGAACAAGTGAGGGAATTATAACTAAGAATTGTTCTATAATATTAAAAATCCATATTTTAACAAGCTAGAAGGGGATGATTTATATGACGCTGCCTTTTGAAAATGATACAAAAACCATAATAAAGCGTATATCTCGCAGGAATATATCAGCAAATCGAAAAAGAAATATCTTTATTATTATTACGATTGTACTTGCGAGTACATTATTATCTGCAATTACCCTTTATGGATTTGGAATTACACAGAAAACAAAAAATCTAAATAAAAAAACAGCACAGATTGTATATCATGCAATTTCAGAAAAAGAGGGTTCGGAATTATACAAAGAAAAAGAGATCGCGTGGATTGGAGAATTTTTCAATGCATTTTCGGAAGAAATAAACCATTCAACCGTAAATTTTACTTACGCAAATGCAGATATGCTAAAATCTCAAAGTATGCCTTATTCGGGAAAGTTACCAACTGCGGAAGATGAAATTGTATTACAGGAATCTTTTTTGGACAGCTTGGGATACTCAACGGAATTAGGACAGACAATTAAAATACCATTTTCTGACGGGATGAATCATGATTTCAGGTTGACAGGAATCTTAAATGTTAAAACCGGAGATATTGGACGATATACAGCTATTATATCGAAAGAATTAGTGAAACAACAGTATGGAAATAATACAGTTATAGATTATTACCTTGGATTAAAAGACGCTCAAAACATGAGCGAAGAAGATGCTACGGAATATGCAGACATTCTTGCAAAACAATTACACATCCCCGATGATAATGTGATTGTTCGCTCCACTTATTTTAATGTGAAGAGTGAAAATTCTGGAAGTGAAATGCTATTTTATTTCGTGATTGGATTTGTAACCTTTATTGGCTCCGGCATTGTGATCTATTCCATTTTTTATATTTCCGTTGCAAGCAATATACGTAACTATGGACAGCTTCGCACGATTGGAACAACGAAACGGCAGATTAAAAAAATGGTTTACCGAGAAGGGAAATTACTTGCTGCTGTTGGTATTTCCATTGGTTTGATTATAGGTAACGTAATCGGATATTTTCTGATTCCGGAGGGCTGGTACTGGCTGACTTCCTTATGTGTGACGATTGGGTGTGGGTTCTTTGCTTTTACAATGGTAATACTCTCTATTCATACTCCTGTAAAAAAAGCTGCCGCAGTATCTCCAATGGAGGCTCTTCGATATTCGGATTATAAAGGAAAGTCTAAAGAAAGTTCGGCGTTGTACCGAAAAATAACGCCTGCATCACTTGCTAAAATGAATCTGTCCAGGCAAAAAACAAAATCTATATTAACCATATTTTCACTCGCATTTGGAGGCGTGTTAGTTGTATTGATTTCAACGATATTAGTTTCCTATGATGGAGTTGCAGAAGCGCGTGGGAGGGATTTTTCAAAAGGCGAATTTAATATTCACCTTAATGCTAATCAATCCTTTGATACTGCAAAAGTTTCGTTGACTAAATTACAACAAAAAAATATGCTGAATGAAAATTTTGTGAAAACAATCGAAGCTATCGATGGTGTTACCGGAATCAAGCGGTGGTATTATACGGACGCAGAATATCGTGTAAATGGAATTTCTGAAGATTGGATTCAGGGATTTAGTCAAGATGAACAATCTGATTTAGAAAAAAATCTCATAAAAGGAACCGCTGATTATGATGAATTGATTGCGGACAATGGAATTATCCTATTACAAGAACGTGCAGATCTCAATGGAATGGATGTTGCTTTAGGTGATACAGTAGAAGTTGATTACGAAAATGTATCCGGTGATATTATGACGAAAACTTATACTGTGAAAGGCATAGTAAGCGATTATAATTATACGGGATTCGATAAATGTTTTACTCTCCCGGAACAACTTATAAATGAGGGAACCGGGATGGATTGCACAGGTACTATTTCCGTAATTACAGACAAAGATAAATTCGATACAATTGAAACTTCATTAAATCAGCTGATAGATAAAAACAGTGATTTGGTTATGGATACCATAGAAGAAAGCGTAAATTATTATAATAGAAATCAGCAACTAGTTTTCGGTGCATTTCTGATAGTAGCTATCATTGTTGTGTGTTTTTCGCTGATCAATCTCGTAAATACAACCATTACAAATTTTTTGTCTCGGAAGCAGGAAATTGGAATGTTACAGGCGATTGGTTTAAGCAAAAAACAACTCATCAGAATGCTTTGCTATGAGGGCATGATTTATTCACTCTTTGCTGTGCTTGTAACATTGATTTTAGGAGTTGGACTTGGGATTTTATGTATTCAGATCATGCGGTCATTAAATCCATATTTTTTCTATTCATTCCCATGGCCGGTTGTATTGATATATTCGGCTGTTCTGTTGGCTGTTCAGTTGATATTAATTGCATATACAACGGGAAATTTGAAAAAGCAATCTCTTGTTGACCAAATCAAAACAATGGAATAAAACGAATTGGAGCAGGGAAACTTGCTCCAATTTTAGCTGTATTATGTTATAATGCAGTTTAGGAGGATTGTTATGAATACAGAAATTTTAATTATTGAAGATGATCCAGTGATCCGTAAAGAACTGCAAACAGTACTGGATGGAAATAAATATCACACATCTGTTATTGAAGATTTTTCTGATGTAACAGAACAAGTGCGAAAAATAAATCCACATCTGATTTTATTGGATATTAAATTACCGCAAGAAAATGGGTTTACCATTTGTTCTGGCATTCGGAGTTTTTCACAGGCTCCGATTATCTTTGTTACCAGCTGCAATACGGATATGGATGAATTGAACAGTATTATGCTTGGAGGAGATGCTTTTATTACAAAGCCCTATCACACAGCCATTTTACTTGCAAAAATTGCTTCCTTGCTGAAACGTGCTTATCCTGATGCACAAAGCAGACATCTGACTTATCAAGGAGTTTCTTTATCTTTAGAGACTGGAACAATCGAAGCGGAAGGAAAGCAAACAGAACTCACAAAAAATGAACTGAAGATTATGTACTATCTATTTGAACATGCTGGAACCATTTGCACAAGAGCAGATCTGATTGAATATTTATGGGACAATCAGCTCTATGTAGATGATAATGCATTGAGTGTAAATATTGGCCGTATCAGAGAAAAATTATCAAAGATTGGCGTTAAAGACTTTATTAAAACAAAACACCGTCAGGGGTACACATTATGAATGGAAAACAGTATTGGAAAGACAAAATCCCTATTTTCATCATCAATATCGTCTGTATGGTATTGTTATCGGTTTTTCTGTTCTTTGTAGGAAATAATGTAGATAGTATTGCAGTGATTCTTATCATCTGGACGATGTTACTGGCTGGTGTTTTGACGTTTACCTATCATCAGCGAAAAAGGAGATTAAATAGATTAGTAAAGATGGCAGAAGGACTGGAAGAAAAATACTTGTTGTCAGAGATGCTTCCGGAACCGGAACATGCCGAAGAACAGGTTTATTTTCAACTCTTAAAAATGGCGTCCAAATCTATGCTGGAACAGATTGGAACAGTAGCAAGGGAGAGACAGGAGTACCGGGAATATATTGAGCAGTGGATTCATGAAATCAAAACACCGATTACTGCAATGAAACTATTGTGTGAAAATCATAAAGAGCCTTTTACCAGAGAACTGATGAGGGAACTGGAAAAAACCAATCGCTTTACAGAACAGGCGCTTTATTATGCCCGTAGTGAATATACGGAAAAGGATTATTCTGTTCAGGAAATCCGGTTATTTGATGTGGTGCATCAGGCGATTGCAGATAACAAGTATCTTTTATTGCAGAATCAGGTTGCCTTAGAGACAGAAGAGAGTGAACTGACGGTTTATTCGGATGACAAATGGCTCCGATTTATTCTGGATCAGTTGATTGTCAATGCTGTAAAATACAGCCGGGAGCATCCCGTATTGCACTTTTATACCAAGGTGCAGGGAGATCAGATTTTTCTTTTTGTAGAAGATCATGGAATCGGGATCTGTGCAAATGATCTGCCCCGTATTTTTGAGAAAGGTTTTACCGGGCAAAATGGACGTATCCGGCAAAATGCAACCGGTATAGGGCTTTATCTTTGCAAAAGACTTTGTGATAAGCTGGGAATTGGAATTGCCGCCCAGTCAGGCGAGACAGGAACGACAATGATCCTGTCCTTTCAAATCAATCATTTTATTCATCAGGTGCAGGGCTAAGAAAAGCCCTGCATTTCTTACATTTTTGTTAGAATTTTGTTAGAAAACTTGATACAAACACAGGCAGAAATCCGTTACAATCATAATATCAAAAGACGAGGTGAAGTATCATGAAAGAAATTTTAAAATTAGACCATATTCAAAAATTTTATGGAAATGAAGGCAATGTAACAAAAGCGATTCAGGATATTGATTTTTCTGTGCAGGAAGGTGAGTTTTTAGGCATTATGGGTGCATCAGGCTCAGGAAAAACAACGATGCTGAACTGCATTTCTACCATAGATACGGTAAGCGCAGGGCATATTTATTTGGATGGTACAGATGTAACTGAGATAAAAGAAAAGGCGATTGCAAAGTTTCGGAGAGAAAATCTGGGATTTATTTTTCAAGATTTTAACCTGCTGGATACTTTAACCATTAGTGAGAATATTGCTCTGGCTCTGACGATTAACCACATTCCGGTCAGGGAAATAGAACCGAGAGTGGAAGAGATTGCGAAAAGTCTGAATATTGCTGATATTTTGGATAAATATCCATATCAGGTTTCCGGTGGACAGAAGCAGAGATGTGCTTGTGCCAGAGCAATTATCAATCACCCGAAGCTGATTTTGGCGGATGAACCGACAGGGGCCTTGGACAGCCACTCATCTCAGATGCTTTTATCTACCATGCAGAGTATGAATGAGAATCTGGGTGCAACCATTCTGATGGTTACACATGATGCATTTTCGGCAAGCTATGCCAATCGGATTTTATTTTTACGTGACGGTGTAATCTTCACTGAAATCTTAAAAGGCAGGGACACCCGTAAGGTATTTTTTGATAAAATCCTGAATGTTCTTACCATGATGGGAGGCGGGCAGAGCCATGTATGGTAAACTTATTTTCAGAAATGTAAAACGGTCTGTAAAAGACTATTTGGTCTACATTGTCACAATGACAATCTGTGTTACCTTGTTTTATGCGTTCTTGTCTATTTCCAGTAGTTATTATAACCCGGATATAGGCAGCGAGTATGATTTTACTCTGTTAAGTGACGGAATGAAAATTGCAATCTGCATGATAACATTTCTGTTGTTATTTTTGATACGGTTCGTTAATCATTATATGCTCCGGCGAAAGCAAAAAGAGTTTGCTGTCCAGTCCATTATGGGAATGGAACAAAAAACTATTGGCAGGATTTTCTTTGCAGAAACACTGATTATGGGTATGTTTTCCATTTTGATTGGTATTTTTTTCGGTGTATTTTGCTCTCAATTTATTACCGCAATGCTCCTTAATGCTTATGGAAAGCCTTACGAAATCTCATGGACATTATTCCCGGATACCGTTTTGCTGACAGTGGTATTTTTTGTGGCAAGTTTTTTTGTGGTAGGAATTTTCAATACTCGCACCATTCAGAAAACAAAAATTATTGATATGCTTTCCGCAGAAAAGGAGAACGAACCCGAACTAAAAAAGAGCCGCTTCATTTCTGTTGTAATAGTTCTCTTTGAATTATTTACCGTATGGGGATTGATGACAGGAATACAAAAGGTCTGGTTTTATTATGACACCCGATTTGCGTTTCTGGTGCAGCTTATGTTTTGGGGAAATATTCTTTTTCCACTGCTTACTTTGCTGTGGTCGATATTTTGCATAATCAGAAAGAAAAAACGGGAATGTTTCGTTACTGGTTTGCTGATATGTTCTGTATTGAACGCTTTTACAGCAGCAAGCGTTGCAGCATTAATAAATAAATATTATCTGCCTTTAGGTGGTGGAACGCTCAATCAATATCTACTTTTTGTCTTGATTGACTTACTTTTCTTCATTTGTGCCTTCATTTATCTTACCAGTGGTTTGATTGTAGCATGGAAAGAAAAATCACCGGAACACCGATACCATGAGGAAGCACTTTTCTTTTTCGGACAGATTACCTCAAAGCTGAATACGACCAGCAAGACTATGGCAATCATTTGTATCACTTTGGTATTAGCAATTTTCATGTTCGTTGCAGCCCCTATTTTGACAGGCTGGTCGTCTGGTTATTTGGATATACGTTCTATATATGATGTGCAGGTATATTCAAGATACAATGATGTTTATGAAGAAGAAAATCTGCCACAGGACAGTTATGAAATCATTACTGATTTTCTGGCAGAACATAAAATAGATACAGACTATGATTGCACTTTCAATCTATATTTGCCAGAGAAAGACGATTTTCACAACAGACAGAAATATGATTTTCCGATTGCAGCAATTTCTTTAAGTGATTATAACACCATACGAGAAATGCTGGGTTACGAACAGATTTCTCTGGGAGAAGATGAATTTACAACACAATGGAAAACAATCGCCACCGAGGAAGAACGGAATAGCTTTTTGGAAGAGCATACCAGCATTATGACAGACGCAGGAGAATTGACTCTTTCCAGGCAGTCCTATTATGAGGACGCAATCGGAGAAACAGCGTACAATTCCTATACAGATATACTCTATGTACTTCCAGACAGTATTTGTGAAAAGCTGTTGCCAGTAATAAAAAACCGCTATATCACAACAGAAGAAAACATCTCCTATGAGAATGCAAGGGAACTGGAAAAACTTTTTACAGAAGAATACCCAGAGCAAGCAGAAAGCGGCGTTATGTATGGAATACGGTTCAGTACATTACAGACAAACAGTACAATAGCAAATAATTTTGTTTTGCAGGCTGCAATGCTTTATGGTGCTGTTGTATTGATGGTAATATGTCTTACCGTACTTTCTTTGCAACAGCTTTTAGACGCAGGACAATATAAATATCGCTTTTCTGTACTCCGAAAATTAGGTGTAGAAGAAAAGCATATCGGAAAACTTATCTTACAACAATTAAGCGTTTGGTTCGGGTTGCCAATTATCGTAGCAATTATTGTAGCTACTGTTGTAATAACTTACTTTATACAAACTATTTCAGCAGAAATTTCAGCCTATATTGGGTTTGGCGCATTGATGTTACAGATTGGAGCAATATTAGGGATTTTGGTAACTTTATTGATCTGTTATTTCACCAGCACCTGGCTATTATTCCGAAAGTCCATTTCACAAGGGTAGGAGGGAAAATGTCATGTATACAAAGCTTGCAATACAAAATATGAAAAAAAGCATACGAAATTATGTAATCTATTTTGTTACCATTACTCTGACTGCTGCCATGATGTATTCCTTTCTTGCGCTTGGATTTTCAAAAGAGGTTCTCTCCATGTCTGAAAATATGTCCATGCTGACATCAGGCATATTGGGAATGTCCGTTATTGTAGCATTGATTGCATCTTTTGTAATCAGCTATGCAATACACTTTATGCTGGAACAAAGGAAAAAGGAATTCGCCACCTATGAATTACTGGGAATGGAAACCTCAAATATTCAAAAACTATTTTTTATTGAAAATGGTGTGATTGGAATGGCAGCATTTTTTATAGGAACTTTTTCAGGAATTGGACTTTCCGGAGTGCTGGTGCAGATTATCAACCATATTTTTGAGATGCCACATACCTATCGTATTTCCTTTTCCATAAAGGCTTTTGCAACAGCTTTTATACTTTTTATGCTCATGTACAGTATCGGAATATTGCGTGCAGCAAAGGTTATCCGTAAACGTAAAATTGTAGATATGCTCTATGATCATCAGAAAAACGAAAATGGAAAGAAGCATTCTGTAAGATTTCATATTACGCTGATTATTCTGTCGGTATTATGTATCCTTACGGGAGGCTGTCTGTTGGCAAAGGGAATGTCTGTTCAAACAAATGTATTCTACGTTTGGATGATTGGCGCTGTAATTTTATCAGCAATAGGAATATACGAAATGTATCGTAATTTACCAGTATTGCTGTTAAGACTTTTGAATAAAAGTAAACGTAGAAGATATAAGGACATCAACCTATTTTATTTGGGACAGATTGGAAGAAAAGTAGATTCTGCCGGAAAGCTTATGGCAGTCATCGCAATCCTTTTAACGGTATCCCTGAGTACGATGTTTGCAGGTCTTTCTACGGGAGCAGGATATAAGGCGAATATGGAGGCTTATTATCCATATGATGCGGGTGTTGCGCTGGATGCTCCACTGACGAAAGAATGCCTACAGCCAATGATAGAATTTACGAAGCAGCAATGTAGCGTAGAAGATGAACTGATTTATTATCTTTATGCAACAGATGCTTATCCGGTGGAAGCATTAGCGTTGTCCGATTATAATCATTTACGTTGTATGCTTGGATTAAAATCTGTAAGTCTGTCTTCAAATGAATTTTTTATTCATTGTGATACATGGAATTATGTAGAGAAAATTCAAAAAGCGTTAGAGCAAAAAAGCGAAATTTTGTTAGCGGGCAGTGTTCTCGGAATTGCAGAAACAGCAATTTATACAGAACCGATGGAACAATATCAAATGGCAGGCACAAGAGGATACATTCTGGTAGTGCCTGATCAAGTGGCAACCCAGCTTTCCGGTGAAAAAATACGTTTGGTAATGAAATTAGAAAATGGAGGATATCCAGAATTAAAACAAGCGCTGAAGAAGTTTTTACATGATCCGAATGCATGGACTCCTGTACTTCAGGATGGAAAAGGTTTGCCAGAACAGGTAACGATGGGCGTAACGGTAAAGGCATGGGGCATTGAAAACTCTTTAACTGGATTTGCAGCAATTTCTTTTTGTGGCTTATATTTAAGTATTATTTTTATTATTTTATCTTCTACAATATTAGCTTTTGAACAACTTTCAAAAATAGACTATAATCGACGTAATTATCAGATTTTGGATAAAATGGGAGTGGCACAAAAAACAAGAAGAAACCTTATAAAAAAAGAAGTAGGGGTTCTGTTTTTCATTCCGGCGATACTTCCGATGATTATAATGATGTTTCTGATTGTAGGGGCAAATCAAGTATTTGGAGAAGCAATCTTGCAGGAAAATTTATTCTTGACATACGGAATCGTTACATTGGCAGTATTTGGCGGAATTTATTTGCTATATTATTGGGCTACAACCTCTGTTTTTCAATATGCAGTCTTAAAAAAGGAACTTTATAGATGACAGAATTGTAAGATCAAGGAGATGACATAGAAGTATGTATTTGAAGCTGGCATTGAAAAATATGAAACAATCTACAAAAGATTATCTCATTTATATGATAACTTTGGTTTTATCGGTAGCAATGTTTTACGGATTTTTTTCTATTGTAAGCCCTTACTACAGTAATATGCTTCCAATAAGTATTCACATGGAAATTCTGAATAAAGCTATGAGGATTGCTGTTCCGGCGGTAGGAATATTGATACTTTTTTTAGTTTCCTATGTAAACCGTTATATGCTAAAGCGAAAACAAAAAGAGTTTGCACTTCAGACAATTATTGGTATGGAACAAAGAACAGTAGCATGGATTTTCTTTTTGGAGAACCTAATGATTGGAGCACTCGCTCTTATACTAGGAATTTTATCAGGTACTATACTATCTCAACTGATTAATGCAGCTGTACTTAAGGCATTTAAACAAGAATTTAAACTATATTTTATGCTATTTCCAGATACTGTATTATGGACGGTATGTTTTTTTGGAATTATCTTTTTCATAACTGGTTTAAAAAATGTTCGTACCATACGAAAAATGAAAATTATCGACATGATTCAGAATAGTCAGAAAGGCACACAATTTTTAAATCTTCATCAGCAGTTTGGAAAATCCAGTTGGTGTGTGGCGGCTTTATCAGCCGTGATTTTAATAATGCTTTCTCCGATTGTATCTATAAAGAACATAAATATTACTCTATGGATGAAAATTGGTGGGACGATCATAACTGCTTTAGGAAATTGCATACTTGTTTGTTGGTTCTTCATGGACAGAAGAAAGAAGAGAACAGGGAGTCTTCCATTGCTTTGCCTTACAATTTCTTGTATGTTGAATGGAATATTTTTACTTTTGCTGAATTCTTTTTTTGAAACATTGGTGCAGAAAGGAATTGCATTGCAGGCTTATGTTACTATGCCTCCATTGATAGCATTGTTTTTCATTCTCTTTGCTGTTATAAGTTTTTTTGGTAATTTAACATGGATTATAGTAAAAGCAACAGAGAAAAATCGCTGTTTTCATTATAATAATTTGTTTTTTGTAGGTCAATTAAAAAGCCGGTTGGGGAATTGCTCAAAAACAATGGGAATTATTACGGTAATAATGCTTTCCGCCATTGTGCTGTTTGTATGGTTCCCTATAATGGCTGTGCGAATTCATTCTTATCAGCAGGTAATGTCGGCTTTTGATGTGCAGCTTGGAACGATGTATACAGCGGATTTAAAAAACTTTCCTACTGGAACCTTGGATTATGAGTATATAAAAAAATATCTGGAGAAAAAAGGATATCCCATTACTTTAGAAGCACAAATTGAGCTGTTTTCTTTAGGAGAAGAAAAATTACAATCGAAAAATAAATTTCCAGTCCTAGCTGTTTCTGTATCTGATTATAACGCAATCCGGAAATTATCTAATCTCCCGGAAATTCAATTAAAGGAAGATGAATATGGAATTGCGTGGGATCACAAAACACAGGAAAAAACGATTCAGGATTTAGATAAAACGGAGCATAAGATAAAAGTAGAAAATCAAAATCTTAGCAAGGCAAAAAAATCAGATTATAGAGAAAAAAAGGGAATCGGACTTTTTACAAGCAAGACAGAAGGAGTATATATTATTCCAGACAAGTATTGTCGGAAACTGCCTCTAGCAGTAACATTTTTTGCTGCAAATACAGAGAAATCCCTTTCATATGAAACAGCAAAATTGTTTGAAAAAGATATGGAAATATATCAGAAAAGTTTAAATAGATTTTCAGAAGAACAATTATATATCCGTCTGCAGACGTTACAAGAAAATGAAGGAATTTCCAATATGCTGTTACTATCACTAATAGGTTCATATAGTGCAATGGTTCTGATTGTAATGGGATTGACAATGCTGTCAATCCAACAAATGACAGATGCAGTTGAACAAAAACAGAGATTTCAAATAATTGAAAAAATGGGAGTGGATCGAACAACTCGAAACCTATACATTCGTCAACAGATGATGTTTTGGTTCGGCTTACCTGTTGGTGTCGCTGTAGTCGGAAGTGTGGGAACTTTGGCTTTTCTCATTTATAATACCTATAAAGAAATTATTGCTTATCTTACAATATCAGAGATCTTACAGATTTGTGGAGGGGTATATGTCGCATTTGCAATGATTTTATTGGGCTATTTTTCTGCGACCTACTATTTATTCAAAAGAAATATGACATATAGAGTTATATAATCCTCAGTTTTTTCTTCTATGTTTGTAGCAGAAAGAATGTAATAAAATACAATATTTTTAGAGATTAGGACATTTCTGTATTTATAATGCTTCCAATAAGTATTCACATGAGAATTCTAAATAAAGCTATAAGGACGGTAGGGATATTGATACTTTTTTAGTCTCCTATGTAAACCGTTATATGCTAAAGCAATAGCAAAAAGCCGCTGATAGACAAAGCAAGCACTAAAAAATCAGCCCGTCACCCAAACAGTGTGCAGAAACCTACATGAGAAAAGCGGTCATGCTTCTTGGCGTGACCGCAAATTAAACTTAAGATTTAGCTGTTTTCTTTCGTTTTATCAGAAGAACTACAAAGAAACAAATCAAAGCAATGTTCACAAAAGAAATTATAATGCTTCCTTCCATTTTATAAATACCACCAGACAACAAAGCATTTCCACTAAATGTAGTATTAAACAGATGTGGATAATCTTCAGCTAAAGATACACCGCCCAAAATAATAGATCCTACACTATTCCACAAAAAGTGCATAAGAATTGGAGTTAATAGAGTATGCGTGTATTCTAAAACAATGGTCATCAAAAGGCTCATAGTTAAGACATTTAATACTGGAATTATTCCAGCTTCAAATGCGCCACCATGCATAAAAGTAAATAGAGCTGTTGATATAATCGTTGCAGCAATTATATTATGTTTCGCTTTTATCATCTGGTACAAATAACCACGAACAAGCAGTTCTTGCATTATGGTGTTAATAAAAGCGGACAAAATCCATAACCATAGCATAGAAACAACATTGACCTGCGTTACTTTTAATACGCCAAATAATGACATAATGCAGAAAGAAAGCCCCAACCAAGCCATTCCGGAAATGATACCTATAAGACAATTTCTGAAAGGGCTGGACAAGGCGAAAATCCTTACATTTTTCTTCTCTATAAACCAGAATAAAATACTTACCCCAATAATACAGAGAAACGGAATTAGCTCGGCCGCAAACCTCCAAATTGCAGGATTTTCAAAATCTGGTACAGGTATAAAACTGACAAGTAACGCCCAACCAACAAAATACAACAATACTTTTGTTGTTGTTATCAAAATTTTTTTCATTCGAATCACTCCTTTGAAAGCTATTACTATATTTAAGTCAGCTACAAATTATACCACACCAATGTAAATTTTACTATATCGGAATGCGAAAAATTGTGGAAATGGGCAGTGTCTCTCAAAAGACGCATGACGAATAACAATCTGGCAATAGCTATCATGGGTATAGCGGTATGTTCTTGATAGGCTTCCTATTCAGTCATAGAAACGTTCTCTTTCTTCAATTATGGGAAGGGGCGGCAGCACTTTTTGCTGTCGCCCTTTGATTACCTACCAACAAGGACAGGCTCGGCTGGATCATTATTTCTCAAAGACCGTAATACAGTTTGATTGCCTTAGCAATATATTCTGCGCACCCTGCCCCGTATTGTTTATCTGTAACCTCAGCTAATTTTTCATTAGATGAATATTCTTTTGCTAAATCAATCAAGATGTTTCTTGCATTGTTAAGCATAAACATTGTTTTATAATTCTCTGCAAGCATTTCAACAGCGGAATGTGCCATCTCCATATTGCCTGTTTCTTTTGCTGCCATAAATTGCTTATAGATTTTGGCATTTTCATCTTGCCCCTGCTTTATTTCTTCGACACTCCCTGTTGACTGCATGACTGCTTCCATTACCTTTTCTTTGCTGCCATACCACTTCAATAAGTCTGCGGTTGCTCGCTCATTTGCAAAGCCGGAAATCAAATACTCTTTGTACTTTTCCATACTCCCGTATTTTTGCACCTGTTCATCAAGGCTTTCTTTCGACATACATGACAAAGTATGGTTTACCATTTTCTGTACTTCTTCATTGCCAAATGCTCCAAAACTCATAGTATTAACTCCTTTCATTACGTCTGTTATCAACTCAATAATTCCATTTAGTCGATTTCGTTTTTGCTCCAATAAAGACTTTTGAGCCAACAAAGCCCGCTCTTTATCATAATTAGGGTTATCCATGATTTTTTTGATATCTATCAATGGGATTTCCAATTCTCTAAAGAACATAATTTCTTGCAATTTTTCTAATGCTTTGTTGTCATAAAGCCGATAACCAGCTTCCGTTAATTCCGTTGGCTTTAATAGACCGATTTCATCATAATATCTTAACGTTCTTATACTTATTCCGGTTATCTCAGACACGTCCTTTACAGTTTTCATTATTTCCTCCTTTCGATTCAATCGTAAACCGTTACGCAACGAGAGAGTCAATAGTATTTTTAATTTTATCACATTTTTTTGTAGCGGAATAGTGAACTGCTATCTATCAGTCTTTGTGTTACTTTACTACACATGAACATTTCTTCTATGTTTGTAGCAGAAAAAGGTAATAAACCACAATATTTTTTGAAATTAGGACATTTCTGTGACATTTGTATTTTACAATATGACTATAGAAAGTAGGTGTCGTTATGAAAAAGAATCATGAGGTTGTTGGAGTGGTTATTGACGCAATTCAACAAAATGATACGCTGAAATTTTTATCAGCCATATTAGAATGTACAATTAAAGATTTTGATAAGATAACTTACAATGAAAACAGCACAGTAGAAGACTATCTGTCTACCTTTCCCATATTTCAAAATGATGTATTTTCGATGCAGGCAATGTTAGAACTTGCAGGTTTGAAAGGAACAGAAAACCATTCTATCAAAGAGTTGACAATTGGTGAGAAAAAATTACTGCTATTGATAACTCTTATTGTTGATACATCAAAACAATATTTGCTTCAAAATTTATTTCAGAATATGCAGGAGCCAGAAGTGAAATGTGCCACTGAATTATTAAAAGAAATGTCAACATATACGGATATTATTTTGGTTAGTTCATCAACGTATGGATATGAAATATGTGACAGGATGATTTACTGGCCGGATGATCATAGAATAGATGATGGCGAATACCATATTTCACGAAATAAGATTAAAGAAATGTGTATCATGCCCACCTTTATTATGAAGGAAATAATAAAAGTGATAAAAGAAAACCAAACTACAGATATAGCAATACCACTTTGGAGAGTAGTTCCGGGAGAATATGAAGAATACGCATATCAGGTATTAAATTCAAATGCAGATAAGGAAAGATTTGACTATCCATATATATCACATAGACCTTTCCGATACGGTGATGTTTATTGGATTATGGAACATCAATTACAGGAATTGGAAGTAAATGGGAATAGGTGCTTTGAAGAAGCACATTTTATACCGGACGAAGCAATAATTCATGCGAAGTGTAGCGAATATTTCTTCAGATGTTGTAAAGAAGCAAAAAGGATTTTTTATGACTATGCAAAAAATCATGTAGAGGAACTGTAAGGAATTTGATAAACTGGAATAGTACTGAAAAACTTTCTTGTAATAAATCCTCCTTGTCTAGTAAATTAAAAAACTATTAATAAATTCTTTCCATTTTCTTAGATATAGCAATGTATAATGAATGATAAAATCGATATTACTATTAGAAACTATTATGAGCATGTTGGACCAACAAACTTTCTATAATTACTAGAAAGCTCATTAAAAACTGCAGGGAGGTACATAGATATGGAGATGATACAAAGTAACCAAACAGGGACAGCAATTCAGCTTAATTTATTTGAATCAATTAAAGACTTACTTTTGGTAAAACCTATTTTTCTAATAGGAGTTTTTCTAATAGGATTTTTCTTATTTTGGATATTTAATAAAGATAAAACGTTACCTAAACTGAAAATAACTGTTTTGTCGTTGGTAATGTATTACTATTTATGTTTGATGTTAGTAAATATTGTAGGTATCCCTACTCTTGATGAATATAAAAGACTGTTGCAGTTGGGTGAAACTTTCTTTAATCCTAATGTAAATCTTATTCCTTTTAGTGATGGATTTAGTTTGAGTTTTATTTTGAATATTTTTCTATTTATCCCATTCGGATTTTTGTGTCCATTGATCAGTAAAAGTTATGAACGTATAAGAAATACATTTTTAATTGGTATGGGGTTATCTTTTTTTATTGAAATTGTTCAGTTATTTACATTGTATAGGGCGACAGATATAAATGATCTTTTAACAAATGGCATTGGAACAATATTAGGTTATTTATGTTTTAGATTGATTACAAGGTTCCGAATAGTAAAGAGATCTTCTAAGGGCAACTCTATAAAGAAAGATTACACCGTATATATTCCATTTATCATTATTTTAGTTACTTTTGTATTAGGATTTTTTAGTTAAGAAGTGTAAAAAGATAAAGTAAGAGTTGAATTGTACCACTTAGAATGGGGTTATAAGAGCAAGAGCCTTACACTTTAAATAATTACATTAATGATTCTAAACATATTTTATAGATGCACAAAAAACAAAATGTGGGCAACATATTTCATGACATTTGGTAGTTTTCGAAAAAAGGAAGGTTATAAAAATGGAAAAAGAAACAATCGGAACGATAATTTCAGTGACTAAACAATGGTGGTTAAAAGTAAACCGTAAATCTGTCCGAATTCATGGCATGGATGGAGCAGACTTTCCATATATAATAAAGATTAAATATACAATAGAAGGCAAAGATTACATTTGCAGGAAGTGCATTGGTGCTAGTAAGAAGATTCCCGATAAAGGTGCAACGCTTAAAGTCATATATCGTGAAGACAGACCATCTAAGGTGAGAATAGAACTCTAATTCAAATAGCCGATGGAATCTCTTTGGTTGAATGGACAGAAGATAATAGAATAAAAGTTTCAAAAGAATTTGGGTGTAATCGCAATACTTATAATCCCTATCAAGAAAGCGATACCAAAAAAAATTTAGAACTCAAAAGGCGAATTGGTTTTAGAGGTGTCAAAGTCAATAATTCCCTATGTTTATACGCAGACCATTATTGCAAAAAAGAAACCATGTCACTTATTCATGAATGTATCGCAGGTCATAAGTGAAAGGAATTTATAAAATCACACTACAATTCCAAAATGGAGGATTAGAATATAAATGGAAAACAAACAAATTGTAAAGAATTTCTATGAAGCAGTTGTATCAAAAAACTTATTGCAAGAACTCCACCAGTATGTATCGAAAGACTGCCTCCTTAATATTGGTAATGAAAAAATACCATTGGGATTAGAAGGTATGAGAGAACATCTTGTTGCTATAAAAAAGACATATCCGGATTATACGATAAAAATATTACGGCAATTTGCTGATGGTGATTATGTAATTTCTGAATTTCTTATGGAAGGTACACATGAAGGGGAATGGATAGGAATAAAACCGACACATAAAAAAATGGTATTTACAGGTGTTGATATTGACAAAGTAATAAACGGCAAAATAGTGGAACATGGCGGTTCCGTTAATACATTTGAAACATTGCTTGAACATGACTTAATTAAGCCCGTATAAGGTAAAAGTATGATGTATCGGACAGAATTAGTAGAAGAAATTACTGTAAAAAATGTAACCGAGAAAATCAATGCCAAAATATAGGAAATGGAAAAGGAGAGATTTCGTCTTGTCACAATGTCTTTTTGGGGAACCGAAAGAGCTGTATTGGTTTTAAAAAGGGATTAAAGGGCAGCTTACTTTAACATATATTTTGCCTTTGATCTGCCGATTATGGTGCATTGGCTTCCTTGAGAATATGAGAAATATGCTCATCAGATTTTTAAATTCTAATGCGTAAAAGAAGTGGTTTGATTAACAGTTATATTTCCCATAGACCATAATTGATAATGCAAAAAATTAAAAATTTCTTAGGAAATTTCGGTGGGGAAATTTAAGGTTTTGAGGTTATTCTTATGGAGTGGTTTCAAGAGGGATTTTTAACAAGTAAAGGAGAAGTGAAAATATGTTACCGATTTCCGACATTCTTATCCGTTCAATAAGTGGGTATGTATTTATAGTTCCAGTTATTATATTGTATTTCTTATATCTAAAAAAATCGGGAAGAAAACAAAGTTTTCTACACATTACCTCTGTATTTGTGTTTTGCTATTATCTATTTGGAATTTTAACCGTAACAGGTATTGGTTATACAAGCACAATATCATTTTGTCCGAGGATTTCCCTAATTCCGTTTTTCGGTATGATAAGTGGACCAATAGAAACCATACTTAATCTTGTTTTATTTGTACCTATGGGCTTTTTTCTGCCATTTCTGTATAAGAAGTATCATCATATAAAGACGGTTGTATTAACTGGACTTCTGTTCTCTTTATCTGTTGAAATTGTTCAAATGTTTGACTGGGGTGCAACAGATATAAACGATCTTATTATAAATACGGCTGGAACCTGCTTGGGATATTGGATTTATTATCTGCTTTCAAAAATTTTACCCAATTATTTTAGAAAAGGGGTTCAATCTGAGAATGCTAATGATATTGTCGAAGTGTTTTTGTTTGCATTTTGTACATTTATAATCATGGTTACAGTTCAGCCTTGGGTAATTCATAGTCTTCTCAATATCGGATAAAAATGATTATTGAATGGGATCCAATAGAGAAGAATCAAAAGTGTAAATTACAATCTTTGAATGGAGTAGACACTAGCAATAGCATTAAAAATATCGAGGTTAGATATATGATAGACCGCAAAGATTACACCTGCCGAAAAATGGATTGGCACATAAACAAAGTTGCTGACAAGGGAGCTACGATTAGAGTTATGGGAGGTAACATGAAAGTATTGGTTAGTGCCTGTATTACGGGAGTGAACTGTAAATACAATGGGAAAAACAACGTAAATATAAGAGCTATCAATTTCTTGAAAGATAAAGATGTTATTTCTATCTGCCCGGAAGTATTAGCAGGTATGAAAATTCCCAGACCTTGCGCAGAAATTGTGAATGGAAGAGTAGTTGATGAAACCGGAAATGACGTTAGTTTAGAATATGATAAAGCAGTGCAGATCGCATTATCAAAAATTCAAAATGAAAATATTGACCTCGTTATACTGCAATCCAGAAGTCCGACTTGTGGCGTCAACCAGATATATGACGGTAGCTTTGCCGGGAAATTAATTTCTGGAATGGGATTGTTTGCAAAAGAACTAAAACAAAGGGGATATAAGGTTATTGATGTTGAAGAAATATAAGTTTTAGTTTCTTATTTACCCAAATAACAAATCTCAATTTGTTTGATTTTATAATATCATTGAAAGGATATAAAAAGTTCATAAGGAATCATAAAAGGCAGGTTTCTGAATGGGAACTTGCTTTTTAACAATCTGGTTTTATTTCTTGTGTCTTTTAAAATATCGAATTATAATGAAATGGAATCTCATTTGGGAAGGAGCATTAATAGATGTACAATATTTTGATAATTGATGATGATCAAGAACTTTGTCTTTTGATTAAACGCAGTATTCTATCGGAAGATATAGAAGCGGATTTTTGTAATACAGGAAAAGCAGGACTACAAAAATTGAAAGAAAAGCAATATCAGCTTGTTATACTGGATGTGATGATGCCTGGAATGGACGGTTTTGAAACGCTGGAAGAAATCAGAAAAGAAAACAGCTTGCCGATTTTGATGTTCACATCCAAAAATGACAGCTTTTCTAAAGTTAGGGGCTTACGGGCTGGAGCTGACGATTATCTCACAAAACCTTTTGATATGGATGAACTGATTGCCCGTATCGTTTCTTTGATCCGCCGTTATACCCGCTTTAATCAGCAAGAGGGCACTGCACAGCAGCAACTTATATTTGATGGATTGAAAATTGACCTCGAAAATCGCTCGATTACTACGGAAAACGGAACTTTTGAACTTCCACCAAAGGAATTTGACTTGTTGCTATATTGTGTGAAAAATCAAGGAAAGATTTTGACGAAACAGCAGATATATGAAAAAGTCTGGGGAGAAGAATACTTCTATGACGATAGTAATATTATGGCGATCATCAGTCGGCTTCGTAAAAAACTAGAAGTCAATCCTTCAAGTCCGAAGTATATCCAAACGGTCAAAGGAATTGGCTACCGCTTTAATAAGGAGGTATAGCTGGTATGGAAATCATCATTTTCTTGTCCATTGTGATTGCTGTTTTGGCTGTGCTGATCTCCATCTTTCTCATTCAGCACGTAAAGAAGCAAATAGCAGAAATGACAGATGCCTTAATTGATGTGAAAAACGGAAATGGCAATCGGCGTATTTTGTCTGCAACAAATGAACTGGTTGCCCCCATTGCCTATGAAATCAATGAGATTGTTGTGGCTTATGAAAACAGGCTTTCTATTGTCCGGCAGACAGAAGAAACCAACCGCCAGCTTATGACGAGCCTTTCCCATGATGTCCGAACGCCCCTTACCACTCTTATTGGGTATCTTGATGCTGCACATAAAGGGCTTGTTACTGGGAAAGACCGGGATGATTATATCGAAACCGCCCGTCGGAAAGCTCACGATCTGAAAGAATATATTGATGTACTCTTTGACTGGTTCAAATTAAATTCCGATGAGTTTGCTTTGGAGATCCAGTCTGTTGAAGCTGCAGAGCTGACAAGAAATATCCTGATTGACTGGATACCTATTTTTGAGGATAAGCAGGTTGATTATGACATTGATATTCCTGAACAACCTGTCCGAGTAAGGCTTGATATGGACAGCTATATGAGGATCATAAATAATCTCATTCAAAATGTAATCGCCCACAGTCATGCAGACAAAGTTGAGATTTCCCTGTCAAAAAAGAAAAATAATATGAGGCTACTGGTGGCAGATAATGGTGTGGGGATTGAGAAAGAAGATTTGAAACACATTTTTGAACGGCTTTATAAGTGTGATAAAGGTCGGTCTGAAAAAGGCAGCGGTCTGGGCCTTTCTATCGTCCATCAATTAGTAGAAAAGATGGGTGGAAACATAACAGTTGAAAGTTTACCAGGAAAAGGAACTGAATTTACTTTGCTTTTTCCTTTGGATGATTGAGCAGGTTCCCGTCCTTGCGGCGGGAGCCTTTGTCATTTTTGCTTTATCCTAAATTGCAAGGTTAATGCAAGGTTGCGGCAAGGTTAATGCAAGGTTGGCGTGATAGAATACCTTACAGAACAGGAGGTTTTGAATATGGATACAAATTACATCATTGAAACAAAAAATCTGACGAAGCAATATGGCTCACAAAAGAGTGTGGCTGACTTAAATATCCATGTGAAGCGTGGGAGAATTTATGGTCTGTTGGGGAGAAACGGAGCCGGAAAAACTACAACCATGAAGATGCTGTTGGGCTTAACAAATCCAACTTCCGGGAAAGTTAAGATCTGGGGAAAGCCTTTGCAGGGGAATGAAAAGAAATTGCTGCCCCGTATCGGCAGCCTGATCGAGTCTCCTGGCTTTTATCCCAATCTGACCGGCACAGAGAACCTGCGTATCTTTGCTACTCTGCGAGGTGTACCAAATAATCATGCCATCAAAGACGCTCTGGATCTGGTAGGATTGCCCTACAAAGATAAAAAGCTCTTTTCGCAGTATTCCCTTGGTATGAAGCAGCGGCTTGCCATTGCACTTGCCGTTATGCACGATCCGGAACTTTTGATTTTGGATGAGCCGATCAACGGTCTTGATCCCATCGGCATTGCAGAGGTACGCTCCTTTATCCGGGAACTTTGCGACGCAAGAGGAAAAACCATTTTGATCTCCAGTCACATTCTTTCGGAGATTTCTCTACTGGCTGACGATATTGGAATTATCGACCATGGTGCATTGCTGGAAGAAGAAAGCCTTGCCGATCTGGAGCAAAAAAGCAGTAAGCATATCCGGTTTACACTCTCTGATACTGCACAGGCGGCAAGAATTTTGGAACGCAATTTTCATGAAAACCACTTCTCCATACAGGACGACCATAATCTGCGCCTGCATAACCTGGATCTGTCTGTTGGAAAAATTGTAACGGCATTTGTAGAAAACGGATTGGAGGTATCGGAGGCGCATACCTGTGAAGAAAGCCTTGAAGATTATTTCAAGCGTGTGACGGGAGGCGAGGGAATTGCTTAAACTCATTAAATGCGAATTTTGGAAATTAAAGCGGAAAAGATTATTATACGCACTGATGTCATTATCGTTATTTTTTCCGTTGATTTTGGCATATATGGCAAAGGCGGGAACAGGTGCAGATACAACGGAACACTATCTTCAAACCCGATTTGATTATGTTTATACAATGATGTTGGGATATGGCTTGGTTTTTTTGCTTCCTTGTTTAATTGGTATCATTGCCGCTATTTTGTTTTTTATAGAAAGAGATTGCGATACTTCGAAAAACCTTAGAACAATTCCTGTTACAAATACACAGCTTATTATGGCAAAAATTTCTATGCTCTTTATCTTCAGCATTACATTTTGTCTAACAAGCACATTATCTGTCGCATTGTTTTGTAAGCTGTTTCATGTAGGAATGGTTTATGGTATGACTTATAAGATATTTATGAGCCTTATTTTTGGAGTTCTTATTGTAGCAGCTTCTTTGCCGATTGTATTTTTAATTATTTACTTTAACAAAAGTTTTTTGCTTTCTATCCTGCTTGCATTTTTTTATTCCATTTTTAACTGGGGCATAATGGGAACGATTGGGACATCTATAAGTGCTGCAAAAATTTCTTTCTTAAATTCTTTCCCAGTTATGTGTGTTATGAACTGGACAAGCGGCTTAATGATGGATCATTTGCAAAAAGATAATCTTTTGCCGGAAGCCTATGCGATTGTACCAACCACTTGCCATACAATTTTTATTCTGGCAATTACTGTTATACTTTCGTTGTGGTTGATCATTCGCTTTTATAAAAAATGGACGAGGTAAAAGATATGGGAAATATAATAAAAACTGAATTTTTAAAACTAAAACGCTATTCCGTAATAAAAGCCGGAATTATTATGACGGTGCTTTCACCGCTGCTGTCACTGTTTTATTCTACAGCCAACGGTGGACAGACATGGACATTTGACTATTTTATGCAGCAAGTTATGATTAGTAACTGTACCTTATTTTTTCCGATTATCATTGCGTTGATAGCAGGTTATATGATAACAAGGGAATATACAGACGATACGATGAAGAATATATCAACAATTCCTATTCCATATAAACAGTTGCTTTCTGGAAAACTACTTGTTCTATTGTTGTTGACAATCATCTTTAGCCTTATAGGTTGTGTGATAGCATTAGTAATTAACATTATTGCCGGATTTCCGGGAGCGCATTTTGGCAATCTGTTTAATATGTTTATTCGTGTTACTGGGGCGAATATAGGGATCTATATTTCAGTCTTGCCGATTATTTTGCTATTTTGTTGTTCGGCAAATAATTTTTTGGGTGGGGTTGCACTAGCTTTTGTGTATGGATATTTCGGAACTTTTGAAGGAACACTGTTAAATTATTATCCGATTAAAGCAAGCATGATTTTAGTAGACCCTATTTGTGGCGCGGAATATGGTTATACTTATCATATTTTCCCTGCCTTGATCACAATAACCTTGACTTTTTTAATTTCTATCATTATTCTTGCAAATAAAAAGAAAGCACCCGGTACATTGACTGTTACTAAGAAGAAAAAAGTAGTTAGAAAAAAGGGATGGTAACATTCTGATTGCTACTGGTTGATTATTAAAGTTAAATCGAAAATATTTTGCAATGAAATTTATCAATTATCTTTAAAATATTATCTACGATAGCCGGAAAGATTTTCTATTCATGAAAGCTTTCCGGCTTATTTCATTGCAAGAACTTGTTAGAATAATCAAATTAGAATAATAGAAGTATTTATGGACAAAAAAAATCCACTAAGATAAAATAAACAGAAAAAAGTATTTCGTGAGGTTTCTGTGACATTTGGGTGATACTCTAAAAAGAAAAAGGATGTGATACGATGCATATTTTAGTAGTCGAAGATGACCATTTATTAAATAATACGTTATGCTACAACTTAAACACCGCTGGATACATGGTGGATTCTGCGTTATGCAAGCAGGAAGCAGAAAATTATATTGAGAAACAAAGGTATGAGTTGATCGTACTGGATGTGAATCTGCCGGATGGGAATGGTTTTGATTTCTGCAAGATGGTAAAAGAGCGCTGTCCGGAGACTGCGGTGATTTTTCTGACCGCAAATGATATGGAAAGCGATATGCTAAAAGGCTATGAACTGGGAGCCGATGATTATGTGACAAAGCCATTTCCCATGAGTGTGTTTCAGAAGAAACTGGCGGCATTGCTGAGTCGAATTGCAAAGCAGTCTGAAGAAGATAAATATAATGATGGAACATTCGCTATTGATTTTAAAGAAATGACGGCTTCACTGGAGGGAAAAGCGTTGGTGTTTACCCCGCTGGAATATCGTCTGCTTAAAATCTTTACGAAGAATCCGCAAAATGTATTAACCCGGCAGATGTTATTGGAAAGGCTGTGGGATATTGATGAGAACTTTGTGGATGAACATGCACTGACGGTAGCGGTCAGCAGAGTGAGAAATAAGATTGAGACCAACGGACTGCAGTATATCAAGACCGTTTATGGTATGGGATATATGTGGGTGGGAGGTGTGCAGAAATGAGACGAAAAAATCATCTTTCCATCAATCATATCTGCCTCTTCTTAGGACTGGTGTTGTTGATGGCAACTAGCGGGATCAGTATCGCTGTATTATGGATCACCGGAAATGTAGTTGCCACCTTGTGTGTGCTGGGCTTTGGTGTGTTTGCGTTTGGATGCGGAGCACTTTTTGTGATGATTGTCCGGAAAAAACTGGTCTTATTTTCTGACCAGCTTTGTGAACTGTTGGACGGGATGATGTCCGGGAAACAAGAACTGTCGGAAGAGAGACAGCATGAGGAAGGTTTGTTCTATAAAATACATTATCGTTTGAAGCGACTGTATGAAGTCATGCAGGAGAACCGGAATCACCTTGCAAAAGAACGGAAGGATTTGCAGGAGTTGATTTCTGACATTTCTCATCAGGTTAAGACACCCATTGCAAATCTGAAAATGATCAACAATACGCTGATGGAGCAAGAAGTTCCGGCACAGAAACAACAGGAATTTTTGATAGCACAGAGCAGCCAGTTGGACAAACTGGATTTTCTGATGCAGGCGATGATCAAAACGTCCCGATTGGAAACGGGAGTGATTTCTTTGGAGCAGAAGGAACAGTCGATTTATGAAACGCTGGCGGCAGCACTGGGCGGGATTTTCTTAAATGCGGAGAAAAAAAAGATTGACGTACAGGTAGACTGCCCGGAGGGACTGATGGTTTCTCATGACCGGAAGTGGACCACAGAAGCTTTGTTTAACATTTTAGATAATGCAGTGAAGTATACTCCGGAGGGTGGAAACATCTGGGTATCGGTGGAATGTTGGGAAATGTATGTAAAGATTGACATTACAGATAATGGGATTGGGATTTCTGAAGAGCATCAGGGAACGATTTTTAAACGGTTTTACAGAGAAGATACGGTACACGATGCAGAAGGGATAGGGATTGGATTGTATCTTGCGCGTGAAATTATCTCACTTCAGGGCGGATATATCGTGGTATTCTCCGAGCCGGGAAAAGGTTCTACGTTTTCGGTACGCTTTCTTCGGAAATAAAGGAAAAAGTTGAAATGTCACAAGATTGTGACATTTCAGCCGAAAAAACACCGAAATTTCTTTGTTTTCGTGACATTCCTGTGAGGTTTGGTCGTTACAATAAGGATAACGAAAAAGAAAGGACGGTGTTCGTATGAATATCTTAGAAACAACTGAACTGAAAAAATATTATGGAAAAGAACCAAATATTACAAAAGCGTTGGATGGGGTGAACCTTTCCGTAGAAAAAGGAGAGTTTGTCGCTATTGTGGGAACATCTGGTAGTGGAAAATCCACATTGCTCAATATGATGGGGGGCTTGGATGTTCCCACTTCTGGTAATGTGAAGGTCAAAGGAAAGGATTTGTTGGGGTTGAACGATGAACAGCTTACAATTTTCCGCAGACGCAATATCGGTTTTATTTTCCAGAACTATAACCTTGTTCCCGTTCTCAATGTATATGAAAACATTGTTTTACCCGTAGAATTGGATGGTGATACAGTAGATAAAAATTTTATGGGTGAAATTGTGCAAATGCTGGCACTTGGTGATAAGATGCAAAATATGCCGAACAATTTATCCGGCGGTCAGCAACAGCGTGTAGCGATTGCTCGTGCTCTTGTATCAAAGCCTGCCATTATATTAGCGGATGAACCAACGGGAAACCTCGACAGTAGAACAAGCAACGATGTATTGGGACTGTTGAAAGTAACAAGCCAGAAATTTCATCAAACGATTGTGATGATTACCCACAATAGCGAGATCGCTCAGCTTGCAGACCGTATTGTCCGTATTGAGGACGGAAAAATTGTAGAATAAGGGGGGCGAAAACTATGAATGATATTTTATTTGGAAATAGCAATCGTCCTGTTATCAAAAAACTATCCAAACGTTATTTCAAAGCAGGAAAAAGCAGAAACATCATTGCAATTATTGCAATCGCACTAACTACTATACTTTTTACAACTATTTTCACATTAGGCTTTGGTTTAATAGATACCGTTCACGACCAAAATATCAGAAAACAAGGTGGCGATGGTCAAGCAGTTTTGAATTATATAAGCGACGAGGTTTTTGATAACATAAAAGACAATGAGCTGATTGAACAGATTGCCTATACAAAGGCGGTATCTTATCATATCAATAATCCCGGACTGGAAAAATGGCGTGCCGATATGTGGTTTATGGACGATACTGCTTTGAAGTTTGCACGGTATGAGCCAACAACGGGACACCGCCCTGAAGCAGAGAATGAAATTATGGCTGATACCAAAACATTGGACGCACTTGGTATTCCTGCTGAAATCGGTGCAACTGTAACTTTGGACTATCAAATTAAAGGGGTTTCATATTCAAAGAATTTTGTATTATGTGGATTTTGGGAAACAGACAGCCTGAGTAATATTGGACGGCTTATTGTTTCTAAAGCTTTTGTTGACAATAATTCTGAACTTTTAACATACACCTACCCCGAAGATAATGACTATTCCGGCGTGGTAGCGGCTTATGTTATGTTTCATGGAAACGGAGCTATCGAACCAAAATTACATCAACTTCTTGCTGAAACAGGCTATACATGTGATACTTTGGGTGGAAGTCCATCAGATGACGATTATGTGATTGCGCGTGTTAGCCCTGCATATCAAGGCAGTAACTTTTTAGAAAATCCAGCTTTATTGATTTCGGGGATTGTTGGCATACTTTTAATTATGATAACAGGGTATTTGATTATCTATAATATTTTCCAAATCTCTGTCATTCAAGACATTCAATCCTACGGACAGCTTAAAACTTTAGGCACAACAAAACGACAAATAAAAAAACTTATCAGCAAACAGGCTATGTTGCTTTCTTTTATAGGTATTCCGTTCGGCTTGTTAATTGGTTTCTTTGTTGGACGAGCATTAGTACCATTTTTAATGAACGGCACAGTTTATGCTCCGGACGCAGGAGTAAAAGTAACTGCCAACCCAGTTATTTTTATCGGGGCTGCCTTATTTGCACTTGTTACAGTGATTATTAGTGTAAATAAGCCTGCCCAAATAGCAGGTTCAGTATCGCCTATTGAAGCAATCCGCTATACTGAAAATGACACAACAACATTTCGAGGCAAAAAGGCGTCTGATAAAAAGTCTATACATGGAGCAAAAATTTATCGAATGGCATTATCAAATCTTGGTCGGAACAAGAAACGTACAATTTTGGTTATTATTTCTATGACTTTGAGTTTGGTATTGTTTAACACTGTATTCACACTTGCAAGCGGCTTTGATGTGGAAAAATATGTAGAAAAATTTGTAAACAAGGATTTCATCATCTCTACCGCGGATTACTTCAATTTTAAGTTTGGGAATAGCGACAGCAAAAATGATCTTTCCACTTCTTTTATTGAAGCAGTTAAACAAAATCCGGCATTTGATGAGGGTGGCGAGTTATATACTACAAAGATTTTAGAAGAAGCATTTTCTGTCGAGAATGGAGTTACCTCAAATTATAACAAAGACGCCGAGGGCAATCCTTTGGTTCAATTATATGGAGCAGATGATTTTTTACTGAACTCAATGGAAGTTATAGAGGGAACGATTGATTGGGAAGCATTAAAATCCGGGAACTATGTACTGTATGCACTGACGGCTGATGACAATGGAAACATTATTGATGACCCTAATATTCATGTTGGCGATATACTTCACTTTAATCATGTGCAAATGGACGGACTTTCCAGTAATATAGATAATAGTTTTGACTGCAAGGTTATGGCAAAGGTACTAATCAATGAAAACACCGATACGATAAGAAGTACCGGATTTGAAAAGTTTTATATGCCGACGGATGTTTTCTTACCTCTTTGCGAGCAACCTCATTTGGTTAGTTTCCCATTCAATGTAGTTGCCGGTATGGAAGCTGATATGGAGAAATTTTTAAGCAGCTATGTTGAGAATATTGAATCGAGTATGAATTACGACTCTAAACAAACGTATATCAATTCCTTTAATGATTTAACTTCTCTGATTATTACCATAGGGGGAGCGTTAAGTATTATCATTGGCTTAATAGGAATTACAAATTTTGTAAACTCTGTTCTTACCAGTATTATTACACGAAGAAAAGAACTTGCTATGCTTCAAAGTATTGGTATGACAGGAAAACAGCTAAAGAAAATGCTGTCATTTGAGGGCTTATACTATGCTGCGGGAACTGTTGTTGCGTCAATCGTATTTGGTTCTCTGGTATCGGTTATCATTGTAAGAGCAATTTCAAATAGCATTTGGTTTTTCACTTATAAATTTGTTATTTTCCCTATGTTTGTTATCTATCCATTTTTGATTGCGCTAACGGTTATTATTCCGGCAATCATATATCAAAAGATTGCAAAAACAAGTATTATAGAACGACTTCATCAAAACTAAACAATAGAAATCGCCACAGTCGGCAAATGAAATTGCCACAACGGGATCGGGTATTGTAGGCGCTGGGAGTAAAAGTTAAGGTTCACAGAGCAGGTGGATGAGATACGTACAAAAATAGAACATTATTGTCCAATATATGTAGTGTACAGCATAGTTTTTTATTTTTTCAAAAGGAAACAGTTACAATATAAAACGGCGAGATTTAGAAATAAAAATCTGAATCTTGCCGTTTTATATCTTTGATTAAAAAGGTTGCAAGTCCCACGTATTAAAGAAGAAATCATCACACTATAAACGGAATTTCAATCTTTACACTTAGTCCATGTGGTTCAAGATTACTAAAATATAGTTTTCCTTTATGCAAATTGATAATTTGCTGTACAATTTTAATTCCCAATCCATGTTCTGTACATTCTGTTTTTTCCTGTGTACTGAAAATGGTTCCAGTATCATTTAAAGTTTTCAAACGTGCAGGACTGATGCCGCATCCATCATCACAAATATCAAAAAAGCAGCTATCAGCATTAGAAAAAATGGAGAGTGTAATGTTACACCCATTTGGATTATGAATAATACAGTTGGAAATCAAGTTGTATAACATACGATGCAGCAAAGAATGATCCCCATTTAATGTAATCGTACAAGACTGCGAATCCTCCCGAAATTCTATATGGTATTGTTCTGGTAATTCATTTAAAAATTCACTGACGACCTGCCTTGCTAATTCAACGATATCGACACTTCTTTTTTTTAGAGGATACATGGAATATTCCAGTTTAGTAGTTAAATTAAGATCAGAAATAAGTGATTGTAGTTTTTCGCTTTTTTTTCTTATTGCTTTTGCCTGTTTCCTTGTGATGATAGGAAGATTGGTATCATCTTCAATTTCACATGCATAACCTAAAATGATAGAAAGTGGTGTACGGATATCATGTGAAACACCCCGAATCCATTCTGCACGTGTGTTATCTTTTTTTTGTAAATATTCACCAGCATGATTTAAACAGATATTGATTTCTGATAATTCTCCTTTTTCATCCAGATGGAATGTTTCACTTTTTGAAAGCGCTTGGATACCATTTAGAGCAGGTTTAATTGCCTTTTCTATCCGATAAGTATTACGTATTAAAAGATAAATCAATAAAAAGATATTAGTAAAAAAGACAATCCCAAGAGTAATAAATAAAGGACGTAAATAAATGGTTTTGAAAGATAAGTAATGATTCACAATATATCCAGGTGGGAATCCAATGACTAAAAGACCTTCTGGATGTTTCCAAACATTTACAGGATAATCTTTTAAATACCATCGACTGAATAAGGCTATATCAGCTGAAGTATATTTTCGAGAAAAATCTGATGGAAGATCGTATTCCCATATAACATCACCAATATCATTAAGTAGCATAGCCCAGGCATCTTCATGTTGCAAGATTTTCTGAACGTCTTTATCAGCATTTATTTTTCCATCCTTTAAAGTAATATGATTGGATAGTTCTTCAATAACCGGATGAGAATTCGTTGCACCATCAAGATAGAGAATGAAATTCAACATACCAAACAAAAGAATGTTTATCATAAAGAACAGTGCAATAATACCAACTGTTGAAAAAATATAACGGCGAAAAAAATGTTTTACAGAGTTCATTATTTTGCCCCCTTGATATTGAGTAGGTAACCAATTCCCTTAATTGTGATAAGTGAAGTTGGGGATGATGGATTTCCTTCAATTTTTTCTCTTAGGTGACGGATATGTGATGATAAAGTTCTTTCATATCCCTGCCAAAATTCACCACATACTGCCTCACATAAGGAGCCTGTTGTCACGATACGTCCTGCATTATCAGCCAACTTTTTTATAAGTGTTAGTTCTTTTCCGGTAAGCGAGAGACAATCGTCACCTCGCTGAACTTCTGCCTTTTCCAGATTGATGACGGCAGAATCTAAATAGATTTTTCGATCTTTTTCAGGATACGTGCGATTTAAAATTACTTGTGTTCGTAATAATAATTCTTTGGGATAAAATGGTTTTGTAAGATAATCGTCAGCACCATTTTCAAATCCGGCTACCCGATCTTCTACCTCTCCACGCGCAGTTAATAAAAGAACAGGAACCTTACTGGTTTCCCTAATTTTTTTCAATACAGAAAGTCCGTCTATTTCCGGCATCATTATATCAAGTATCACCATGTCCGGTTGAGCATCAGACCATATTTTTAATGCTTCTCTGCCAGAAACTGCCGTTAAAATATTAGTAAATCCAGCACGTATAAATATGGACTGTATCATTTCAAGAATATCCATTTCGTCATCTACTACAAGTATTGTTCTATTGTACATAAGACACCTCCCATTTTTGTTGATATTATAGCGCAGAAATATAGTTTTGACCATTTTTTGTTATAAATCTCAGAGTAAAATCAGAGTTACCTCAGCGTTATTTCAAGGACGATAAGATATACTGAAAACATAAAATAGAAAAGGAGATATAAAACTATGGGAAATTACATAATTGAAACCCGCGGATTAACTAAAAAATATGGAAACCAGACCAGTGTTTCCAATTTGAATATTCATGTAAAAAAAGGAAGAATATATGGACTTCTTGGACGGAATGGTGCCGGAAAAACAACTACAATGCGTATGTTATTGGGATTGACACAACCTACATCTGGAGAAGTTCAAATTTTTGGAAAAACATTGGTGAACAATGAAAAAACAATATTACCAAGGATAGGGAGTTTAATAGAATCGCCAGGATTCTATCAGAACCTTACGGCTACTGAAAATTTAAAAATTTTTGCTGATCTGCGAGGATTAAAAAAAGCAGGATGTATCAAAGAGGCTTTGAATCTTGTTAATTTACCTTATGGAGACAAAAAACTTTTTTCTCAGTATTCGCTTGGCATGAAACAACGTCTTGCAATTGCATTGGCTATTATGCACAACCCACAGGTACTTATACTAGATGAGCCTATTAATGGGCTTGATCCGATTGGAATTGCAGAAGTGCGTTCCTTTATCCGAGAATTATGTGATAGTTATGGAAAGACCATTATAATTTCTAGTCATATTCTTTCAGAAATATCTTTATTGGCTGATGATATTGGCATTATCGACCGCGGTGTTTTATTGGAAGAAGAGAGTTTGAAAGAATTGGAAGAAAAAAATGCAAAATACATACATTTTATTACATCTAATGCAAAAAAAGCTGCACAAGTTATTGAAAGTCTTTTTCAAACTAAAAATGTAAAAATCACAGATGAATATAATCTGTATTTATACGATACGGTGTTACCAGTAGCCAAGATTAATCGTACCCTTATCGAATCAGGGATTGATATAAAAGAGCTTCATCTATGTGAAGAAACTTTAGAAGATTATTTCAAAAAAATCACAGGAGGTGAAGGGATTGCTTAAATTAATTAAAAATGAATTCCGTAAGTTGAAACGTAAACATTTTATTTCGTTTGTTTTTATTGCAGCATTGTTGTTTCCGATTCCATTTACAGCATTAGTATTGTCTGGAAACATTGCAAATTATTCTGGTTTTGATGCTATTTTTGGATTACTCGTAACATTGGGAGAACCTGTTATGCTTCCGATTGTTTTGGGAATCGTGGCATCTATGCTCTTTTTTATGGAATATGATAATGATACGCTGAAGAATCTGCAAGTTGTTCCAATACTGCCAATAAAATTGGCGACAGCTAAAATTGCAGTCCTCTTTATTCTGGGGTTGGTTTTTGCACTAGCTACATTATTATCTTCCATGGTAGGAGGAATAATTGCCGGAAATGAATTGACTAATATCGGTGGAAAGATATGGATTTCTGCAGTCACAGCATTGCTCTATACTGCCAGTACATTACCAGTTGTTATCGTGATTGTTTGGTTGAATAAATCTTATATTTTTTCAATTATAGTAACATTTTTTTATACAGTATTTGATTATATGATGGCGTATACAGGGCAATTTGCTTCAGATAATCAAGCTATAAAACTTATTTCAACGATATTACCTGCGCCAACCATTTATCGCTGGCAGGCGTCACAATTTGTTTCTCCAGACTTGCCTGCATATCCAATTATAAAGCCGTATTTTCTACCTCTTTGGATAGCGGTATTAACGACATTTATCATCGGAATAATCTCGTATTTGCTAATTGTCAGACTATATAGTAAAAAAGAAAGTTGAGGTAGACATTATGTTAAGAGTCGCAAAAACAGAATTTTATAAGCTGAAACGGTATTCTGTCATATGGATAGGCGTTGCTACAATGTTAACAGTTGTACTATTGAGCCGACTTATGGCAGTAGCAACAGATGGTACAGTTCATACTCTTGAACAATTTTCAGGTACTGTGATCTGGAATAATTTTAGTCTTATTTTTCCGGCAACAATTACATTGATTGTTGGATACATAATAGAAAGAGAACGGGTTGAAGATACGTTGAAAAATATTTTGACAATTCCATTGTCATATAGAAATCTGTTAACGGGAAAAATAATCGCTGGTGGTGCAGTAGCAGTGTTTCTGGCTTTTATTGAATTTATTTTTACAATGTTGGTGTTTATCATAAGCAAATTTCCAGGCTTATCGTTCAGTGGTATGATACTTGCATTTGTAAAAATGACTGTAATGAATCTTTGTGTTTATATAGCTGTGCTCCCAATTATCATTTTTACAGGACAGCGTTCTGGTAGCTTTATGGCCGGGGTTGGCTTCTCTTTCTTTTATGGGTTTGTTGGAACATTTGCTTCTGGTCATGGGTTAGGAAATGTATATCCAATTACTGCGGGGTTAGGGATTATCAATTATCAAAATGGAGAAGAAGTTACGTACAACGTTGTATTAAGTGTAAGTGTCTTGATGGTGATGCTTATCATTAGCACAGTTATGCTCTGTTCAGCCCAAAATAGAGTTTCATCAGAAAAAAATAAGTCTAAGAAACCAAGAAACAAGTCAAGAAGAAAATGAACAAGGGACTAACTTGAAGGAAATAATCATTCTATAGGTAGGAAGAGAGGATCTCATGATAAAAATTCAACAAATATTATCTGTTATGGAAACGTTATGTTTAATTGTTTTTATCATATTAGCAGGTATTTTCTATATGATAATTACATTGATTGGAGACATGATAAATTTTTATCTTAGAAAGTTTAGAAATAAAAGAATGAAAATGATACCTTCCAAGAAAGGAGAAATTATATGAGAAAGAAATACGAAGTTGTTGGTTTGGTAATAGATGCGAAAAAAGAGTATGAAAAGTTGCACTTTTTCGAAAGAATATTGGGATGCTCCATTGAAGATTTTGAAACGGCAATTGTGCAACAAAAAGAAAAAATGAATACAAGCCAGTACCTAGCTAGCATCTCAGAAATGAAAGATGATCTGTTTTCCGTTCAGGCATTGTTAGATTCTGTAAATATGAGAAATAAGGAAAATACATTAATTAGGGATCTGACGATTGGTGAGCGGAAGATAATTGCATTAATAAAATTTGTTGTATGCAATAAAAGCCGATGTGTACTCCAAAATCTTTTCCTTGGAATGTCAGAAATGGAAGTGAAGAAGGCAAATGTATTATTAGTGGAAATTTCTACATATACAGATGTTTATTTAATTGAACCTACTACTTATGGTTTTGAAATATGTGACAGGATAGAATATTTGTCGGATAATCAGTGATAATATGGATTTAGCTAGTATTATGCGTTGACATCGAATTTGGTATTATATCTAGTAAAATATAACTTTGCTATAAGAAAGGTAAGATTATGGCAAGTATACTTTTTTTAGCGAAAGAGATAGTAATACATTAAAATATTTTTTAATAATTCCAGTATCAAAGGCTAAATTTGTTTTAGCAAAGTTATCGGTGTTGTTGTTAATGTCTATTTTTTATTCCTTTGTCGCAACATTAGCAACAATTATAGGTGGAGCAATGGTAGCTGATGTAAGTATGGTTTTTGAAAAAAATATTTTAAGTGTATGTGTAGGTTTTTTCGTGGCGATAGCAGTCATGCCTATGGTTGCAATTATATTGCTTTTTGCTAGAAACCAAATGATTGCCTGTATCTTGGGATGTGCGTATACCATTATAAATTATGTGTTTGTCTGGAATCTTGGGGAAATGAGTACCTATAAACTTGCTCTTCTTCCATTGGCAGCTACTTACCGTTTTTTTCTTCCATCCCTAGCTGTAGTAAGAACACAATATGTATTAGAGGTAAGTATGAAGAGTGTGGAGTATATACCGGCTATATTAAGTGTTGGTGTAATAGCATTAGTAGTTACCATTTGTGCATTTAAACACAAATTCATTCGGAGGGAATAACATGTATTTTTCAGAGCTATATAAATTGAAACGGAACAGTATTTTAGTACTTACTTTTTCAATTATCATTGTGTTAGGTGGAATATCAATTATTCAAGGGAAAGCTAGTGGAAAAGTATCTTTTAATAGTTTAGAGTAACTATTAATATGGAATGGTTTTAGTTTGTTTATTCCAATGCTAAGCACTTTATTTACAGGGTATTTGATTAATCTGGAATTTACGAATGATACTTATAAAAATTATATGATAGTTCCGATAAGAATGAAAGAAATTATTAAAGTAAAACTATTTGTTGGATTTCTATTTACAGAAGTGACAGGGGTTATGGTATCACTATTTCTATTTGTAACTTGTTTTTTTATGGATACGGTTAGCATCCTAGATTATATACATGCAAGTATTAATATTCTTGTGTTCTATGCATGTTCTTATGTTGCGGTGTTGCCAATTATCATTTTATGTACAAAAAAGGAAAATGGTTATTTAGCAGGTGTTGGCATTTCATTTTTTTATAGTTTTTGTAGTATTTTCGTTGCTAATGGGAATTTAGTGAGTTTTTATCCGATTACTGCTGGCTTGGGGATTATTAAATATGAAAATTCTGTAAGTGGACAAATTCCATATAATACGATGATTAGTTTCATTTCTTTGTTATGTGTTGCTTTTACATCATTTGTTATATTTCGTTTAGTTTATAAAGAAAAAAATTGATAGTTTATATCCGCCTTAACTATTGATATAAAGAATCTATTTTTTAATATTAAAAAAAGTTACGTGTAAGAATTGTAATATGCGAAACATACTGATGGAGGTGTGAAGAGACACAGAATTATAATAATTGCGAATGAAAACGAATTGACATGGGAAAGCATGGATTTTCTGAAGCAACAGACAAAGAACTATCAAGCAAAAGATATCCAGGATGCTATTCATCATCTTTTAGTTTGCTCTTACCACTTGCCTTTGATTGCGTTATAACAAGAATCAAAAATAGTATGTCAGCTTGTAGAAATAGTCCGAAAGCTAGTTATAACATCTATGATTGTCGTATTATCTGAACATACTGAAATAAGAAGTAAAATCATTCACTTGGGGAGCGGATGCAGTATTGATACAACCATGTACAACAGAAAAAATCCGTTTGCATGTATATGCGTTGATTCGCTGTTACACTGAATGGAAACCGTAAAGAAAAAAACGATGTTTGTTTGGACACTGGAAATATTTCCATTTCAAAGAACTATGAAATGGGATCTTAAAATAGTCCCTGTTGTAAAAGTAAACTTGATTTTCTATATCTGTTAGCATCTACACCGGGAAGAGAGTATACATATAGCCAGATTTATCAGTTAGTGTGGCAGGAGCACCCACATGGGGATATTACAAATATTATTTCAGTGAAAAGTTTGTGGCAGAAATACGTAGAGGCAAGCTTTATCTTCGAATGGATACCTATATTGGAGTATAAGAAGATCAATTATGGTATTGATCTTCCTTAAAAAGAAAGTACCCTAATATAATAATTTTTGTGATTCAGGACATTTCTGAGACATTTCTGTGACATTTGTGTTTTACACTATATTTAATAAAAAAGTACATGATACAAAATATTTAGAACAGCTATATTTACTATAGAGAAAAAATAGATGCAATAAATCACCATTGTTTGTTTCTCAAGGACAGGTGATATGTATGAAAGATAAACAACAGAAATATCTACTAGAGCATTATAACAATCCAGATACATATTATGCTGCAGCCTTCGGGTTTGCAGCATTTTTTATATTGTCCTGTTTCTTCAAATACTATTATTACAAAATATATGCCATTCGAGGTACGCCCGGATGTCGATCACCTTGTAATTTTTTCAGGAAACCGAATGAGAAAAAACGACAATGGGGAGAAATTAAACATGCAGAAATTAGAAAGCACAAAAATGGAATATATAAATATAATTGACAAACAGAATATACTGTATCTTTCGGATTACCAAAAAGGAGAAAAAGCGTTTCAATCGTATCTGCAGGATACTTATTTTGTGAGAAGTCAGAGAATACCAAAGAAAGGAAGAGTTCTCTCACTGACTAATGAGAATTTTGTCCTTTGTATTATTGATATGATTCGTTTTACGGACAGAAGCGCAGAACTCGTCCGAGAGATACATCAGAAAACAGATATGCCTATTTTGTTTATTTCAGGAGCAAAGCTGCATACTAGACAACAGGAAGAGACAATACTAGCAATACAATGTGGTGCAGACGAGTATCTTGACAATTCTAAATCTACTGAGGAGATTGCTATACGAGTGTGGGCACTTATCCGTATACAAAAACGTGTAAAAGAAGAGCCTGGAATTTGGAACTGTCGTGATATTGAGATAGTGCCGGATAAAAGGCAGATTTTTTATAACGGGAAAGAAATTTTGCTTACCAGAATAGAATTTGATATTGTTCAGTTTCTGGCAGAGCAGAACGGAAGAGTTGTTACTTATAAAGAAATATACGAAAAAGTATGGCATTGTGAGTATCTTCAGGATGATGGCAACATTATGGCTCATATACACCGGATTCGACAGAAATTAGAACGTGACGTCAAAAATCCGATGTACATACAGAATGTATATGGAATCGGTTACCGTTTCGGATGCTGCGTGAAACAGATTAAAAATACGGATCGCCAAAAAACTTTTCAAAAGTTTATCCCGGTTTGATGTTAGAGGCAGTGTTGTAGCGGGCACTGCCTTTCAAAATCTCTGAAATACTTTCATATAATCATACCATACCATGATTTTCCCTTTTTATATAACCACATATCCGGCAATAATCTATACTGAAATTATAGCCGAATATTCGGCAATGTTCAAGGGATAAATGTTCGTGATAATAGAGTTATAAAAGTATACGCAAACACAGTGAGTGGCATTCTTAGTCATTTACCGCTTATATAGCCGAATATTCGGCAACATATAAAATAACAGGTTTTCCTATAATACATAGTAGAGTATAGAATGATGACAGGATGTGATTGCTATTATCAGCTATGAACCGTTATGGGAAACTTTGCGTAAGAAAAATATCAGCCAGTATTCTCTGATCAAAGACTATGGTTTTAGTACTGGTACACTGGATGCACTACGGAAGAATAAAAGTGTGACGTTGAATACGATTCACGATATTTGTACCTTACTAGACTGCGAGCTGGGAGATGTTGTAAAATTCGAGAAAGAATAACTAAGAAATACAATATACTGAAAAAGAAACATTGACCAATACTATATATTGTGCTATTATGAAAATGAAATTTGTATTTGTATTCATCAGACGATGGATAGCGTATTTTAGTTTCGGAAAAGTCCGAAAGTGAATTATGAGGAATGTAAGATTCCTGTCTGTCACGCAAAATATAAGTGAGGCATTTAGAATGGAAGAATTCTAAATGCCTTTTTTGTTTTTTAGCTATAAGGATGAAAGCAAATACGAATGAAATAAAATCACAAGGAGGTATAAAAAGAGAAATTAAAGAAGGGAGGACATGAATGAAATGAATCGCAGCACAAGAAAAACAAGATACTGGCGATAAAGTGTTTAGGAAGGAATTTCTAAGCACTTTTTTTCTGCAAAAATAAAGGAGGATATGCATGAACAAATCAATTATGATAGGAAGACTGGTAAGAGATCCGGAGGTTAACTACACAACAAAGAAAGATGGGGATGAATTTATTGTAGCAAATTTCCGTATTGCCGTAGATAGAAAATACAGTGACGAAACTGATTTTTTCCCATGTACGGCATTCGGATGGCTGGCAGAATTCGTAGAAAAATATCTGTATCAGGGCATTAAAATCGTAATCACCGGAAGAATGGAAAACAATAATTACACCAACAAAGATGGCGATAAAGTGTATGGTGTAAGACTATGTTGTGATGAGATTGAATTTGCAGAAAGTAAGAACAGTCAGGATGACGATGATGAAGATTCCGGAAACAGAAGCAGAAATTCAAAAAGTGGACGGAGTTCAACAAGAGGAAAGAAAAATTATGGAAGTCAGCGGTCATCAAAGAGTAGTTCAGGCAGATCCGGCAGAAGTTCCAGTTATTCTTCCGGAAAAAGCAGTCGTGGCACCAGTCAAAGAAATCGGACAACCAGAAATGACGATGTAGATGACCAGTTTGATGAAACAGATTACGAAGAATTTGATTAAAGAATCCTGGGGGAATATCCCCCGGGAAGAAAGAGGTAGCTTATGGCAGAATGGAAGAGATTAGCAGAAAAATATAAATGGCTTTGCATTCTTACAGGAGGAATTGGTTTTTTTCTGGCTCCTTTTTTGTGGCCGATTTTTCTTGCAATTATTTTTCAGTCCTTAAGTCTTGCGGTACCCGTTATAGTGGCAGTGTTTTTTATAACAACCATACGGAAGGAGAAGAAAAATGAACAAAAATGCGACAATGAGAAAGTACAGACCAGAAATACAGATGATGTTTTCTCAGAAAACATATCAAAAAAGGGAACTTCAGCGAAGCAGACAGATGAAACGGAAGAGCATCTATCGGAAGGAAATAAAAAAGAACAATCACAACCATTAAAACAGAAAGCATATCCGCAGCATGAAAAATATGAGACGGAATGCAGGGCAGTTGCATGGTATCAGCTAGAAGGAAAAGAGCGTATTCAAAATCTGAAAGCGAAGATGGAAAATGAAAATATTCGGATGTTTTCAATTAGTCCGGAAGGCGTCTGCTGTGTCCGGGAAGGAAACCGCTTTCGGAGAATCGGTGTATTAAGGGCATTCCCCTGTCAGGAGACAAAGGCGCTGATAAAATGTTTGTCCAAAGATCACATCCATGCTGTTAAAAAAGGAAAGTATCTATGGTTATCTTGGGAAAGGAGTGTCGCTAGATGATACATGGAAAATCCATTGAGCGGATATTTTATAATGCAGGAAATGGGTACACAGTTGCGTCTTATCATACAGAAGAGGAATTACCCAAAAAAGTAACACGTTCCCATCCGGAAAATCCCGGATATTTTCAAGCTGTAGGAATTGAACTTCCTACAGGAGCAGATGTAGAAGTTGAATTAGATGGAGAATGGAAAGAAACAAAATATGGAATGCAGTTAGATGTGTCTTCCTTTCGCATCTGTATTCCTGAAACGGCTGCAGGAATCAAAGCATACCTTGCCTCTGATATGATCAAAGGGATTGGTCCTGTAACAGCGGATCGTATCGTTGAGAAGTTTGGAGAAAAAACACTGTTTATTATGGAGAATACCCCTGAAAAATTGTTGGAGGTTTCTGGAATCACAGAAACGAAATTAGAGACTATACTTGACGGTTACCATAAAAGCAGACAGTTAAGAGAATTGATGGTTTATCTGGCACCTTTCGGGGTGACCTCAAATAAGTTAATACGCATACAGGAACATTTTGGCAGCAACGCTTATCCAATTATTAAAAAGAACCCGTTCCGTTTGTGTGAGATTAAAGGATTTGGATTTTTAACTGTAGATCCGATTGCCAGAAAAGCAAAAAATTTTAAAGTGGATAATCCAGAGAGGATCAAGGCGGCAATTGCTTATGTGCTTCAGAAAGCTGCCGACGAAGAAGGACATCTGTTTTTGAAAAGTGATGAGGTGGTGGAACGGGCTGCTGAATTATTAAATCATGTGAACGAACACCAGAAAGTTTCTGAACGTGCAATTAAAGATGTCGGAAACGAAATGATACGCAAAGATCAAACATTAATCGGAAATGGAGGCGGAATCTATACCAGACGGAATTTCCAGGCAGAAATGGGGGCTGCTGCACAATTAATGCAGCTTTTGCTTCAAAAAAGAAAACAACGGGATATTGATTCCCTCTTGCGGCAGGTTACAACAGAAGAAGGGATTATCTTAAGTAAAACACAGGAACAGGCAGTACGTCAGGTGTTCCAGTATCCGGTATCTATTATTACCGGAGGTCCGGGAACCGGAAAAACAACTCTGATCCGCATCATTATTCGAATTCAGGAAAAACTCAACAAAGATTCTGTGATTTTGCTTTGTGCACCCACTGGACGTGCCAGAAGACGTATGTATGAAAAGACAAATTTTCCAGCAATGACAATGCAGAAAGCAGTCGGGACTCCCGCAGAGAATGAAGATGAGGAAGAAATGTGGAATGTCGGTAAACTGGAAGATGATTTTATCATAGCTGATGAGTTTGGTATGTGTGATATGTATCTGGCAGACAGGTTTTTTTCAGCAATAAAGAAAGATGCAACCCTTGTTATGATAGGAGACAAAGATCAGCTTGGCAGCGTGGGACCAGGAAATGTATTTCATGAGATGATCGTTTCAGGGATGATTCCGACTACCATTCTCGATTCCTGCTTTCGTCAAGAGGAAGGAAGTACGATCGTGGAAAATGCGGTACGAATCAATCAAAAGCAGACGAAACTCATTTATGATGATACTTTTGAATTTTATACTGCTAATACTCCGGAAGATGCATCTGAAATTATACGGGATCTGTACGAAGAATACTGGAAATCAAAAGGAAAACGGACAGATGAGATACAGGTTCTGTCACCTCTGAAAAAAAATACCGCAGCTGGTTCGGATGCACTTAATGAAATGCTCAGGGAAGTGGTTAATCCCAAACGTCGTGGACGCAAGGAAGTTAAAAATGGAGGACGTCTCTACCGAGAAGGGGACAGAGTTATGCAGACGGAAAACAAAGATGAGATTTCCAATGGTGATCTGGGCGAGGTGATAAGTATATCCAAAAAAGAAGGAAAAAGTATCATGCGGGTCGATTTTGGTGATGACAGGATAGTAGATTTTACAGATGATGATTATTGGCCTTTAACTCATGGTTATGCAATGTCCGTACATAAGTCTCAGGGCAATGAATGTCCGATTGTGATCATTCCTATGTTGGGATGTTTTTGGCGCATGTTGCAGCGGAATATTTTATATACCGGGATTACTCGTGCGACAAAGAAAGTAATTATTGTAGGTAGTAAACGGGCAGTTGCTCAAGCGATCCGAAATAATACGACAGCTAAACGTAATACACTTTTCGGAATGCGTTTAAAACAGGTAGGAAAAGAATTATTGAATGCATATGAACGACGTAGTGCATAGATTATAAAAATTATTATAAAATAATTATTATAAAGTAAAAGTGGGAAAAGCGGTTTGTCAACATGATGAATCGCTTTTCTTATTAATATGGAAGGAGAAGTTTATGTATTTTACAAAAATGAGCGAAGAGTATTTTCCGGCTGTTATTGATTTAGAAAAACAATCTTATCCTGAAGAAATGCGCATGGGAATGGAAGGTTTGAAAGAAGAAGCAACTCAGCCGGAGTTTTTTTATTATTCAGTAGCAGGTTTTTCTAAAGGAGAACTTGTGTGTTACATTATTGCATATATTCCTCAGATTTATGCCGAGTATCACTCAAAGCAGATTTATATAGCTGATGTAAATTGCCCGAATTTTCAATATTTACCAAGATTATTGTTATTCTTTTTCCAGCAATGCGAAAAATGGAACCGTAATAAGAAGCTTTTTCATGCAGAAATGAGAAGTACATCCTACCATCTTTTGGATAGTATTGATAAATGCAAAAAAAGGGGGATAAAAATTATAGAAGATCATATTTTGCATAAATATTACGATAATGGAGAAGATGCTTATCATGTGATTTTTAGCGTCGATTTAGAAATATTAGAAGAAAGCAATTGGAAATATGGTTTTTGGAGACAGATTGATGAGATGCCTATTGGAGGAAGCACTTATATATCATCAGTGCTGAAATTTTTGAAGAAACCGATACAGGATGGTGTTGATTTTCACAAAAAGAATCATATGAAATTTATAATGCGTAATATGATTGAAAAATGGATAGATTACTATAGTATGTTCGGAGAAACGATCCCTATAACATCTGATTATTTTTTATATAACAGGATCCCGGAAGAAGCGAAGGACATGGATAATCATGAGATTATACATAAGTTTTTTCAAAAAGCATTGGAGCGTTATCAGTTATTTGGATACAAAGAAAAGAAAGATATGAGAGATAATGAGAAAGGATATTGTTATGATGATTATAGAAAATGCCTTAAAATATACAATAAAGGCAAAATCTATAACACATCCTATCGAAATACGTTATCGGGCTATCGCTGGCTGGAACGTACCTCCAGAGAATTTGGCGAACAGTATTTTCGAAAATATAAACGCACATATTATGTAAGTTATTTTAATAAATTTGGTTTATATCATCCTATGTATCCGGTTCCATATATAACAAAAAATTTATATTTGTTCTATTTGGACAGAATGCTTATTATTGATAAATATTTAAAAGAATTGGATGAATTGTGTGAGAATGAAAAAGAACAGTTTATTTCCATGTGTGAGACAATTTATCATATAGTATCAAAAAAATATGCATCCGGGTGTATTGAAAATATCGTCAAACGAAGAAACAAAGAAGAGGGGAATTATTTCCATGACTGGAATCTGATTGTACAAACATTATTTGGTGGGAAAATGCTTCTTACAACTGGTGCAATGAAAGCTATTTTAACAAAATCATATAATCAAGCTTTAAATACATCAAAAGTTATAGAAGGCGTATGCCGGTACCTTGGAATAGAAAAGGAATTACAATTGCAGCCTAATCAAAAAAGAGCCCGTAAAAGATTGAGCAGTCTTATTAGAAAAAATAAAGATTGTAATGATTATCTGATGGAATTAAAAGAACATGTAATGGAAGCATATAGTAAAAAACTGAATTTTTCAGAAATGGAAAAAGAGATGGTGACAGATTATATGCAGCGCATACAGACGTATTGTCCAAATGTTGTATTATATGATTTGTTTCGTGAATATGGAGATCATAACCTGTCAAAATTCATACGCGGAAAATATCCCTGTTTGTTTAAAGCGCAGGAAATCCGTCTGTCTTATGAGGGATTATCATCCTTTGTGAAAACATTATTGAAAAAGCAAACAAGGCAGGCAAAACATATTTATCGCAGGCTGAAAAAGGAAAACCTGTTACATACAGTTTTGGAAGAGAAGCTGACGCCGGTTCAGTATCGTGAAGTGCTGGAAATTATGAAATTCCATAATGTAGAAAATCTTCCGGATGAATTAAAGAAACTATGTAACTTTAAGGTGTTAGTAGAAGCAAAAGGTTCCCCGGAATATCTGACAGCGGGTGATGCAACGGTGTGCTGTATGAGCTATGGCAGTATCAAGGCAAAACAGTATGCATTGGAAAAAGGATTTGGAATTGTAAATGTTTATTATAAGAACAGAGTGATTGCCAATTCTGTGATATGGATCAATGAACCTTATAATTGCTTGGTGCTGGACAATATTGAAGTGCATCCAAATTATACGGTTTATAATAAAATTTTAAAAACATGTTTTCGCACTGCTGCAGAACAGCTTATGAAACAATATCAGGTAGGATGGGTTGTACAAGGTACCTGCTATAATGATCTTATATTGTACAATGATGAACAGGATGAAATTATATTTCCGATGATGGAGCCGAAAGAAGTACGTTCAAAACCATTTTATTCAGATGCAAAAAGGAGTAAAATCGTTTGTGAAAAAACACCGAATACAGGATTTGACTCTTTAGTAGCGGCTTCTTATCCTTTTGCGGCATAATCATGTTGAGTGCTGGTACAAGAGGGAAAATAGCTTAACATTGACGGTTCCAGGAATCAGGGATATAATTATATTGGAAGGAGGTACAGCAGATGGAACAAATGGTATTAGGAGAACTTGTAGAAGGAATCTTATCTATATTAGAATCTCAGGTTATTCGGATTGTTTTATACGGTTCTGTTGCACGAGGAACAAATACGGCAGAATCTGATGTTGATATAGCCTTGCTTTTGAATGGCAATTTAAGTAGAGAAACGGAAGATAAACTGTCTGATTTGATAGTGGACTTAAATTTAAAATATGATATAGTGCTTTCTGTCATCGACATTGACTATGAAATGTTCAAAAAGTGGGAAAAGGTGACACCATTTTATAAGAATGTAAACGAGGAAGGAGTTGTATTATGGAAGGCAGCGTAATTGATTTATCAAAGTATCGTTTTGAATCAGCGAAAGAAGATTTGGAAACGGCTCGTTCACGTATTAAGGATGGAAAATTTAAAGCATCGGTAAACCGTTCCTAGTATGCAATTTTTCACAGCCTTCGTGCGGTAACAGCTTTGGCACAGTACGATTCCAGCAAACATTCTGGTGTGATTGCTTTTTTTAATCGTACTTATGTAAAAGAAAAAATTTTTGACAAGAGTATCTCGAAAATGATTGATACAACTTATCGTTTGAGAGAAAAAGCAGATTATGATGATTTTGTAATCATATCAAAGGAGCAGGCTGTTGAACAGATGGAAAAAGCGGACAAAGTACTGGGAATGATAGAACCTTATTTACTGGAACAATGGAAGATCGAATAACTGGAAAAGGCATTATCGCAAAAGCGGTAGTGCTTTTTCTTGACACTATGGATAGACAATGTTAAGATAAAATTGTAATTATTTTACACATCTAGGATGTGTCTTGTAACTTTTATTCCATCTGTAAGTAAAGGATGGAAGCGCTATTTTTCAGTGTATTCTGCATAAATTTCAAATTAAGAATGACAGGCAAAGTATGAAAAGAAAGAATCATGCTTTGCCTTTTTTATTTGCAAAAAAGGAGGAAAAACATAGGCAAGGATGTCGGTGCTTATTTGAAATATGCAGAAAAGAGAAAGGAGACGGATATTTTTATGACAGCACTTTATGAAACATGGACATTTCAACAGGAAGTACCGGGTTTAATTCAGGATCTGTTGAACAGATTACAAAAACAAAAGACAAGTACGAAAGCATCTGACTGTTCGCAATACAATACATGCCGGGCAAAATCCGCTACATTACATGCACCTACACTACGTGCAATTTTATGGCTGGCAGAACTGTACGAAGGTCTGGAAACAGAAGGAGCTGTCGGAAGGCAGTTTGGTGAAAACAATGAGACGAATTATTACTGTATGGAATATAAAAACAAAGATGTATCCTATGCCCTGATTTACAACTGGAAGAATGGTCGCTTTAAAGGCTGCGTACAAACAGGAGATGCGGTTTTAAAAATATCATCTATACAGAAAGACAAGCATGTAGTGGAGTTATATATCGCATTGCTTGCATTTGCCAGCACCTGTTATGGAACGGAATTGTACAATGCTGAGTTCTCACAACATTTTGACAGCATTTTGAAAATGTTAAGTCTTGACTTGGAAATGGACGAGGAGACTCTCCTCACCAATGCATACATCTGTTGTGATAATCTCTATCGGCGGGTAGAATCTGGTCTTTCATTGAAAAATGGTGGAATTCCAATTGCAGAGCCACAGTTTACAAAATGTGAGTTTGTAGAATCCTTTCGCCTGAAATCCGGCTTATATAGCCCCAATCATGTAGAAGTAGGAACATTTCTGATTTTAACCAGGAAAAAAGAGTTTAAAGAGTCTACAATCGGAGAGCTGAAAGCATTCTATCATCAGGGAAAAGAAATTGATGAGAAATATCAAAATCTGATTCCAAATCTTCCGGATAGTTATAAAGTAAATCCGGATACGCAGGAAATCCTCTCTATGATCGTGAATACTCCATCACGTTTATTTATGATGGAAGGAGATTCGGGTTCCGGGAAGACAACAGACACAAAGATCATTGCACAGTTACTTGGATATCCTCGTTTTGTATTTACATGTGGTCCGGGAACGGAGGAGATAAGCCTTATGGTATCCCTTGTGCCAAATGTGGATAGCACTGCTAAGATTACGGAAAGCGAGTTGCCGACATATGAAGATTTTAAGATAGATCCGGCTTCTGCTCTGGCAGCGCTGACCGGAAATTATCAAGGAGAAATTGATGAAGCAAAAGCATTTCAGGAATTATTGAATGCAGCGATCCAACAAGGCTATCAGCAGGCAAAACAGGAAAAGGATTTTGTAAAAATAGAATCTACCATTATTCAGGCTTGCCGGATGCCGGCAGTGATAGAAATCCAGGAAGTTGCCATGATTGAAAAACCGGGAACACTGACTCGTCTGAATGCCTTATTTGATGATGATGCTAAAACAGATCTTTTAAATGGTGAAATCATAGAAAGACACCCGGATACTGTTGTAATCATGACAACCAATATGGATTATATTGGCTGCCAGATGTTTAACGAATCGGTATTGTCACGTATGCAGCTGGTGCAGCACAGAAAAGAATTAAGCGTGGAAGAAATGACAGAACGTGCTGTTATGAAAACCGGATGTAAGGAAAAAGATTTGATTTATCGAATGGCGACAGCCATCAGAAAAATAAAACAATATCTAAGAGACAAGCAAATCCGAGGCGGTGTATGCGGATACCGGGAATTGGAAAACTGGGTTTGGAACTACATGACATCTCAGGATGTTCTGGAATCAGCCACTAGCGCTGTGATCAGTAAAGTGTCCCCTTTCCCAGAAGAAAGAGAAATTATTTTACGTACATTTATAAAGCCAATTTTTGAAGATGCGGCGTAAAGGAGGAGCATGAGAAATCAATTTATCTGGAAACAGCGGGTTCAAGAAGAAAAGGAACACCTGAAAGATTATGAAATTTTTGAATCAGCAGATTATATGGAATTGTTGCGTTCTATTACATCTGAGATAACAGGCGGCACATTAAAAGAAGTACAATTGGTAAAAGAACCAGATGCCCCCTATGGTGGAAAATGTTCCAGTTTGCGGATACTCCTCAATATTGCAAATGAAGTAACGAGAAGTTTTCCTACGATAGAATTAAAAAGTGACAGTATTGTCGGTATACTGGGACACGAATGCGGGCACTGGAATTATTCTGATTTTGAACTTCGTAAAAATTATCTAAGCGACATGGAACAAGGAAAATGGTCCTTACAGCTTCCGCTTCCGAAAGACTGGTCAGGACAGGAACGGATAATGGAAATTTCAGAATTTCTGGCGGGCAATCATCCTGCTGCTAGATATATTATGACAGAAACAGCATCATTTATCCAAAATATGTTGGAAGATGTATATGTTGAAGAAATCATGTGCAGCCGATATCCGGGAAGCATCCAGCGTGGGATTCTTCAGAATCGAATGCGGAATATGGAACGGATGCCCAGTCTAAAAGTCCAACTCAATAAAGGATACCGACCAGTCAGTGTAATGCTTAATCTGATGGTGCAATATTCCCTGACAGGAATGGTAAATAACTGGGAGATGGAAACAGGAATTCTATTAGACCTTTTGGAAGAAGCAAAGCCAATCATAGATTACGGTGTTACATGTGCAGAGGCTGCTGGACGTCTGATGGCATCCAATAGACTGCTACTTCTTATCTGGAGATTGCTGAAATCAGAGATTGAGGATATTGAAGAAAAAACCAAACAGAAAAAGCAATCTTATGAAAAGCAATCACTCAAAGCACAGGAAGCAGCAGAAACTTTATCAGAAGTTCAGAAAGAATGGGAAAATGTAAAACGTGAACTTCCGGATTTTCTTTGTTCCAAAGATGAAGAAACGGTGAGGGATACACAGCCTTCCATTCCGAAAAAACAACAGAAAGAATTTGCAAATAAGCCAATCGAAATATCAGGACAGGTACTTCTTTGTATAGAAAAGATTGCTGAATCCAAAGCAGAGAAAACTCATAATGCAGAAGTTCTAAATACTCTCAGAAAGGAGCTATTCAACACCGAATTTGACGGTGACCACCGAAAAGTCAAAATGACAGTAGAACGTAAGTCGCAGATTGGTCAGAGAGAAATGGCGCAATATGAATTAGCGGAACCCCGAGTCAAGCAGATTATGAGGAAAATGAAATCTGTTCTCTTGCCGGTATTTTATCAGCAGGGAGAGCGTACTGAAAAGCATTTATTTTTCGGAACCAAAATCCATACACCGTCTCTTTATGATCCATATAGGCGTTTTTATCAGAAAAAGGAATCGGCAAAAGAATTAAATGCAGCGGTTGCAATTCTGGTTGACTTATCAGCTTCTATGTTGGGAGAAAGATTAGAGCAGGCAATACGTTGTTGTTTGAGTTTGTATGAATTCTGCATCCATGTAGGAATTCCAATTTTGATTTATGGACATCATACCAACGGAGAAGGCTATTTCTTGCAAAATGAACTCGTGACATTACACTCTTTGGCAGAATTTGAGCCAGACAGAAATGACCGTTACCGTATTGCATCTATGGATGTAACAGGTTCGAACAGAGATGGAGCAGCATTAGCTTATGTAGGGGAAAAATTAGCAAAGAGGACAGAAAAGACGAAGCTATTATGTTGTATTACCGATGGACGTCCAAATGGAGCCAGATATTGTGGTGAGGAAGCCGAAAGAGATATTCAGAATATTAAAAAGAAACTGGAAGCAAGAGGAGTGATTGTAATGGCCGCCGCAATCGGAGGTGATAAAGACATGATTGAAAGAATTTACCGGGAGGGCTACCTGAATATTTCAGATTTGGAAACCCTTACAGTTGTTCTTGCAAGAGAATTATGGAAACGAATATTGAGATGAAAAAGAATGGACAGCCCACACCGGCTGTTTTTATTTTTGGAAAGGAGGATACGAATGAAAAAGAATTGGCAAAGTGAATCTCTGGATATGGACCAACTATTTCCAGGAGGATATGTCATAGAACTGGAAACTGGAAGATATCTGAATAATTGCAATGGGAAAAAGATACGAAGTTCTCCTTTTGACAGGGCAAAGCATTTTCCAAACAGGCACCAAGTGAAAACGTATATGGATTTACATTTCCCGTATATTGGCTTTCCAATATTTATTTGCGAGGTTTTGTGGGTACTGCTTTCACATAGATACGAATTGGAGGGGATAACAGAATATTGGACGGGGACTGGTTTTTCCACACAGTTTCAAAATGCGATTACTTTCAATACTTATAAAGAAGCATACGGATACCAAAAAACACAAGGACTGCTGAGAATTAGTATCATTGAACAGCAGTGTTTCCGCAGAGAGCATGTAGTAATGGCAGCTTGATAATACTTTATGAATTGAAACGGGGGAACTGAATACTGGTTCCTCCAAAAGAAAGAAGGAGTGTTATGTTACAAAAAGTTTTTGAAAATATATTGGATGTGGAACTTTATTGTCAGATGGTGGATCTGATCATTCGTCTGTCAAGTGTTCAGCATAAGGATCCGATTTATCGTAGGATGGAATATAGTGCATTGTTTTTTCATCGTTTGGATCATTCTATGGAAGAAACTTATGCTCTTCATTATCCGGGAGAAGTTTTAGAACGTCTGAGTGAAAAAACAGAAGTCGGAGAAAAACAACTTCGGGCACTTGGACTTGCATTAGCAGAAACCAGGAAATTTCAGAATATCGGTATGTTTGTGGGAAAACAGGAGATATCTTTTTGGAAAAAATTTAACCGTATCCTTAGCAAAAATGATATTTATCGGATGGGGATTCTTTATCTTTATGAAGATAAAGCAAAAGCAGAATTATATGAAAAAATGCGGAATTGCCCTCTTCATGGGTTACAGGAACTGCTTTTTGTTTTCAATATTTTTGAAGAGGATGATGAGTTTTGGGAAAGTCGGAAACATGATTTGAACCGTTTGCTTGGAGAAGAACGTAAATTTTCTGTTTATGAATACAAAGAAGTCTATATCTGGCTTACAGAACATTTTACGTATAGATTGAAAAAATATCATAAAAAGGATGTTGAAGTATTAAAGTATCTGTTTCGTCTTCCGTATGGTTACGCAAAAGAGGGTAGTACGGCAAGGAAAAAATTGATGGCTTTTGGATATTCTGAAAGAGAAATCATGTTCCTTAATATGACGTTGCTCCTGCAATGTGATCTGTCACAAAAAATTAAAATAACTGGATTGACTGCTGAACGAATGGCAGTAGAAACCTGTTTATTGTTTTTTGACGGGGAACACTACCCACAAGAGGCATATGCTCTTTGTCAAAAGCTTTTGGAAGTATATCATCATTTTTCAGTGCGCCTAGAGGATGAAACAGGTATCCTTGATTATCTTTATTCCCGCCTGGAAGTTCAAAATATAAGAACTTATCAGATATTATATGAATGTGACCAGTCAAAAGAAAGACATAGAAAATGGTTCCTGATTGATCTCACTGATCAGAAATGGCATAGTCTCCAACAAATAATGAAAGCAGATGAATTTGAGGATTGGGTACTGGAAACCTTAGAAGAAAAAACCTATACTTCTGAAGAATTAAAACAGTATTTATCTATATATACTGCTTTGACGGGAGAAGAAATTACTAAAATTTTTTGGAAATGTAATAAATATAGCCTGCATTTTTTGTTTTCTCGTTTTGTAGAATGGGGGTATTTACACCCAAAGGATTTGCTGGAACAGTACTTGCGTGATTCAGAAACACCTGGAAAGGAGGTCCGGGAGAAATGGTTTCATATGGTTTATTATTTGCAGCAATATATGAAGGGGCTTCGTAGTCAGGAAGCATATGACTTACTGATGATGTTGATTGCACGATTTGGCATATCCAATCAATCCAGCATGTTTGAAATTGAAAAAATTTTATGGGATAGCATAGGGATTCAGGCGAGATGGTCTCAGAAAAAATTATCCTTCCAATCCTTAGATTTCATACGTCCCTTTTTAAGTGTGGAAGAACATCAAGAGTTATTTCGGATATTGGAACAGTATATTTTTCATGACTATACAGAGTCTTATGTTGATTTCCTGGCACAGTTCTTGCAGGATTCCAACAATTTCCTGTGGTTTCCTAAAGAAGAGGCTAAAAAAATCTTTTTTTATTTGCAACCTCTCATCACATCAAAAACAGATGTAATTTGTCTTAGACAAATCTATCTCACAGAACAGGAATTACATGAACTGGAAGAAGAAAACAAAAAAAGGGAACTGCGTCATCAGGAATACAAAAAACTAAAAAAACGGGAAGCAATACGAAAAGATTTTACCAGCCTGATTGCAAAAAAGAATGATACTGACCAATTATTTCATATGCTTCAAAAATATCTATCGGGACATTATTATTCATCTGAGGAAACAAAAGAACGTCGATATATTACGAAAAAATTTATATGTGCTTTCTTTGCAAGAGAACAGAAAAAGTGTTTTAGGAAGGAGGAAATACAAGAACTGTTAGAAGTATTACAAATTCTTTTAAAAGAGAGCGTTTTAGAATTGGGCGAATTAAAGTTAATCATTCAAAATGTTGAATTAGAAAAGGAGGGACTGCAACATGAAGCTGCTTGATACAATACAGAACAATTTACGTTTGTATCAGGGAATGACACAAGCGAAAGTATCCTATGATTTTTTGAAGACTCAAAAAGAAGAAGATCTCCTGCGTCTATCGGAACAAATCAATCAGATGGATGCCAGCAAAATAATACTTATGTTACAAGAAAGTGCGGTTGCTTATCTAATAAAAGATCCAAAGTTTTTACCTGATTTGATCCGGCTGGAGTGCGAAGAAAAAATAAGTATCAATTCAATCAATTCGATGCTTGCACACGCAGGAGAGGATGTCTTATCGGTAAATTTTAAGTATGAAGAGCTCTATGAGGTGTTGACGGATGAACGCATTTTTAATCAATGGAAATATGAATATCTGAAATATTATTCTAAGTGTGGATTTGATAGTAGACAGCTCCTAGATTTGATGGATGGAATATCAAAACTAAGCAGCTATGCAGATTTTACATTATCTGAGCTTTCAAATACGGAGCGTCTGCTGTTAATAGAACCCTTTTTCAGATCAGGTCTGATAAATGAAGTGATTTCTGACAGGACGGTATGGAAGTATTTTGAAGAGCCGGAAGTAAAAGAAATTCTGAATATCTGTGCATCCAGTCCAATATATGATTGCCGAATACATCAGGAGCAGATAAAGGAAATCAGCAGGAATGCAGGTTCTATATTGAAAGATATAAAAAGTGTATTGCCGTATTTTCCCCAAAAGTGTCAGGATGGTTTCATCGAACAATGGTTGGAAAATGATATGTTGGTATATGATTTAAAGCAGTTAAAACGAAATCTTCCATCTGCAACGGAAGATGCACTTGTCAGGATGGTGAAAAACCGAACATTTTATTTGAATTTCCTATATGGTGATTTTCTTGCAGAACTGAATTTAGAAAATGTGAGCAGTCAAAAGCAGGACATGTTAATTTATGCGCTTACACATAGGAAAAAACATTTCTTGTCAGTTGTAAAAGAGTATTTTTCTCTTTTTTTGAAATTGCCAAGATATTCACTTTTAATGGATAAAGAGGTTTACACAACATACTTGAATCTAAATACGCTGAATGGGAAAAATTTGCAGGAAGCCTGTGGTTTAGGATGTTTGTCAAAAGAAATAAGGAAGTGTCTAACGAGAAAAGACTATACCTTTGCAGAGCTGAAGCTGTTTGTAACTGTGGGAAAACAGTATGTATATTTATATCATCAGCTTTATCCCCTAAAGTATGATGAACGGATGAAAACAATCCGAGAATTGGCAGGAAAAGAATGTATACCGGATAATATCAGCGAAGAATCCTTGATAAGCATAGCAGAAAATTTGAGGCAGAAGCCATTATCGCAGTGGATTCATAAGGAGTTGGGGCATATAGAAAATCTGTCATGGAACTGTGCAGTCAAAGTGCTTGCAGTATGGAATGAATTGGAACGCTTTATCCCAGGAGTCCGAACCGAGCAGCATCTACTGTTTTTACTGAAGAATCAGGAGAAAGTGAATGAATATCCGGATTTTGAAAGTGTAATCAAACAGATAACAGAGATTGATACTACATGGAACACTTTGTGCCGACAGCTAAAAATAGAACCCTCTTTTATACATGAAAATCAGAAAGGTGTTCGGGAATTTTTATATCAAGGCGGTGCGGAGATTATCAGTTTATTCTTACGCGATTCAGATGAAGATGCAGAAAAGATAAGACGGCTTTGTATGGCTGAAATTGCCGGCAGATTTTATGATGTCAAATATCATAAAGGCGATTTGGAACGGGAGATTTCTTTGAAAGTTCCAGATGAAATCGAAGAGATATGGAAGAAGAACCTGTCCATGAAAGAGGGAAATGCACAGCTTTGGGAAGAAGATCGGCTGCTGCCCGTAATGCAGATTGGGGAGTTAGTAGGCCGCACCTGTCTTTCTTATCGAAATGGAAGATATAAAGAATGTTTGTTGTCTGCTTTTGATGCAAATAAGAAAGTGTTGTATTTTGCATTAAACGGGCAGCTTGTTTTCCGGGCATTCATCCGATTGACAAAGGGGACATTAAGTAATCGCAAAAGCCAGAATAATCATTTGCAGTTTGTGGATATTACAAAGGAAGAACAGGAAAGTGCATCGAAGCAGATAGACCAAACAGAACAACTGACTTTATTTTTGGAACGTCCTTATTTCAAAGGAATTTCAGAAGAAAAAGAAAGAGAAATTGTACAATTTGTATTGCGGATGTTGAAACAGAAAGCAAAAAAAATGTCAGCACAGCTTATTTTAAGCAATGATTACAAAGCGTTAGTTCCTGAAACATCAGGTTTGGTCCGGGCGCAGTACCATATGTATATTTCTGCTTCCAAAAATGGGAAACAATATCTGGATAGTTTGGGAGGTATGGCAACCATAAATAATGAAGGCAGTTATGAAAAAGGAATGTTTCTGCTGCCTGTAGAATTTTTAAGACAAAATACATTATAATATCAGGAGGAATTATATGGATACGAAACAGTTTTTAGAATATGAATGGGAGTATGGAAACGTAGAGATTGCACTTCATGTGGGAAAATATCTGTATGGTGGATTATATATCGAAATGCTGTGTAGAGAAGATGGCAACTGGGAAACATTTTCTGATCTTACAAAAAACATTCCTGGATATGTGTTGGAAGAAAATGAAGCGTATATCACGCACGATTTTTCAGACAGTAAACTCAAATTTATTAAGAAGCATAAGCTTGGAACTGTAATGCCTGATTCCGCAAGATCCGGATTCTGTACATACCGCAAGGTAGCTTTTGATTTAAAGCGGCTTGCCGAATTAGATCCAGATGGAGTAAAACAATTTGCACAGGCAATGGACATAGAGATAAAATAATTGCATTATAAGAGGCAGAGTGCAATATGTCTCAAAACTATATATAGATAAAATATCGTTGACGAATACTGTATATTGTGCTACATTATAAGTGGATTAGAATTTTGTGCATGAGAATACCAAATGCAGTCAGTTGATTTGTTCCGGGGAATACCGGAAGTTAAATTTAAGGCATCGCCTGATAGGTTATAAGAAAGACATCAAAAATTCAGAAATGGGTTTTTGGTGTCTTTTTTGCGTTTTGGAAATTTTCAGCAAAAACGAAGAAAGGAGGATTTGCTAATCCGAATAAAGAAACCAGAGCATTAGGAACGCGGATAACAGATATATTTTGCATTTTTTACAGAAGGAAGGCATTTATTTCCTTCTTATTTTATGTACTGATATCCGCTGAGATATCGGTATCTGCATATCCGTAAATGAAAGGAGGACATATGGTGGATTTATTTACCGATATTCCAGATGATCTGATTGAAAGTACATTGCAGACAATAAGAGAAAACCTCGACAAAGTAGGTTTGTTTGGCGGTCATACACTTCGCCGGCACACAGATATCCAGCTCATGGTATTAAAGTCCCGACTGACAAAAGAGGATATCCGTTATGCAACTTCTTATTGGGATATAAAAGTTGCAGCAGCAGTAACAAGTGGTCTGATGCATAAATTTTATGATTCAGAGATTGTTTTTTGGCTGAAAAGCAGCAGTAGTGACTGTATCTCGTTAATCGGTCATTTCCCTCAGACGATTGGATATGGTTTTCGAAAAGGTGAAGAACGTTTAAATGAAAATTTAAGAAAAGCATGTCTGGTTCTGGTGAAAGATCCACAAGCAGATTGGGGATTTCGGATACTTACCAGTTATCCAATGTTTGAGTGATAGGAGTTACAGTGTGAGCAAAAAATTGAAAATGACAGTTTTAATGGCAGGTCAGTACGACATTGTAAATGGTTCAAAAATCGACTTTAGGCTGGATAAAGAAAAGCATTTGTATATTGCAGAATGTGGAGGAAAAGCTTTTGGTCTTTTGAATCATATACGAAAAGGCAGTAAGAAAGAGCTAAAAAGAATAGGCAATGAATTTTCCGGCGTTGCATTACGGACGATACCGGAACAGTACCTTATGGAAGTAATGGTAAGAAAGGGAAGTGAGATGAAGTGTATGAAAAAGAATTAGAAAGAGCAGCACGACTGTTAGAGAACGAATTTGGGGCAAATTGGAAAAAGATTATACAGACATTAGGTGTGTGGGATCTGACACATTGTGCAGGACGTAATCTTACTTCTTTTATGGCATATCCGGAAAGAGGCAATGGTGGGAACAACCACTGGAGAGGAAATTGTTCTCCGGAAATTGTCCGTCAGATTATCCGATATGTCAGAGAATGCCAGACGCATCGCAGAAGAGAGGACTTTCTATTACTAGATCCTATGTGCGGTTCAGGAACCAGTGGTGACGTTGCATCAAATTTAGGGATACAATGCGTACAATATGATCTGAATCCTGAATTAACCTGTGGGGTTGGTGGATGGAACGCTTTAAAGGATGATGTAAAAGACAGTGCAGATCTTATATTTTTACATCCCCCATATCATTCCATCATACGATATTCCGGTAATATGTGGGGAAAGCCCCATGCAGATGACCTGAGCCGATGCGAAAACTATGAAGATTTTATTGAAAAGCTCAATCTTGTGATTAAAAAAATGTTTTTCAGTCTGCGGTCGGGAGGTGCATTAGCTCTTTTAGTCGGTGATATCCGTCAAAAGGGCGAATTTCATTCGATTGCTAATGATGTCATGACAATAGGCACAATGAAATCATGGATTGTAAAAGCTCAGTTTGGATGTTCATCCAATGGACAGATCTATCATAGTCGGCGTCCGTTTATTCCGATTGTGACAGAACATTTGCTGCTGTTTCAGAAAGAAAATGTGTTTCAGATACCATATTCTTTTCGAAAGGGCGGCATTTTTTGTCTTCGTACACAGGACTCCAAAGCTCTTACCTGGTTTCATCTTATCTGTGCAGTCATGGAAGAATCCGGTGGAATCCTGTCTTTGTCTCAGCTTTATGAAGAGTTAAAGGAACATCCTAAATCAGCAAAGAACAAGCATTATAAGGAACGTATCCGGGCCACCATCTACGAGCACCGAAATGTATTTCTTACAAATCACAGGGGCTTATATCGGCTGAGTTATATGTAGGGAGGTGCAGGAATGGCAAACTGGGATGAAGACAGTGGTTACTATTGTTTGTTGATTGCAATCCTTTGTAATCTTGATGTATATGAATCTATTCTGATGTATAAGTATGGCCCGGATTATCCACTCTGCCAGAAAATCCTAAAAAAGAAAGTACGGATAGAAAACACTGACAAGATGACGGATGACGAAGTAGGTGAAATGATGTATCGACTTAGAAAAGCCGGTTATACGTTGGAAGAAATATCAAATGCTTTTCATTGCTATCCTTCTACCGTACGGAGACGGATAGAAAGAGAAAAAGGAAAAAAAGAGGAAACATAGAAGATAGCAGGAGGTGGATGTATGCCTGCAAAGAAAGAAGAGAGAGGAGCAGAGATAGATTCCTGTTCTTTGAAAATCTCGGAAGAGAAAATAAAAATACTATTGTATGCATGGGAAAAGGTTTATACCTATGGAGATGCAGAAAGTATGTGTACGGATGGGATTATTTTGAATAGATATCGACAGGAAATCTTGCATGTAAAAAGCCATCTGGAAAACCTTGGAAGCGAACTGTCTTATGCAGTCCCAGAGAAAATGCCAGAAGAATATATGGCACAGGCTGAAACAATTCGGACACAGGCACAGAAAGCGGCGGAAGATTATTTTGCTTCAGATGATTACCGATACCTAATGACAAAATTCTCTTATCTGAATAAAAAGCAGAGAAGTGAGACAGGAGTTACAGAGGTATATGGTAAAGTCCAAAGTCTTTTAAATGCAGTTGATGAAGATAATCTGGTTGTGATGCGTGAATTGGGAACACCTGGAATGTTATGGGAACAAATCCAGGAGAGTGCAAAAAGAGTTCGATCTATCCCATTCAAAATAACAAAAACACCTGAAAAGGAAGTAATAAAAAAAGAGGACGATTATCAAATTCAAGGACAATTAAGCATCTACGACCTTGAAGCATCTTAGGAAGGAGGAAACGAATGACAGATCAAAAAAAGATAGCGGCAATTTTCAATGATTTTATGGCACTTTATCGAGGAACATCCCAGATAGGAATTCAAGAAATCTGTAAGAAGTATGAGAACCATAGAATGTTAATCGGACTTCTTGCAAATTTGGATGCAGCGACATCAATTCCGGTTCCAAAAGTGATGAAAGAATGCTATGAAATTTATAAAAAATATCGGGACCGCGAATTAGAAGGAAAAGACTGGGAAGCTGTAGTAGAAGAAACACGTATTCTTTCTGAAAAATGGAATGCAAATGCATGGTGCGTTCGTGTTTTGATTGAGTTAATTGGACTTTTGGAGGAAGACGATAAAGAACGAAGAAGAATTGCAAAAGAAGTAGAAAAAGAAATGGAAGAGGCAATGCAAAATGATGCAGCAGCCTGATATCTAAATGGAGAGTCTTTCGGCTCTCCGTTTTTATAAAGGAGGATTTTATATTGTTTGAAAAAATGATTCATAATACAGAGGAATTAAACGCAATGGCTGTTCACTTAAGGCTTTCGCAAAATTTTTCGGAATTAAAGTCACTCGCAGCCAAATGGCTGGTTCCGGAAGATCATATACAGGATTTTATTTCAGGAAAAAGAGCTCAACTTGCAGAGATACCATTGGAAGAAAAGGAATATTCTTCTGCCGTCGAGAAACTAAGAGAAGAAATGTGGCTTCTAAAAGATCAGATGTTTACAGATATCGTTTCCCGTTATCTAATTCAAAAAGCAGAAGAAAATCCGGCGTTTAGTATGCAAGTGCTTCAGAAGCATAAAACCATTCAAAAATGTATGAATTATATTATGGAACAGGCTTACAGTATAGCACAGAAGGAGCATGAAAAGAGAGTTAATGGGAAACAGCCTGTAACAGGAAGGCAGCAAAATGTAGCGCTTGGAATTTCTGAAATTCAGGTATATCAATGGGCTGAAGATTATTATGCGTTGGATGATGCTAAACAGGAAGCAGATAAAAAAGAAAAAGAACAGAAGAAAAGAATCTCTAAGCAAAAGAAAAGCGTACAACAGAACGGAAAGAAAAAGACTTCTGTGAAAACGTCACCTACAGTTCCTGCAAAGAATTCAGTTCCGGCACCAGCTAAAAAGAAAAAAGAAGAGAATATCCAGCTTTCTATGTTTGATATGATGCAACTGGATAATGAATAGAAAGGAATGTACAAATGAAAGCATATAAGGGATTTCATAAGGATCTGTCTTGTTTAGGATACAAATTTAAAGAGAATGCATGGAATAAAACGGATCAAGCGAATTGCGGAGAGAATGGATTTCATTGTGCAGAAAATCCGCTAGATTGTCTGAGTTATTATAGAAACTGGAGAAATTCCGTTTATTATGAAGTAGAAGCCGCAGGTGATCTTGATGAAGATGAATTTGACAGTAAAATATCCTGTACGGAGATATATCTGCTAAAACGACTGACTTTAGAACAATTATTGTTTGAGGCACTTATTTACATGGTAGAACATCCGGAACGTACTTGGAATGGGTATGTAAAAAAAGAATATGCAGAAGCCCATAACGGTTTTGCTGTTGTTCGAGGAAAAAATCCGAATGCACATGGACAGTTAGGAGATATTCTTATTCTTTTGAAAGAAGAGGATAATTGTTCTGCAATAAAAGAAGTGGCATTTTTAAAGATAGACGGGAAAAAGTGTTATCCGGGAATCCGCTATACGGTAAAAGGAATCGAAAATCATCAGGAGGCGATTTGTGCATGAAGAAAAAATTTTTAGTAACTCTTACTCCACCTAAATTAACAAAACAGTTGAAGGAGGAGATTGAAAAGGATGTTCCCATTGTTAGCCAAAAACTATGGGGAAAAAGAAAAGCATATAAATATAACAGCTATATAAAGGCAAAAGTTGAAAAAGGGTACTTGATCCTTTCTATTTTTAAAACTGAATTTGTACGCTCGGGTTCAAAATATCCAACGTATGTTGTTTATTTTAATAGAAAGTCTGAAGAATATATATCATTTGAAACTGAGATAGGCAAATGGAGAACAGCGATGTTAAACAATCTGGATGCAGATTTCTCGTACTATTCTTCTCAACACTATATCTCCGAAAAGGATGGGATAAAAATCCAAAAGTACTTGAAGATAGAACGTGGTGATTTTTTGGCAATATGCGACTATCAATCATCTGTTTTAGAAAAACACCGGGATAAGCAATACAAACGTATAACAGATGAATGGGATAGGATGTTAAAACCTGTGCGCAGCCTTCCAAAAGACTGGGAAAAATGGGTTCTCCGCAAGGCAATCTCGGAACATTATATATTTTATCAGTATAAGAGAAGCGGTCTGACAGATGGCTATTGCACTTGTTGTGGCAAAAAGGTTGTGATAGAAAAACCAAAATATAACGAAAAAGGTGTCTGTCCGAATTGTGGTCAGAAGGTGCAGTTTAAATCTATCGGAAAATTCGGACCGATTTGGACAAAACAAGAAACGGCGTATTTACTTCAACGCTGCTATCCAGGTTTTATTATAAGGGAATTTTCGGTACGCATGGCTATAGGAAAAAATAGTTATCAAAATCCAGTAGCAATCTGTTCTGAAAAAAATCGCTATCTATATGACATGGATTTTAAAGAAACACCTTTTTATTTTGGAGATTATAAGCATCGTGGTAATCGTTGGATACGTGGAGAAACTCACAGTAACAACTATTGGTACTATTATTATAGTTATGTAGATAATAGTTCTGGAGCCGTATATGCAAGGACAATTCCAGATCTCTCTAAAAAGGAACTAAAAATGACCGGTCTTCCTGAAATATTAAAGGGGAAAAGTTATTTTCAGCCACGAGATTATTTGCGCTCATTAAGAAAAGCACCCATATTGGAGCAACTGGTTAAGGCAAAACTAAAAACGCTATCTTATGAAGTTCTGGAAAATCCACTGAAAATATCTTCTTTTCAAGATCATGGTGCTTTACATTTGCGGCTTGGAATCAGCAAAGATGCATTGAAGCGTCTTCGAAAGAATGATGGAGATATGAAATATCTTACGTGGCTTCAGGAAGAAAATCGCTCACCACATTATCTGGATGATGAATTGATTTTTTGGTATATGGAAAATCACATAGAACCCAATGAGTTAAACTTTATTCATACGAAAATGAGTTATGTTCAGATCAGAAATTATCTCATTCGTCAGAAGGGAAAAAGAAAAGACAGTATTTCTCAAGTTCTCACAACATGGAAAGACTATATTTCTATGGCAAAACGTGTAAAAATGAATATCAATGATGAGATTGTTTATCGGGCAACGAAACTATATAAACGACACAATGATCTAATCAAATATATTGAGGATAATCAGTTATCTGTAACAGCAGGAGAACTGGCTGATAAATATCCGAATATAAATAGTGTACTTTCTGGTTTGAGGGAGAAATACGAATACAGCGACGAAACTTTTACTATTTTAGCACCTCGGTGTATTGAAGATATTTTAAAAGAGGGACAGGCACTTCATCATTGTATTGATAAGAAAACAGAATATCTGGAACGTATCAATGAGCAGGAAACTTATATTTTGTTTTTAAGAAATACGAAACAGCCTGACACGCCGTACTATACCCTGGAAGTAGAACCAGGCGGAGTCATTCGGCAGAAACGGACAGAATATGACCGACAGAATAAAGATATTGAAGCAGCTTCAGCTTTTTTAAGAGAGTGGCAGCAGGAAATTCAGAAAAGGATTACTGAAAATGACAGAGAGCTTGCGAACCGAAGTCGGCAGCTCCGAATGGAATCCTATGCAGAAATGCGTAAAAAGAAAGTCAAAATTAATGGCGGATTATTTCAAGGAAAATATCTGGCAGACGTTTTGGAAGCAGATCTTATGGAAATGCCGGATACTCTTCAACAGGCAGCATAAGCTGGAAAGGAGGACTATGAATAATAATATAGATATGACAGGAAAAGAACATCTTCTTGAATTATGGTCGGAAAGAAAAAATATGCAACAGGTAATTCATGAGCTTATTCAAAATTCTGAAACCGGTGTGGTTGCGTATGACAGGTTCTATAAAGAATTAGAAACAAGATATAATACTTCTTTTCCCAAAAACAATGAGGATATGATTCTAAAAGGCATTTTAGATAATGTGCTATGGAACATGGTTGGTAACAAAGAACTTTGTGAACATATTACGGAAAATGGGAAACTATACTGTTATCCGGAATGTGATACACAAATGACGGAAGACAATGCCGCATAGAAAGAAGGGGTTATATGAGTAAAAAAGAAAGTATGTTGTTTGAGTTGATGGAAACCTGCAATTTTCTTGATGTGTTCGAGCATTGTTCAGAAGCACCGGATTCTTTACAGTCAGGGCAACATCCGGATGCCCAAATAGGACATATTCGTGCATACTGGAATGGAGAGGGATGGCATGGAAACTATTTTCCCTGTAGAGGTGAGCTTTGGACGAAAGCATTTAACCGAGAATCACAGGATATTTATCGTTGTCTGGTGACGCAGTTTTATAATCTGGAAATATTAAGAGAATTTTGTAAGGGACATCCATCTTCGCATGTAGGTGAAAATGAGTATAATTTTTTTATGAATGGTCACGTAGCAGACTACTGGATTAGATTTATAACAAGAGCGAATGATTATAACCTGTACCTAAAAGGCTATAAGAAAAACTGTCAGCATACATAAAGCTATGAAAATATGATGAGGTGTAAAAAGGAAAGATAAAATTCTTTCCTTTTTACATAAAGTAGCAAATGTGAAAATGTAAGGGAGAAAAGGATGGAAGAATTTGACAGGATTATAGAGTTTGCAATAAGAATAGATGTAGAACTATATACATCAATGCCTTCAGGATGGAAAAAGATTACCGGTTCAATGACTGCGCCGCGTGGGAGTACTTGGATCTACAATGGGAAATCATATTTTTCAGGGCAAAGGAAAACAGCGCTTTTGGTAGAAAAAGAATGTTTGAAATAGGATTTAAAAATGAGGTGGATAGTATTGAAGAAAAAGGAAGGATATTTTCAGCAGTCAAACGGTCAGCTTGCTCTGTTCCAGCCGGATTTCATTCGGGATGCAGATTGTACCAAAGAGACTCCAGTTATATATGGAAAATCGGATATTCCGATATATGGAACTGGTAAAAGAATTCACCCACGAGTTTCTGGAAGGAAAGACACAGAGTATATGAAAAAAATGTATCTTGAAGAATTATTGCCTTTGGAAATGTATGATTTGGTTATAGTTTTAATATCCGGCGGTAAGGACAGCATTGCCTGTTATTACAAACTATTGGAGTTAAGGCGTACCCAAATCCAAAATCGAGTTTTGGCATCATGATATAGACGGTGGACACCCCTCACGAACTATGGATTGGAGATGTACTGCAAATTATATACGTTCATTTGCCGAAGCAGAACAGATCCCGCTTCGGGTATCCTGGAGGAAAAACGGATTTTTCGGAGAGTTGTATCGTATTGGGGCGTCGGAATTAATTGAATATGTAGATCCAGAGACAGGAGAAATTTATCAATGTCCTCCGTCAAAAAAGTATATGGAATGTCAAAAGTTAAAAGTGGCAGCAATATCAGAAATGGAAAATAAACTGGCGGAATTCGGTTATCGAATGAAATTTCCAATGAAAAGTGGAGATTTGAGCCGGCGCTGGTGTTCTGCTTATCTAAAAATCATGGTAGCGGATACCGTTTTGCGAAACATGAACAGTGTGGCCGCTAATTTAACAAAGACACGAATGGATACAAAATTATTAATTGTATCGGGTGAAAGACGTGGTGAATCCGTAGGGAGAAGCAAATATAATGAAATAGAAATTCACCGTACCAATGCAGTTTCGAAACATCACCGTACTGTACACCAATGGCGTCCGGTTATTGATTATAGTGAAAAGGATATCTGGGAAGTGCTGAAGCGGCATAAAGTAAACCCACATCCTTGTTATCGGGCTGGTTGGAACCGCTGTAGTTGTGCAATGTGTATTTTCTCTACGCCCCAATTATTTGCTGGAATCAGGGAACTGTATCCGAAAGAATATGCTCTTTTATGCCAGGATGAAAAAGTTCTTGGATTTACGCTGGATAACCATTGTGATTTGGAAACCTATATCGGTAGTGCGGACTCATGTGTATATCATGGCGATAAAGAGGCAATTCAAAGTTTGCTTACGGGTGAGTTTCCAGTCGAGTCTGTTTATGTGAAAGACAAATGGAAATACCCGGCAGGAGCTTTTCATGGTGCAGCAGGAGGACCTTGTTAATCTGATAGGAGGAGATTACAAATGAAAACGGTAAAAGAAATAACACAGGAAACCGTAGATTCTTTCATTGAAACGATGAGTTTGACAATCTTTTATGAAAAAGTGGCAGATGAATTGCAGACAACAGCACCAGAAGGTTATGGATTTGACTGCCGGAAGATAAGTATTTCAAATGAAATTCAGGAGCAGTGGATACAGCAGTTTGAGGAAAAGCTGGGAAAAGGGCATCTTCCAGAATTGTTCAGAATGTTGTTACTTGCTGGACCAAAGGTGGAACATCAACTGGAAGCAAACGAAATAGCTGCTGAAGAGAATTGGATTTGTAAAATGGATTAGGGTTATTACTTTCATTACAAAAAAAGAGAATAGGAGAAGTTTGATATGACAGATGAAGAAAGAATATTTTCCTGCCAACAGGAAATCCGAAGACTTAGGGGTGTTGTGCGGGAATATGAAGAAGAAAGAAGAGTGTTTCTTGAATGGCTGGAAGAGGAAAGTAAAATACCGTCTGAAAACCAGGCTGGATTGAATGTGGTGAAACAGTATTTGGATACATGTTTATATTAAAAGGTCTTAAATAGAGATACCTTTTAGGCATTATTCTGACAGGCGGATATTTTGTAGTAGAAAGAAGAGGTAAATATGGAAAGATATGATGCAAGGAAAGAAACTTTTGAAGAAATAGAAATTTTTGATACTTTGGCACTTTTCTCTTCGGGAAGAATTCAAAGAGAAAGTGTACCAAAAGGCTTTTACTGTTATGAAGTGCGACATGATGATGAGTGTATGGGGATCCCATGTGAATTAAGTTCTCATGTTTTGGTAAATTTTTGGGGAACAGTAATATCTAAAGTATCGCTCATTAATAATGGAGAAGATAGGAGATATATAGGAACTGATGACTGGGGATATACGGAAAATACTGAAATACAACTGAAATCATGGCTTGGGTACAACATGTAAACTTAAAATATCAGGCAAGTTAATAAGGCGCAAGGCTGTTTTGTTGAATTGCCATAAAACTACGTTTTATAGATACATTTGGGTTTGTTGTAGTAAATTTGATGTAAAATGATCGGTCTGGCAAATTGCTGGACCGTTTTTTTATTATTTATTTACAGAAAAAAGGAAATAAAGAACTTTTTATTTGTTAGAAACAACTTCGGGTAAATAGTTGTTTTTGTATGTCCGGTAATAGATTTTTTGTTTCTATAACACAAAATGGGCTTACGAGAAATTATAGTATAAGACTCCTTTTGATAAAAAATATAAAACGAGAAACTTGGAAAGGAGGACAAGTGGAAAATAAAACAGTAAAAAAAGTCTATGAGGTAGAAGAAATACAAAATATTTTGGGAATCAGCAGAAGTGCCGCATATGAACTGATTAGAGAAACCTATAAAATGCAGCATCCTTTTAAAGTCTTGAAAATAGGAAATCTATATAGAGTTCCTAAAGTACCTTTTGATAATTGGTTGAACGGAGAGACAGAATGATCTTTAGCCGGACATACGTTTCTGTTGACGTAAATTTTATCATTTTGATAAGGTTTCATTGAGGTATTTAAGTCATCACATGAGGAGGCTTATATATGAACAACGATATTATAGGAAAAGAGGTTGTGTTTTATGAAAATAATACATGGAATCATATTATAAAAGAAATCAATCTTTATACTTATACAATAGAATATGGAATAAAAAGCGGTTTTTCCGACAAAGAGCAGGCTGAACAAAGTTATTTTTTCTTCAATGAGAAGTTTCAAAAAGATATAGAGCGAATAAAAAGACTAACCAATATTCAATATACTTTTACGGAATATCTGGATTTTTGGATGAAAAACTTATATTTGCCATATAGTGATAGTTCTGCCAAAGTTGGCTATTCATGGACCATCTATCAAATCATTTTACCTAAAGTAAAACGAGATGTTTTATTAGGCATGGTTACCACGAAGTTTTTAGATGACCTGATTGATGAATGTGATGGATATTCAAAATGCTCTGCTGCCATGGCTTATAAAGTCATTCATTTGGCATTAACTGATGCATTAAATGACGGATATTTAAAAAATGATCCACTACCAGGAGTTAAAAAACGATATTGGAATTCCCCTAAAATTACGATTCTAACCAAGGAACAAGTTAAGATCTTTCTTGCTGCAGCAAAGGAATACCATTCTATCTATTTAGAGGTGTTGTTAGCACTGTTTTGCGGTCTTAGAAAAGGGGAAATAATGGGATTAAAATACAAAGATTTTGATTTTTTGCAACACACAGTATCCATAAATCGGCAAATAACACGTGATTACGATGTAGTTATTGAAGAGGATCGTACATTCAAAATCGCTACCCAAAGATTATCCACAAAACCGCCAAAATCTTATAGCAGCTATCGAACATTGATCATTTCAGCTTTTATTTTTGATGAATTGGAAATAAGGAAAAAGGAAAATGAAGAAATTCTCAAACTTACAGAAAATCATGAATGGGCTGAATATATCTGCCTTGGAGTAAAGGGAAATATAAAGTCAGATGGAACTTACACTGAAGCAATAAAAAGAATTTGCAAACGCAATGGACTTCCACACATTACAATGCATGGGCTTCGTCATATGTTTGCTACGATACTGATTGAGCAGGGTGTTTCATTGGAAAAGATATCAAAATTAATGGGACATAAAAGTGTAGCTACAACATTTGAAATCTATTGCGGAATCATGGAAGCGAAGAAAGAAATAGCAAAAACTATTGATTCTGTAATGGATCCGGCAATTGGTGCAGTCAAAGTTCGCAGCAAAGGAGGGATAGTATGCATGTAAAACCTATCATAAAACCTCCGGTCAGTGAAACTTTCTTCTACGGTAAAATTATTTCATGGAAATTCAGTGATAGTGTAACTTATGTCAAAGCTCGGAAAAAATACTGTTTTCGTTTTGAAATTGTTTTTGAATCGGGAAAAGTTTGTCCAATGCAAAGAGGGGGATTTGTTTCTAAAACAGAAGCGATAAAAGCAAGAGAAAATACAATCAAACAACTTCACGAAAAAACATTTGTGCCATTTGAATATACAGCCAGAGAATTTTTTGATTATTGGCTTTACTATTATATGATTGATGAAGCTGATATTGCTTATAACACCTATACGGCATATCGGAATATCATATATAATTATTTTCTGGTAGTCTGGGGGGATAAAAAAATCACAGCTATACAAAGAGATGATTTGATTGCAGCGCTCGATAGCATCCCCTACGACTCCATATTGAGAAGTGCATATGGCGTTATTGGTGGATCATTTCAATACGCATTGGAAAATCATATTATCTATTTGAATCCTGTAAAATCTGCAATAAAAGTAAAACGAAAAACAGAGAAAAAATGTGAAATAGAGAATAATAAGAAGGCAGAACATGTTGATCAACCTCCAGTTTTACCGGCAGTATATACACTTCAGCAGGTTACGATAATGTTATACCTATGCAAACAAGAAGAACCTAAAATTTTTATAGCATTATTATTAGCACTGACAGCCGGCTTACGCATATCAGAAATTATTGCAATAAAATACGAAGATATTGATTTCGGTAATCATGAAATTTATATTGAACGTCAGTTAGGAAGAAGCACAAAAAACGAAGGATTGGAAGATGGTAAACTTCTTACCCAGGAACTACGGACAAAAACCAGAAACAGTGTCCGAGGAACCCCGCTGGCTGACTTTGTTATTGATGAAATTATACTTCAAAGACAAAAATATGAAGAATTACGTGCAAATATCCCAGATTTTCATGACTATGGATATTTGTGTTGTCAGGACGATGGCAAACCATACCATCGGGGTTTTGCTCAGAAGGCATATACAAGGTTAATGGAAAAATGTGGTTTTACAAAAATACCTTGGAGAAAACTACGCAATACATACGCAACAATTCTGGCGGAATTTGAAATAAGCATGAAGGCTATTGCTGCAAGCTTAGGGCATTATTCAGCCGATTTTACCCAAGAAATATATGTTAATACGGAAAGAGTTGTATACAATGCCGACTGCGAAATAATCGCCTTTGCTCTAGAGGTTTTGCCTAAGAATAACGCCGCACAATTGATTCCGCTTGACGAAAGATATTTGCTTGAAGTTCTTCCCTAAAATGTATATAATGGTGTAGATTGGATGAGTCAATCACATAGCAGATGCTTCTGTAATGTTGTATCGTGTTGTATAATTATGCATGGTGTTTTCCAGTGATAAATAGTAAGGGAAATATGAGAAAAATGACCAAACCGGATTTTTGAGCGAAAAACACATAAAATCAGTAAAATTTACATACGAAAAACAACATAAAAAATATCGATTTTTCACCTTGAAAAGTCAAAAACAGGTTCGAAAGAATTTGTGAAATATATACAAAAACAGAAAGGAAATATATGAGAAAACTTGCATTAAATGATGAAATATTACTAAAAATCGAGAAACCCGCACGGTATATCGGGAATGAAGTCAATAGTGTCATGAAAGACCCGGAAAAAGTGGATATTAGGTTCGCTATGTGTTTTCCGGACGTCTATGAGATTGGAATGTCACATCTCGGAATCCAGATTTTATATGATATGTTCAACCAAAGAGAAGATGTCTGGTGTGAACGGGTCTATTCTCCGTGGCTGGATCTGCACAAGATCATGAAAGAAGAACAGATTCCGCTATTTGCACTGGAATCTCAGGATCCGATCCGTGATTTTGATTTTCTTGGAATCACGATCCAGTACGAAATGTGCTACACCAACATTCTGCAGATTCTGGATTTAAGCCGGATTCCTCACCACAGTCGTGACCGTGGTGAGGCAGATCCAATCGTTATCGGAGGAGGTCCATGTACGTATAATCCGGAACCACTGGCAGAATTTTTTGATATTTTCTATATCGGAGAAGGGGAGACTGTCTACGACGAACTGCTGGATGCCTATAAAGAGTATCGGGCAGCAGGAAAGAGCCGTATCGAATTTTTGGAACGCGCCGCACAGATCGAAGGATTGTATGTGCCGATGTTTTACGATGCCACATACCATGAAGACGGAACGCTTGCTTCCTTTGCACCGAACAACGAGCATGCACCATCTGTGATCAAAAAACAAATGGTACTGGACGTAACCGAAGCACCGTATCCACAGGCCCCTGTCGTTCCTTTCATCAAAGCAACACAGGACCGTGTCGTTTTGGAAATTCAGAGAGGATGTATCCGCGGATGCCGTTTCTGTCAGGCAGGCATGCTGTATCGTCCGACCAGAGAGCGCAATGTGGAGCGCTTGAAGCAATACGCCAAAGCAATGCTGGAAAGCACCGGACACGAAGAGATTTCTTTAAGCTCCTTAAGCTCCAGTGATTATTCCGAATTAAAAGAGCTCGTCACCTTCCTGATCGATGAATTTAAAGGAGAGGGAATCAATATTTCCCTTCCGTCGCTCAGAATTGACGCGTTCTCGCTGGATGTTATGAGTAAAGTACAGGATATCAAAAAAAGCAGCCTTACCTTTGCTCCGGAAGCCGGCTCCCAGAGAATGCGTGATGTGATCAACAAAGGACTGACAGAAGAGATTATTTTAGAAGGAGCCGGACAGGCCTTTGAAGGCGGCTGGAACAAGGTAAAACTGTACTTTATGCTGGGGCTGCCGACAGAAACAGAAGAAGACATGAAAGCCATTGCCCATCTGGCAGAAAAGGTTGCCAGAAGATATTATGAAATTCCGAAAGAACAGCGCAATGGAAAATGTCAGATCACGGCCAGTTCTTCGTTCTTCATTCCGAAACCGTTCACCCCGTTCCAGTGGGCACAGATGTTTCCAAGTGAAGAATACATTCGCCGTGCAACGATTGTAAAGCATGAATTCTTACAGCAGTTGAACAAAAAAAGTTTGAAATATAACTGGCACGAGGCAGATGTCACAGTGCTGGAGGGTGTATTTGCCCGCGGGGACCGCAAGGTTGGAAAGGTGATCGAAGAAGCATACCGTCTGGGATGTCTGTATGATTCCTGGAGCGAAAGCTTTGACAATGAAAAATGGATGCAGGCATTTGCAAATACCGGAGTGGATATTGAGTTTTACACCATGCGGGAACGCTCCATGGATGAGCTTTTTCCATGGGATTTCATCGATATCGGCGTGACCAAAAACTTCCTGAAAAAAGAATGGGAGAGAGCAATGAACGCACAGGTTACTCCAAACTGCAGAATGCAGTGTTCCGGATGTGGTGCGGCAAAATTTGGAGGAGGTGTCTGTTTTGAAGGCAAGAATTAAATTTAAAAAATACGGTGCACTGCGCTTTATCGGACATCTGGATGTTATGCGCTTCTTCCAGAAGGCAATCCGCAGGGCGCACATTCCGATCGCCTATACCGGGGGCTACAGTCCTCATATGATCATGTCCTTTGCAAATCCGCTGGGAATCGGGATTACAAGCGAAGGAGAATATTTTGATATCGAACTGAAAGAGTCCATTTCCAGTGCTGAAGCGGTATCTCGTTTAAATGCCGTTATGGTAGAGGGAATCGAAGTTTTAAGTTTCCGCCAGATCGCAGAGGAAAAGAAGATGACCGGAATGGCGATTGTCGCGGCAGCAGACTATCTTCTTGATCTTGTGCCGGGAACACTGCCGGACGACTGGGAAACACAGATGGATGCCTTTCTCGCGCAGTCTGAGATCCGCATCTTAAAACAGACAAAACGCAGCGAAAAAGAAGTGGACATCAAACCTTTGATCTACCGGATGGAAGTGCAGGATCACAAGCTTTTTATACAGCTCGCTGCCGGAAGTGTGGAGAATTTAAAACCGGGGCTTGTCATGGAAGCATTCTGCCGGTTTTTAGATGCAGATGCCACACAGTTAAAATTTGCACTGTGCCGTCTGGAAATGTATGCTGATTCCGGGGATGAGAACGCACGAAATCTGGTAACCTTAGAATCTCTCGGCACAGTGATCGAATAAATCCTGCTGTGTTTGGACAGTACAAAAAAGAGAGGTATCATAATAAATGGCAGTACGAAAAATTTTAATGCTGAAAAAAGAAGGGAAGATCTGGACTTTTCTTCTTGAAAATGATGTAATCGCAGAGATCCACTGCAGTCTTCCGGACTCTGATCAGCACAGACAACCTGTACTCGGAGATATTTACATCGGAAAAGTAAAAAATATCGCGGCGAATATCGGAGCCGCTTTTATCGAGATCGCTCCGGGAAAAGAATGCTACTACGACCTAAGTCAGGCGCCTCAGGCGATCTTTACCCATAAAATCGGGAAAAAACCGCTTTGTATCGGAGACGAGCTGGTCGTTCAGATCAGCAGGGAAGCAGTCAAGACAAAAGCGCCGACTGTCAGCAGCAATATCAATTTTACCGGGCGGTATGCAGTACTGACAACCGGAAATACCAGGATCGGTACTTCCGGGAAGCTTCCCCGTTCTCTTCGGGATACGTACAAAGAAAAACTGAGTCATCTCAAAAATGAGGACTACGGGCTGATCATTCGTACGAATGCAAAGGACGTTCCCTTTGAGACGGTACTTGAGGAGATTCAGAAACTGGAGAATGCCTGTGTCAAGTTAAAAGAAACTGCTCCGTTTCGGACTTGCTTTTCCTGTCTGCAGGAAGCCCCTCCGTCTTATATTACAGATTTGAAAAATGTATACGCAGACGGATTGTCAGCAATCATTACCGATGATCCCAAGCTGTATCAGCAGATTCACGGATTTTTGCAGGCAGAGCAGCCGGAAGATCTCTCCAAACTTCAGTTTTATGAGGAACAGCTTCTGCCGCTTTCCAAACTTTACAGTACCGACATTGCCGTGGAACGCGCACTCAAAGAATACGTCTGGCTGAAAAACGGCGCTTATCTTGTCATTCAACCGACAGAAGCACTGACCGTGGTAGATGTCAATTCCGGAAAATATTCTGCGAAGACAAAAAAGAAAAGTGCGGAAACGTATTTAAAGATCAATCTGGAAGCGGCAAAGGAAACAGCACGGCAGATCCGCCTGCGCAATATTTCCGGAATTATCCTGATTGACTTTATCAACATGGATGATCCGGACATGATGCAGGAGCTATTAAAACAATTCCGCCGTTTTCTTGGAGAAGACCCGATTCAGACGTCCGTTGTGGATGTCACAGCACTCCAGTTAGTAGAAGTAACCCGTAAAAAAGTACGGCGTCCGCTTCACGAATGCGTCCGTGACAAAGCCGAAAAATCACCAGAAAGAAGTGAACACGTTGAGTAAAAAAGAATTAAAAACAAACGCCATGCGCATTTTGGACCGCAGCAAGATTTCCTACGAATACCAGACTTATGAATGTGACAATTTTACCGATGGGATCAGTACAGCCGACACACTGGGGCTGCCTCATGAACGGGTGTATAAAACCTTGGTCACAACCGGAAAGAGCGGTTCCCATTATGTGTTTGTCATCCCCATTGAAGCAGAGCTGGATCTGAAAAAAGCAGCCCGGGCAGTAGGAGAAAAGTCTGTGGAAATGCTCCCTGTCAGAGAGATCACAACTGTGACCGGGTATGTACGGGGCGGCTGTACCGCGATCGGTATGAAAAAAGCATTTCCGACAACCATTCAGGAGAACGCCCAAACGCTGGATTATATCTATGTCAGCGGCGGAAAGCTTGGAATGCAGCTGAAGCTTTCTCCGGATGACTTAAAGAACGTGACACAGGCACAATATGCTGATGTTACTTTTTAATATTTCGGAGTACACTCGGTTTTTTTAAAATCTATGATTTACAATCCTGAAAATACCCTGTATAATAGGAAAGCGAAATGATAGAGCGTGCGTTTTACAAACATCTATGCATCTAATTTGAAATAATATACAGTTGGAGGAAAGAAGATGAAGAAAGTAGTAAAATTCGGTGGAAGTTCTCTCGCCAGTGCCGAACAATTCAAAAAAGTAGGAGATATCATCCGGGCAGACAAGTCCAGACGCTATGTAGTACCTTCTGCTCCGGGAAAACGCAGTTCCAGCGACACAAAGGTCACAGATATGCTTTACAGCTGCTACAATCTTGCGATCCGTGAAAAGAAATTCACAAGCCTTCTGGATGAGATCCATGCAAGATATAACGAGATCATCGACGGTCTGAATCTGGAACTTTCACTGGATCATGAATTCGATATGATCCGTGAAAATTTTGGCAAAAAAATCGGAAGAGATTATGCTGCATCCCGGGGAGAATATTTAAATGGTATCATTATGGCAAATTATCTGGGATTTTGTTTTATCGATGCAGCTGAAGTGATCCGCTTTCATGAAGACGGCAGTCTGGATGACGAGAAAACAAACGAATTGCTCTCCCTTCGTCTTGAAGGGGAAGAATTTGCTGTCATCCCTGGATTCTACGGTGCGAAAGAAGACGGAACCATTGTCACTTTTTCCCGCGGCGGTTCTGATATCACAGGCTCTCTGGTTGCCCGTGCAGCTATGGCTGACCTGTATGAAAACTGGACCGATGTATCCGGATTTCTGATCGCAGATCCACGCATTGTTACAAATCCAAAATCCATCGAGACGATCACCTACCGTGAACTTCGTGAACTTTCTTATATGGGGGCAACTGTACTTCATGAGGATGCGATCTTCCCTGTCCGTAAAGTCGGCATCCCGATCAATATCCGCAACACCAATGCTCCACAGGACAAGGGCACACTGATCGTAGAGAGTACCTGCAGACAGCCAAAATATACCATTACCGGAATTGCCGGGACAGATGGATTTGCTGCCGTGACCATTGAAAAAGCAATGATGAACTCCGAGATCGGATTCTGCCGCAAGGTACTGGAAGAGTTTGATAAAAACGGTATTTCCATCGAGCATATGCCTTCCGGCATCGATACAATGACAATTTTTGTACATAAAGATGAGTTCGAAGAGAAAGAACAGCAGGTACTGGCTGGAATCCATAAAGCTGTGAATCCGGACCACATTGAACTGGAGTCTGATCTTGCTCTGATCGCTATCGTCGGAAGAGGAATGCGTTCCACACGCGGCACTGCCGGAAGAATTTTCTCCGCCCTTGCCCATGCCCATATCAATGTCAAGATGATCGACCAGGGATCCAGCGAGCTGAATATCATTGTCGGTGTAAGACACGATGACTTCAAAAACGCCATCCGTGCACTGTACCAGATTTTTGTAGAAACACAGATTTAAAGACAGAGGTGACACGATGAACATTTTGTTCTTTTTACATCCAAAACAGGAGGTTGCATATGTCTATGATGACTGCACACTCCGTCAGGTTCTGGAGACAATGGAACATCACAAATATGCTTCAATCCCCATGCTGAACCGTCAGGGAGAGTATGTTGGAACGATTACAGAAGGTGATCTGCTCTGGGGGATGAAAAAATATACCAATCTGAATCTGAAAGAAGCAGAACATATCTTTATTCATGATTTTGAGCGAAAAGCAGATTATATCGCAGTGGCTGCAGATTCCGATATGAAAGATTTGATCAGCCGGGCAATGAGCCAGAATTTTGTTCCGGTCGTAGATGACCAGAACAAATTTATCGGTATTATCACAAGGCGCAGCATCATCGAATATTGCTATGACAAATTGAATGAATGCGACAAATAATACATATTTTTAAAATATTTTTCTGCTTCCTATTGACTTATATGGAATATGCGTGCTATACTAACACGGTATGCCGCACAGCGAGGTTTTCAAGTTCTGATTCAGACACCGAAGCTGGCGAGTAATGATAATAGGAGGTGCCATATGTACGCAATTATAGCAACAGGTGGTAAACAGTACAAAGTAGCAGAAGGCGATATCATTAAAGTAGAAAAACTTGGTGTAGAAGCTGGAGAGACTTATACATTTGACCAGGTGCTGGCAGTAAGCAATGACAAATTAGTTGTTGGAGAGCCTACAGTAGCAGGTGCAACAGTTACAGCTTCTGTAATCGGTGACGGAAAAGCTAAAAAAGTGATCGTTTACAAGTATAAGAGAAAAACTGGATACCATAAGAAAAATGGTCACAGACAGCAGTACACAGCAGTTAAGATTGAAAAAATCAACGCTTAATCTGTCATATGATCAAGGTAACCGTTTATAAGACAGTAAATCATGACTATGCAGGTCTGGATGTACTCGGACATGCGGGGTATTCGGAAGCGGGAAGTGATGTGGTCTGTGCGGCAGTGTCTGTACTGGTCATCAACACACTCAATTCGATTGAACGTTTCACATCAGATAAGATTTCTCTTGTTTCTGATGAAGAGACCGGGATGATTGAATTTCGGTTTATCCGAAAACCTTCTCATGATGCCAAGCTGCTGTTCAAATCTATGGTTCTTGGATTACAGGAGATAGAAGAAGACAGCGAATATGAACCATACATTGATATCATTTTCAAGGAGGTGTAACAACCATGATGAAATTAAACCTTCAGTATTTTGCTCATAAAAAAGGAGTTGGTTCCACACGAAACGGACGTGACTCTGAAGCTAAGAGATTAGGTGCAAAGAGAGCTGACGGACAGTTCGTAAAAGCCGGAAATATCCTTTACAGACAGCGCGGAACAAAGATTCACCCAGGTGTGAACGTAGGACGCGGAGGAGATGACACATTGTTCGCATTAGTTGACGGTATTGTCAGATTCGAAAGAAAAGGAAGAGACAAAAAACAGGTTTCTATCTATCCGGTAGCTGAATAATTACCGTGAGAAAGCCTCAGACTTCTTAGTCTGAGGCTTCTTTTTCGTAAAACACCACACACATTTTGGTACCAAAACAATTGATTCTAATTTTTGAAGAGGAAAAAACAATGTTTGCAGACAGAGCGAAAATATTCATCCGTTCCGGCAAAGGCGGGGACGGACACTGCAGCTTCCGCCGGGAACTTTACGTGCCAAACGGAGGTCCGGACGGCGGAGACGGCGGAAGAGGCGGTGATCTGATTTTTGAAGTAGATGAAGGACTCAACACACTGATTGATTACCGTCACAAACGAAAATATGCTGCCGGAGATGGAGAAGAAGGCGGCAAGAGAAAATGCCACGGAAAGGACGGCAAAGATCTGGTTCTTCGTGTTCCGGAAGGGACCGTGATCAAAGAATCCAAGACCGGAAAAGTCATTGCAGATATGTCAGGAGACAACCGCAGACAGATCGTGTTAAAAGGCGGAAAAGGCGGACTTGGAAATCAGCATTTTGCAACTGCTACTATGCAGGTTCCGAAATACGCGCAGCCTGGACAGCCTGCCATGGAACTGGAAGTCAATCTGGAACTGAAAGTCATTGCTGACGTCGGATTGATCGGATTTCCAAATGTCGGAAAATCCACCTTCCTTTCCAGAGTCACAAATGCACAGCCGAAGATTGCCAACTACCACTTCACAACACTGAATCCAAATCTTGGAGTGGTAGACCTGGAGGGAGCAAAGGGATTTGTCGTTGCCGATATCCCGGGACTGATCGAAGGAGCTTCCGAGGGTGTCGGACTTGGACATGAATTTTTACGTCACATTGAGCGGACAAAAATGATGATCCATGTCGTAGACGCAGCCGGAACAGAAGGACGTGATCCGGTAGATGACATCTATAAGATCAACGCTGAACTTCAGGCCTACAATCCTGAAATTGCAAAGCGCCCGCAGGTGATCGCAGCAAATAAAACAGATCTGATCTACAGTGAAGATGACGATCCGATTCAGCGCCTGAAGGAGGAGTTTGAGCCACAGGGCATCAAAGTATTCCCAATCTCCGGAGTATCCGGACAGGGCTTAAAAGAACTGCTCTACTATGTAAGTGAACAGATTCAGACTATGGATGTACCTCCGATCGTATTTGAACAGGAATTCTTCCCGGAGGACGAACTGATTTATGAAGAGCTTCCTTACACAGTAGAAAAAGAAAAAGATGTCTATGTGGTAGAAGGTCCGAAAATTGAAAAGATGCTTGGTTACACCAATCTGGATTCCGAAAAGGGATTCGCTTTCTTCCAGAAATTCTTAAAAGAAACCGGTATTCTGGACAAATTGGAAGAAGCAGGTATTCAGGAAGGCGATACCGTGAAAATGTACGGCCTGCAGTTTGATTACTATAAATAAATTTCATATATTTTAACAGGAGATTGAATATCATGACAACAAAACAGAGAGCCTATTTAAAAAGTCTTGCCATGACCATGGATCCGATCTTTCAGATTGGAAAATCCAGCATGACTCCAAGCCTTACACAGGCGATCAGCGAGGCTTTGGATGCACGTGAACTGATCAAGATCAGTGTATTGCAGAACTGTGCGGATGATCCGAGAGCTTTGGCAGAAATGGTGGCTGAGCGCACCCGTTCTCAGGTCGTACAGGTCATCGGCAAAAAAATTGTATTGTACAAAGAAGGAAAAGACGATAAGAAAAAAATCGTACTTCCGTAGGAGATTTCTATGAGAATCGGAATTATGGGCGGAACCTTTGACCCGATTCATATCGGACATCTGCTGCTTGGTGAATTTGCCTATGAGCAGTTCCATCTGGATGAAGTCTGGTTTCTGCCCAACGGAAATCCGCCTCACAAAGAAGTGGAAGATACAGAAGAAGCGCTTGCACACCGGGTTGAAATGGTGCGGCTTGCTGTGAGAGAAAACCCGCATTTTCAACTTTCCCTTCACGAGGCAAAAAAAGACTGTCATTCTTACACGTATAAAACTCTGCAGGAATTTCATGCGCTGTATCCTGAGAATGAATATTTCTTTATTCTTGGAGCGGATTCTCTCTTTTCCATCGAACAATGGAAATATTTCAAAGAGATTTTTCCATCCTGTACCATTCTGGCAGCAATGCGGGATGATAAAGATTCTTTTGATATGCAGCGTCAGATTCAGTATCTGGAAACGAATTACCAGGCAAAGATCGAACTTTTACAGGCACCGCTTCTGGAGATTTCATCGACAACGATCCGAAATCGTGCTGCCCAAAATCGTTCGATCCGCTATATGGTTCCGGATTCTGTTGCAGATTATATTCAAAAACTGCAATTATATACCAAAAGAGAAGAGGAGAGGTCATGACAACTGAATTAACTGCCATCCGCAAAAAGCTTGAAAAGAAGCTGAAAGAAGAACGTTATATCCACACTCTCGGCGTCATGTACACCGCTGCTTCCATGGCTATGCGCCATGGAGCGGATGTCCAAAAAGCCATGACTGCCGGTCTTTTGCATGATTGTGGAAAATATTGCGACGTCAATGAACAAATCCTGCTCTGCAGGAAGCATCACATTAAACTGTCAGATGCCGAACTGGAGGTTCCTGCGCTGATCCATGCCAGATTGGGTGCCTATTTTGCAGAATACGAATACGGCATCACAGATTCGGAGATCCTGGATGCGATCACCTATCACACAACCGGGCGTCCGGCCATGACCATGATTGAAAAAATCGTCTATCTGGCAGATTATATCGAACCCGGAAGAAAAAAGATTCCGGAGCTGGCCGAAGTGCGAACTGCCGCATTTGATGACATCGACACCGCTGTCTGCATGACAGCAGAATCAACTCTGGCATTCTTAAAAAGAGCCGGAAGAAAAGTAGATCCTATGACAGAAAAAACCTGTCAGTATTATAAAAATAAAGCCGCAATATCCCTGTAAAGGGATATCGGACAATCCGGAAAGGAGAACAAATTATGGAACAGTCAAAACTTATGGCACGTCTTGCTTATCAGGCACTGGACGATAAAAAAGGCGAGGATATCCAGGTAATTGATATCTCTCAGGTTTCCGTCCTTGCAGATTATTTTATCATTGCAAACGGAAACAGTGAAAGCCAGGTACGTGCACTGGTAGACAACGTGGAAGAAGAACTTTCAAAAGCCGGATATGAAATGAAACAGAGAGAAGGATATGGCTCCGGAAACTGGGTGCTGATGGATTTCGGCGAGATCATCGTCCATGTTTTCGACAAAGAAAACCGTCTGTTCTATGATCTGGAACGTATCTGGAGAGACGGAAAGCATGTAGATTTTTCTGAGTTGTAAAAAGAATAGAAGATCAGTAAAAAAGCGGGAATCAGTCTGATGTAAGCGTCGTCTGATTCCCGCTTTTATAATAATGTATCCGTCTACCGGAAGAAGCGAAATACTCCAATGACTTTTCCGATAATGGAAACATCTTTTACGATGATTGGATCCATAAAATCATTCTCCGGCTGAAGGCGGATGATTCCTTCTTCCCGATAGAAGGTCTTCACAGTCGCACCATCCTCAATCAATGCAACCACCATATCTCCATTTTCTGCCGTATGTTCTTCCTGAACAAGAACCATATCTCCATCCAGAATGCCGGCATTGATCATGCTTTCCCCTTTTACCTCCAGAAGAAACGTCTGCTTATTCGGCATCATCTCTACCGGAATCGGGAAGTAGTTTTCAATATTCTCCTGTGCCAGAAGCGGCTCCCCGGCAGCCACACGCCCGATCAGAGGGACATTGACAACCTCTCTTCTGAGCAGATTAAATTCATCATCCAGAATCTCTATCGCTCTTGGCTTGGTAGGATCTCTGTGGATATACCCGTTTCTCTCCAGTGTCTCCAGATGAGAATGTACGGAAGACGTGGACTTCAGATTCACTGCCTCACAAATCTCACGTACTGCCGGTGGAAACCCGCGCTCTAATATCTGTGATTTGATATATTCTAAAATCTCTCTCTGCTTATCTGTAATCGTTCCTTTTGACATAATAACCCTCCTGCAAGTTCTTTCCGACTCATTATTTAGTTCATTTTATCATAGCACACTGCAAAAATCAAACATTTGTTTGGAAACTATGTTCGATTTCTATATTTTCTTATGATTTTTTGTTTTCTGCTTGACCATCGTCTTACTCTATAGTTTATTGTAGATAAGGTGACTAAAACAGACATACTTTTTTTAGGAGGTAATCTACTTATGCAACTTATTCTTCACTACCTGAAGCGATACAAGAAGCTGTTTGTTTTAAATATTATTTCCGTATTCGGATTTGCACTTGTAGAGCTTGGCATTCCGACGATCGTATCTGAAATGATCGATAATGGGATCATGAATCAGGACAAACAGTATTTAATCCGCATGGGAATCGTGATCGCAGTGATTTCTTTGATCGGTGTATCCGGAACGATCCTGCTTGGATACTGCTGTGCCAAAATTTCCACATCTGTAACACGGGATATCAGAGAAGATGTATTTCAGAAAGTACAGACATTCTCACACAATGAGATGAATCAGTTTGGTATCGCTTCTTTGATCACCCGGACAAACAATGATGCATTTCAGATCATGACGTTTTTGAATGTGATTTTACGGACCGCACTTTTGACACCGATCATGATCATTGTCAGCTTCACTCTGACGATCCGTTCCTCTTTGAATCTCTCTTTGATCATTGCATCCACCGTCCCTGTAATCATCCTGGGCGTTGTGATCGTAGGAAAAATATCGGGACCGCTCAGTGACAGACAACAGAATTCTCTGGATCGTATCAATCGCATCTTCCGTGAAAATCTCACCGGAATCCGTGTGATTCGCTCTTTTAACAATGATGGCTACGAATCCGAACGCTTTGACAGTGAAAACAGCTACTTCATGAAACAGTCTCAAAATCTGTTCAAGCTGATGTCTTCCACAGAACCGGTCTTTTTCCTTTTGATGAATCTGGCCGCTTTGTGTATCTATCTGACAGCAGCAAACATGATCGATGCACAGACTCTGCAGGTCGGAAAGCTGGTGGCTTTCATGGAATATCTGTTTCATGCTATGTTTTCTGTCATGCTTTTCTGTATGGTTTTTATGCTGTATCCGAGAGCCAGCATCTCTGCAAAGCGAATTATGGCCGTATTGAATACAGAAACTTCAATTGAAAATCATTCCGGGAATGCTCAGACAGATTCTGGGTCCGGTGAACACAGCGTGATCTTCGAGCATGTGGATTTCGTTTACCCGGATGGAGAGGAAGCTGTACTGAAAGATATTTCTTTTTCCGCAAAAAGCGGAGAGACCGTTGCCTTTATCGGAAGCACAGGTTCCGGAAAAAGCTCCCTGATCCAGCTAATTCCAAGATTTTATGACCGCGCTTCTGGAAATATTTACATTGACGGTCAAAAAATCGAAGATCTGGATATCAATGCTCTTCGAAGTAAAATCGGATTTGTTCCGCAGAAAGCACACCTGTTTTCCGGAACAATCGAAGAAAATATCCGCTTTGGAAAACCGGATGCCACAATGGATGAAATCATTCATGCCGCAAAGATTGCCCAGGCATATGATTTTATTATGGAAAAACCACATCAGTTCCAGGAACAGATCGTTGAAGGAGCAACCAATGTCTCCGGCGGTCAGAAACAGCGTCTGTCGATCGCCCGTGCTTTGATCCGAAAGCCGGAGATCTACATCTACGACGATTCCTTTTCTGCTCTGGATTTTAAGACAGATGCCCGACTTAGAAAAGCTCTGAAACCGGAGATTAAAAACGCCATCGTCTTTCTTGTGGCACAACGGGTTTCTACGATTCTGGACGCAGATAAGATCGTAGTTCTGGATGAAGGCAAAATTGCCGGAATCGGAACTCACAGGGAGCTGCTTGCATCCTGTCCGATTTATTACGAAATTGCAGCTTCCCAGCTGAGCAAGGAGGAATTGACTTATGCCTGAGAATAAACTGACCTTTCGAAACTGTATCCGTGAACTGCTCGGGTTCGTCCGTCCATACCGTATCAGGTTGTCGATCGCACTGTTTATGATCATAGTGACCAATCTGACATTTGCCCTGAATCCTATGATGGAAGGAAAGATCACCACGCAGCTTGCCAGTGACGGTGCGAAAATCCTGCAGGGAGTCCCGGGAGCGCACGTTCAATTTTCAATCCTGTTCCGTTTTATGGGGATTCTGTTGTGTCTGTACATCCTAAAGACGATCTCACAGCTGATTACATCAGTTTTCCTCACAGACGCCATTCAGAAAACTATGCATGACATCCGCAATGCACTGCAGAAAAAAATCCAGCGTCTCCCGGTCAAATATTTTGATGACCACGCATTTGGAGATATTTTAAGCAGTGTTACAAACGACGTCGATACACTGAGTAATGCACTCCAGCAAACGCTTTCCCGCGTATTTGCAGCAATCCTCACCTTCCTGTTTGTCATCTTCATGATGTTTTCCATCAATGTCTGGATGGCACTGACAGCACTTTTGATTATTCCTCTGACCATACTGATCACATTTGGATTTGTAAAACGTTCACAAAAACTGTTTGATCTGCAGCAGGAGATGGTAGGAGAGTTGAACGGAACGATTACAGAATTATACGGCGGATTTAACGAAATTCTCCTTTTCAACCGACAGAAAGATTCCTGCAACAGATTTTCTGCAGTCAATCAAAAGATGGCAGATGCCGCATTTAAGGCTCAGTTCCTTTCTTCCTTGATTTCGCCGTTTGTATCCCTCGTCACCTATCTGACGATTGGAAGCATTGCCGTCATGGGAAGCTTTTTTGTCATAAACGGTTCTGTCACCGTAGGGAATCTGCAGGCATTTATCCGTTATATCTGGCAGATCAATGATCCGTTATCCCAGGTATCTCAGCTGTCTTCCCAGGTACAGTCCGCCTATGCTGCCATGAACCGGATTTTTACGCTGTTAAATGAAACAGAAGAGGTACAAAAAGGCAGTGTTAAGATTGATGTCTCCCAAATTCAGGGAAACGTAACATTTGACCACGTGCAGTTTGGTTACACAGATGAACTTTTGATGAAAGATGTCAGCTTCTGGGTACAGTCCGGACAAATGGTTGCGATTGTCGGGCCTACCGGTGCCGGAAAGACCACGCTGATGAATCTGCTGCTTCGTTTCTACGATGTGAACGGCGGATCCATCAAAATTGACGGAATTGATATCCGGGACATGGACCGAAGTGATCTTCGCAGCCTGTTTTCTCTCGTTCTTCAGGATACCTGGCTGTTTTCCGGCAGTATTTTTGAAAACATCCGTTACGGATCTTTGACTGCCCGAAAAGACGAAGTAGTTGACGCAGCAAAAATGGCAAATATCCACCATTATATTTCTACGCTGAGCCATGGCTATGACTCTATGATCAATGAAGAGTCCAACAATATTTCTCAGGGAGAAAAACAGCTTCTCACAATCGCAAGAGCTATTTTAAAAAACCCGAGGATTCTGATTCTCGACGAAGCTACATCAGCAGTCGATACCCGTCTGGAACGGATGCTCCAGGACGCAATGCAGAAAGTCATGGCAGGGCGAACCTCTTTTGTCATTGCCCACCGGCTTTCAACGATACGCAATGCCGACCTGATCCTGGTCGTAGATAACGGAAATATCATTGAGCAGGGAACGCATGAAGAACTCTTAAGAAAAAACGGTACCTATCAGAAGCTGTATCACTCCCAATTTGCAAACCTGGAAACCATAACAGCAGAAGAGTAGTCTTTCCAAAAAAACAGATAATAACCTAGTTGACAAACATACGTTCTGGTGATATACTTCTTTGTGTAGTCAGAACGTATGTTCTTTTTTGCTTGTTTCATTATGTTCAGGGGGATTTTACAATGAGAAAAAAGAAAAAGATGTCAGCAGTTATTACACTTATTTTATTTTGCGGGTGCTTTTTATTTGGAAGCTTTCTGTCTTTTGCACAGAATTCAAGAACGGAAGAGCCTGTGCAATTCAAATGCTACAAAAGCATTGTAATCCAGGAGGGAGACTCTTTGTGGAGCCTTGCAGAACGCCATATAGACTCAGAATCTGAAACAGCTGTGAAAGAATACATCAAAGAATTGAAACAGATCAATCAGCTGGAATCTGAAACCATACAAACCGGAGAACATTTGATCATCCCGTATTACACAACAGAATTTCCACAATAATTGTTTTTATATCATACAGATATCATTTACACCCCATGTAATTGATATAAATTCACTCCAAAAAGGAATGCTGTCAGGCAGATAGAGCTTATCTGTACTGCAGCATTCCTTTTTTATAAAAGCATTGAAAGTATGAATCACATACTTTATAATATATCCATTAAACAAAAAAGATCAAAACAGGAACAGAAAGAAGGTAAACAAATGTTAATAGAATGTCCGGCAAATACACGATTACAAGATTATCTCTTACAAAACGATATCCACATTTTGACGGCCTGCGGCGGTCGCGGAAACTGTGCAAAATGCGTTGTCCGGATTATAAAGGGACACGCCACAGTAAATACAATGGATCAAATATGGTTCTCAGAAGAGCAGCTTCTTGCCGGTTATCGGTTAGGTTGCCATGTATATGCAAAAGAACCGCTTACAGTAGAAATTCCCAATTAACTGCTCAAAACAGCAGTGTTTTCAGTCGTTTCAATCTATACGACAAATACTGATTTTTCCAAAAGATTAGCGTTTTTTTAACAACTACTCCAGAATGATCCTGTTTTGAACCTGTTGTGGGTTCTGCAATGGCCATTCAAAGATATCATTGTTGCCTATCTTTCAATATGTTATAATAACTTCATAAATAAAAAAGAACGAGGCGTTTTATTTTATGGAATCAAATCAGACAACTGAGCGAAAAACTTATCATGAACAAAAATATATTGACAATACGTTGCGTCTGCGGGAAATCTTAAAAACACTTCCGGCTTTTGCAAAAGATTATTTCCGTGCTGCAGAACCTACCACCTCTGCAAAAACAAGAATTTCTTATGCATATGATATCCGAGTATTCTTTCACTTTCTGATGGAAAACAATCCTGTATACAAGGATTATACCATCGATCAGTTTACCCCGCAGGATCTGGAGCAGCTCTCTCCTGTCGATATCGAAGAATATCAGGAATATTTAAAGGTTTACCAAAATCCGGAGGAAAAACAAATTACCAACACGGAAAAAGGACTTGCCAGAAAGATGTCTGCCCTACGCAGCTTTTACGGCTACTATTTCAAGCATCAGATCATCGAGAAAAATCCAACACTGTTTGTCGATATGCCAAAGCTGCACGAAAAAGCAATCGTCCGTCTGGATACGGACGAGGTGGCTTCTCTTCTGGACTTTGTAGAACACGGTGGCGATGAGCTCACCGGACAGAAAAAAGTTTACTATGAAAAGACTAAAAACCGGGATCTGGCGATTATCACATTGCTCCTTGGTACCGGAATCCGTGTATCAGAATGTGTGGGACTTGATATCCAGGATGTTGATTTTAAAAATAACGGGATTACGGTCGTCCGAAAAGGTGGAAATGAAATGGTCATCTATTTTGGCGAGGAAGTCGAACATGCCCTGAAACAATACTTGTATACAACGCGGGAAGCTGCCACTCCTCTTCCGGGACATGAAAACGCACTGTTTTTATCCACGCAGCGCCGCCGTATGGGAGTCCAGGCAGTTGAAAATATGGTGAAAAAGTATGCCCGCCAGGTGACGCCAAATAAAAAAATCACCCCTCATAAACTGCGGAGTACTTATGGAACTACACTTTACAAAGAGACCGGTGACATCTATCTCGTCGCAGACGTACTCGGACACAAGGATGTCAATACAACCAAAAAACACTATGCAGCAATAGATGAGGACCGCCGACGCATGGCTGCAAAAGCTGTCACTTTGCGGGAACCCTAAGAGAATTGACAAAAGAAAGGATAAATCTTATGCAAAAAGAACGTACAATCGGAACAACAACTTTAAAAACTCCATATATCGGAATGGGCACCTGGGCAATTGGCGGAGGCACCTGGTGGGGAGAAAATGATGATGCACTCTCCATTCGCACCATCGAGGAAGCAATTGATCGGGGAATCGTATGGTTCGACACTGCTCCGGTCTACGGGATCGGACACAGTGAGAACGTAGTTGGCAAAGCCATAAAGCAAAATCGTTCCAGGATCCTGCTCTCCACCAAATGCGGGCTGGAATGGGATCATGAGACACCTTGCTTTCATAAAGCCATGGAAGGACGCAATGTTTACCGTGATCTTTCCGCCGCTGCAATTCGTAAAAATCTGGAAGACAGCCTCCGACGTCTGCAGACAGACTATATCGATATTTACTATACACACTGGCAGACTCCTGACTTTTCCCTCTATCCGCTGGAAGAAACGATGGATACTCTTCTCCAGTTGAAAAAAGAAGGGAAGATCCGTGCCATCGGAGCCTCCAACGTTACTGCCAAAATCATCGAAAAGTACTGCTCTCTTGGACAGCTGGATGTAATTCAGGAAAAATACAGCCTTCTGGATACACATATTGCGGATAAATTGTTACCTGTATGCCAGAAACATCATGTTTCCATCCAGGCGTACTCGCCTCTGGAACAGGGACTGCTCACAGGAAAAGTGACACAAGACACGGTGCTTTCTCCGACAGATGTGCGCAACAAAAATAAATTCTGGGCACAAAAGTCCCGTCTGCACATATTGAACGTTTTACAGAAATTAACCCCGTATACTGAAAAATATAGTTGTTCCCTCAGCAACCTGATCATCTATCTGACTGCAGCTTCTCTTCCGGACTTGCATGTCCTCTGCGGCGCAAGGAAACCGGAACAGATCATCGACAATGTAAAAACACTCTCCCTGAATCTGGAAGAAGCTGACCTGTCAGAAATGAGTCAGTTATTTGAACAGCTTCGAAACTCTATCAGATAAATTTTAATGTCATACGATGGAAAGAGACCTCGCAGATTTCTTTACACAAGACTGTATAGGTGTCTTTCCATTCCCATGATATATAAGGAATCAAAAGTCTGCAGATTCTTTCTGTAAACCGTTTTTTTTCATACTCCTGATCTCCATGCATTTCCTGCCCGAAAAAAGTCAGCAGCTTTATAAGATAGATCAGATTTTCATACTCGTCCCACTCCAGTTCTTTTCTGAAAACTCTTCGTTCCCACAACTGCTTTATAAGACCATTGTATATCGTCATGATCTTCTCCGTCCATTCTCTGCTCATTTCTTGAAATACGGGTACTGTTTTTTGAAGTCTGCTATAATTTTCATACACAATAGCTGCATTCTTCTGAAACTGTTCCACTGCTTTCAAAAATCGAAGCAGCAATTCCAAAAGTGTTCGATTCTCATATTCCCAGAACGGCTTTCCTGAAATCTCTCCTCTTTCCAGATCGATTTCAAACAGCTGGATGCTCTCTGAAAAAGTTTCCTGAATATCGTTTAAACGCTCCTTCAGCAGATCTTCCTTTTTCGAAAAGTAATATGTCAAATTTCCCACTGCAATTCCTGCCTCCGCTGCAATCTGCCGCATAGATACCTGTTCATATCCCTCTCTTTCAAATAGCCTCTTTGCACAATCGCAGATTCTTTCCCGCATTAGCTCTTTTTGATCCTGTGCTTTCATTCTACTACCCTCTCTGGTTGATTCCTTTTTTGTCAAAGCCACTATAACATACTCCTTTGGAAAACGCAAATTTCTCATTTCTCGAATTAGTACATAGTACTATTTATTTTTCTATTTATAGTACAGCGTACTACATTCTGTTTTAAAGGAAAATGCCGACAAATCATACTCCTTCATTGTAATTCCATCTCTTTCACCTTATAATAGGAACATAAACCCAAAGAAAGGACCTTTACCATGGAACTACAGAAGTTATTAAGCTATACCCGAAAAGCGGTTGATGAATACAGAATGATTGAAGAAGGCGATCATATTGCGGTCGGAATTTCCGGCGGAAAAGACAGCCTCACTCTGCTCTATGCACTACATGGACTCAAGCGCTTCTATCCGAAGAAATTTGAACTCAGTGCAATCACCGTAGATCTGGGATTTGAAGATTTTGATCTTTCTCCGATTCAGGCACTATGTCAGGAACTGAATATCCCCTACCGAATCGAATCTTCTGATATTTATGAGATTCTTTTTCATGTCCGTAAAGAATCCAATCCCTGCTCTCTTTGTGCCAAAATGAGAAAAGGCGCCTTAAATCAGGCAATTAAAGAAATGGGATGCAATAAAATTGCCTATGCCCACCATAAAGATGACATTATAGAGACAATGCTGCTCTCCTTGATCTTCGAAGGACGTTTTTATTCATTTTCTCCGAAAACCTATCTGGACCGTACTGATCTGACTGTTATTCGTCCAATGATGTTTGTAGATGAAAAAGACGTCATCGGTTTTAAAAACAAGTATCAGCTTCCGGTAGTGAAAAGCAAGTGTCCTGTTGACGGATATACAAAACGTCAATATGTCAAAGAACTTCTCCGTCAGTTAAATCACGAAAATCCAGGTGTCCGCGAAAGGATGTTTCATGCAATCCTTGATGGAAATATCGAAGGCTGGCCCGAACGGATCATTCATCCAAGAGCATAAAAAGTCCCCCTGCAGTAAAAGTCTTTATCTTTTCTGCAAGGGGAACTGTTTTTTAACTTCTAAAGAATTTTGTCATCTCTTTGAATCTGCTCTTTCAGCATTACATACTGCTCGATTGCTTTTGCTGTCCCTTCAATTCCAAGTTCTGAACTTGAGAGACACAATTCATAGCTTTCAGAGTCTGACCATTTTTTATTCGTGTAATAATTATAATAACTTGCACGCTTTTTATCGGTTTTAATGATCATATCTTTTGCCTTAGCATCCGTAAGATTATAAATTCTTGCAATCCTGCGGATACGTGCATCCAGATCAGCATGGATAAATACGTTCACCACATTATCATAAGATTCCAGAGCATAATCTGCGCAGCGTCCTACCAGAATACAAGGTCCTTCATCCGCAATCTTTTTAATCGCATCAAACTGTGCAAGAAATACTTTATGGTTGATTGGCATATCGGAGTAGGATCCGCCCGAATACCCCATAGAATACGTATCCATCACGAGAGAATACAAAAAGCTGTTCGTCGGCTTTTCATCATGTGTTTCAAAAATTTCCTCACAGATACCACTTTCTTTCGCTGCTCTGCTGAGCATCTCTTTATCATACAGCTTGATTCCGAAATAATCTGCGATCTGATACCCGATCTCCCGTCCTGCACTTCCGAATTGTCTTCCTATTGTAATAATCGTGTTCGTCTTCATATTACTCCACGCTCCTTTTGCCTGTCATATTCTTGAAGTTTCTATACGCTCATTATACAACAATCTGCACCAAATAACAATAAAAAGACTGCATTTATCCGTCATTCAATACAATTTTCAAACAGAGCTTTCATTTTCAGGGGTTGCAGCGATTACACGGAGAGTACCCCTGATCGATCAATTCTTCCCTTGTTTCTGATGTTTCTTTTCGATTCTGCTGCTTTGTATCGCGGATACTGCTACAGTCTGGTTTATGGAATTTTTTTGTATTTGTGTTGACTACATAGGTAACTTCTTCATCCTTTTTTTCGCTTTCTGCAGTTTCACTCTCCCTGCTTTCTCCTGTTGCATAATCAATCCAAATCCCCGGCTGCACATTGTAGACAAACACATGAAAACGAATTTCTTCATCTTCCACAGAAGCTGCCTCCATAATGACTCCACTGGCTACCAGGTTATCGCCTTCATAAACCGGTGTCACACGGTACAGGACATGATGATTCGTCTCATGGACATAATCTGCCACCTGATTCTCAAACGGGAGCATTCCCTCCACATTAAAATATCGTGTTCCTGTGATAAGATTTTTTTCATTCGCATTCTCTTCGGCAAGCTGAAATCCGATCAGATGCGCACGATTATACAAATATTTCCCATCTACACAGTCATATTTCACTGTATGCCATCCAGAAGGCTTGATCATGCCTATTTTCCCCCGTTCCTGAGTCGGCATGATCTCCTGACAGATATTGGCATAAGCAGCCTGACAACGCCCCAGTGCATCCAGATCGCTGTATTGTTCAAAAACTTCCGTCGTATACTCTGACTCCTGAAAATCAGGTATGTTATTGTTTAGCTCCACATAAGGTGAGCCTGTATATTCCGGAATATTCTGTGCCGTATAGGTTGTCTTATTTTCACTTGCCGTAACCAATTGATCTTGCCCGGAGACAGCATTATTTTGCTGACATCCACATATGAGCATCACTGTCGCAAGAATCGGAAGCAGCAATTTCTTTATCTGCATAACTTAAATTCCTTTCTTTCTCTTTTCATACCTATTCGATCACAAGCTGATTGAATGAAATCTTTTCACTGACAGCCTCTTTGGCAAGACTGTCTGCACGTTCATTTCCCTCTACGCCGGTATGTCCTTTTACTTTGATAAAATGAAGCTTCACGGATGTGCCATTCATAAAATCGCGATATTTCTGTGTTCCTGCCTGTTTTGCCGCCCAATCTCCGGTCACCCAGGATTCAATGCCCTGATAATCGTAAAATATCGAAAGCTCTGCAATTTTCCTTTTTTCCGCTTCTTTTACTGCTTTGATACATCCCAGAAGCTCTCCTGCCACATTGTGCATTTTCGCAAGATCCGGATGATCTCCTGACCCCTGCAGAACAACTTCCTCCTCGTCAGACAGTTTTAAAAAACCCCCAAACCCGTAAACCCCCTGAAAATAAGATCCATCCACATAGGCATATGGATAGGCAGTATGAGAAATATGTGTCTCTTTTGCCTTCGCGCTCTGCCCCGGATGAAGAAAAGACTGTGCCTCCTCTTCTGTCACAAACCCTTTAAAGACCGCCCCCGGATAGCCCGTCACTTGTTTCTGACATTCGCTCCAGGTACGATAAATTCCCGGTATCCTTCCTTTTCTTACTGCATAATACTTATTCTTCGCCATCTTTTTTCTCCTTATGTTTCATTTTTTGAAATACCGGCACATACATGCACAGTGTCACGATCATAATGCCCATCATTATCATAATGATTCCATTGACTACAGCAGCCTCAAGCTGTGAAAACAAAAACAGGACAAGAAGTCCTGCAAACAGAACTGCAGTACAGACCTTGCCAAACCACATCGCTCCATCCAGCATCTTTCCTTTCTTCAGGAATATGAGCCCCATAACCCCCATGTAACCTTCCTTGACCAGCATCAATGCAATCAGCGCCCACATCATAGGATAGCGGGTTGCAAGGCAGATTGCCAGTGCTGCATGCGTAAGCTTATCAGCGATCGGATCCAATGCCTTTCCCAGCTCTGTCACCATATGAAAGCGCCTTGCAATCTTCCCGTCAAACAGATCTGTCAGGCTGGAGAGCAGAACAACCAGCGCTGCATACAAATATTCGCGTTCCGTTTCTGCCGTGATATACAGGTAACAAAACACCGGAATTAACAGAATCCGAAAATATCCCATCAAATTCGGAATCGAAAAAATTTCTTTTTTACTGAATCGTTTCATTCTCTTTTCACCTCATATGTATTTATTTTTCTATTATATAACACAAACATGTGTTTGTCTCCCTAAAAATCAAAAAAGGAATCGAATGTGCACATTTCTGACATATCCGTTTCCTTTTTTCCTAATTCCCTGTCTGCTTTCTCAATTTTTTTAAGAGTTCTTCAAAATATTCCGGCAACGGGGCATCAAACTGCACATACGCTCCCGTAGAAGGGTGTACAAAGCCAAGGATCCTTGCATGCAGCGTCTGTCCCTGCAGTCTGAACGGACACTTCGCCGGTCCGTAAACCAAGTCTCCCAATATCGGATGTCCGATGCTTGCCATATGAACACGGATCTGATGTGTCCTTCCTGTTTCCAGTTCACATTCGATATGCGTGTAGTTTCCAAAACGCTCCAGCACCCGATAGTGCGTCACTGCCTCTCTTCCATGTGGTGCATGAACGCTCATCTTCTTGCGGTCCGTCGGATGTCTCCCAATCGGTGCATTGACCGTGCCGCTATCCTCCTTTAAGTTTCCATGAACGATTGCTTCATATCTTCGGGTGATCGAATGGTCTTTGAGCTGCTCGGCCAGAATCTGATGTGCCCTGTCATTTTTACAGACCAAAAGAGAGCCTGTCGTATCCATATCGATCCGATGTACGATCCCTGGACGCATCACACCATTGATCCCGGAAAGATTTTCCCTGCAGTGATACATCAAAGCATTGACCAGAGTCCCTGTATAATGCCCTGGCGCCGGATGTACGACCATCCCCTTAGGTTTGTTTACCACAAGCAAATCGGTGTCCTCATAAAGGATGTCAAGAGGAATCTCCTCTGGCAGAATATCCGGCACTTCCAGTTCCGGAATCTGCAGCTTCACCTCATCCTCACTGCCCAGCTTATAATTTGTTTTTACCTGCTTTCCATTGACTTCAACCAATCCATCTTTGATCAGTTTCTGAATATAGGAACGGGATCTGTCCGGCATCTGCGCAGACAAAAATTTGTCGATCCGCTCATTTGTCACTGTCTCTTCTGCTGTAAAAAAACGTTCTTCTCTCATGATCTGGAGCCTTTCTTTTGCAGTACCCAGTCAAATTCCTGATCTTTATAATAGAAAAGAATCAGGATTCCAAAAAGGATGCAGCCAATTACCACATAACAGTCTGCCACATTAAAAATCGGAAAATCAATCAGGTTGAAATAGCAGAAATCCACTACGTAATTCCTTGCCAGACGATCGATCAGATTTCCGATGGCGCCGGATGCCAGAAGGATCGCACATACTCTTAACGGAACAAATCTTCTTTTCTGCGGAATTCTCCCGTAAATGAAGACGACCGCAAAAAAAATCAACAATGCTCCAACTGCAAATACAATCTGCCGATTCTGCAGGATTCCAAATGCAGCCCCACGGTTTTCCAGATACCGAAACTGAAATACTCCCGGTATTATAATCAAAGGATCCTGATCTTTCAGATAGGTAACCGCCAGCCATTTTGTAAATTGATCTGCGGCCACTGCCAGAAGAAATGCAAATAGTGCCCACAGATAACTTTTCCCTGTTTTTTTTCTTTCCTCCATTGTATTACTCCTGCCTCTGTCTTTGTTAAATATATTTATAAACAGATACATAAATTCTGTTCTTTTTCGTCTTTGCTCCCGTTCCATTATAACGGAATTTGCCATATCCTCTGACGGATATCACATCATTTTCTTTTAATTGATAACTGTTCGTTGTGATCAGTTTTCCGTTCACAAACACTTTTGCCCCTTCTATGAGACCCGAAAGCTTTGTCCGTGATGCAGAAAATGCAAGCGAAAGCAGACTGTCCAGACGAACAGACGCCACCGTTCCCCGGATTTCCTCATATTTGGGTTCATACTGAAAATCCTCTCTTGAAATCTCTTTTACCAGAACCTGTGTATGCCGGACTCTGGTCAATTCCTCCATCAAAAAAGACTGTAATGTGCGATGTACAAAAACAACCGCATCAGTTCCATCTACAAGGATATCACCTATCTTTGCACGTTCGATACCCAGTCCTAAGATCGTCCCCAGATAGTCTCTGTGAGTCAGCTGCTCTGCATATTTCGCATGCAACGGAGAAATCCTTAGAATATCAAATGGATAGTCACCCCATTCCTCCTCGCTGCACCATGACATTTCTCCACGCAAAGAAAGAGCATCAGGGAGAAATGCCGCCATCTGACGCTCTGCCAAGCCATATCCGCCAAAAGTGACAAACTTTGTGTAAAGTCTGTCCTTTGGCATCGAATGTAAAATATTCAGTTCATTCAAATTCAAAAAATCCGAATATGTAACGATATCGCGACTATATGCCAGATTTGACAGCTCTGACAGCCGCTTCTCCAACTGTTGTTCTTCCTTCTGCATATGAATAAATCCTAGTATCTGCCTCTCATGCTTGGTTTTTCCATGGAACCGCCGAGAAGATCCTGCAGATCTCCGGAAATATCTACATTCGTCGGTGTCACAAGGAAGATGTAATTAGAAATCTTCTGCAGATTTCCGCTGATCGCAAAAGTCGCTCCTGAAATGAAATCAATGATACGCTGTGCAATCTCAAGATCCATACCTTCCAGATTCAGGATCACAGTACGTCCTGCAAGCAGTGTCTCGGTAATCTCACGAGAATCATCTACAGAAGTCGGTTTTACAACACAGACCTCCATATTCACACCTCTTCTGGCTGCAGGCTGACGCATTGGTGTCACTTTATTTCCAGAGGATGGGGCAAGATGCTTGTCCTCGTCCATATCGAAATCATCAAAATCATCACTTCTGCTCTTCTTGTTTCCGAAAATTGAACGATGCGGTTTTTCATCGAAATCATCATCTTCAAAATCATCATCATAAAAATCATCATCATCGTATTCGTCATCATTCAATTTCATGATATCCAAGAATTTATCAAATACACCCATGTTTACACTCCTATCTTATGCCGTACCCTTTTTGCATAAAGTTATTTTAAAATTGAAAACGTACCTTCTTATCCGGAAATTAAATCTGATAATTTCTGGCACCAAAGATTCCAGTGCCTACACGCACCATAGTCGCGCCTTCTTCGATCGCAACTTCGTAATCATTGGTCATCCCCATTGAAAGTATGCTTACGTTAACATTATCAATGTTTTTATTCATAATGTCAACAGATAATTTATGTAAATTTGCAAAAACAGGACGATTGTCATCTGGATTTTCCACAAATGGTGCGATTGTCATCAGCCCTTTTACGCAAATATGTTGAAATTGTGAAATTTTTTCAATGAAGGGAATGACTTCGTCAACTTTCAGCCCAAACTTACTTTCTTCCTGTGCAACATTTACTTCTACCAGAATATCCTGGATACAATTCTTCTTTGCAGCCTCTTTTTCGATTGTTTCTGCCAGCTTCAAAGAATCCACGGAATGGATCAGTGCCGTTTTTCCGACAATATATTTTACTTTATTTGTCTGAAGATGGCCGATCATGTGCCACTCTATATCCTTTGGCAGAATCTCATATTTTTCTGTCAGTTCCTGCACTTTATTCTCACCGTATACATGTATACCAAGTTGATATGTCTCTTCGATCATTGATACAGGCTTTGTTTTGCTTACAGCGATCAGAGTCACTTCCTCCCGTTTTCTCCCTGCACGGTCACATGCCGCCTGTATACGGCGTTCCACCTCTTTCAGTTGTTCTTTCAACATGTTTCAAGCTCCTTTCCCACTTTAAAATACCACTTCATCCTCTTTTACGTCTTCTCCATCCTGTACGATATGATCATAATTTGACAAGCCGTAAGAATTACCTTCTTTAATAATATAATACTCATCACTCTCACACAGGATCTCAACTGCATTGAATACCGCGTATCCCTGATTGATATTATAAACGCCACTCAACTCTGCCGTTTTTTCTACTGTCATTGTCTCTGATGACTCCGGTTTGATTAAGGTAGTTCCTGCTTTCAGACTCTCCGGATTCACATAGTTTGTCCCGTCATCTGATACATAATAAATCTCAATCTGCTGAAATACCGCGCTGTCCTTATCCTGTATCATCACTCCGGAGTCCGAGCTGTTGCCTCCGGTTGTAATATAATCCTGAGGTATCGCATAACATGATTTTTTGATCACCGAGCTTCTCGGAATCTTCAGTCCGCTCTGATCTTCCAGTATCAACTCTACATTCAAGTAGCGCTTATCTGCATACCGGATCATGGATTTATCAAAATCGAGACACCCATAATATTGTTTTCCTTTTTTCAAAATTGAAAAATCTGCCCATACCGTGTCATTCTCATTATCAAGCCGCACTTTCACAGAATCTGTCTCAGACAGCTCTTTTGCTGTTTGATCCTCCAATGGAATCACAACCGACCAGTCTTCACTGGTGACAAGCTTATAAATCGGTTCTCCGCTTGCTATTTCCATGTTGTCTTCCAGATTTGTACTCTTGTAATTGCTTTTATCAAAATCTGCATCCGTAAAATTGTCTTTTGTCAGACCTTCTTCGCCGTCATATGTCAGAACCATCACACCGTCCCTTGCAGCCGGATATGTTTTTACATCCTGCCCACTCGCAGCGATCACTGCGTCAAGCTGTGCTGTTTTCGTCTGGTCGGATGCATTCTGAAGAGTTTCTGCAACATCTCTTTTCAGACTGTAGACAGAAGAGAATTTCTGTGATGTGAAATTTTCATTAAAATCCTGTGCTTTCAGAACAATCGTTTCCTGCTCCTCTGCGCTCAATGTCGTCTCACTCTGCTCCTGAGACTCTGAAACATCCAACTTCTGCGGCGAAATCGCGCAAATGTTCATGCCTGTCCTGATTTTACTCTGTCCACTCTGATAGTAATTGACATACCCGTCACTTTCCGCATTTACCAGGGTTTCCTCTCTGAGAATCAACCCCGTATATGAATGATCCTTCAAAATACTGCCTTCCCGTACTTCATACACCGTGATCCGTTTCTCTGTGGCATACGCCACCACCGCAACGACCAGATAAATAAAAATCAGTGCGAAAATCAGCGTTCCGATATTCAATTCTCTCTTTGTTTTATATTTATTAATACTGATTGAATTCTTTTTTTGTTTTTCTGGCAAACTTGATACCTCCTTGAAATCAGTCTTAATCCCCTCTTAAATAACTTGTTAATTATAACATTTCTGTATGTATATTTCCAGTTTTTGCGGAAATAATAAAATTATCCCATAGAAAAGGAGGGAACAGTATGAAATGGCTCGATAATACAGCTCTTGTAATTGTCATCATCGGAGCAGTGAACTGGCTGCTTGTCGGAATCTTCCAATTTGATCTGGTGGCGTTCCTTTTTGGAAATTTAAGCTGGCTTTCCAGAATCATTTACACTCTTGTCGGCTTGTGCGGACTCTATCTGATCAGCTTTTTTGGCAGAATCGGGAATTCAGCAAGTGATGTGTAAGTTTCACCCTCTTACGACTTTATATAAAAACGGCAGTTCCATGCGAACTGCCGTTTCAAGTCTTTATTTTCCATTAATTCCCGAACTCATTAATCTTGTCATATTGTCATAGAGAATCGATTTCTGAGACGCTCCCATCACAATCGAAATATATGGACGCCCCTGCTGATCCTGCTCATACAGCACCAGACAAGACCCTGCTTCATCCGTTGTCCCGGTCTTCCCGCCAATCACCTTGACTCCTTCCGGCGCTGCAGCGTCTCCGGATGCATAATAATTGGTAGGCTCCCAGGTCATCGTATACGGTACTCCGGATGCCGATGTAAGATTCGCAGTATAGGATGTCTGCGAAATCATCTCTACAAACTGCGGATTCTGCAGACAGGCATTGAACATCAGATATAAATCATATGCCGTTGTGTAATGATCTTCGTTCTGCAGTCCGTGAGGATTTACAAAATGTGTCCCGGTCGCCCCAAGGTTTCGTGCCTCTTCATTCATCTTATCCACGAATGCCTCCACACTTCCGGATACATGCTCTGCGATTGCAACGGCACAGTCATTCCCCGAATAAAGAAGCAATCCATTCAGCAAATCTCTCAAAGAAAGCTGATCTCCTGCCTGAAGTCCGCATACCTGCTCATCTTCGGCAAAATCAGTCGCACGCTCACTGATCGTGACCATATCATCCAGATTCCCATATTTTAATGCCACATACGCTGTCATGATCTTTGTTGTACTGGCCGGATACAACGGTTCAAAAATCTGATCTGCATAGAGCACATTCTTCCCCTGCACATCAAACAGACCAACGGCATGAAGGGATGCATCCTGTGTGTATCCTTCCATTGCCACATCTGCATCCGTCACACACAGCTGGGAAGCAAACGTTTCCGCTTTGTAAAGACTCTTGCGATAATGTGTCTTCTCATATTCCGAAACAAAATCCTTCGCGTTGTCATGCAGGATCAGCATCAGAGTACCGATCAATGCCAGAAACAGTAAAACTGCCACAACAATTCCTGCAATTGCGCCTTTTCCAATTCCGGTTCTTTTTTGTACTTTTTTACTCCTGCTTCGCTTTTTACTTGTAGATTTCACGCCAGTCCAAATCTCCTCTGTCCAGGGCCAGAACCAATGCCTCTGCTGTAGCAATGTTCGTAGCCATCGGAATGTTATACATATCACACAGTTTTACAATATCATTTACATTCGGTTCATGCTTCTTTGGTGCAAGCGGATCCCTGAAAAAGATCAGAAGATCGATCTCATTATGCTCGATCTGTGCTCCCAGCTGCTGATTTCCGCCAAGATGTCCCGGCAGAAACTTATGAATGCTCAGATTGGTAACACTTTCTACCAGTCTTCCAGTTGTCTCTGTCGCATACAGGTTATGCTTACACAATATTCCTCTGTATGCAATGCAGAAGTTCTGCATCAGTTTCTTTTTTGCATCATGTGCCACTAATCCTATGTTCATACACTTTCGTCTCCTCTATTGATATTTTTTAGGCTGCAGGCCGACATTCAGAACCAACCCGATTCCTGCAAAAAAGCAGACAAGGGATGTCAGTCCATAACTTACAAACGGAAGGGATATTCCTGTATTCGGAAAAATTCCTGTCGCCACACTGATATTGATAAATGTCTGAATCCCTACCAGTGCGCCAACACCCCCGCAGATGATGCGCCCTCCGGTGTCTTTTGCCCTTAAACCTATCACAATACATTCTATCACAATCAATAATAACAAAATTATGACCACACAACAACCCACAAATCCTAATTCTTCACCAATAATTGCAAAAATAAAGTCTGTCTGCGGTTCCAAAATAAAATTTCCGTTTTTTACTGATGTTGTAGCATCGCTGTTGTATCCTTTCCCGTTCAACTGCCCGGATCCGATCGCCATCACGGAATTCAGCTGCTGATATGCTTCCTCCGTGGCATATGCCTCCGGTTCCAGCCATGCCAGAATACGCTTCTGCTGGTAATCCTTTAAAAACGGTTGATTCGGCTGCACCACAATTCCGATCACCAAAGCGATCGTAGGAATTGTGATCGCCAGCACTGTGCCAATGAATTTATAGCTCAGACCGGCCATAAACATGATCACACAGAACAATGCTGCAATACAGATCGTTGCCGAAAGACTCGGCTGCTTATATACAAGGAGCAAAGATGGTATGATCAGACCGATTGCTTCCAGAATCGTCTTTTTCTTATTGATCTGTTCTTCCCTGTCAGCCAAAAATCTGGCAAAAAACAAGATCGTGATCAATTTTGTCAGATCTGAAGGCTGAAACTGCACAAATCCAAGATCCAGCCATCTTGTCGCACCATTTGCCTCTGTCCCAAGAAAAATAACAGCCAGAAGTAAGGCAATATTTACCACATACATCAGCCAGTAGAAATTCAGGATCCACTTGTAATCGATCAGTGAGATCACAACCATGGCAAGCAGACCTAATCCCACGCCCATGATCTGTCTGGGCTGATACTCTGCATTTGCACTCCCCACCATAAATACGCCGATCACAGAAACTGCCAGTACCAGCAAGATCAGAGTGAATTTATAATCTTTCAAATTGTATCGCTGTTTAAGATTTAAAAATTGAAGTTTCAATTATTTTCTCCTGTTATTTTAATATGTATATCTGAATGTGTTATCTCTATCTGAACCGCTTCCGGTTTTAGTTCTATGTATTTTGAAATCGTATAGTAAATGTCTGAAGTCATTCTCTCAGACATATCGGGTGTACACATAAGCCGATCCGCAATGAGCAGATTCCGGAGTCTGTCTTTCGCAATGTGAACAGATGGTACACTCATATCTGCCCCTCCTAATTCTTTTTGAACAGATCTCTGAATTTCGAGAACAGTCCTTCTGATCTTCCAAAGTCAGTAATCGGAATTTCCTCCCCGAGAAGCCTGCGGCAGATATTTGCATATGCTTTTCCTGACATGCAGTCCTCTCCCACGATCGGCTCACCCTGGTTTGTCGCGATCACAACCTGCTCATCATCCGGGATCACACCAAGCAGATGAATCGCCAGAATCTCTGTCACATCCTCCACGGACATCATGTCTCCCCGCTTCACCATGTCGATCCGCAGACGATTGATGATCAGATCATTGTTTTTAATCCCGTGCGCTTCCAGCAGACCGATGATGCGGTCTGCATCCCGGATCGCAGACACTTCCGGTGTTGTCACTACAATCCCTCTGTCAGCTCCGGCAATCGCATTTTGGAACCCCTGCTCGATTCCTGCCGGGCAATCCAGCAAAATATAATCAAACTCCGTTTTCAGCTCTTCGATCAGTTTTTTCATCTGTTCCGGAGAAACTGCGGTCTTATCCTTTGTCTGTGCCGACGGCAGCAGATACAGTTTCGGAAAACGCTTATCCTTAATCAGTGCCTGTTTCAGACGGCATCCGCCTTCGATCACATCCACAAGATTATATACGATCCGGTTTTCCAGGCCCATAACCACATCCAGATTGCGAAGTCCGAGATCGGTATCGATCACCACTACTTTTTTCTGCAGCTGCGATAACCCAATCCCTATATTTGCTGTTGTCGTCGTTTTTCCAACACCGCCTTTTCCCGATGTAATGACAATCACTTCTCCCATGTCTATTCTCCCTTTCACACTTAAGTTCATATTTGTCTACAGCGAATCCAGAACAAGTCTGTTTTCACCCATGACTGCTATCTGCGGGTGCTTAAAAGACTGTCTGCAGATGGCAAGCAGCGATCTGCCTGCTTTGACATCTCCGATACGCATATATGCAGGTTTCATGGATAACGCGGCCACATAGGCTTTGTCATCCCCGCAGGCTCCTGCATGAACAGATCCTTCCAGTCTGCCAAGAATCACAACGCTGCCCTTTGCGATCACTTTTGCCCCATACTCCACATCTCCGAGTATAAGAACACTGGTATCTGATTCCAGAATCTGCCTTTTTCTGAGAGTTCCCCGATAGAACTGCCCGTCCTTTTGCCGAACATTCGTCATTGTGTGTTCTATCACGCTTTTGTATGCCATTTCTTTTGTCTGATTCCGGTCTATGATACAGACCACATCAATCCCGGCTGTTTTCGAGATCAACTCTAATAACTGATCCTCTTCTGCCTGTGAAAGCAGGCGGTCTTTAAATTCGACCGCCATCTTTGCTCCTTCAAAAAATTTGATCGAAGCCTTCAGCTTCCGTTCCATCTCCCGAAGCAGTTTGGAAAATTCCGCCTGTGGATTCAGATGGATCTCCAGACCGTACCGGCTGCTTTTGAGCATTACCAGCTTGTCCATACACCTCACATCCTTTTTTAGTCACCGGCTGTAACAGCGCCAAGCTGTGCTGCCTTTCCGGTAACAAGTTTATCGGAATCTGATATCTTGTAATAGCTCTTGACAATATCTCTTCCGATTTCTGCTGTATAAGCGGAACTATATCCATTTGCAATTCGCACGGCAACTGCGATCTCAGGGTTTTCTGCCGGTGCAAATCCGACAAAAAGTACATGGTCCGGATGGATCTCACTCTGCTGTGCAGTACCTGTCTTACCTGCCATGGAAATCTCCATTCCGTTGAACTGGGACATATCCTGAACCATGGCGATCATTCCCTGATGAAGCAGATTCCATGTATTGTCACTGATATCATCGATCGTGTTTGTCACTTCCGGCTCATATTCTTTGATCACTTTACCGTTCACATCTGTGGTCTTATCAAGCAATGTCAGCTTATATACAGTTCCTCTGTTTGCAACTGCAGCCACATAGCGGTTCAGCTGACTGACTGTAAAGTTGTTTGTTCCCTGACCGATCGCACTCTGTACCGAATATTCATCCGATATCTGCGGTTCGCTCTCCGGAATCTCTACTCCGGATTTTTCACCCAGTCCAAATTCTTTTGCGTATTTTGCAAGTGTGTCTGTGCCTTTATTGCTGTCGTATTCTTGCCCGTTCATGCCAAGCTCGTATCCGATGTTATAAAAATAATCGTTACAGGAATCACGAAGTGCAGTCACAACATTCTCATAGCCATGAGCACCCGGATATATCCAGCATTTTGGGTTCGGTGTGATTTTATCGAAAACTCCGGTACAATAAAATGTCGTATCTGCTGTCACAATCCCTTCTGTAAGTCCTGCCGCTGCTGTCAGCATCTTGTACGTAGATCCCGGCGCAGTACGCTCCTGCGTGGCATTGTTATAGAATGGTCTGGACAGACCGGTAACCAGCTGATTGTAGTATTTCGAGTCCATGGTATTGGACAATCGGTTATTGTCATAGCCCGGATAAGAAACACATGCCAGCACCTCACCGGTATTGGGATCACTGACTACCGCGGATCCCGTACAAGGCTCCAGAGCCAGCTGTCCCGGAGTAATCTCCAGATTTTCAATTTTCTGACACAGCCAGGTATACGGATTGACACTTCCGTTATTCAGACCATTGTACGCAGCCTCATCCATCGGAAGTACCCCCTGCTCATATACCATGGCACAGATCTGTGCCCCACTGATACCCTCTGATTTTATAAGATATTTATAGAGAAGTTTGTCGAAATCTGCATCTGAATTCAAATATTCTTCTAAAAATTTCAAAATTCCCTGATAAATCTCTCCGGAATCAGAATATTTCTGCTCTGCCACTTCCTCTGACAGCTTGGATGTATCGATCCAATTCTTCGAAATGGCATAATTTAAATACTGGTTCAGATTGATCGTTTCCTCTTTTGCCCACGCAAGATACGTCTCATCTTTTGTATCCACCAGATCCATATTTAAAATCCCAGTGTTCTTAGCAAGCACGGTATCACATACATAATCCATATAGGCCTGCATTTCTTTTGACAAGTCCTTGTAGGCTGTTGCACCCGCATTATTCAATTCTGCCAGAATCTCCTGGATCACACTTGCCTTACGGTTGGTAAAAATTTCATACACTGTTTTTTCCACTGCTTTTGCATCTGCCGCACCGAAATGCGTCTCATCCAGAATCTCGTTCGCAATAAATGCATTGTAGGCATCATCTACCGGAATGATAATCTCACTTGAATCATTTGTTGTACTCGGATCGTAATTCATTACATTACGAAGTTTTGACCTTACGATTCCTGCCAGCTTTTCCTCCAGCAGTTTATAGGTCTGCTCCTGAAGATCCTTATCAATTGTCAGATATACATCATTTCCTGCTCCGGGATCTTTTTTGCTTACCGTATCCGTTACTTTCCCGACATTATCCGTATAATAGCTGATCTCACCTTTCGTTCCCTGAAGCACCTCATCCATGGTCTGCTCCAGTCCAGATTTTCCGACAATATCAGAAAGTGAATACTTTTTCTTCTGCTCTTTTGTCAGCGCATCATATTCCTCCTGGGAAATCTTTCCGGTATAGCCGATGATCGACGCAAAATACTTGCTGTCCGTATACCGGCGCAGGGAGTCCTCTGCAATATCTACCCCATCCATCTGATCCAGATTTTCCATGATCGCCGCCACCGTCTCATCGCTGACATCGGATGCGAGCACTGTCGGAATATACTTCTGGAAACTGTTGAGTCCGATGGCATAACGCATGGTCACAAGCTTTAAAACATGACTCTTGTCCAGATTTTTATCATCGATCCCATACCCGTACGTATCATCTGTACAAAGATAATGGATCACATCTTCCGCAGACTGCTGTTTCTGCGCGTCTGAAAGTTCATCAATTGTTTTCTTTCCATAAACATCTGCAATAAACCGCAGTTTTAATGTCTCATCCGTCTGCAGAAACTGATAGTTTCCCGCAGAATCCAGAACAACGCCAAAGTCACTGATCACAGAATCGCCATGCGCTTCTACAATCTGCATAACTTTCTCCAGAATTCCGTTGATCGTATCATTTTTCTTGGAATCATTGGTAATATTGTCCTCAAATGTGACGGAATAGGCAAGCTCATTATATGCCAGAAGATTGCCGTTCCTGTCATAAATATTGCCTCTTGTTCCTGACAGTTCTCTTGTCTTTTTGATCTGCAGCTTGTAGTTGTTCAGATAGTAGTCTCCCTTTACGATCTGAAGATAAAACAGTCTGTTCACCAGGATCGCAAACATTACGCAGAATGCAAGGATCAGAACAGTCCGCCGGGAATTTACGATACGATGAAACACTTCTTTGATTTTCTCAAACAAATTTACTTGCACTCCTTTTTTCTTCTGCTTCCAGTTTCTGGTTGATCCACAGGATCAGCTGATACAAAATGAGCGTAACCCCAACTGTATAGATCAGTTCCGGAATGATTACATGCATCAGATAATAAACAAAATCAAATTCACCTCTGAGCATGAACATCAAAAAGTAGATCAACAGCCCGTATACAAACTCGCTTCCTGCGATCAGCAGTAACGGAAGCTTGATGTCTTCGTCAAAATAAGTTTCACTGAACAGGCCATTCACATAGCCGATCATCAGATAGATCAGTGCATACAGCCCCAGCACCGTTCCAAACTGAATATCGATCAGAAGTCCCGAAAAAAATCCGATCCACATTCCTGTTTTCGGCCCGCGCATAAAACCATAGGCAGCTGTCACAATCAACAGCAGATTCGGCTTCACAGATGCCAGTTCCAGAGATGGAAATAAGGTACATTGAAGAAGATAACATGCCAGCATGATCACAACCGTGATCACAAATCGTTTTAATTTGATCTTTTTCATCTTGGCAGGCTCCTTTCTCTACTCACTCTGATCTGTTCCTGTCATTTCCGCCTTTGTCGTTGTAATGACAAGCACCTCCTGCAGATTTTTAAAATCTACCACAGGAGTGATATAGCCGGAACGGGTCAGATTGTTTGCATCTACATTGATCTCGCTGACATAACCGATCAAAAGTCCCTGCAGATATTTATCACTGATGTGAGAAGTGACGATCTGCTCCCCTACCTCTACATCATGATCATTATTTTCCATCTGTTCAAACCGGATCTTCCCTTCTCCGATCAAAGAAAGGTCTCCTCTTACGATACATTTGTCAGAAGTAGAAAGTGCCATACCGCTGACGTTGCTGGAATCATCAATAATCGCACGTACCGTTGCCCAGGTCGGACCTGTCTGAGTCACGATCCCGACGAGTCCACTTCCTGCCAGCACATTCTGATCTACTTTGATGCCGTCATTACTTCCCTTATCAATCGTAAATGTACTAAACCAGTTTCCGGAGTCCTTCCCGATCACACGGGCTCCCACTTTCGGATATTCTGCATAAGTCTGATCCAGCTTGTACAGATCCTGAAGACGGTCCAGTTCGTATTTTTCCTCCTGAAGATTACTGTTTTCCGTGGTCAGCTGATCCACCTGCTTCTGAAGTTTTTTATTTTCTTTTTTCAGCTGTTTCAATGTCTCAAAATTTTCACTGACATCTCCGATCCATGTGCCGATCTGACTGATGCCTTTCTGCATGGGAATCACCGTGATATCAGCCACTCCCCGGAAGGGCCCTTCTACCTTCTCTGCAAACACAGAAAAAATCATCAGTAAAACGCAAACCAGACTCGTTCCCAGAAGCCAGTACTTATTTGACCTGGATTTTTGATTTTTTTTCTTCATATTATCTCAACCACCTATAATCTTCATCTGACATCTCGTATGCCAGGTTTCTGTAATGTTTATCGGAAATGATCGTGCGCAGTCCCTTCACTGCACATAATTCAGGATTCTTGTGTGCAGTCACAAGAAGGCCGGTACTCTGTCGCAGATATGCCGGGAGACCATGCGAACGTGCAAGACCTCCTGTCAGATAAATCCCTGATTTTAAAATCTCACTCCGGACATCCGGCGGTGTACGCTCGATCATGGACTGGATCGCTCTTACAATCTCCGAAAGAGAATCTTTCATTGCAGCCCGAACCAGACCATCCGAGATCTGCCTGTCCCCTGGAACTCCCATTGCCAGATCTCTTCCCGCCACTGTCAGCTTCCTTCGGTTTGTGTTTTTTAAAATACCGCACTGCCATCTGAGCTGTTCTGCTGTAATCCGTCCGATCAGAAACTCCTTATTGTGCCGCACACTGCCCACGATTGCTTCATCTAAAGCCGCACCTCCCACAGGCAGCAGACGGCTCAGCACCGTTTTTCCGCCCGAAAGAACCGAAAGCTCAGTTGTCTCACCGCCAAAATTGACCACAAATATGCCTTTTGCCGAAAAGACATCCAGTCCTATCCCCACTGCATCCGCAATTGCACGATCGACAATCCGGACTGTTTTTGCCCGTGCAGCTGAATGATGCACCAGATCATAAAACGCTTTCTTTTCCACTTCTGTCACATCCGTTGGCGCTGCGATCACATACTCTGCTCCGTTTGGGTATCTCCCTTCCCGCTTCAGCAATGCGCGCAGAAGATACTGCATCTCATGAAAGCGGGCAATCACGCCGTGATGCATGGGAAATACCACCTGAATATTCTCAGGTGCCTTCTCATACATTGCATAGGCCGCATTTCCGACCGCAAAAATATCTTTTTCATCCCGGATTGCAATCACATTTTTGGCACTGCGGATCCGGTCTCTTCTCTTATCATATATCTTGATCTCATATGTGCCCAGATCCAGGCCATATATATTTCTGAACATGCGTCTTGTCCCCTTATTGCAGTTCTTATCGTACCAGTCCCTTTTCTCTGAGACTGACATAACAATTATCCCCGATCACGATATGATCTAACAGTTCCACACCGATCAGCCGCCCCGCCTCCTGAATCCGTCTGGTGATCAGCACATCCTCTTTACTCGGTGTCGGATCTCCACTCGGATGGTTATGCAAAAGCACAATGGACACTGCATTCTTCTGCAGTGCCTCCACAAACAGCTCCCTCGGTGAAATCACTGCTGAATTCACGGTTCCCTTCGAGATATCCGTCTCCCCGATCAGTCTGGATTTTGTATTCAAAAGCAGCAGTTTCATCTGTTCCTGATTTGCATGTCTTAAATCTTCCATATAATATCTGGCAATGGACGCCGGGTTTGAAAAATTCAGTCCCTCCTGTGCGGTTGCTTTTGCAAGACGTCTGCTAAGCTCCGCCAGACACAAAATCTGGATAGCCTTTACCTTCCCGATTCCTTTGATCTGCATCAGCTGTTCGTACGTCCACTGGTGAAGATTCAGCACACCCTTCTGCGAAAATACAGGATGTAAGATCTTATCCGCCAGCTGAAGCGCATTCTCTCCTCTGGTACCTGTACGTAGCAAAACAGCAAGTAATTCGCTGTCCGTCAAATTACTTGCTCCGAACCGCTCACATCTTTCATAAGGGCGCTCTTCACATGCCATTTCTTTCATATTTGCTTTTTTCATAAAAATATGAATGATAACACAATACAGTGATTTATTTTAGCACAATTTAAAAATCATGTATAGGTCTGACCTCTTAAATTTTTATGAAGATTCTATGACCCGATCTTGTTATATTTTTTCAGCACCGCCTCTGCCACTTTCATTCCATCCATGGCAGCCGAGGTGATTCCTCCTGCAAATCCTGCGCCTTCTCCGCATGGGAAAATCCCCTTGATCTCACTCTCCATATTCTCATCTCTTGGAATTTTCACTGGAGAAGACGTACGGCTTTCTACACCTGACAAAAGCGTATCTCCATCTGAGAATCCTGTGATCTTATGTTCAAACTGCCGCATTCCCTCCTCAATGGATTCTGCCAGCACTTGCGGGAAAATTCCACGCACATCTCCAAACGCATATGCCCCTTTCATCTGAGGCTCTACGTTTCCAAACGAAGTGCTGATCTGATTTTTGCAGAAATCTTCCAGTCTCTGAACCGGGATTTTTCCGCCTCCCGCTCGAAAGGCACGTTCTTCGAGCTTTCGCTGAAATTCCATTCCTGCAAGCGGATGTTCACTTCCGTAATCTTCCGGAGTCACCGTCACGATAATGGCGCTGTTCGCATTTTCTCCTGCTCTTGCATGATAACTCATTCCGTTGACAGCCAGACGTCCTTCTTCGGAGGATGCATTGACTACATATCCTCCCGGACACATGCAGAAAGAGTATACGCCTCTTCCATTTTCCAGTTTTGCTGTCACTTTATAAGGCGCTGCAGGAAGTCCCGGCACAGACTCTGCTCCATATTGAGAGGCATTGATCATTTTCTGCGGATGCTCGGCGCGCACACCTACCGCAAATGATTTTGCCTGCATTGGAAGATTCTTTTCATAGAGCATCTCAAATGTATCTCTTGCGCTGTGTCCCACTGCAAAGATCACGGTATCGGTCTCCAGCTCTTCCTCCTGATTGACCTGCACTCCGACAAGTGATGTCTCATCAAGAACAATATCCGTCACCTGACTGTGAAACCGTACTTCTCCTCCGGCTCCACAGATCGCAAGCCGCATATTTTTTACCACCCGGATCAGAATATCCGTTCCGATGTGGGGCTTCTGTTCGTATAAAATCTCCGGCGGTGCCCCGAATCTTACAAAGGTTTCCAACACAAAACGATTTCGCCCGGATGTATCTTTGACCAATGTGTTGAGCTTTCCATCCGAAAAAGTTCCGGCGCCTCCCTCTCCGAACTGTACATTCGACATTGGATTTAAAATCCCGCTTTTCCAGAATTCCTCTACATCACGCTGTCTTTCCTCTACACAGGCACCCCGCTCCAGAAGGATTGGTCTACATCCTGCCAAGGCAAGGATCCATGCACAAAACAGACCTGCAGGGCCGCTTCCTACAACAACCGGACGCTTTTTCGGTGTTTCTCCTTCCAGTTTTGGCATCTGATAGTACACATCCTGTGTCTTCTGAACATTCTTTGGATGTTTTTTGAGTACCTCTTTTTCTTTTTTCACCTGTACATCGATACTGTATACATAGTACAGTTCCGGCTTTTTCCGCGCATCTATGGACTGTCTGCGGATTTCAAATTTCTGCAGCTCTTCCGGACGGATCTTCAATTCCCGTACCAGTTTTTTCTTTAGCTGTTCTTCGCTGTGTCCTACTTTTAATTTTAACTGATTAATTCGTAACATCTGCTGCCTCTCTTCCTGCAATCCATCCGCTGGACCATGCCCACTGCAGATTATATCCGCCGCAGATCCCATCCACATCCAGTATCTCTCCGGCAAAATAAACGCCCGGTACATAACTTGACTCCAGGGTATCTTCCTTCACTTCTTCTGTAGAGACTCCGCCGCAGCATACCTGAGCCTGTTCAAACGAATTTGTCCCTTCCACATTCACCTCAAACTGCTGAATCAGACGGACAAGCGTTCTTAGTTCTTCCTCAGAATATGTTCCCACCGGCTTTTCTTTGGAAATGCGACTACATTTGACCCACAGAGCAATCATTTTTTTGTGAAACAGCCCGGTTAAGAATTCTTCTGCCGTCTTTTGCGGCCGAAGTCTCGCACGCTCTGCCAGAAATACTGTAAACTCTTCCTCAGACATCTGAGGCATAAAATTTAAGACCGCTGTTACTTCCTGTTTGTTGTAAAGCGCCTTTGCTGCAAAACGACTGACCTGAAATACCGGAATCCCGGAAATACCATACTGCGTCAGCTGAATTTCTCCGGTATCCCGACAAACACAGTCCCCATCCACATATAAAGATACACATCCCTGTATGCGCACTCCGGCGATACTCTGAAAGAATTTTCCCTTGCATTTAAGCTGTACCAACGCCGGAAGTACCGGGACGATCCGGTGTCCCATTTTTTTTGCGATCGCATATCCGGAACCATCAGAACCTGTAACAGGAGCCGCCTTGGATCCTGCTGCCAGGATCACCCGGTCTGCGGTCACATTCCCATTTCCGGTTCGGATGACAAACAGGTTCTTTTTCGGAATGATTTCCAGAACTTCTGTCTCTGTGTGCACTTCCACACAAAGCCGCTCCATCTCCATGCGAAGGGAATCTAAAACCGCACCGGCCTGATCCGAGTTTGGATAGAGATATCCGTTTCTGTTTTTCGCATATACACCGATGTTCTGGAAAAACTCCACTGTCTTTTTCTCATCAAACTGTGTGATGACCCGCCACGGAAACTTAGGATCATCACTGCGATAACACTGAGGTGTCTGTACAAGATTTGTAAAATTGCATCTTCCGTTCCCGGTGGAAAGGATCTTCTTTCCCACCCGGTCTTTATGCTCCAGCACAACTGTATGTGCGCCGTGCTCTGCTGCCGAAATAGCCGCCATCATCCCGGCTGCTCCTGCGCCGATCACAACAACTTTTCTCATGGTCTCTCCTTTTGGTTTTATTTTAATCGTTCCAGTTCAATCACTCCTGCATCGATCATATTCTGCAGTGATTTTAAAATTCCAAGCTTTGCATGCGGCCAGGTCAGTCCGCCCTGGAAATAAACTGCATACGGTGGTTTAATCGGTCCATCTGCACTTAATTCAATAGAAGAACCCTGCACGAACGCACCTGCCGCCATGATCACATCACTGTCATATCCCGGCATTGCCCACGGTTCCGGACTGACATAGCTGTCCACAGGCGCCGCCGCCTGAATTCCCTTACAGAATGCGATCACACCCTCTGCACTGCCAAGCTCCACGGCCTGGATAATATCATGTCTGGACTCTGTTCCGTTCGGAATCACTCCATATCCCAGTCTTTCATAAATATTTGCCGCAAACACCGCACCTTTTACCGCACTGTTGACTACAGTCGGCGCCAGGAAAAATCCCTGATAGAACGACTGCATGACACCGAGAGATGCTCCCACCTCTTTTCCGAGTCCCGGAGAAGTCAGACGGTATCCGCAGTTCTCGATCAGATCTTCTCTTCCCGCAATATAGCCCCCGATCGGCGCCAGACCGCCTCCAGGATTTTTGATCAGGGAACCAACGATCATGTCCGCTCCCACATCACTTGGTTCAATCTTTTCTACAAATTCTCCATAACAGTTGTCCACCATACAGATCACATCCGGCTTGATCTCCTTGATAAAGGCGATCAGCTCTCCGATCTTCTCCACGGAATAGCTTGGTCTTGTCTGATATCCCTTGGATCGCTGGATCGTCACCAGTTTCGTCCGCTCATTGATTGCCTCCCTGATTGCAGGATAATCAAAATAACCGTCTTCCAAAAGCTCCACCTGACGGTATGTGATCCCATACTCTGCCAGAGAACCTTTTGACGGGCGAATCCCGATCACTTCCTCCAGCGTATCATATGGTTTTCCCACCGGCGAGAGCAGTTCGTCTCCCGGACGTAAGTTTGCTGCAAGGGCAAGGGCAAGGGCGTGCGTTCCACAGGTAATCTGCGGACGAACCAATGCCGCTTCTGTATGGAATGTACTGGCGTATACCTGCTCCAGTGTGTCTCTTCCCATATCGTTGTAGCCATACCCGCTGGCGTAGTTGAAACACCCCTCACTGACCTTATTTTCCTGCATGGCATGGAGCACCTTTAACTGATTGTACTCTGCCACTTCATCCATCTGTGAGAACCGTTCCTTTAATCCCGCCTCTATTGTCTGTCCAAACTCGTAAACTTCCTTCGAAATCCCCAGCTTCTCATACATCGTCTCTGTCATACACTCTCTCATTTTATTTCCTCTTCTTTCTGTGGAAAGATCTCCCGAACCTTTAATTCTTTCAGAATTCTCTCCAGTATCTTTTCTTCCTGATATCCATATTCCTGCTTGTTGATCCAGATCACATCCCGTTCCCGTTTAAACCAGGTGATCTGACGTTTTGCAAAATGTCTGGTATCTCTTTTGATAATTTCTTTTGCCTCTTCCAGCGTACATTCCCCGTCCAGATAAGCAAAAATCTCTTTGTATCCCAGCCCCTGCATGGACACCATCCCTCTTGTATAGCCACGTTCTTGAAGCGCCGTAACTTCTTCTACAAGTCCCTCCTCAAACATAGCATCCACTCTTTTGTTGATTCGCTCATAAAGATTGACCCGGTCATCATTCAACACAAAATAGGCAGAATTATAGGCAGATTCTTTTTCCCGTTCTTTGGCATTGTGTTCGGAAATCTTTTCACCGGTCTGATGATAGAATTCCAGGGCACGGATCACACGTTTTACATTGTTGGCATGAATTTCAAGCGCCGCCTTTTCATCCACCTGCCGCAGCATCTGATGCAGCTTTTCTGCACCTTCTTCCTGTGCCAGTTCTTCCAGCTCTTTCCGGTAGGAATGATCCTCCTCATTGTTTTCAAACGAAATGTCGTACAACAGAGCCTGGATATAAAACCCGGTTCCACCTACAACAATAGGGATATGTCCTCTCTGATAGATCCCATCCAGCGCTTCTTTTGCCATCTGCTGGAATTTCACCACATGGAACTCTTCCTCCGGCTCCAGCACATCGATCAGATGGTGCGAGATCCCTTGCATCTCTTTTGGCCGAATCTTCGCAGATCCGATATCCATATGCCGGTAGACCTGCATGGAATCTGCGGAAATGATTTCTCCGCCAATCGCTTTGGCAAGTCCGATTGAAGCAGCGGTTTTTCCAACTGCTGTAGGACCGGTCAATATAATCAATGGTTTCTTCATCTATACAATCCTCTTAAATTTCTTTTCCAGTTCCCGCTGTGTCATTGCGATGATCGTCGGACGTCCATGCGGGCAGTGATATGGATTCTCCAGCAATAACAGTTCCCCGATCAGTGCGTCTGCCTCCTGCGCGGAAAGCCGGTTATTGCCTTTCACCGCTGCTTTACATGACATAGATGCCACTTTCTCATCAATAAGCTCCGGTGTCATGGAGGTGCTGATCCCATCTGCCAGATCGTCCAGCATTTCCAACAGCAGCTCTTTTTTGGCGATTCCAAACAAATTGTCCGGAATGGCGCGCACTGCATATTCCTCTCCGCCAAACGGTTCGATCTCAAATCCGATCCTTGTAAACCGGTCCATATTTTCATTCAGCACCTGCGCCTCCTGCATAGACAGGCTCAGGATGATCGGCGGACTTAAATACTGAGCGGTAAATTCTCTGTTCTTCATCTCTTTTAATGTGCGTTCATATAACACCCGCTCATGAGCAGCATGTTGATCAATGATATACAGACTGTTCTCAAATTCCACCAGCCAGTATGTCTCAAATACCTGCCCGATCAGCTTATACTCTGCTTTCTTCTCCCGTTTCAGAAGATGCTCCTCAAACAAATTTAACTGCTCTGCTTTTTCTTCTGTTACAGGTTTCGTTTCATAGACAGGTGTTTCCCGGATCAATTCCGGCTGTTCTTCTGCCTGCTTTTGCGGCTGCTTCTCCACTTCCTTTGCACGGGCAAGTGCATCTTTGATCCTCTCCGCCTGAGCCTGCGGCCGGAAGATCTGCTCTTTTTTTGCGACTTCTGCCGAAGAATTGCGCTGATGATAGGAAAGAACTCTCTCCTTCATCTTCTTCATGAAATATGCTTCGTCATGGGGTTCTTCTTTTTCTTCTGGCTTTTTCTCCATTGGCCGCGGTGCTGTTTTGGGCTTTAATAAAAACGGACTTTCACTCTTTGGCTGTGAAATTACTTTTGGAGCCGGCGCCTCCACCTGAGGAATGAGTTCCGGCTCCAGAAGGGTTCTGTGAACCCCCTCATACACAATATTATAGACATCCTGCTGCCTCTGAAACCGCATTTCCATTTTGGTCGGATGCACATTTACATCGATCTTCTCACCATCCACCTGAAAGTGGATGACTACGAACGGAAACTTGTGCTGCATGAGAAAGTCCTTGTATGCATCTTCGATTGCTTTGGAGAGCATCGCATTTTTCACATACCGCCCGTTTACAAAATAATTTTCAAAATTCCGGTTTCCTCTGGTGATCACCGGTTTTCCAAGATATCCTTTCATCACCAGACCATCCATGGAATAATCCAGTTCGATCAGATTTGCCGCGGCCTCTCTCCCGTAAATGCTGTAGATTACATCCTTTAATTTTCCATTTCCAGATGTCCGCATTTTTGTCTGTCCGTTATTGATAAAAGTAAATGCAACCTCCGGGTGAGAAAGTGCAAGGCGCATGAGCAGATCCTGTACATGCCCGGCCTCTGTCATCGGTGTTTTTAGAAACTTCCGTCTGGCAGGCACATTATAAAACAACTGCCGCACAAGGAAGGTCGTCCCGTCCGGTGCCCCGGCATCCTCCAGACTCTGCTCCACTCCGCCTTCGATCACATAGCGGGTTCCAAATGTATCCTCCTTCGTCTTGGTGATCAGCTCCGTCCTGGTCACCGCAGAGATACTGGAAAGTGCTTCTCCCCGAAATCCGAGTGATGCAATATGTGCCAGATCTTCCACTTTGCGGATCTTGCTCGTGGAATGACGCAAAAATGCATTGCGGATATCTTCCCGTTCAATCCCGCTTCCATTGTCCGTGACGCGGATCAAAGAAATCCCTCCATCCTGAATCTCCACGGTAACGGAGGCAGCTTTTGCATCAATGGAATTTTCTACGAGTTCTTTGACGATCGACGCCGGCCGCTCAATCACTTCACCTGCGGCGATCTTATCTATTGTAATCTGATCTAAAACCTGAATCTGCGGCATCTGTGTTCTCCTTTACTTTCTACCAGCGGTTCTTTAGTTTATTCTGCAGACGATAAATGGTATTGAGTGCATCGACAGGCGTCAGATTTCCCACATCAATGCTCTTTAATTCTTCCAGAACGTCATCGTCTTTTACCGTATCAAACAATGACATCTGCGCCATATCCACCTCGTCATATTTTTTCGTCTTCTGTTTTTTCTTCTGCTCTTTTTCTCTGGATGCGATCTCACTGACTCTGGTCGTAATATCCTCATCACTCAGCTCTTCCACGATCTCTTTTGCGCGTGTGATCACAACATCCGGAACTCCCGCCAGCTTTGCCACCTGGATTCCATAGCTCTTATCCGCTCCGCCTTTTACGATCTTGCGAAGGAACACAATATCGTCTCCCTTTTCCTTTACCGCAATACAGTAATTGTTGACATTGTGAATCTTGCCCTCCAGCTCTGTCAGCTCATGGTAGTGTGTCGCAAAAAGTGTCTTCGCACCAAGCAGTTTGTTGTCGCTGATATACTCCACGACTGCCCAGGCAATGGACAATCCGTCAAAGGTACTGGTTCCTCTTCCGATCTCATCCAGGATCAGAAGGCTCTTAGATGTGGCATTTCTGAGAATATTGGCAACCTCTGTCATCTCTACCATAAAGGTACTCTGTCCGGATGCCAGATCATCGGATGCCCCCACACGGGTGAAAATGCGATCCACCAGACCGATATTAGCACTGGATGCCGGAACAAAAGATCCAAGCTGTGCCATTAAAACGATCAGCGCCGCCTGTCTCATATACGTAGACTTTCCAGCCATATTCGGTCCCGTGATAATGGAAATCCGCTGTTTTTTATCATCCAGATAGGTATCGTTGCTGATAAACATATCGTTTGGGATCATCTTTTCCACCACAGGATGCCGTCCGTCCTTGATATCGATCACACCTTGTTCATTGATCTTCGGACGCACATAATTGCTGCGTTCTGCCACCAGAGCAAGCGATGCAAACACATCCACTTTTGCGATCGCTTTCGCAGTCGTCTGGATGCGCTCCACCTGGGCAGCGATCTGATTGCGGACATCACAATAAATCTCATATTCCAGCGCATACAGTTTGTCTTCTGCACCAAGAATGGTATCTTCCAGTTCTTTTAATTCCGGGATAATGTAACGCTCTGCGTTGGCAAGTGTCTGTTTCCTCGTATAATAATCCGGAACCATATCCTTAAATGAATTCGTCACTTCCAGATAATATCCAAACACTTTGTTGTACTTGATCTTCAGATTTTTGATCCCGGTCTTTTCCCGTTCTTCTGATTCCAGCTTTGCAAGCCAGTCCTTTCCTTCTGATTTTGCGCGGCGCAGAGTATCCACCTCTTCGCTATAGCCATCCCGGATAATCCCGCCTTCTTTCATCGCAAGAGGCGGCTCTTCTGCAATCGCTTCTTTGATCAGCGCAGAAATATCCTCCAGCGGATCCAGTTCTTCTTTTATCTCCTCCAAAAGAGGGGCACGCAGATCCTCCATAATACAGCAGATCGGCGGAAGCATCGTCAGAGAGCTTCCAAATGCAGTCAGATCCCTCGGGTTCGCAGAACCATATGTAATCTTCGTCACCAGACGCTCCAGATCGTAAACCGGTGAGAGATATTCCCGGATCTCTTCTCTGCAGATCGCCTGCTCTTTCAATTCCTCCACAGCATCCAGCCGCCGAAGGATTTCTTTTTTCTCAATCAGCGGCTGCTCCACGTACTTTCGCAGCATACGCGCACCCATTGCTGTTTTTGTCTTATCAAGCACCCAGAGAAGAGAGCCTCTCTTCTGCTTTTCGCGCAGCGTTTCACACAGTTCCAGGTTTCTTCTTGTGGAACTGTCCAGCATCATATATTTTCCTGTCGTATATGCCGTAATATGTGTCAGCTGAGCCAGGGAATTTTTCTGAGTTTCGTATAAATACTGCAGAAGCGCCCCGGCACTGATGATCCCACAGTCATAATCTTCGAGCCCAAGCCCGGCAAAAGATGCTACTTTGAAATGCTCCAGCAGTTTCTGTCTGCAGACCGCATCATCAAAATACCACGAATCCAGAGAGTAGATTGTAATTCCCAGGCGGTCTTTTAAATCATCCAGATCCATGCCGCTCATATAATAAGACTCGTTACAGATGATCTCAGACGGCATAAAACGATAGATCTCATCCAAAAGCTTTGCACTTTCCTCCAGCTCTGTTACAAAATAATCTCCGGTCGTTACATCCGCGATGGAAAGCCCATACCGGTCTGCAATGTAGACAATACACATGATATAATTGTTCTTTGTCTCATCCAGTGCCTGGGTGTCCAGATTTGTCCCCGGTGTCACGATCCGTACAACCTCACGCTTTACGATTCCTTTCGCCTGTTTTGGATCTTCCACCTGTTCGCAGATCGCCACTTTATACCCTTTAGACACCAGCTTGTTCAGATATCCTTCCACTGCATGATATGGAACTCCGCACATGGGAGCTTTTTCTTCCTGCCCGCAGTTTTTTCCGGTCAGTGTAATCTCCAGTTCCCTGGATGCAGTCAGGGCATCCTCAAAAAACATTTCATAAAAATCGCCTAATCTATAAAATAAGATGCAGTCCTGATACTGTTTTTTTGTCTCGATATACTGCTGCATCATTGGTGTTAATTCTGCCACACGTTTTTCTCCTTTGTGTATTTTTTCCTTTGCCATTATAGCATCTTTGGAAATTCAGTTCAATGTACCAGATCCAATTTTGTCCGCCTTCCAACTTCCTAAAGCACGTGAAAATGTGGTTTTTCTTCCCCGTATAACCAATAAAGAAGATACCCGGAGAGCAGAATGCCGATCACGCACAGTGCGGAAAAAATAATGGTAAACGGCAGACAGATCTGACCGAACAGCTGCCATTTTCTTCCTGTATAATCCCATACATTCCATCCAAGCCACTGATTCACGATCATTCCCGTGATAAATTCCGCTGCTGTCACAAAGATTGTACACCAGAGCACCTGTTTCCATAACGGCTCCCTCCATCCGGTCCAAAGTCCCTGTTTGGCACAAAATAAAAGACAGATTCCTCCAAGCACGAACATACTCCAGTGAGAAAATCCCCGGAAGAAAACTTCAAATCCATAATAAAGACTGCCTCCCAAAGCCCATAAAAATAAATTTTCGCTCCATTTTTTCACAAAAAGCGCCCTCCCTGTCTGCAGGTCTTTTCGACTCATACAGATAGTTTGGGCGTTTTTTGCCAGATTATACCCGGATGGATGCTACCATTTCACCGAGATAATAAAATCCTTTGCAAGTATCAAGACGGACATCCACCAGTTTTCCAACCAGATCTTTCTCTCCCGGGAAATGAACCAGGAGATTATTGCTCATTCTTCCTGTCACAAGTGAATCATCATGATCATTGACTGACTCTACAAGCACACGCTGTACCGTTTTGGTATGCACACTGCACACTTCGGCGGAAATACTCTGTACTTCTTTTAACAGACGGTCAAAGCGGTCTTTGACAATCTCTTCCGGAACCTGTTCCTCCAGCACTGCTGCCGGAGTTCCGGTCCGTTTTGAATAAATAAAGGTAAATGCGCTGTCATAGCGAACCTTTCGCACCACATCCAGCGTCTCCTGAAAATCTTCTTCTGTCTCTCCCGGAAATCCGACAATGATATCCGTTGTCAGGGAAATATCCGGAACTGCTGCTTTGATCTTCTCCACCAGTCCAAGATAGTGTTCCTTTGTATAGCGCCGGTTCATCTTTTCCAGGATCCGCGTGCTTCCGGACTGCACCGGAAGATGCAGATGCTTGCAGATTTTTTGGGACTGCGCCATCACCTCGATCAATTCATCGGAGAGATCCTTCGGATGGGAGGTCATAAAACGGATACGCTCCAGTCCTTCGATTTTCTCGATTTCCTGTAAAAGCTGTGCAAATGTCATCGGTTCTTCCAGCGTCTTTCCATAAGAATTGACATTCTGTCCCAGAAGCATCACTTCCACCACTCCGTCTGCAACCAGGCTCTCGATCTCCCGGATAATATCTTTCGGATTCCGGCTGCGCTCCCGTCCGCGCACATACGGCACGATACAGTAGCTGCAGAAATTGTTGCATCCAAACATGATATTGACCCCTGATTTGAATGAGAACTTCCGCTCACTCGGAAGATCTTCTACGATCTTGTCTGTGTCCTTCCAAATATCGATCACCATCCGATCAGATTCCAGTCTTGTGGCAACCAGCTCTGCGAATTTAAAAATATTGTGCGTTCCGAAGATCAGATCCACAAACCGATAGCTTTTCTTTAACTTCTCGACTACTTCCGGCTCCTGCATCATACATCCGCAGAGTCCGATCAGCATATGCGGATTTTTCTTTTTCACACGGTTGAGCTGTCCCAAATGTCCATATACCTTCTGATTGGCATTTTCACGCACCGTACAGGTATTGTAGATTACGAAATCTGCCTGATTCTCTTCTTCCTCTTCCACATATCCAATCTGCTCCAGAATTCCGGTCAGCTTCTCCGAATCCCTTGCGTTCATCTGGCAGCCAAATGTTGTTACATGAAAGGTCAGCGGACGTCCCAGGGTTTCCGCCTGGGTCTTGACAAGACGGCGTGCTTTTTCCATAAAATAATACTGGCGCATAGGTTCCTCTGCCGGAGCCGGCTGTTCCAGATCGATTTCAGTTAAAATCTCTTCTATCTTCTTCGTTTGTTTCTTCTCCAACATGAATTGTCTTCCTCTCTATCTCTTCGTATATCTTAGCATTCCATATGAGCTTTCATTATAATCGAATCCATTTGGTTTTTCAAGATAAAACAATCCTCTGTTATCCTTTCGGAATATAATACACTTGTATCTTTTGCGTAATCGGATTTTTCGTGATCTGCGCATGGATTCCAAAAATTTGTAAAATATTTTCCTCGGTAAGAATCTCTTCGGGTGTTCCCGCTTTGATGATCCTCCCCCGATCCATAAGTAAAATTCTGTCGCAGTACATGGCTGCAATATTCAGATCATGAACGGAAGAAAAAATCGTCGCATCCTGTTTCTTTAAGATCTCCATCAACAGATATTGAAACCGGATATCCAGATGATTCGTCGGCTCATCCAGGAGAATCAGTCTGCTCTCCTGAGCAAGCGTTCTTGCCATGAGCACCCTTTGTTTTTCTCCTCCGGACAAGCTGAAAAAAGAGCGGTTTTCGTATCCTTTCAGTCCCACTTCTTCTAAAAAACGCCTGCAGATTGCAAGATCCTCTTCTGTTTCCTTTTCTAAAAACCTACGATGTGCATAGCGTCCATACATAACCATATCAAGCACTTCCAGATCAAATTCGGTCTGATTTTCCTGTGCGACAACTGCTGCTTGTCTTGCCATCTCTTTCGCTGACAGCGAAACAACATCCTTCCCGTCGATATAAACGGTATCTTTCTGTGGTCTGTACGTTTTGTATATGTTTTTCAGCAACGTTGATTTTCCGCAGCCATTGGGACCAATCAGCCCGACAAAAGTGCCTTCCGGTACTTCCAGAGAAACATCCTGCAGAATCTCGGTTCCATCAATACTGTAGTCCAATCCGCGAACTGTCAAAAAGCTATGGTTCATGTGCTCTTCCTCCTTCCCCTGCGGATCAGATACAGGAAAAACGGTGCGCCGGACAAAGCCGCAATAATTCCGATTGGGAGCTCCTCCGGTGCAACGATCACCCGCGAGAGAAAATCTGCCAGTACAGTAAACAATCCGCCCAAAACAATTACAAACGGTAATACTATCGTATGCCGTGATCCTACCATTCTTCTCGCAATATGTGGAACAACAAGCCCGATAAAGCCGATCACTCCACTGACAGAGACCACAATTCCGGTCAATACGGCAGCCATGATGATCACAACCATTTTGATTCTTGTTACATTGACTCCCAGATTCTCAGCAGTGCCATCTCCCAAAAGCAGCATATCCAGTTCTCTTGTAAAAAGAAGAATGATGCAGACTGTAATCAGAAAAGCAGCTGCAACATATTTGACTTTCTCCCAGCTTGCGCCACTCAAAGAACCTACCATCCAGTATTGTGCTGTCTTTGTCTTATCCGATCCGGTATGATACCCGTAAATGATCAGATTGGTGATCCCGCTAAACAACGCAGAAGTCGCAATCCCCGCCAGGATCAGCTGTGTCGAAGTAACGGTTCCCTTATATGTTGCAATCGCCATGGATAATACAATTGCCAGGGCCGCTCCGCAAATTGCTCCAAACATGGTTCCGTATCCGCCTGCAAAATGAAAACAGCCTGTGATGATGGCACATACCGCTCCTGCTGAAGCTCCGGAAGAAATACCAAGTACATAAGGATCTGCCAGAGCATTTTTTGTCAACGCCTGCATCAGTACTCCACACACAGAAAGTCCGGCACCTACAAACCACGCAAGCACAACTCTTGGAAGTCGGATATTCCAGATAATTGTTTCCATATTGGTTTCCCATGTCGGGAAAAATATCTCCCGCCCTGACAGATGGTTCATAATAATACGAAATACTTCAAAAGGGTGAATCTTGACAGCTCCAAAGGAAACGGAACAACCTACCGCTAAAACACTGCACACAAATACAGCGCAAAACAGGGACAGGTGCCTTACTCTTTTCTGTCTTTTATTTAATTCTTTCATGTAATAGAAGAACTCCCTTTCCTATTGAAAACAATCTGGATATAACTGCTTTGCAATTTCTTCAACTGCTGCTGCTGATCCGGCAGAGCCCTGCATGTCTGCACAGCATGCAGAATAGATTTTTCCTTCTTTGATTGCCCTTAAATCTTTTGTTGCAGCATTGGTGCGAAGAAATTCTGCCTTTTCTTCTACATCTCCATCATAGTCTAAAAGGAGGATTGCATCCGGATCACGTTCTACCACTTCTTCCCAGGAAGGGGTTGCCCACCCGGCTTCAATGTCATTAAAAATAGAGATGGCGCCTGCCGATTTCAAAATATCTCCCGGCATCCCCTGGCATGCTGTAAAAGGGGCATCTTCTCCCGAATCATAGACAAACACTTTTTTCGGGTTCTTGTATGCATCTTCTCCAAGCGCCTCTTTCACATCCTGAAGTGTATCCTTCATTTTTTGTATTTTCTGCTCTGCAGTTTCTTCCACTTGAAAAATCTTGCCCAGTGTCTCATAGTCTTTGTACAAATCTTCAAATGTGGCACTGTCTGAGCATACATATGGGAAATACATGGCAATTCCATTTTCGTCACAGAATTCTGTACTGAAATTTTTATCTGAAAATACGGAATCCCAGCCGATCAGAAAATCACAGCCTGTAGCAAGCAGTTCTTCCTTTGAAACAGATGACAGGTTCACTCCGGGTTCTGCGATCTGTGGTACAGAATCTCTTGCAGGATATTCCGAGACAAGACTCCAGCAACTCCCTTTCGTGTATCCGGCCATCTGCTCCTCTAAGCCCAGATCAAAAAACAAATCTGCCATCTGATCTCCGGAAGCAACCACATGATCCGGTTTTTGCTTAAAGGTATACTCTACATTTTTTCCCAGCCCGGATCGCTCCAGATTCAGCTGAATTGTAACCGGTTCATAATTACGATCTTCTGATTGTACCGATTTTTCTGCATGAGCTTCTTTTTTATCAGTTTCTGTATCCTTATTGCTTCCACATCCGGAAACAAGAGATATCGTCGCTGCTGCACACAGGATGCAGCTTACTATTTTCTTTTTCATAAACTTTGACCTTTCTTTATCAATTTTATCCCAGTTGCTCTATTGATAAAAGGTCATGATCAGGTCTTCATCTACCTCGTCCCCTTTCTCTTTCTTCTTATCAAGAAATCGTAAGATGACTTCAGCAAGTCTTAGGGCTTGGCATCTCCCGCCATTTCACCTTCTCACAGAATTCTCTGCAATGGTATCTGAAATTTTGTCCGCCTTACCTCAGGGATAAGCTGCCAATGAATTGCACATTGTTCCTTATTAAGCCAAAACACTGAAGCCGTCTGCACATTGCATGCAGTCCGAAGTATTATAGCATTAATTTCCTGCATTTATCCAGTAAAACCTTCTAAGTTTATAAAATTTCAAAAGACAGGGATATTTCCCTGCCTTACCTTTCATCCACTATTCAAACTGATTTTTTTCTGCATCGTATCTGTAGTCGATCATGCCGAGTTTTTCCTCCAGCACTTCTCTTGAAACGTCCATATCATCACAGAGAGCATCCAGGCTTGGATAATAATCTCTCAGTTTTGTATTTACCACGCTCAGAAGAAGTATCGGATCTTTCGGTAATCCTGTCAGCATTTCCAGCACCTCTTTTCTGTCATCACATATTCCATCCGAATGTCATGTGCCTCAGCAGGAATCTGATCTGCCATCTGCACCTCAAACGCAAGTCCAAACGTATGGCATCCTTCCATTTTCTGAAGATACGTGTCGTAAAATCCTCCTCCATATCCGATCCTTCTTCCCGCCGGATAGAACGAAACGCCGGGAACAAGCATCAAGAGATCCGATTTTTCCAGGCAGCAGTCTGCCCCTTTTTTCTCTTCTTTCGGCTCCAAAATTCCAAACGCTCCTGTTTCCAGATCATTCAACGATTCTATGTAGTAAAACTTCATCTCCCGTTTTCCGGTCACTTTAGGCACTGCGGTTCTTTTTCCCGCTCTCCACGCACTTACCAGAATTTGTTCTGTACACACTTCTTTTCCCATAGATACATAACACCAGATTTCTTTCGCCTGCACAAATAAAGGATGGGAGACAACCTGCTCTGTGATCCTGTCACTGTATGTCTCCCACTCTCTGTCTGTCAGCCGGTCTCTGGCGCATAACATCTGTTTTCTAATGTCCCGCTTTGTTTCCAAATTTCTCTCCCAGATTGACGATTGTACCGTCTTTTTCTTCCACATCAATATTATTGAGCTGACTTCTCAAATTGCGTTTGAATGCATCAATATATTCCTGCCTGAGAATCTTTTGTTCTTTCTTTTCCGCATCAGTCAGTCCTTCTGCTTTTGATTTTCTATACAGTTCATTGATTCTTTTTACCTTTTGTTCGTCCATAATCTTATCCTTTCCCAAAAATTCTTTCTCCATCTTACACTATTTCTCGATTTTCGTCTACCCCGCTGTTTTTTAGCTGGAATAATTTTCCAGAAATGCGTAAAGTTCCTCCTCTGTTTCAACATATTTTTTTTGCTTTACACTTGTCTGCACTTCTTTCGGCAGTTCTTCAAACGGAATGTCTGTAAATTCATAAATTGTAGATTGATCAGACAGATAGACGACCACATAGCCATGCAGTTCGGCCAGATAATATCCTTCATTTTTTTCTGCTTCTCCTTTCACAGCAACACTTCTTTGCTGTTTATCCTGCTGCCGCGCCATCTGCCTGTCCATCACATACTGGTAACTCACCTGATATCCGATTCCGAGCAGACTGACAAACACAAACAAGGCCACAAAAAAGCCAATACAGTATTTCTTCTTCATAAAAGTCCGACTCCTTTTTTCATACAGTATTGGCTCTTTGTACCGGTTTTATTCAGTTCACTTGATTTTGTCAATCCAGATATTCAATGTCATCATCATCGTCCAGGTCTCTCTCCTGTGGGAAAATCTTAAAACGTTTGCAGACTCTTAAGATCCGTCCGCCCATTGGCAGTGCCAGCATATCTGACTCGGAAAGCGTTCCTACCCGGATCACCGCCACTGCGTACACCAGCATGGCAATGATGATAGAAAGTCCATTTGCCAGAAATCTTCCCGGCATCAGGGTGCTAAGAAGCTTGTTGGACACAAACGCCGCCACTCCCATGATCAAAGCTGCCAGAAACGGCTTGATATAACAGGTCTTGAAATCCTGTCTGAATCCACTTGCCTTATATACATCTTTCATATTCAGTACACACATACAAAAACTGAAGATCACATTGCTGAATACGAGAGAATAAATCCCCCATTTGAAAACAACCAGCATCACGAGAACGGCCATAAGATGGATTCCCAGTGAAATCAACGCATTCTTTGCCGGTGCAGTCAGCCGGTCCAGTCCCTGCAGAATCGAGTTTGTAACTGTTGAGGAACTATACAGCACAACTGTGATCGCCCCTGATGCCAGCATCAGTGCAGGCTCCGTTCTGGAATCTCCGTAAAGGAACTGCATGATCGGCGATGCCAGTACCACAAATCCCACAAAACAAGGAATCGCGATCAGCATGGTAAGACGGATCGTCTGATTGATCTTATTCTGCATCTGCGTCCGGTTTCTGGAGGCAACTGCCGCTGTCAGTGCCGGAATAACAGATGCTGCAAGTCCGTTCGCCATCGCAAGTGGGATGTTGATCAACGTATTGTATTTTCCTGTGTAAATTCCCTGTGGAATGATATATTCTTTCAAGGTAACTCCCTGTGCTGCCATGATCTTTGCAAACAAGGTCAGGTCAATAATCTGATTGATATTATAGATTGCCGTACTGAACAGGATCGGGGCGATCGTCAAAAGAAGAACCTTCAAAATCTGCCCATATCCATCCTGATGTTTCGTGCGGTCTCTTCTCATCTGCCGCATCATCACTTTTTGAAACAGTACAAACACAAACATCAAAAACAACAGTGCGACCAGTGCTCCCGTAGCCGTTCCCACCGTTCCTCCTGCTGCCCCATAGGCCGGTTCAAGCAAAGGATTGTCCTGCTTTTTCGCAGCTGCCATCCCCACTTTGATCATGATGCTGGCTCCTACGATATTGACTGTTGCATTGATGATCTGCTCCAAAACCTGGGAGATCGCAGTCGGAACCATAGTTCCCATTCCCTGAAAATATCCGCGCATTACACCGAGCACTGCCACGATAAACAGCGCCGGAGCCAGCACCTTGAGTGTATAGACACTAAGCGGCGATTCCATCAGATGTCTGGAGATCATATCTGCCCCCAGAAAGATTGCCAGTGCCACAACTGCCCCCACGGAAACCGCAAACATCATTGCACATTTAAAAATTCGAAAGGCGTTTCTTGGCTGGTGCATCGCCATCTTTGTGGAGACCAGCTTGGATACCGCGATCGGAAGACTGAAGGAGGACAGCATCAGTGCCATCGCATAAATCTCATATGCATATCCGAGAAATCCGTTTCCCTCATCTCCGATAATATTGGTCAGCGGAATCCGGTACAATGCCCCGATGATCTTTACAATCACTGCCGCCGCTGCAAGGATTGCTCCCTGTATCAAAAATTCATTCTCTTTCGACTGTTTTTTTCTTCTTTTGTTCTTCTGTATATCTGCCATCCGTCTCCTCCGTCACGCCCTTAAAATCTGGACTTTTTCCATGATCTCACGCTGTCTTTCTTCCATGACCAGACGCTCCTCTTCTTCCATATGATCATATCCGAACAAATGAAGCATACTGTGTGCGATCAGAAATGCAAATTCCCGTTTCGGTGAGTGTCCATAGGCCTCTGCCTGTGCAAGTACCTTCTCCTTGGAAATAACAATGTCACCAAGCATCAGTTCTCCAGATTCCGGATTAAATGCTTCGGCCTCCTCTTCCACAAACGAGAAATCTCCCGGAGTCTCATATTCCAGCATCGGAAACGACAAAACATCCGTTGCCCGGTCGATCTGACGAAACTCCTCGTTCATCCGGTGGATCTCATCGTCTGTGGTCAGCAGCAGATTGATCTCTGCTTCATAAGGACATCCCTCATATTCCAATGCGGCTTCCACCACCAGATCTGCCACTTCTTTCGTTTCAAACGGAAGTGTGATTTCTCCTTCTTCTTCTAAATACAAACTCATGATTTTCTCCTTTTTGTACCGCCCTTTGTACGGGTGCTCTTCTTTTCATACTCTTCATATGCCTTTACGATCTTCTGTACAAGCGGGTGCCGCACCACATCCTTGCTCGTCAGTGTGCAGATGCTGATCCCCTCCAGATTTTTTACCACCTTGACTGCTACATCCAGACCGGAAACCGTTCCTGCCGGAAGGTCCTTTTGGGTGGCATCTCCGGTGATCACGACTTTGGAACCAAATCCGATCCTTGTCAGAAACATTTTCATCTGTGCCGGCGTCGTATTCTGTGCCTCATCCAGAATGATAAACGCATTGTCCAGTGTTCTTCCTCTCATATAAGCAAGAGGTGCAACCTCGATCAGACCTTTTTCTGAATTTTTTGCAAAACTTTCCGCTCCCATGATCTGATACAATGCATCATAAAGAGGACGCAGATAGGGATCGATCTTGCTCTGAAGATCTCCCGGAAGAAATCCCAGTTTTTCTCCTGCCTCTATCGCAGGCCTGGTAAGGATAATACGGCTCACTTCATTTCTCTGAAACGCTGTGATCGCCATAGCCATGGCAAGATAGGTCTTTCCGGTTCCCGCAGGTCCCAGCCCAAACGTGATCATTCCTTCCCGAATGGCATCTACATAACGCTTCTGTCCCAGCGTCTTCGGTTTGATCGGTTTTCCCTGCAATGTGTGACAGATCAATTCCCGATCCATCTCCACCATCGCCTCCTCCTGATCCTCATAGACCAGTGACATGGCATAATCTACATTCTGTTCCGTAATCTCATTTCCTCTTTTTGACAGAGCAGCAAGCTGATCCAATACCCGCCTTGCCTTCTCTGCATTTTTATCTTCACCTAATATCTTCACTTTGCCTTCTCTGGCGATCAGTGTCACATGAAACGTCCGCTCCAGCTTTTTTGCATACGCATCAAACTGCCCGAACACATTTCTCTCGTGCTCCGCCGGTATATCAATCATCAGTTCTGAAAGACTCATCCTTCTTATTCCTTTCAATCTCTAATATTTCTGTATCTGCTTTTTTTGCAATGTCTTCATTCAGGTATAAGCTCCCTTTTGCAACCGCAGATTTTTTGCCTATGTGTATTTTAACACTATTTCCCTGTATTTGAATACCTTTTTCCTTCAATTCCTTTGAAAATTGTTTGAAGTTTTCGCTCAATTTCTTTTGAATTTCTTCATTTGTATATCTTTTTTCTTTTATCTGGTATGATTTTGCAACTTTTACCCCATAAAATAGTGGAAGATGAAAATTTTCTCCCAGGGTCACCTGACATTTCATCACATATTGTTCACTTTTCGGAAAAGAATTTTTCACACTTCCAAGATGACATTCCCAGTTTTTAAATTCCACAAAAACCTGCATCCGTTTTTGGTTCTGATACCTCTTTTCTTCATAGTATGTGCTGATTTCATCCTCATATTCTGTCTGCGTGTCTGCCCTAATATCCGCATCTGCCTGCTCATACTGATATTCTACCACCTCTTTTGCATCATTGCACACCTCGATTCTGCCTGACACAAGGATATCCCCCTTTTTCACCTGATCCCCGACATGCACCATGGGAACTCCGGAACGTGTCACCATCTTTGTGATCACCCCGTCCTGTTCTGCGATCAGATCACAGGGTTTTTCTTCCTTTTGCACCTCCTGAAACGTATCTTCATTCTCCTTGATCTGTATTTTCAGCCTGCTTCCATCGATGGAGGCTGAGACCCACACAATATCATCATATTTCTGCCGAATCTTCCGCACGATATCCGCGCAGTCTACCTTCCCTTTTGGCATGGCAGGTGTGATCTTCTCCTGCTCCAGAAATTGAAGCAGTACTTCATCCGTCCATTTTTCATTTCCTTCAAAATGGATATCCCAGATAAACGAAGTGTAGAACATCAACAGGAGTATACAGAGCACAGCTCCTGCGAGAAACCATGTTCTGCTCTGACATCTTGTTAGAAAAAATGGCATGCCGAAGCGTTCCACTAAAACGACCTTCGTGCGCGTTTTTCTCACGATCGGACGGATTTTCCGAAAATCCTTCAGCTTTACATACATCTCATAAGAATTTTTACAGGGCTGAAGTCCCCAGATATCGATCTGATGATGACTGCACAGATTTAAAAAACGCTCCGGGGAGTATCCCTTTATTCTGATTTTTACATATCCTCTCAAAAAACGCAGGATTCTCTGCATTGCTGTTTACCTCACATTTCATATTCAAGGGTATGGATCTTCCCTGTTATTTTCATCTCATCATTCAGATAGTACTCAATCTGCAGTCCCTTTCCGTGTACCTGGATCTGCCCTTTTTTCGTCTGTACCCGGATCAGCTCTCCTGTATATTCTAAAATTCCGCGGTAATTTTCAATACTGATTTCCCCGTTTCCGATCACAGTCACGACAGATGCCCCTAACACCACATCCTTTGGCATATTTGCAGCCGCCGCAAACCGTTCTCTTAACTTTTCTTTTTCTGCTTCTCTTTTCATATTCTGCACTGCCGTTATACGCCTCTTATCCAAAATGTATGCAGAACCTCCTCTTCCTATTCGTTTCCTGTCTTTCCCGGATTTTTTGATTTTCCGCTGAACCACTTTCATTTTCTAAGATTTTCTTGCTTTACCACGCTAAAAATGCTAGAATAGAACGAACGATATTTATATTAGAAAAGAGGTATGATCTATGAATTATAAAATCACAGGATACAAACCAGAAAAATTATTTCACTTTTTCGAAGACATCAGTGCCATTCCTCGTGGCTCTGCCAACGAGAAAGCAATCAGTGACTATCTCGTGGCATTTGCCGAAGAACGAAATCTGTGGTATCACCGGGATGCACTTTTCAATGTGATCATCAAAAAGCCTGCAAGCGCAGGGGCTAAAGAAAAACCGGCCGTTATGCTGCAGGGGCATACGGACATGGTATGTGAAAAACTCGCAGGCGTTGCACATGATTTTACAACAGACCCTCTGGATCTGATCATAAAAGACGGCGTACTCTCCGCAAACGGCACTACCCTTGGCGGGGACAACGGAGCTGCCGTTGCATGCATGCTTGCGATCCTAGATGACGATACACTGACACATCCGGCACTGGAATGTGTGTTCACTACACAGGAAGAGATCGGATTGAACGGAGCAGAAGCACTGGATAAATCCCTTCTTTCAGCTCGTACCATGATCAATCTGGATTCCGAGGACGAGGGAGTTGCCACAGTCAGCTGTGCAGGAGGACTTCGTTTCGGTCTCACCCGTCCAATCACCCGCAGTAAAAAAGAAGGGATGCTGCTCCATCTGGAGGCGACCGGACTTCTGGGCGGACATTCCGGAACAGATATCAACAAAGAACATCAGAATGCCAATCTGTTGATGGCTCGTATGATCAATCATCTGTTCCACAATACCGATGCCCTTTTAGTTGATTTTAACGGCGGTACAAAGGACAATGCCATCCCTCGTGAGACATCCGCAACTCTGTTCTATTCTGATGAAGTTGCTGCAAAAAATGCGGAAAATCTGGCTTTGGCACTCTCTGCTGACTTTTCATCCGAGATCTGTCCGTATGAGCCGGCATTTCAGTTCCTTGTAAGCACAGAAAACGGAACTGCAGATGTGATCTCTGCCGAGGATGGAAAAGCCTTTATCACGGCAATGTGTCTTGCGCCAAACGGTGTACAATTCCGCAACATGAACCTGGACGGTTTTACAGTCACTTCGTTAAATCTCGGAATTGCAGCAACTGATGAGACAAGTGCATCCCTTGTATTTGCACCACGTTCTTCTGTTGCCACACTGATGAGCGCACTCAAAGAAAAGCTCTGCCTTCTGGCAGAAACCTTCGGTTTCGAAGTCAGCATGCACGGCGAGTATCCGGGCTGGAGTTTTGCAGAAGTTTCTCCGATCCGCGATGTTTTTGTGCAAAGCTACAAAGAACTGTTCCACGATGATCTGAAGATCGAAGCCATCCATGCAGGTCTGGAATGTGGACTTTTCTCTGATGCGATCCCTGGACTAGATGCCATTGCAGTCGGCCCTACGATCCGCGGATGCCACACACCGGATGAACATCTGCCGCTGGATTCTTTCGAACGGTTCTATGAGCTCTTGACAGATGTCTTAAAAAAACTTGCATAGACTTGTTACTGTAACCAGTAACATATCCTTATTTTTGATATTATGACATCCCCGCGTTCTCTGGGGAATGCAGGGATGCTCTGATATAATAGATTTTGCTGTAATTTCAGATGGATTGGGAAAGAGATTTTGAGAAAAGAAAGGAAAAATTTATACATGTCTGATAACAAAAATAATTTCAAGCCGTATATCCCGGCCGACCGTGTCGTACCGGAGTTCACGGTAACCTCTCTCCTGATTGGTATTCTGCTCGCCATCGTTTTCGGTGCGGCGAATGCATATCTGGGTCTGCGTGTCGGTATGACGATCTCCGCCTCTATTCCGGCGGCGGTTATTTCCATGGGAATCATCCGCGTCATCCTTCGCAGAGACTCCATTCTGGAAAACAACCTTGTCCAGACGATCGGTTCTGCCGGTGAATCCGTTGCAGCCGGAGCAATCTTTACGCTCCCTGCCCTGTTCCTGTGGGCAAAAGAAGGAACGATCGATTCTCCGAGTATGATCACAATCTTTCTTGTTGCATTAGTAGGTGGTCTTCTCGGTGTTGCTTTTATGGTTCCTCTGCGTCAGGCACTGATCGTAGAAGAACACGGCACACTTCCGTTTCCGGAAGGTACTGCCTGTGCAGAAGTTCTTCTTGCCGGAGAAGAAGGCGGAAGCAAAGCAGGTACGGTATTCTCCGGTCTGGGAATCGCTGCCGCTTACAAATTTATCGCAGACGGACTGAAAGTCTTCCCAAGTGAGATTGGATATGACATCAAAGCCTATGCCGGTTCTTCCGTTGGAGTCCAGGTACTCCCTGCACTGGCAGGTGTCGGTTACATCTGCGGACCGAAGATTTCCAGCTATATGCTGGCCGGAAGTACATTGAGCTGGTTTGTACTGATGCCTGCCATCGCACTGTTCGGTGCAGATGCACAGGCAATTTTCCCTGGGACCGATCCGATTGCCCAGATGGCTCCAAGTGATCTCTGGGGAACTTACATCAAATATATCGGTGCAGGTGCTGTTGCAACCGGTGGTGTGATCAGTCTGATCAAGAGCCTTCCGCTCATTGCGAAGACCTTTAAACAGGCAATGCAGAGTATGAAAAAGAAAAGCAGTGCTTCAGCACTGCGTACAGAGCAGGACATTCCGATGCCATTCTTACTTGTTATGATCCTGGTGATCGGAATTGCCATCTGGCTGGTGCCGGCATTCCCGGTTAATCCAATCGGCGCTCTGATCGTTATTGTATTTGGATTCTTCTTTGCAACCGTTTCTTCCCGTATGGTAGGACTCATCGGATCTTCCAACAACCCGGTATCCGGTATGGCGATCGCAACACTTCTGATCGCCACATTACTTCTGAAAGCTACCGGTACAACCGGAGTGAAAGGTATGACTGGTGCCATCGCAATTGGTGGTATTATCTGTGTCATCGCAGCGATTGCCGGAGACTGTTCACAGGATTTGAAGACCGGATTTATTGTCGGTGCAACTCCAAAGAAACAGCAGATCGGTGAGATGATCGGTGTCGTTGTTTCTGCTGCTGCGATCGGATTTGTATTGCAGCTTCTGGACAATGCATGGGGATATGGATCTGAAGCGATCCCTGCTCCACAGGCAACGATGATGAAAATGCTGGTAGAAGGTATCATGAGCGCAGAACTTCCATGGTCACTGATCCTGATTGGTGTCTGTGTAGCAATCGTCATGGAAATCCTGAAAGTTCCGGTAATGCCGTTTGCAGTCGGTATGTACCTTCCATTCAGCTTAAATGCCGGAATTATGGCCGGCGGACTTGTCCGTCTGTTCATGGACAAACGAAACGTCTCTGAAAAAGAGAAAAAGGCAAGCGTGGATCACGGAATCCTCTTCACATCCGGTCTGATCGCCGGAGAAGGATTGATGGGTGTCATCCTCGCAATCTTTGCCGTTGCAAAATTAGATAAGATCATCGATCTCTCCAAAAAATTCTCAATCGGAGAAATCGGAAGCTTAATTGTATTTATCCTGCTTTTATTATATCTCGCAAGAGTATGTATCAAAGGCGGAAAGAAAAGCGAATAATTTTTATTCCATTCACTGAAACAGCAGAAAACAGAAGATACGGCCTGTCGAAAGACAGGCTGTACTTATTCTTTATTATTTTAAAAAGGAGACATTATGTCAAAGAAAAAGAAGATTTCAAATCAGAATTATATGGATTTTATTGTCGTCAAAAATCCTGAGATCGAGTATGAAACAAACGACAAAGGTCAGGTTACGGTCATGATCGAATGGAGAGGATTTTATCACCGGATCGCACAGCGCTTTTTCAAACGTCCAAAGGTAAGCGCGATCAAGCTGGATGACTACGGCAGCTTTCTCTGGCAGTCAATCAATGATCAGAAAACCGTACATCAGCTCTCACTGGATCTGCAGTCACAGTTTCCAAAAATGGAAAAACCACTTGCCCGTCTGATCCGGTTTCTGGAGATTTTAAAGGATCATCATCTGATCGAGCTAAAGGAGGTTTATTGATATGTCTTTTCTTCAATATATTCCCTTTGTTCTGTTATTCGCCGCTGCCACCGCTCTTATTTACGGCTGGGGACTCTGGCGCAATCAGAGACAGCAGCAGGACTTATCCAACCTGCTCTTTTCAAAGGGTGTCTCCAGAATTCAGAAAGCTCTGAAAAAACAAAAACAACTGTCACGTCAGGAATTAGAAGAAGCAGTCAAAGATCTGTATGCAAAACAGCCATTTTCCAGTGAACGTATCCAGGTCACCGATCCAAAACAATTTTTAGATTCTCTGCTGCCTTATATGCTCCGGCAGCATCTGATATCTGAAATCCGCCAGAACCATCAAACATATTATATGATCCGAAAATAAAATGTCCGGACAACCTTTCAACAAGGTTATTCGGACATTTAAAATTCTCTCTGATACTAAATCAACAGATATTTCAATACAAACAAGACTGCCAGTACATACATAACCGGACTGATCTTTTTCGCTTTTCCTGTCAGCAGATTCAGGAATACATAGGAGAGAACTCCCATAGAGATTCCTTCAGAAATGCTGTAGAAAAACGGCATTGCTGCGATACAGATAAATGCCGGGATTCCCTCGGCTGCATCTGCAAAATTAATATCTGTCACTGCACTCAGCATGTAAAATCCTACAATCACAAGCGCCGGCGCTGTGGCGAATGATGGAATTGCCAGAAAGATCGGTGACAAGAACAAGGACAGACCAAATAAAACAGCAGTCGTTACTGCAGTCAGTCCTGTACGTCCTCCTTCTGCAACACCGGAAGAGCTTTCTACAAATGTCGTTGTTGTAGAGGTTCCGAGTACTGCTCCTGCTGTTGTTCCAACTGCATCCGCCAGGAGCGCTCCTTTGATCCTTGGAAGCTTTCCGTCTTTATCCAGCATATTTGCCTTAGAAGAAACTCCGATCAAAGTTCCCAGTGTATCAAACAAATCTACAAACAAGAATGCAAATACGATCACAACAAATTCCAGAATCGGCACGCCTTCTAAACTGAACTTTGCAAAAATCGGAGAAAGACTTGGAATGCTGATTCCTGCACTGAAATCAGGAAGCAGTGAATAAAATCCAAGCTCCGGATTCGGAACATACAGTCCGGCAAACTGACAGATAATTCCTAATACCCATGTAATCAGAATTCCCCATAAAATATTTCCTTTTACATTTTTGACTACCATGATTCCGGTAATGATAATTCCGATGATTGCCAGCAGCACTGTGATCCCCACATCATTCATGCTTGCCGCTACGAAATCTTTACCCCCTGCTGCCGCAGCCAGATTCTTATTGTATCCATCTAAAGAGAACAGACTTAAAAGCGTAGAGCCTCCGATCACAACCTTCGCATTTTGCAATCCGATAAATGCGATAAACAGGCCGATTCCGACCGACACCGCCTTTTTCAGATTATACGGGATTGCATCAAAGATTGCCTCGCGCACACTCAGCAGTGATAACAGAATAAAGATAATACCCTCTACCAGTACTGCTGCCAGCGCGACCTTCCAGGAATACCCCATCTGGAGTACAACCGTGTATGCAAAGTACGCATTCAGTCCCATTCCCGGCGCCAGTGCAAACGGATAGTTTGCAAAGATTGCCATACATAACGTACCGATGAACGCTGCCAGAGCTGTCGCTGTAAAGACCGCTCCGTGATCCATTCCTGCCTCTGCCAGAATATTCGGGTTTACAGCCAGAATATAGGCCATTGTCATAAATGTTGTGACACCGGCAAGAATCTCGGTTTTGACATTTGTGTTGTTTTCTTTCAAGTGAAAAATTTTGTCAAGATTCATAAATTTTCCCTCCCTTTTTTATTTTTGACACAGAATTATGTACACAAGTCAACTATACGTTATATCATGCCGGGTGTCAATTCATTTTTTACAAAATTTTAACACTTTCTTTATTATTGTTGTTAGTTTTATATATATTTTTTCTGTTTTCTATGTATTTTTACTGCAAATCTTACAATTCTATTGTAACCTGTTGCTTTGCTTCTGTCACAATCTCTTCCGGGAATTTCATGAATTTCAACAGCTTGATTGCATTGCCAGATGTCACAGCTCCCGGATACAGCCTGTAATCAAAATAAATATCATCCTCTCCGATCCGCTCTGTAAAATGATAGTTTTCATAAGTACCTTCCAGCAATACTGTCAATTCATAATCATGGGACGCAACCATCACAAGACAATTCTGTCTCTGCATATAATCCAGAATCGCTTTGGATGCCGCAATTCGCTCTTTCGTGTTAGTTCCTTTCAGGATCTCATCAATAATGCAGATCGTCAGCTTCTCTTCTGAAAAGCTCTCCAGCATTCTTCTGAGATATTTCATTTCTTTCAGAAAATAACTCTCCCCCTTCATGATGTCATCCCTCACTGCCATGGAAGTCATAATCTGTCCCGGATGCATCTGAAACCGCTTTGCCGTGCAGGTACAGATTGTCTGGGCAAGAATGAGATTGATCGCCACTGCCTTAATCCATGTCGATTTTCCGGATGCATTGCTGCCTGTGATAATACAGTTTCGACTCCAGTCCATGGAATTGCTCACCGGTTCTTCGATCAGAGGATGATACATCTCTTCCATGTGTACAGATCTTTCAGAATGAAACTCCGGCTCAGTATAAAACGGAAGACTTTTCCGAAAAGATGCAATACTGATTGCCGCATCCAGGCGCCCGATCTCTTCAAACAGCTGCAGATAACTCTCTCGTTTGTTCTCCAGCCATTTCACACTCTTTTCATAAGATATAAGCTGCCAGAGTGTAATCCCGAACAGGTAATCCAGAAACACCCCCTGATCGCTGGAATAGCTGTTTCGCCTCATAGCAGACATCTTTCCGATCAGCTTATCCAGTTTTCCCAGTTCTTTTAACTTCTCTTCCAGTTCTTTCTGTACAGGGCCGGCACATTTTTCTTTTGTAAGCTGCTTTCCGGTATCAATCACAAGTACGATCAATTCCATCATGCTCATCTGCTGCTCATATTTCATCCGCGTCATAATATAAACCGCAATATTGACAATTGCCATCACGCCTGCCAGCGGCAGGATCTGAACATTCCACAGTCCGCCCACAACACTTCCCAGAAGGAGGATCTGAAGCAGGCGATAAAAGAACACAGAGCCCACGTGACTTGCCTGAAGTGTATCCACGTATTCCGGAAGATAATACAGCCCTTCTCTTTTCCCAAGGGAAATCAGGATTGCTTCTGCTTTTTTACGCGGTTCCGCCTGCTCCTCATAGTACTTCAGCAATTCTTTCCACTGCGCCTGCCCGTTATCTGTACAGTGCAGCATGTTGTAAAGTACAGCCTCTCCTGCTGCACTGTCACACTGATCAATCCGCTGAAATACCTGATCCATAGAAAGATCCGACCAGGTTACCTGATCCACATCTTCCCTTCCCTGGTGTTTATGATAGACACTGATCCTCTCGATCGGAAGTACTTCCTCCATATCAGGAATCTCTCCAAACCGCCTCTGGATCTTCATTTTTTGAATCCGTTTCACCTTGATCTGCTGTGAAATCTGGATAAACAGCACTACAACCGCCAAAATAATCAACATTGTAATCGCAAGAACGAGATCCTCATTCATTTCTCTCACCTCATTTGTATTATTGCATTAATGCATTGTATCAATTTGTTTCCATTTTGTCAATTTCATATTTTATTCATATACTCTTTCTATTTCTTAATACCTTTTTTACAAAAGACAGTTTACCATAGAGAAAAGCCTAATAAAACAGTATTTAGAGGAGGAACAACAAATGAATACTTCTGTCTTTAAAGGTTCTGCAACAGCAATTATTACCCCTATGAACATGGATGGTTCTATTTCTTATAAAAAAATGGAAGAACTTTTAGAATATCAGATTTCACATCATACGAATGCCATCGTAGTCGCTGGAACAACCGGAGAATCTGCCTGTTTAAGCGATGAAGAACATCTGCGTCTGATTCAGTTCACCTGCCGAATTGTCAATGGAAGAATCCCTGTAATTGCAGGTGCTGGTTCTAATAACACAAGCCACGCACAACTTTTATGTAAAAACGCGCAAAATGAGGAACTGTTGGAAATTCCAAATGTGACAGCTGTCAAGGAGGCCAGTGGAAATTTTTCGCAGCTTGCAAAAATCACTTCCCGTTATCGTGATCGCCTTGATATCTACTGCGGAAATGACGACCAGGCTGTATCTGCCCTTGCTCTTGGAGCAAAGGGTGTAATCTCCGTTCTTTCGAATATTGAAGCACTCCTGGAATCGCTGACCTCTGACATCAATCCGGTTCCAGTCAAGACTGCCATGAACATGATGGGACTTTCGGTCGGTCCCTGCCGTCTCCCACTGTGTCCAATGGATGATTTTGCTGCACAACAGCTAAAAAACTGTCTGAAACTTTATCATCTTCTTTCGGAATAATTCCAGAATATCTGTAACCAGGAGGACTGTTTATGAAAAAGAAATTATCATTTTTAAGGATCAAAAACCTACAAAAGAAGAAATCTGCCACAGTATTGAGCACTTCTGTATGGATCACAGTATCGACTGCATCTGTGTTACCAGACGAGATCGTATCCTATATAAAATAGACGGTGAACTTTATCAAACTAAAATACAGGAAGATCATCTGGATCAACCTTCGTATTGGATGATTATCTGCTTTTTAAGCAGATAATCATCCAAAATTTTCTTCTTTTCTATATAATTCATCAATTTTTCGAAATGGAACCGGATGTTCCGGATATGGGTTTAACTGCTTTTCATACCAGCTGACATCCCGCCATTTGCCGTTTTTATAGCCTGTATTTTTCAAAACTCCCATCAGGGTAAATCCCATCGCTTCATGCAGCTTTTCACTTTTTTCATTGGGACGGGTGATCAGACTGTATGCATTGCAGATTCCCTGCTCTGTAAGAATCCGAAGCAACTCTTCATACAATCTTCTCCCGATCCCTCTGGAAACAACATCCGGATGCAGATACACGGTCAGCTCCACATTCCACTGATATGCAGCCCGTTCCAAATGGCGGTGCGCATAGGCATATCCAAGGATATTTCCCGCATCTTCATAAATGAGATATGGATATTCTTCCAAGACAGTCCGAATCCTTTTCCGAAATTCAGCCTCTGTCGGTAATTCATACTCAAATGTGATTTCTGTATCAATATAATATGCATAAATCGCAAGCAATGCCTGTGCATCCTCTTCTGTTGCAAAACGTATCATCTTATGTACCTCTTTCTACTTTTTATTCCTGTCTAAAGCAGTTAAAAACTTTGTTCATTATAGCACAGATACCAAATGCTTTCCAACGTCTCTTTTTCTTCCTCCCAAGCAGAATCTATGCTATACTGTACTTGAAATCTTTTTTGATTTTCTGAAGATTTTAAATGAAAGAAGAGGAATCTAATATTATGAAAGCAATGATACTTGACGTAGACGGAACACTCTGGGACACAACCGGTGTTGTAGCCGAAGCATGGATGCAGGCTGCCAGTGAGCTGATGATCCCTCCGGATACTCCCATTACCGCGGATCGTCTGAAACAGGAATTCGGAAAGCCGATGGATGAGATCGCCGCAAACCTCTTTCCGACTCTGTCAGAATCTCAGCGCGCTCTTGTGATGGAGTCCTGCTGTGAATACGAAGAATTTTATCTGGAAAATGCCAGAGAACCGCTTCTGTTCGACGGCGTGAAAGAGACGATCTTAACACTGTCACAGAATTATGCTGTCTGCATTGTCTCCAACTGTCAGAAAGGATATATTGAACTCTTTCTGAAAAAGACCGGACTGGAGAACGCCATCACCGACTTCGAATGTTTCGGAAATACCGGACTTTCCAAAGGCGAAAACATTCGTCTTCTGATGGAACGCGCTCAGATCACAGATGCTGTTTATGTGGGGGATACGAAGGGGGATGCCGATGCCTGCACCTTTGCCGGAATTCCGTTTATTTTTGCAGAATACGGATTCGGTTCTCCCACTCATTATGCTCACAAAATCACGCGTTTTCCAGAATTACTGGAATATCCCTTTTAAAAAAGTATCGGAGCACTGTCCGCTCCGATACTTTTCTTCTAGTCCTGATAATCCAGACATGCACGCTCTGTCACAAACGGACGCACATATGTATCCGCTACTTTGACATGCTCCGGATGTGCAGAATACGCTTTGATATCTTCCGCTTTTTCAAACGTTGTCACAAGCGCCATATCATGCGTGCTTGACGCAAATGGTTCACTCACAAACGATACACTTAAAAGTCCCGGTACCTTTCCAATCAGACTGCTCAGATTCGCTTCCATATCTTTTTTGAGGTCTGCTTTTCTCTCCTCTTCGATTTCCGGTTTGAACTTCCACATTACAATATGATGTACCATACTGTCGCCTCCTTTCCCTTTTGGGCAATTCTCTTACATCGTAAAGCTGACCAGATTCATATCCTCGTCATACGCAAGACTGTAATTGACATTGCCTTCTTCATATTTTACCACAATAATGACTCCGCCGTACTTTTTATTATCTTTTATCTGCCCTAAATACGTACATTTTCCAAACTCTTTGAATTCTCCCTGTTTCTCTAGGATTTTCAAATAGGAATCGTACGATTCTTCTGTCAGACTGCTCTGCAGATCCTTGGTAAACCTGCTTTTCCAGCTCTCATAATCTTTAGACTGCGCGATCTCAATATCTTCCATTGCCTGCTTTCTTACTGTCTCCTTGTCAAACCCTTCCGGCAGTTCTTTCAGGATCTCTCCTTGTTCATTTCCTCCGCTTCCCAGAGAGCTGCATCCCATCAGACTTCCCACTGCCATCACGAAAACGCCGAATCCCACTGCCAGTTTTTTCATATTCTTTTTCATTGTCTTGTTCCCCTTTCTTCTTTCCACTTTCGTTTTGTAAAAATCAAAGCTATCATCGCAGCCACGACCCCAAAAATCAGAACACCCCAGATCAGGATTGTATTCTGAAATGCAATTGAAAAGTCGTATAATCCATGCAGAACTACTGCGATCAGCCAATAAAACAATTTTTTGTGTCTCCGGATTCCTTCCATGATGACCAGTGTCAACAAAATGTGAAAGGCCATCGCACAAAAACGCTCTGCTCCGGAAAGCAACACTACCACACTTATGCTGCTATCTTCATTCAGAACATTCGGCAAGACTCCAATCACACCGATCCACACCGCTTCGATCCCGCCGTGCCCAAGTCCAAATGCCACTGCATCCATCCAGCTGGTTTTTCCTTTCCTCAAGACACCAAGTCCCACAACTCTTCCTGTCTCCTCAAACACACCTGCAGAGAATGCCGCAATCGCCATATATATATAATAATGACTGTATGGCAGTATCATAAACCACTCCCAGTTTGTCTTCAGATAACCAAGAAGTGGGATCCGCAGAATCATCTGCGTCACCACAAAAGACAGAATTCCTGTAAGAAACGTAAGAAAATATCCCTTTCCTTTCACCGCAAAATAAATTCCTCCCAAAACCGGTATCCCGATACAGATCAATAAACTGATCACTTCAAACAGCAAATTCATGAGTCCTCCTTTCCCGGCAGCATCACGCTGACCCGATATTCTTCTCCCACAATTTCACACTGCATTGTTCCCTGATACGCTTCTACTGTCCGTCTCACATTTTCCAGTCCCACTCCCATATGTCCTTCCTTTTTCATTCCGGGTCTGCTTGCATTTACAATACTGATCACCCTGAAATGATGCACCTCCTGTATTTTCAGATTCAGATAGGCTCCCTCTCCAAAAGCCTCCACCGCTTCCAATGCATTATCCAGCAAATTGGCGAAAATCGTCGTAATATCAATATCCCGCAGATCCGAAAAATCAACATCTCCGATTTCCACGGATATAGCGACTGCAGGATGCCGCGCCAATGAGAGCTTATCATTACAGATAATATTCAGCATACGATTAGAACTGTAATATTTCTCACCCAACAGATTCAACATATGATACAGATCCTTCACATACGCTCCGCCTTGCTCCTGCCCATCTTTTGCCTGATATAAATGTTCTACAGCCTGAAGGTGATTCTTCATATCATGCATGATCTTTCTGGACTCTCTGTATTTTTGCTCCAATTCCGCATAATATCTGTACTGCAGCTCATTCTGCATCTGAAACTCTGCAAGCTGCCGCTCCAGCTTATGAGAACGGAACCAATATCCAAACAGGTACAAAAAACAAAAATTCAAAAGCACCAGCGCTCCCAGATTGACGACCATCAGACGAACTCCATACAGCTCCATATAGATATGTCCCATTTCTATCAGTGAATAGAGAAACAGTACGCTAAAAAGCGGAAGTAATAAAAGGAGCAGTATCTGCAAGTTTCCCATTTCTGTTTCCTTTTGTCTCTTTCTCCACATAACAGCGGCCGCTGTCACAGGAATCATGAAAAACATTTTGAAGAGCATGGTAACATTCCCGTACCACACAAGATTCTCAAATGCCCCCTGTGCAAGCAGGTAATTCCCCAGAAAAATCCCCACTTCTATGGAAAGAATCAAAAGGATGTTTACAAAAAGATCCAGGAGCAGACTTCCGATTTTTCTGTGAAACAATAAAATTCCAAGAAGCAGCACCCCTGTCAGCTGGATCTGTATACCGATCCACAGATTTCCGGTCAGCCCTGTCAGAAATGCCGCACCGTAAACACTTGCGCCAAGCGCAGTAAATCCAAAGAAATACCAGATTTTTTTCCGGTGGATCGTCTGTGCATTGGCGCTCATAAACAGATACTGACAGACACACATGACCACCTCTTCCAAAACAGAACAGACCAGATTCATCCCCATCTCAAGTGCCATACGCCTTCTCCTTTCATACCTGCTGCGCCAGCCATCGCGTCAGCAATGCCCGAAAATCTGCCGCTTTCTTTTGAGAAAGGGGAACTATCTCTCCTGTCGTCATGAGCAGATCACAGCCCTTTATATCTTTGATATGACGCAGATTTACTACAAAGCTTTTATGAGGAACTGCAAAGCCCATGTTTTGAAAAGACTCTGCCATTTTACTGATACTTCCTCGCATCCATGCTTCTCCATTCTGCGTCACAATCCGGATTTTCCGGTCTCTATATTCAAAATAGCAAATGTCCTGCATATAAAATTCCTGATACCCTGCCTCTGTATGAAGACGGATCCTGGGACCTCTTTGCTCCTCCTGTTCATAGTCAAAAGCTTCCTGAAGGATTTCCAGAATTTTTTCTTTTTCCACTGGTTTGACCAGATATCCGAACGCATGGACACCAAACGCATACTCTCGAAAATCTTCATAAGCTGTCACATAAATGATCTTTGCCTTTTTATCCCGAACTCTGATTTTTCTGGCAGTATCAATCCCCGAAATTCCTTTCATGTCAATGTCCAGAAAGATCACATCATAAAGAACATCCGATTCCAGGAGTGCCTCTCCGCTTTCAAAATAAGAGATGCAAAAAACCGATTCCAGCTCTTTGAAATATGCCTCCATCTGTTTTCTCACTGCCGGCTCATCATCACATATCGCAATTTTTTTCATTTTCTTTTCATTCCTTTGCCCATCATTTTTCTGGCGTAGTTTTAGTATAAAACAGCCTTTCTCCTTCTACAAGAGCTTTTGTCTGAAGTACAGAATTTGTGTCTGAAAGAGTGTTGGTGTGGGAACAGTAACCAAAAAAATGTTATTATAGAGAAAAAGACCTGATCTCCCAGGTCTTTTTCTCTATAACTCAGGCAAAAGTTTCTCTAACAACCTGATGGAATGTTCGATTGCTTTCTTCTCAAATGCCGGATAATCCATAGATGCACTGTTGTCTGCTTTATCGGAAATTGCACGCACGATCACGCATGGAATCTGATTCAGATATGCCCCATGTGCAATCGCTGCACCTTCCATCTCCGCACATTTTGCTCCGAAAAGTGTTACGATTCGTTCTTTTACTTCCTGTGAGGAAATAAACTGGTCTCCACTGGCGATCCGTCCGGTAAATGTATGGATATCCGGATTGACCTCCTGGTTCGCACGCACAGCCTTTTCGACCAACTGGGCATCTGCGGGGAATGCAAATGTATCCATACGCGGAACCTGTCCGATCGGATCCCCGAAAATACTCGTATCCATATCATGCTGCACCGCATCCGTAGAGATCACCATATCTCCAATATCGATCGCTGCATCCAGAGAACCGGCAATCCCGGTATTGATCACAAGATCTACATCAAAATGATCCGCTAAAATCTGCGTGCAAATCGCTGCATTGACCTTTCCGATTCCGCTTCGCACGACAACTGCTTCTTTTCCATATAAAATTCCTCTATGAAATACCATGGAGGCGATTTCCTTCTCCTCCTGAATCTTCATGGCATGTCTCAATGCCTGTACCTCTTCTTCCATTGCTCCGATAATTCCTATCATCTTTTTTCTCCTTTTTATTCACCAATCACCTGTTCAGGTTACTGTTCATTATACACGAGATTGATTTCTTTTAAAATAGCTTTTCTTAAAAGTCATTCTATGGTACACTATCATGCGGAGAATTTTTTAGGAATGGAGTTATGCTATGAATACGAATGAATTTATTCAAAAACCGGTCCGTCAGTTATTCTTTCATTATCTGATACCGGCTATCTGCGGAACGATGGTCACATCCATCTATGTACTTGCAGATACAATCTTTATCGGAAAGCGGCTTGGAGCCACAGCACTTGCCGCCTTGAATATCTCCCTGCCGATCTACAATATCTTTTTCGGTCTGGGACTTTTATCCGGTGTCGGCGGCTCTGTACTGATGTCCATCTGCCGTGGAAAATCACAAAAGGAAGAAGGAAACACCTATTTCACAACTGCCCTGCTGCTGAATTTTGCACTTCTTCTCATCTCCATGACAGTCTGCGTTCTGTTTATGGAAGACATCGCATGGCTGCTTGGCGGCACAGAAGAAACCCTGCCTTACATCATGGACTATCTTCCTTATATTATCTGGGGAATGGGAACTTATTTCTTTTCTTCTTTTCTTCAGACTTTCATCCGCAATGACGGTGCACCAAAACTTGCCATGAACGGAGTCATTGCCGGCGGAGTGACCAACATTGTACTGGACTATCTTTTTGTGTATCCTATGAATATGGGAATGAAAGGGGCTGCACTTGCCACTGTTCTTGGTTCAAGCCTTACCGTGGTTATTTTATGCACGCACTTTTTTACGAAAAAGAACCAGCTGAAATTTACATTAAAAGGATTTCATCCTTCCTTTTTACAGAAGATCATTGCAAACGGTTTCACCAGTTTTGTCATCGAAGCTGCATCCGGATTTACGATTTTTATTTTCAACCTGCAGCTGATCCGCTATCTCGGAAATACCGGAGTCAGTGTATATGGCATCATCTGTAATACTGCTCTGGTAGTCATCTGCCTCTGTAAAGGAATCGAACAGGCTGCTCAGCCGATTCTGTCGATCAACCACGGAGCAGGGCTTTCAAGCCGGATCTTAAAGGTACAGTCACTTTCATTAAAAACATCTGTGATCATCTGTACCCTGCCAGTCCTTCTGGGATTGTTTGTTCCGAATCTGTTTACTTATATTTTTCTGGAACCAACGAGCGAAATCCTGACTCTGGCAGCTCCGGCCATCCGGATTTATTTTACCGGATTTTTGTTTCTGGGCATCAACATGGTCTTTATCTGTTATTTTCAGTCCGTGGCAAAATCCGTCCAGTCCCTTTCACTCTGCCTGTTAAGAGGATGTATTCTGGTGGTGGCATTTGTTTATATTCTTCCGGTATTCTTTGGAAGCACCGGAATCTGGCTGGCATTTCCTGCCGCTGAATTTCTTACTATGATCGTAGGAATCTGCTTTTACCGTCAGGATCTCAAAGCTTATTAATATGAAAGAAAAAGCGCGTTTCCATTTTAAACGGAAACACGCTTTTTCTTTACTTCTGCAATCCAGTCCATACCGATAGAAAACAGCTGATAAAAAACCAGTGCATAGAAAGCTCCAAATGCATTATTAAAGATACGGTAAAAAATAGCGCCGCCCACTCCCAGAAATGTCATGGCAATGGACATTGCACCCCAGGAATTAAATACTGCCTGCCATCCATAAGTAGCTGAGAGCCCGACTCCGATCCCTCCCAGAATACCGATCAGAGAATACATAGATTCCGGAAGTACCAGATATAACACAATAAATGTCAGGCCTCCTAAGATATTTCCCGGAATTCTTCCCTTGATCCTTCCTTTCATATCTGCATGAAACGGTACCAGTACCGACATCGCCGCAATTCCTGCCCACATCGCTCTCGGCAATCCAAACAGTCCGGCAAAAAAGATCACGCTGGATACCCCCAGGGTCACGCAAATCTGCCATCTGGTTCTGGAGGAATGAAGGTCAAATTCCTCAAAAATATGACGCAACGTCCGTTTGTATTTCTGATGTCTGTGATTGCGGTAAAACACAATCCCTGTCAGGATGCCGCCGACCGCCATCCCTGCAATTCTCTGCAGATACTGTGTGCCTGAAACATCATACCCATACAAAAGCAGATATCCAAGCAGCAGCGTAGACTGATTGAACATCACTACATTATGACATCCCAGAATCATCAGCGTGAAAATACATACCATATTGACGATCAGCTCCGTCACCAGATTTCCTGTATTTGCAAGCCGGGGACCAAATGTCATGATTCCCCAGATCACCATCAGAGAACTAAGTGCATGGGGTGCATGAATCCCAAAATCTGCAAACCGAAATGTCATCACGCTCAACAGCACTACCACTCCTACAATGCTGTTATCACTGCCGAATACCTTTGTGTATACTGTGACAAATGCAACACAAAAAGCCAGTGTCAGTAAAATTTTAAATAGATAAACCGCAATATGACGTGCTTTTTCTTTTTTATCCTGTGTGTTTCGAATCAGCTGCTTGGATCCTGCCTGATTCAACTGTAACTCCTGATATAGAGTCATATCTTCTGCCTCCCTTGTTGTAAACTTACCGGGGAGGCATTATATCATCCATCTTTCCTCTTGTCAATCACGTCTAATTTCTTAAATTTTTATAAACTCACTGTATACATATACAATTCATGAAGTGCTCTTGTTGCGCAGATGTATTTCGCCTGTGTCATCAAAGGATTTTCTTCCTCTTCAAACACGCCGAAAACCTGATCAAATTCCAGTCCTTTCGCCAGATAAAATGTTGTAACTGTAAGCCCGCGTTCAAAAACAGAGGTATCTCTGTCAATATAAGACGCCTGAATTCCTCTTCGTTTTAAAAGTTCATAGAGTTCTCTGGCTTTTTCTTCTGTCATTGCAATCACTGCCGCTGTCTCATAGCCGTTCTCTCCCACACTCAGATTTTCTCCAATGGCTTTGAGCATACTCTCTTCCTCCGAAAAATACACTTCTTCCACTGCTTTTCCATGCCTATCCAGCAATTCCAAATCCGTTGTCTGGTTGATTGCTCCTGCATACGTCGCGATTTCCACCGTATTTCGGTAGCTCTTATTCAGCACGATCGTGCGCATCTTTTTTCCGAAAATCTTTGGAAGAAACAACAGGACATCCCGCATCGTCTCGTCCAGTGTCTGTGCCTTATCTCCCAAAATCGTCATCCGGCACGAAAACAGTGTGTGCAGGATCACGTACTGGAGATAGGAATAGTCCTGCATCTCATCAATCACCAGATGTTTGATGTTGCGGTGTTCATTTTTCCCTTTCAGACGATATTTCAGATACAACATCGGAAATACATCTTCATATTCCAGAATCCGCCGCTCATAAGGAACATCCGGAAGTTTCTCATACCCGCATTCTTCCATAAGCCAGTTATAAATCACATAGAGATCCTTTGTTACATACATACGATCGAATTTTCTCTGCAGGATTTCCTCTTCTTCCTCTGAAAGGTCTCTGTTATGGAGAGTTTCATACTGGTCTTTAAAATACTCTTTCACCGCATCCATCCTGGCCAAAAGAGGGATCTCCTGAAATTTAAAATAACACAGCTCGATCAGTTCTTCTTCCGTAAGCTGCATTCCTTTAAACTCCACAGAAGTAAAATCCAATAGCCGATCTTCCAAAACCGCCAGAAAGCTTTCCATCTGCCCTGTCATTGCAAAGGACTGCTTGTCGCGGAAGCGCTTCTGCCTCTTTTTATCCGGAAATTTCATCTGCCGTTCCATGTGATGATACCGGTCTTCACAATCTGAAACCACGTCTTTCAATTCCTTATACGCAAACAGATCAAAACTCATCTCCCGGATATTTTCTTCCCCAAGCTCTGGAAGAATATGGGAAATGTAATCAGAAAACACGCTGTTCGGCGACAGGATCAGAATGTTCGAGGATTTTAAATGCTCCCTGTCATGGTATAAAAGATAGGCGATCCGGTGCAGGGCAACGGATGTTTTTCCGCTTCCTGCCGCTCCCTGAATGACCAGTATTTTATCTCCGGTATTCCTGATAATCTCATTTTGTTCCTTTTGAATCGTGCGCACAATATTTTTCAGCTGTACGTCACCGCTGCTTCCTAACTCCTGCTTCAGGATCTCATCATCGATTTTCGTATCACTCTCAAATGCATAGATCATTTTCCCGTTTTTGATCTTATACTGCCATTTGGAAGCGATTTCTCCCGTCAGGACACCCGCCGGTGCCTCGTAAGATGCCGAACCGCTGTCATAATCATAAAACAGACTGCTCACAGGCGCTCTCCAGTCATAGATCAGAGGTGTAGCTCCTGTCCTCTGTGCAAAATTTCCGATTCCTATATAAAATGGCTCCGCTTCCTCCTCTCCCTCATAGATAAAATCCACTCTCCCGAAAAACGGAGAATCTAACATCTTCTGAAAGCGGTGTTTTAAATCCAGCTTTTCCTGATTCGCATTGATCCGGTGCAGCAGAGCCTGCTGGTTGTCATAATCCTCATATCCGTACTGGTCCATCTCTGTATAATTTTCCCAGTAATATTCATGCATACTCTCAATATCTTTTTGTCCTTCTTCCAGTTCCTGCGCGATCTTCCTGATCCTCTGCCTTAAATTCTCCAGCACGTTTTCTAAAAACTGCTCTTCTCTTCTGCTCAATTCTTCTGTCTGACTCATACTTTCTCCTACTTTTTATGATCTTGTTACTTTCTGACAATATCCAGTGTATGCGCACTTGCCCCCAGCAGATCTTTCCGCTCACAGGTGGACAAATGATACTGGATAAACAACTGATACGTCTCCTCATCCATGGCGTTTAAAACGGTTCGCATATAGTTCGCCGGCCCGTCCGCCGCGATCAGTTTTTCCCGCTTTACGCCAGCCGCCTGGTCAATGGCGTCAATATCCTCGATTCGAACATAATCGTACAAATCCTCCTCTTTCGATCGCACATGAAAACTATCATCCACTTTTTGATTCCGGATGCTCTCTTTCATATGTCCTTCTTTGAATCCATACGTCAAAATACTGTACTCATTCATACAATATGCCACTAAAATGATCCCACCCGGCTTTACCACACGTTTTGCCTCTTTTAACGCTTTTACTTTATCTTCCTTTGTATACAGATGATACATCGGACCAAATACCAGTACCATGTCAAACTGATCCGCTTCAAACCGGGACAGATTTAAGGCATTTCCCTGATAAGCTTTTACACCGCTCTTTTTGGATTTTAAAATCCCCAGATTGTATTTTACCAGTTCCACTGCCGTCACATCATAGCCTTCCCCGGCAAGCTGTACCGAATAACGCCCTGTACCGGCTCCCACATCCAGAATTTTGATCGTTTCCTTCTTCCCCTGAGGCAGATACTCATGGATGTACTTCATAGATGTCACATACTCCACATACCCGTGCCTTCTGGTCAGCCTCTTCTCTTCGCAAAATTTATTATAATATTTTTCCAGTTCTGTACTCATCATTCTCTTCCTCTGTCAAATTGTGATGTTTCGCCAAAAAGAGATGCAGCATTCGCCGCATCTCTTTCCTATTATATCCTATCTTTTCTTTTTCGTACAGAATATTTTACTGCTCTTTTCGAATCGTACGATATACGTCCACGATCTCTTTCGCAAGATCTTTAAACATCATCCCCGTCATCAGGTGATCCTGTCCATGTACCATCAAAAGTGATACTTCTACCGAATCTCCATTTGCTTCTTGTGTTAACATCTCTGTCTGCGTATGATGTGCCTGAAGCAGTGATTCTTCTGCTGCCTTGATCTTTTCATCTGCCAGTTCAAAATTCCCTTCTTTTGCCGCTTGAATCGCCTCCACCGAGGAACTTTTTCCATCTCCTCCATATATGATCAGATTCATGATCGCCTGTACCTTTTTCTCGTCCATGCTCTTATCCTTTCATCAGAGTATCTGCAAATTCCAACACTTTTGCTCCATTCATCATTCCGTAATCAGCCATTGGAATAACACCGACTGGAATTCCTTTTGGCTCCATTTTTTTCTTAAAATCCGCCTCCATGAATCTCACCTGAGGTCCGAGAAGTACAACATCCACATGCTGTTTTTCTACATAATCCTGAGCCTCCGCTGCTGCCACTGCAAAAATTTCTGCATCAAAGCCCTTCTCTGTAGCTGCTTTCTGCATTTTTGATACCAGTAGACTTGTACTCATTCCCGCTGCACATGCCAACATAATCACTTTCTTTTCCATATTAAAATATCCTTTCCTATCGATTGATCGAACGGGCGATCATAGACACTGTGTGACGTACTCCACGAACTGCTTTACTGATTGCAAGAAGATTTTCTACTGGAGCCACTCCGCCATATCCTGCATCTCCGATATGCTGGATATCCACTCCGCAGATTTTATTCATGATTGCAATCTCCTTAATCGTATCTTCATCCGAACTTTCCTGACTTGTTCCAATCGCAGACAGTACCAGTCCTCCACAACGATGAACCTCTCTTACAACTGCTTTCAATTCTTCCATATCAAATCCCGGAACAGTTCCCACTGCCGGAACCAGAATCACATCCGCACCTGCCTCTATAAATTGTTTTGCGATTGTAAGATCTGCAACCGGCTCATCCGATCCGGCCCCGTGCATCTTACCTGCAATAACCAAACCGGAAAAATGTTCCTTAGTGAGGCGGATTGCTTTTTCAATCTGTTCATTTGTCACTCCAGTTCCCGGATTTCCTGTCAGACACACAAAATCAAATCCTACTTCTTCCAAACGCTTTACTGTGTCCAGATTCAACTGACGCCCTTTTGGAATATCCAGGCGGTCTTCTAACATCTCTGCTTCTAGATCTACTGGCTCAAGGTTTACTCCGATTGGACGTCCTACCAGACGGTGAAGCTCTGAAACAAAATTATCTCTGTCATGTTCTAATCCGTAAATATCCGGATTCAGAACATCCACACAGTTCAATAGAATCAAATCTGCCCCGAAAGCACGTGCGATTTCTGCATTGGTGATATCCCCTATGTAAGTTTCTCTTGTAGCCACATTCTCAGAAAGAATAACACGCCCCTCACTTGCTTTAATACTCTGCTTTAGTTCTTCAGCATTCATTGCTAACATTTCTGAAGTATTTGCACTAATCAATCGTTTCATATCTCTGTGATCCTCTCCAATTCAATTTCAATTTTCTTCTTGCGCTTTAAAACGTTTCTCTACATTTGCAACAAATGGAAGATACAGCAACACATCTACTACAATCAGTACAATCTGAAGCAAAGATGCTCTTAAGCTTCCTGTTGCAAGAAATCCACTGATCACCGGTGGTGTTGTCCATCCAGGCGCTGTATAAGTAAGCGGTACCAGACCAATTGCCATCGCTCCATAAGCCAGAATCAGATTCACGATCGGAGCCAGCACAAACGGAAGTAACAACAGAATATTCAATACAACCGGAATCCCAAACATAGTCGGTTCATTGATGTTGAAAAATCCCGGAACCAGTGTGATGGGAGCCAGTGTTTTTGCCTGCTGACTTGCCTTTTTTCTGCGTGCCATCCATGCCAATGCAATGACAAGACCAATGGTTGCTCCTGCACCACCGATATATACAAAGTTATCCATAAATGGTGTTGTAAAAATATGTTTTAAAGGTTCCCCTGCCTTGAATGCTTCTGTATTTTCTCCCAGATTGGCAAGCCAGATCGGTTCCATGATCTTGTTTACAATATTACCTCCATGAAGACCTACGAACCAGAGTCCGCTACAGCACATTACCAGAATTACAACACCTATCAGGTTGTTTCCAAGAAGTCCAAGTGGTGTTCCAAGAATTGTCTTTGCAAGCATATGCATATTCGGCAGTTTAAATGCGTCCAGAATTCCATATACGATCAGCCATCCAACGATCAGTGCCGCTCCCGGAAGAATTGCACTAAAACTCTTTGAAACTGCAGGCGGCACACTCTCCGGCATCTTAATCTGAATATTGTGATTAATAAACCACTGATATACCCATCCATTGATCAGACCAAGGATGATTGCAACAAACAGCCCCTGTGCAGCCATATAAGTAGTCGGCATACCGTTTCCTGCCTCTCCTGTCACAAATGGTGTGACAACAATAAATGTGGACAAAGAGACAATTCCTGACGGAACCCCATCAACTCCGTACTGTTTTGTCATACTGTATGCAATTCCAAAGCTTGCTACCAGTCCAATCAGCCCGAAACTACTGTCAGACCCTTTCCAGAGGTATGCTGCAATCCCTGCATCATTCAGCCATGCCTCCAGAGATGGAATTGCAAATCCAGTCGCAATAATCATCAGAAGAGATCCGATAATAATCAACGGCATTGCCAGAGTAATTCCGTCACGAATAGCAATCATTCCCTTATTGCTTCCTATCTTTGCAGCGACAGGCATCAATTTTTCATTCAAAAATTTGTTCATAATTTTCTCCTTTTCTTCCTTTCTTTGATTCTATTCGTTATAAATAATAACAAATATGTTTCAAGATCCATTACTTTCGCGATAGTATAACGTTTCTTTGATATTTATACAATAACAGAATTTCTTCTTTTTGTATATAATTAGTTTTATTTTATAATTAATTCCGTCTTTTTATATAATTTTTGCACTTCATTTTTGTGCATTTTCACTTATATTTTTAGCTTTTTCTTTTCATATTTTCCTTTTTAATTTTATTTTATAATCAATATCCCATTTTTTATCTTTTTGTGACTAATTTAAGAATTCATGATATAATCTAACAAAGATTCTTTAATTTCAAGGAGATACACCAAATTATGAAATCAACCAAAAAACAACAATTGTTGTATTCTACCATTCTTAACAAAATCTACACCCGCCATACCATTTCCAGAATTGATATCGCGCGTGAGACCGGGATTACCCCTGCAACTGTTAGTCTGATCACTGCAGAAATGCTTTCCGATCACCTGATTCAGGAAGTCGGTGAGGAGATAGATCTGCAGGATAAAGTTGGACGCAAAAAAATCCTACTTTCCATCGCACCTGAACACTCCTATTATATCGGTGCCGAAATATCCGAAAAATTCTTTTCTTTTGTTCTGACAGACAATATCGGAACCGTATACCAACAGGATACTTTTTTTCACAACCGACACAAACCAATAAATGCAGATTTTTTTATGCAACATCTTTCCGTTTTTATAAAAAAAGTCTCACACAAACAGCAGATTCATGCGATTGGAATCGCAATTCCGGGACATTATACCAAATCAAACAACCATGTGATTTTAACAAACAATGCGTATTGGAAAGATTTCAACCTCACAGAAATTGAAAACCGTGTCCCAGTTCCCGTCTACTTTTCCAATAACGTCCACTGTATGGCAAGAGCAGAATCTCTTTTCTATACCAAACCAAATACCGACAATAGCAATTTCCTGTTTTTCCATATAGGAAGAGGCATTCACTGTACCCATATGTATCACGATGATTTATACGGAAAACAGAATTTTAAAATTGGTGAGGTAGGACACATGACTGTTCAGCCTGACGGCGAGTTATGTGAGTGTGGGAAACGAGGCTGCCTGCAGACCTATGCCAGTGAGTCCTGGCTCATCCGCAAAGCAAGGCTACTCTACCAAAGCACTCCCTCCACTTACCTCCACCAGCTTGTAAAAAACGAAAACGAGATTACTCTGCAAACCATACTGAATGCATATGAACTAGGTGATGACATCATCGTAAAGCTAATCTCTGCCGCAATCCAAAGTATTGCTATCGCTATCACCAACCTAAATATGATTATCGACTCTGACAGAGTTTTCATTCACGGAGAACTGTTCGAAAGCCAACAGGCCACTGCCCTTTTAAAAAGCCGACTTGATTTTGAACCAAATTTATTCACACTACCTTCCAACCAGCAGATGATCGTCAAATCATATTCACCTTATACAGGAGCTATCGGTGCATCCGCTTTTTGCATTTACCGTGCTCTTCTTCTCAAGGAATAAAAAAATGCCGAAAGCTCATTTCGAACTTTCGGCATTTTCCTATTCCTCTTTAAATGGATTCTTCTCATGTGGTCCTTTCAGGATCCAGAGTACAATGATAATCCCCACGATATACAAAATGTTTACAAGAACTGTCGGATTATCTCTCAGCAAAAATACAACGATCACAATAGCTGCCAGAGAAATTAAAAGCTGAAGCATTGTAAAACTTCTCTTTTCCCTTGCCTCTTTGATGCTCTGCATCATCTCCAGTCTTTCATGCTCCATCTCCAGATACTTCATCAAGTCCTCATCTTTAATCCTGGAAAGAATCTGTTCTTCTCTGGACGCTGCCGCTTTTTTCCTTGATCGGATAAAACTTCTCTTCGGTTCCGGCTCAGTTTTTTCTTTCTGCTCCTGTATCTCCACCGATTGTTGAATCTGTGTCACTGTCTCTGCAGCCTTTTTCTCTGTCGGCTGAGAAAGTATGGTCTGCTCTGTTTCCATCTTTTTTTCTTCCGCTACTTTGGTTTCTTCTATATCTTTCGTTTCTTCTGACACGTTACTGCCTCCTTATCCTTCGGTCATTTCTGTGTCCATTATACCCTGTCTTCCTTACAGAAACAATCATTTCCGGATAATTTCTCGCTCTTTTCCTCAAACATCAGCTTCCACTCGCATACAAACTGCTCTTTCTGAAAGCAATACTGTTTTCTAAGTTTCGGTCCACAGCTGTTTGATCCGATTCCATTCTGGGCGTAATCCAGGCAAACAATCGTGCTTCCGCTCTTTTCCAGTTCAAAATGATGTGCTTTTCTTGTCAGTTCTTCCTGTGTGTATGGTGATACTGAAAAAGAAAACGAATGCGGAGAAACGACTGTTACGCTCTGTTCTTTGCTTGTCAGCTTCACATAGTCACAATCTGCATGGCTCCCATTTTCCTGTGGTCTGATGTAATCTTCGTGCATCTCATCTACTGATGATCGATAAATCCCATGACTGCTTGCCCTGCATTTATCCACATAACTCTCCTGGGGCCCCATTCCATAATATTCCACCTGATTAAATTCCTGCTTCAAAAAAAGCCGGATTCCGAATCTTGGGAGCTCCGGAAACTCCATTTCCTTTTTTACACGCATTGTTACACAGATTTCACCCGTATCAAAAACCTCCCACACTGCATCTACATCCAACACTTTCTGCAGTGAAACTGCCGCAACAGACAGAATACTGTGAAGAACCAGTTTTGATTTTTCTCGTTTCCACTGTGTATTGTACGCTCTTCCCAGACTTCTGTCATACCCGGCTGCAATCCATTTTCGTTTTAATATTCTGTCATTATCTGTAGGAGCTCTCCATATATTCAGCTCCATAGGAGCATCCAGAATCTTCTTTCCGCCTACGTTCAGTTCTTCAAACATTCCGGTCAGTTTATTGTAAACATATGTAAAATCATCTGACTTAATCTGTATATATCTGTCCGTTTCTGACAGCTTCACTTTTCCTTTCGGTGTTTTGAACGTCTTAAGCAGTGTCACAGCTTTCTGATTTCTTCCATCCTCATTTTTCAGAAGAATCTCATCAAACCCCAGGATCGTTCCCTGCGAGATCAGCTCCGTATCCTGGCGTTGATGATAAAAAATCTTCAAATAACACTTTCCAGTCTCCGGGACAGAAACATCCACATACACCTCTTTGCACTGACGTGGTAAGATGGATTGCGTAATTTCAACCTGCCCCCTTCCAAAAACATCCCCATCACAACTGACTTCGTAACTGATGTAAATATAGGATTTCAGATCCTCTTCGTTCATATAATTTTTCAACACCAAACAGCCGCTTTCCTGCTCAAAAGAAACAACTCTCGCCGGACGGTACACATTTTGATATTCCAAAAGCCCTGTGTGCGGCGTTCGATCCGGATATACCAGACCGTCCATGCAGAAATTTCCGTCATGAACTTCTTCCTTATGATCGCCGCCATAAAAATACATTGCTTTTCCGTTTTCCGCCTGCCCTTTATAGATTGCATGATCACACCATTCCCATACAAATCCACCGCAAAGAGACGGATACTTGTAAATCATCTGAAAATAGTCTTCCAAATCCCCGGGACCATTCCCCATCGCATGACAGTATTCGATCAAAAGAAACGGCTTATCCGGTCCTTTCTCCATATATTCCTCAATCTCTTCCAACTCAGGATACATTCTGCTGTAAAGATCAATATTGGAGTAATCATATCTTCTCCTGTCACTTTTATAAAGAGCACTTTCATAACAAGTCAGCCGGGACGGATCAAATTCCTTTGTCCACTTCAACGCTTCTTCAAATGTACATCCGTATCCACATTCATTGCCCATGGACCAGATTACAACACAGGGACGATTTTTCTCTCTGTACACGCAAAGCCTGGTGCGGTCCATCGTCGCCGGAATAAACGCAGGATGATCCGCAATCCGTTCATTCCATCGTTTGCTGATATTTTCCCAACTGGAATCTTCCAGATATTGTGACTGTGTTCCATGACTTTCATTGTCTGCTTCTGCGATCACGTAAAATCCATATTCATCACACAACTGATAAAAATAAGGTGCATTCGGATAATGGCTGGTTCGAATCGCATTGAAGTTATGCTCTTTCATCATCTGCAGATCTTTTTTCATCTGTTCCATTCCGATTACAAATCCGGTTACCGGATCGGAATCATGACGATTTACCCCTTTGAATTTGACCGGAACCTCATTTGCATAAACTACTGCATCTCTGATAGAGATTTCCCGTATTCCAATTCGGTCAACAATCACTTCTCCTGTGTTTTCCAGGACCATTGTATACAAGTATGGCTGCTCCGGATTCCATAATTTAGGGGCTTCTATTTTCAATACCACCTGATGCGTATATTCCCCATCCGATATTTCCTGCAGTCTCCCGGATACGCACAACACTCCTTCTTTGTCATAAATTGCAATCTTCACAGGCGCTGCTTCTTTTAAGTACTTTGCCCGCACAGTAATTTCTGCGTTTCCATCCACAATCCTGGTTGTTGTGAAATAGTCATATATGGCATTATCAGGCCGCTGCAGCAGATACACATCCCGAAAAATCCCACTCATCCGAAATTTATCCTGGTCTTCCAGGTAGGTGCCATCACACCATTTTAAGACCAGTACTGCCAGCGTATTGCTTCCGTTTTTCACCAGATCTGTAATGTCAAACTCTCTGGAAGCATGGGACACCTGACTGTATCCTACATATGTTCCATTCACCCAGACATAAAGACAGGAATCCACCCCTTCGAAATTTAAATATACATTTGGTGCATCTTCCTTCTTCTGATACTCAAATGTCCGCACATATGCCCCGCACGGATTTTCCTGTGGAACATACGGAGGATCCAACGGAATCGGATATCTCACGTTGGTATACTGATACGTATCATACCCATAATTCTGCCACATTCCGGGGACATTCACTTCTTCAAACCCGTCAAGTGAATATCCTTCCTCGTAAAACGCATCCTGCAGATCGTAAATACTGTCAAAATAACAAAATTTCCATTTTCCATTAAGCAAAGTCATCCGATCTGATTTTTCTCTGTTCTCCACCAACGGTCCCATGTTGCAAGAGGCCGGAATATAATAGGACCGATATGGCATTGTATTTTCATACATTATATTCAAATTTTCATAATGTCTCTGAATAATCATACTCATTTCTCCTCTACCGTCTGATATGGTTTAATCTCTCCACTCATAAAATGTCTCCTGCAGAGCGGTACATACATATCATTGGCTCCAAGCGCGATCTGCGCTCCGTCCCTTACCATTTTTCCATCAATAACTCTGGCATTGAAATGTGCTTTCTTTCCGCACCAGCAAATGATCGGAAGCTCCTCGATCGCATCAGCCAGCTCCATCAGCCGTTTTGATCCTTCAAATAAGACACCTCTGAAATCTGTCTTCAGCCCATAGCATAAGACCGGAATATCATACTGATCACAGATCTCGGCCAGCCATTCCACCTGTTCAGATGATAGGAAATTTGCTTCATCCACCAGGATTGCATCATACGTGTCCGGCTTCATCGTAAACTCTTCAATCAATTCGCACTTCGCCTGTAAGCCAATGCGTGACTTCACAATATATTCTCCGTCTCTTGTATCCAGTTTTGGCTTCAAAATAACCGGACGTCTCCCCCTCTCCAGAAAATTGTAGTGAACCATCAGCAAATTTGCCGTCTTGCTGCTGCCCATAGCTCCGTACCGAAAATATAGTTTCCCCATTTTAGTTTTCCCTTCACTTTTTTGATTTATAATAACATAAGCTTTAGTGCTTGCTCCTTCTCGACTGTGTCCAATTTCGGTTGGATCCCCCCCTTTTTTTCTTTATTTTATCATGAAAAAGGGAATAAAAACACATGTTTTGTGCAAATTTTATTTTTCAAACACACTCTAGTCAAAAAAGTTGAGTACTAAACCTTTTTACCTTTATAATGATGAGCCTATTATCTCATATATGATGATTTTGAAAAGATACTTTCTATTTTGCGGTTACGATTGAACGGTGCCGCTTTTTTTCTGTAATACAATTTTTCCTGTTCCAATGTCCCCTTTATGGCAGTTTCATAAAGGACGACATCTTGCCCCTTCAAGTCTATAGATCCCCCCTCTTTTGCGGCAAACCATCCCCGCACAGGTATTAGTAATTTTAATGCCTTTTTACCAAGAATATAATTGGATATTACATACTGTACCAGATAAAAAATGTACGCTGCCACAACGCTATAGGAAATATTTTTTAGAAATTCACTATGATGAATAAACCATTCAAATCCTGGCAATGCCGGTATATCACAGCAATAGCTCCCTGCAAAAATACTGAGCAATGTAAGAAATATAAATATACATCTATCTTTTGATACATTTCCTAAACCTTTTCTTAAATTATCATATATACTACACATCTTCACCTCTATAACATTTCATAAAACTCATATTATGCCGAATTTCGGCACAAAAACATAGGAGATATCTTTTGATATCTCCCATACACTACATTGTCTCTTTTATTTTCAAAATCTCTTCTTCTGTTTTTCCTGTAATCTCACAAATTTCAGAAATCGGATAATTTTTCTTCAGCATAGAAATGACTGTTTTTTCTACCCCTTTTTCCATGCCCTGCTCGATACCTTCTGCTTTCAAGCGTTCCAATGCGGTACACATATTGGTCACCTCCATCGATTTTCCCATTTCCATCGATTCTGTGGAACCTGCCATCTGCCCAATCAGAGACAGGGCTTCTGAACTGATTCTCTTATCTTTGTATCTTTCCCGGATCCCAGCAAAATTTCCTGCAAATACTTCTCGTGTGATCTCAAATGCGCTCTGCACATCTTCATTCCGAAAGGCATATCCTGCAGAATCTCTTACCTCCAGCAAATTCATTTTATAATCTGAAAAAACGGCTGCATCCTGTCTTCTTTTCGCATTTTCGATAAAAATTCATCAGGATCTGACGATTTCACATCTAATCTTTTATAATTGCGTGTATCTTTCAAGTAGCCCATGGCATCATATATCATGTGTCTCAGCGGCATTGCATAATGGATATGCTGCTGATTTTCAATCCCTAACACGACAAATTCTACCCCCATAAGCAGTCTTCTTGATCACGTCTCTTGTTCTTGATAATGTTTCCTTATAATCTTTCATCTCGATCACATCGGAAACATCTGTCCCCTTCTCTAAATCTCTGATTTTAGTATAACACCGAAAAGAACCATTTTGTAAAATTTGATTTTCATGCACATCTCATGCTCTGAATTTTCGTACAAAAATGGAGAGCTATCTTATTGATAAACTCTCCATCTGTCAGTTTAGAACTGTGTGCAAATAGGTGTGTTCAAGTAATGTGCAAATAGTCTGCAAATTACCACTTATCTATACACTCTTACACGTCCTTATACTCTTCAAAACCCGCGATTTTCCGCCGTTTCTTAGAATTTTCCTTCTTTTGCTGATTCCTCGATCGCTACTGCAACAGCAACAGTCATTCCAACCATCGGATTGTTACCAGCGCCGATCAGTCCCATCATCTCTACGTGAGCCGGTACAGAAGAAGATCCTGCAAACTGAGCATCAGAGTGCATACGTCCTAATGTATCTGTCATACCGTAAGAAGCCGGTCCTGCTGCCATGTTGTCTGGGTGAAGTGTACGTCCTGTACCACCACCTGAAGCAACTGAGAAGTATTTCTTTCCTGCTTCGATGCATTCTTTTTTGTATGTTCCTGCAACTGGATGCTGGAAACGTGTCGGGTTTGTAGAGTTACCTGTGATAGATACGTCTACTCCCTCTTTCCACATGATTGCAACACCTTCACGAACATCATTTGCTCCGTAGCAGTTTACTTTAGAACGAAGTCCGTCAGAATATGCTGTACGGGAAACCTCTTTTAATTCTCCTGTGTAGTAGTCATACTCTGTCTGAACATATGTAAATCCGTTGATTCTGGAAATGATCTTTGCTGCATCTTTTCCAAGACCATTTAAGATAACACGAAGTGGTTTTTTACGAACCTTGTTCGCTTTTTCAGCAATACCGATTGCACCTTCTGCGGCTGCGAAAGACTCATGTCCTGCGAGGAATGCGAAACAGTCTGTCTCTTCTTCCAGAAGCATTTTTCCTAAGTTACCATGTCCAAGACCTACTTTTCTCTGGTCTGCAACAGATCCAGGGATACAGAATGCCTGAAGACCTTCTCCGATTGCAGCAGCAGCGTCAGCAGCTTTTCTGCAGTCTTTTTTGATTGCGATAGCAGCACCTACAATGTAAGCCCAGCATGCATTTTCAAAACAGATCGGCTGGATTCCTTTTACCTGATTGTAAACATCCAGTCCAGCATCTTTTGTGATTTTTTCAGCTTCTTCGATAGAAGCAATTCCGTAGCTGTTTAATACAGCATTGATTTTATCAATTCGTCTTTCATATGATTCAAATAAAGCCATTTTAAGTCCTCCTATCGCCTATTCCTGTCTTGGGTCGATGATCTTAACTGCATCATCCACGCGTCCATACTGTCCCTGTGCTTTTTCCCATGCTTCGTTTGGTGTATCACCTTTTTTAATGAAGTCTGTGAATTTACCAAGGCTTACGAATTTGTATCCGATAATTTCATTATTCTCATCCAGAGCGATACCTGTTACATAACCTTCAGCCATTTCCAGGTAACGAGGTCCTTTTGCAAGAGTTCCGTACATTGTACCAACCTGAGAACGAAGTCCTTTTCCAAGATCCTCCAGTCCTGCACCAATCGGAAGTCCATCTTCAGAGAATGCACTCTGTGTACGTCCGTATACGATCTGCAGGAATAATTCTCTCATAGCTGTGTTGATTGCATCACAGACAAGGTCTGTGTTCAGAGCTTCGAGAATTGTTTTTCCCGGAAGAATTTCAGATGCCATAGCTGCAGAATGAGTCATTCCTGAACATCCGATTGTCTCAACCAGTGCTTCCTGGATGATACCTTCTTTTACGTTCAGTGTCAGCTTACATGTTCCCTGCTGTGGAGCACACCAGCCTACACCGTGTGTCAGTCCTGAGATATCTTTAACTTCTTTTGCCTGCACCCATTTTGCTTCTTCTGGGATTGGAGCTGGTCCGTGATTTGCTCCCTGAGCTACCGGACACATCATTTCTACTTCGTGTGAATAAATCATGTTAAAACTCCTTTCAACATATGTAATTGTGTATTATTTGAGGTTTCCCTCTGCGGCTTTGATAAATTCTTAACGCCGTATTCGTTTACATTCTCTCACAAATTCCGACATTCGTCAATTATCACTTTCTATTTTTCCAGATTTTCCAGTGCTTCCACAAGCATTTCCAATGCAGTTTCCACTGTATGCTGCCTGTTTTCCATACGGTTTCCATCAAAAACACATCTTTTCGCAGTTGTCTTTCCGTTCACAGAACAGCCGATATAAACCAGACCTACCGGCTTTTCCTCTGTTCCTCCTCCCGGTCCCGCAATTCCCGTAGCGCTTAGAGCAGCCTCTGCTTTTGCCGCCTTTGCTGCTCCATTCGCCATTTCTTTTGCTGTCTGGGAACTGACTGCTCCATAACGCTCTAATGTCTCCGGGGAAACGTTTACAAGACGTATCTTCGCTTCATTGGAATATGTGATATACCCTTCATTCAATACGTCAGATGCCCCTGGAACATTCACCAGCGTTGCTGCGATCAGGCCGCCTGTGCAGGATTCCGCTGTAGTGACTGTCATTTTGTGTTCAGCAAGCAATTCCACCACACGCTCTTCCAATGTCGTCTGCGCTTCATTTTCCTTCATTTTTAAAAGCCAGTCTGTATACATCTTACATGCCTCCGTTGGTCAGTACCTGAATATTTTTTGCCACATAATCAATCAGTGAAATGATCGTAAGTGCCAGTGAAATCCAGATCAGTGCCTGCCCGATCACATCAAAAGCACCACCCAGATCCATGATCAGTACAATGACCATCGCCATCTGAAAGACTGTCTTGAATTTACCCCAGTAGCTTGCCGCGATCACAATTCCATTGTCAGACGCCACCAGACGGAATCCACTGATAATAAACTCTCTGGCAATGATCACGATCACGATCCATGCCGCCAGACTTCCTTTTTCGATCAGACAGATCATTGCTGAACATACCAGCAGTTTATCCGCAAGCGGATCCATAAACTTTCCAAAATTTGTGACCAGATTATATTTTCTGGCAATTTTTCCATCCAGCAGATCGGTCAGACTGGCCACCACAAAAATCGCCAGTGCGATCCATTTGTTCGCCACTCCACCAAGATCTGTCAGCATAAACAGCACAAAAAACGGTACCATCAGCACTCGCAGAACCGTCAGTTTATTCGGTAAATTCATCAGATAAGACCTCCTATCAAATCATAATCCACTGCTCCCGATACTTTTACCTTTGCAAAATCACCGGACATCAGTTCTTCCTCTGTGTTAACAAAAATCAAACCGTCCACATTCGGCGCATCTCTGTATGTTCTTCCCACATATGCATTTTCATCTGCTACTTTTCCTTCGATCATCACAAGCACTTCTTTTCCGACCATATTTTCCGCAGTATCAAACGCAATTTCCTGCTGCAGTTCCATCAGTTCAGCCTGGCGTTCTTCCTTGACTTCTTCCTCGATCTGCCCTTCCATCCTCGCAGCTGCAGTATCCTCCTCCGGAGAATAAGTAAACACACCGAGTCTGTCAAATTCCATCTCATCCACAAACTCCATCAGTTCCTCATGCTGCTCTTTCGTTTCTCCCGGGAATCCCGTGATCAATGTGGTGCGAAGCGCGATATCCGGAATTTCTCTCCTGAGCTTACTGATGATATCTATCAGTTCCTGTTTTGTCGTTCTTCTTCCCATACGTTTGAGAATCTCATCATTGGCATGCTGGATTGGAAGATCCAGATAATGACAGATTTTTGGTTCTTCCTTAATCGTCTGAATCAGTTCATCATAAATTTCTTCCGGATAACAATATAAAATTCGAATCCAGCGGATTCCTGAAATTTTACACAGCTCTCTCAAGAGTTTGTGCAAAGATTTTTCACCATAAAGATCTTTTCCGTACAAGGTTGTCTCCTGTGCAACCAGAATCAGTTCCTTTACCCCTTGTTCTGCCAGATATTCTGCTTCTGACAGGAGCTGCTCCATCGGCACACTCCGGAAATTTCCACGGATCTTTGGAATAATACAATACGTACAATGCTTGTCGCACCCTTCTGCGATTTTCAGATACGCAAAATGACCGCCCGTAGTCACCAGACGTTTTGTCTCCACTTCCGGAAGGAGATCTGTATCGGCCAATGTCAGTGTATGGTGCCCCTTTAGTGCCTCGTCAATCGCATCTAAAATCTTGTCGTATGCAGTCGTTCCAAGCACTGCATCCACTTCCGGGATCTCATCTAAAATCTCCTGACGATAGCGCTGTGCCAGACATCCTGTAACAATCAGGGCTTTTAATCTGCCCTCTTTTTTATATTCTGCCATCTCCAGAATGTTCTGAATACTCTCCTCTTTGGCATCGTGGACAAAACAGCAGGTATTGATCACGATCACATCTGCCTGTGTCTCTTCCTCTACCATCTGATATCCTCTGGATGCCAGCATCCCCAGCATCACTTCTGTGTCCACCAGATTTTTATCACACCCGAGGGAAATAAAAAGTATATTCATATTTCATTTTTCTCCTTTTTTCAACAGTCAGAAAGGCAGATACCATATGGCATCTGCCCCTTATCTTCTCTTTCTATGCCTATTCCTCTTCTGCGTTTTCTGCCAGAATCTTGAGTTCGCCTGCATTCATCTCTTCAATTGCAATTGACAGAGGTTTCTCTCCTGCCTTTGCATGTACCATCGGAAGATCTCCGTCAATCAACTGTCTCGCTCTTTTGGACGTTGCCATAACAATGGAATACCGGCTGTTTACAACCTTTGATTCCCCTTCCTCAACGTCCTGATTTACGACCTTCATCAAATCTGTATAAGATGGATGTAACATATTCTATCTGTCTCCTTTCACATTCCCTTTTAAATCCTGTTTCATACTCTGAATAAAGCTCTCATTACGGAAACTTCTTTGATGCTCTCCCTGGATGATCTTATGCATCTCGGATACACAGACATCCAGATCATCATTAATCACCAGATAATCATACTGATCCATGTACTCTGACTCCTCCACTGCCCTTGCCAGTCTGGACTCGATCACCTCCATGGTCTCTGTCCCTCTTCCGACCAGACGTCTGCGCAGCTCTTTGGCAGACGGCGGCGTCACAAACAAAAGCAATGTGTCCGGAAAGCGTTCCTTTACCTTGAGCGCTCCCTGAATCTCAATCTCCAGAATCACATCTTTTCCCGCTTCCAGCTGCTGTTCTACATAGGTACGCGGTGTTCCATAATAATTTTCCACGTATCTAGCATACTCTATCAGCTCTTCTTTCGCAATCATTTTTTCAAATTCTTCGGTTGTTTTGAAAAAATATTCCCTTCCGTCCACTTCTCCTTCTCTTGGATTTCGTGTGGTGGCAGAAACAGAAAGTGCATAAGTTTCCTCATAACGCTTCATCAATTCTTTCATCAGTGTTCCTTTTCCTGCCCCTGAAAATCCAGATACAACGATCAAAATCCCTCTCTGATTCATCTCTTTAAAATTTCTCCTTTATCTCCTGGTTATTCAATATTTTGTATCTGTTCTCTGATCTTTTCAATCTCTGTCTTTAGTCCGATGGCATAATTCGAAACTTCAAGATCATTCGCCTTGGATAAAATCGTATTCGCCTCCCGGTTCATCTCCTGTGCGATGAAATCCAGCTTACGCCCGATTCCCTCCGACTCTTCCAGTGTATTTCTCATATGTGCGATATGACTTTTCAAACGAACAACTTCTTCATCCGTACAGATCTTGTCCGCAAACAGAATCACTTCCGCTGCAATCCGGCTCTCTTCAACCTGCGCGTCCGCAAGTAATTCTTTTACTTTTTCTTCCAGCTTTGCACGATACTCTGCCACAATCTGAGGAGAACGTGCTTCCACCTGTTCCACAAGTGATTCCATACCGGAGAGCTTCTGAAGGATATCTTCTTTTAAGTGAGAACCTTCCAAAACTCTGGTTTCCACAAACTGTCCAAACGCTCCCTCCAGCGCCTCTTTGAGCCCGCTCCAGAGAATCTCTTCATCCTCTGTCTGCTCTTCCATTGTAAGTACCTCCGGATAGTGGGACAATGCAGATACTTTCACATCATTTGCAATGTGAAACTCCTCGCTCATCTGACGGAAATAACGCATATATTCCGCTGCCAGTGCAGCATTATACTTCAGCATCATCTGCTGCTGTGACAAATCCTCACAGGAAATAAAAATGTCTACCTTCCCACGGTTGGCATACTGCTTTAAAAGCGTACGGATCGCCGTCTCAAAAAAATTCAGCTTTTTCGGCATCCGGATATTTACATCCAGATATCTGTGGTTCACACTTTTTAACTCTACCGTAAATTTTCTGGACTCTTTTTGAATTTCACATCGTCCAAAACCTGTCATACTTTTTATCATGTCTTTGTCCTCTGTCATTTTCTTGAAATTCTGTTACCAGTATACTCTTATTTATGCTGTTTGGTCAAGCTTTCACTCCAGAAATTCCCGATTTCAGGTACCACTTGTCCGAATTCTGTGATACAATAATCAAGTTAAACGAAACCAACCAAAAGAAAGGATTTTTTTATGGCTTTTGACGGAATTGTCGTGGCCAATCTGGTCCACGAATTAAAAGAACAGCTTTTAAACGGAAGAATTGCAAAGATCGCACAGCCGGAGGCAGACGAGCTTCTGCTGACGATCAAATCCCCTAAGGGACAGAGACGGCTTTCCATTTCTGCAAGTGCATCTCTTCCGCTCATATATCTCACTGACGCGAATAAACCAAGTCCCATGACTGCTCCCAATTTCTGTATGCTTTTGAGAAAGCACATTGCAAACGGCAGGATCGTGGATATCTGGCAGCCCAAACTGGAGCGGATCATTCATTTTACAATCGAGCATCTGGATGAGCTTGGCGATCTTTGCCGCAAGGATCTGATCGTGGAGATCATGGGCAAACACAGCAATATTATTTTCTGTACTTCAGACGGAACGATCATTGACAGCATCAAACATGTCTCCGCCCAGATGAGTTCTGTCCGGGAAGTGCTGCCCGGACGGGACTATTTCATCCCGGACACCATGGAAAAAGCAGATCCGCTCACAATTTCAGAAGCCGAGTTCCATACCCTGCTTCGTGCAAAGCCAATGCCGGTATCCAAGGCAATCTACACCAGCTTTACCGGGATCAGTCCCGTCACTGCTGAGGAGATCTGTTTTCTTTCCAGTATAGATTCAAGGCTTCCGGCCTCAGAGCTTTCCGCAGATGTCTGTGTACACTTTTACAATCAGTTTTGTATTTATCTCTCCGCAGTCAGGGAAGGTCAATTCTCCCCGTCTGTATACTATGACGGAAAAGAGCCAAAGGAATTTGCATCCCTTGGGCTGGAGCATTTGCATGCATACCACAGAGAAACTTTTTCTTCCATCTCACACGTGTTGGAGACTTATTATGCAACCAAAAACCAGATTACCCGTATCCGCCAGAAATCTGCTGATCTGCGCCATATCGTACAGACCGCTCTGGAACGCGCCAGAAAAAAATATGCTCTGCAGATGCGGCAGTTATCCGATACCGAGGATCGGGACAAATACAAAGTATACGGCGAACTGATCCATACTTACGGCTATAATCTGGAACCAGGTGCAAAAGTACTGGAGGCTTTGAATTACTACAACAATGAAATGGTAAAAATCCCATTGGATACCACAAAAACTCCGTTGGAAAATGCACAGCGCTATTTCGAAAAATATAACAAACAAAAACGTACCTTTGAAGCATTATCCGCGCTGACCGAAGAAACAAAAGAAGACATCACATACCTGGAATCCGTCAGCACTGCTCTGGATATCGCACTCAGTGAGGAGGATCTTGCAGAGATCAAGGAAGAGCTGATTCATTCCGGTTATATGCGCCGCAAATTCACCAAGAAAAAAGTAAAGATCAAAAACAAACCACTGCACTATCTTTCCAGTGACGGATATCATATTTATGTCGGAAAGAATAACCTGCAGAACGACTGGCTGACCTTCGAATTTGCAGTCGGCAATGACTGGTGGTTCCATGCAAAAAATACTCCCGGATCTCATGTTGTTGTCCGCACCAACGGAGATGAGCTTCCGGACCGTACATTTGAAGAGGCCGGACGGCTTGCCGCTTACTATTCCAAGGCCCGGGGCGGAGAAAAAGTAGAGATTGACTATATTGAGAAAAAACATGTCAAAAAACCAAAGGGTGCAAAACCCGGCTTTGTCGTATATTATACCAATTATTCGCTGATCATCGACAGTGATATCGGCGACTTAAAAGAAATTTCTGATTAAAATGCATTCAAAATGCCCCTGGTACAGATTTCGTTACCAGGGGCATCCATCTATTTTTCTATAATAAAAGAGTATTCTTATCCATTGACTGCTTGCTTCACATCTTCAGGAACCTGAATCTGTCCCACATTATCATATCCGTTATACACCAGTTCAATATTATAAAAATTCACATTAGTTGTTTTCCCGAAGCTTTGGTATAATTCATCCATCACATCTGTCATATCCACGATGATCCTTGCCGGCAGCTTTTCTTTTTTGTAAATATCCACCGTAACCGGAATCTCCAGTGTATCCAGCGCATCCTGATCCAGCAGATCCACAAGACCGTAGGCCTGAATCATCTCCTCCCCAAGAAAATCCATCAGCTTCTTTCCCTGCATATCCCCGTAGATTTCATAGCACGTCTTTTCCCGGACCTTTACCGGCTGCTTTGCAAGCGTAAAATCTTCGATTTCCGCTCTTGCACTCTGGAAAAAATCTGTTTCTGTACCACTGGAAGAGGGGCTGTTTTCACTCTCTGTCCTCGACCACTGCTCGTAAAGACTACTGTACGTCACATACTTATCGCCTTCTTCCACCTGGTAGATTTCCATATTACTAGAGACCAGATTATCATTTAGCTTCACTTCCGCCCTCCCCTTTGCGTGTCCTGCTCTGGGGCTTACCGTGTTCTCCATGTCCATATCCATTCGGATTCTGGTATGATCCAGCACATCCTCCAACTCCACCTCGATTTCCAGTGAACTGGATGCCGAATTGACTTCTTTCATATTTTTGTCTACCGCATCCATCAATACTTCTGGTGTTACTTCCTGCTTTTCCTGCTGTCTGCATCCTGTCGCCGTATTTGTGCACAGCATCAGCAGTGCGCCTGTCAATGCAAGACGGCGCATCCGTTTCTTTCCTGTCATACCAAATTCCTTTTCTTTTTCCGCCTGATGCGGTTATTCCTTCCCAAGAAGGTAATCAATAAACTGCTGTGCAGTTCTTCCCGACATTCCCCCGTGACTCAGTTCCCATTTATTGACTTCCAATAAAAGTTCTTCTTCCGGCATGGAAATATGGTTCCGCTTTGCCAGTTCTGTCACGATCTTCTGGAATGCCTTTTTAGCCGGAGAGGCAAAATAAATCTTGACACCGAATCTTGCCACAAGAGACAGTTTTTCCTGCACCGTATCGTTTGTATGCAGTTCTTCATCCCGATCCTGTTTGTCACGGAAAGTCTCCCTCACCAGATGCCTTCTGTTGGAAGTTGCATAGATCAGAATATTGTCCGGTTTTTTCTCCAGACCTCCTTCGATCACGGCTTTCAGATACTTATATTCGATTTCAAATTCTTCAAAAGAGAGATCATCCATGTAAATAATAAATTTATAGTTTCTATTTTTAATCTGGGCAATCACCTCGTTCAGATCCTGAAACTGATGCTTATATACTTCGATCATGCGAAGCCCCTGATCATAATACTGATTTAAAATTGCTTTGATGGAAGATGATTTTCCTGTCCCTGCATCTCCGTAGAGCAGACAGTTATTGGCTCTTTTTCCCTCTACAAACGCTTTGGTATTATCAATCAGCTTTTGCTTTTCTGCCTCATATCCTACGAGATCATTCAGATGCACATGAGCAATGTTCGTGATTGGAACGATTTCCGCTGCTCCGTCTTTGGTATGTTCCACGCGAAACGCTTTGTGCAGTCCCAGCTTTCCGACTCCAAACTCCCGATAAAACTCCGTCACGCACTGCTTAAACGACTGTACGTCCTCTGCCTGCTCCAGCTCCCTGCTCAGATTACAGATTCTGTCACGTATTCGTTTATTAAAAACAATCCTGTCATCCTGTGTATTTTCATAGTCCAGAAGAAGGGAAAAACAGCCTGCATCCAATACCCGCATCAATGCAGTGAAATCATAATCGAATAATTCTTTAAAAATCCAAAAATCATGCTCTGCCGCCAGATTCAGGCTTCCTTTTGTCTCTCCCGTGATCTCGCAGGAGGTACTGTAAGCATTTTCATCATTTGCCAGCAGGAAAGTCAGGAAGGTATGCCAGAGATTTCCGAAAAACCCGTGACACTCTGAGAGTTCCAGCAATTCATTCATACAGGAAAAAAGCAGTCCTTTTAAATCCTCCTGATTATAGTATTCATTATCATAATGTTCCATCAGAAATGTCATATCCAAAAGTAACTCTTCGTATTCCATATTTTTATATAAGATCAGTTCATTGGTACGCATCTTCCTGTTCCTCCCTCATACTCATCAATAATTTCCTAAAATCTTCAAGTTCCGCGCTTCTTCTCTGAGCCCCCGGATCGCATTTTTCACACCCGGCTGTTCGAGATTTCCTTCGAAATCCACAAAGAAACGATACTCCCAGCTTTTCCCTTCCACCGGACGGGATTCAATCTTTGTCATGTTCAGGTCATTGTAAATAAAATGCGACAAAATCTGATACAGTGATCCACTCTGGTGCGGAAGTTCAAAACAAATACTGATTTTCGATGCATCCGGCGTAAAAATCTTCTGATTCGTAACAATGATAAACCGTGTCACATTATTAGTCTCATCATTGATATCCTCTGCCAGAACAGAAAGTCCGTATACCTGTGCTGCATATGCACTGCACACTGCCGCCTGCGAGTGATCCTGCTCTTTTAGGACTTTTTTTGCCGCTGCCGCTGTATTGGACACACTGATCTGCTGCCAGTCTCCATGCTTTTCCAGGAAACGGCTTGTCTGCATCAGAGCTTCTGCCTTAGAGTACACACGCTCAATCTGAGAGAGTGTGGTTCCAGGAAGGCCTGCCAGCGTATTTTCGATTGGAAGAAACGTCTCTCCCACAATATAATTTTCAAACTCTACCAACAGATCATATACTTCATTGACTGCTCCAGCAGAAGAATTTTCAATCGGAAGAACTGCAAAATCTGCCGCCCCCTCCTCGATTGCCTCCATGGCTTCCCGGAAAGTCGTCACATGAAAATTGTTCTCATTGTCCGGAAAATATTTCTTCATGGCAGCCTGACTATAAGCTCCTTCCACACCCTGAAATACGACACGGACATTCTGCTTATCAAGCGACTCCATCTCAATAAACGGAAGTCTTCCCAGTGCACCCGCCTCCACAAGCTGCTGATACTGCAATTTCCGGCTCATACTCATCAGCTGTGCGTACAGCTCCTGAATCCCCTTCTTGTTAAACTCACCGTTCACCTTGGATGCCACATCCAGAAGTTTTTCATGTTCTCTTTGACGGTCAAACACTTTTCGCCCTGCGCCGACTTTAAATCTTCCAACATCCTCGCAGACTTTCATTCTTTCTTCATACAGCTTTGTGATCTGATCATCGATCCCATCCAGCTTCTCCCTGAGTTCTTCCAATGTCGCCATTTTTCTTCTCTCCTTGTCATTTCAAACTTAAGCTGTATTATAATACATTTTTTTCCGATTGTACAATACCTGATTTCTAACTGCATAAATCCGCTCTAAAATGGGCAGTCTGTTGTTATGAAGAAAAAATTTATTTTATGCGGCACCCTCGGCTGGTGCATGGAAATTTTGTTTACAGGACTTCACTCCTTTTTCTCCAAAGATTATACACTTGCAGGAAGAACCTCCATCTGGATGTTTCCAATCTATGGAATGGCATGTATTTTCTCCCCGCTCTCCCAGAAATTAAAGACAAAAAATACCCTTCTGCGCGGCAGTATTTATACTGTTTTTATCTTTGCCGGAGAATTTTTATCCGGACTATTTTTAAAAAAGCACCGGATCTGTCCCTGGGATTACAGTCGTGCAAAATTCAATATCAAAGGGGTCATCCGTCTTGATTATGCGCCGCTTTGGTTTACCGCCGGACTGTTCTTTGAAAAATTTTTGAAAAAATTTTAATTTCTTTCCGTTTTAAATGCCATGCACTAAGTAATGAAACCAATGGAATCGTCAATATCACTCCCATTGTGGAAGCAATTCCCTGAATTAACTCGATTCCTATGGAATACATATTAATGATCTGCGTTGTGGAATAGTTATACACATACAAAAATACTAACGTATTAATCGACGTACCTGTAAAAGCTAAAATCAGTGTATTTGACATTGTCCCCATCATATCTTTTCCAACCCGTATCCCCGAAAAAAATAATTCCCTTGCAGAAAGCAGTGGATTGCGAAAGTGGATTTCATTAATAGTAGACGCTATTGACATCGCAACATCCATAACAGCCCCCAGTGCCGAAATCAAAATGCCCGCATACAACAATTCTCCAATTTTAATATTCGTTGTCTGACCTACATACGTCAACTGCTCAATATCTGCAACATTATATCCGGAAATATGTGTCCATTTTCCAAACAGAATTGCCAGTATCCCTGAAATTCCAACCCCCAGTACTGTGCCGACCACAGCAGTCACACTTTTACTTGAAATCCCTCCCAGTAAATACATGGTCACAACCGTCGTCAGAATTGCAACCAGCACTGCTGCCCAAACAGGAGATACCCCTCTGTAGATAAGTGGCAAAAATAGAAATACAATACATACAAATGTAAAAATCAAAGCGACAACGGAATAGACTCCTTTTCTCCCTCCGATCAGACTTAAGGTCAGCAAAAACAGCAAAACAATCATACACAAAATTGCCGTACGGTCATAACTGTAGACGGTAACATACAACGAATCTTCCCCTTCATTCACTTCCGCGATCACCTTCATGCCCTTTTCACAATGTGTTCCGTAAAGATAACCTGAAGAACTGACAGCCTCCACAACTGTTCCACGAAACTTGCCACTTAATAATCGAAGGGAAACCAGTTGATTTCCAATCTGATTTCCCGACTCTGTTGTATTATCTTTTTTTATCTCCACTACTTTTGCTTTTTCAAAGGTTTTTCCTTCTGTTTCATACAGCCCTTCCCGTTCCACTTGATTTAACTGTATCAAAAATGCAGCAAACAGAATCGTAATTCCGAAAATGATAAACTGCCTTCTCCCTTTTTTCAGCCAATTCATTTTTGGTCACGCTTTCTCCGAGCCACGAGCACTCCGCCTCCGCAAAGTAACGCTGTTAACATCACGATCACTACCCCTGCAATCGGTACAGCGTCTCCTGTTTTTACCGTTGTTTTTGAAGTCACTGGTTTTTTATTGATACCTTCTGTATGCGTAGTCTGGTCGCTCATAGAACCACTTGTACCTCCGTTTTGTGACTGTCCATTGTCCGGTGAATCACTGGATGACGGTGGGTTTAAATTTTCCTGATGTTTCATCTCCAACTGATCCAATGCTGTTTTCAATGCAGTATATGCATTTGTCAGTGTTGCCGTATCTGCTGCCGGATCTGCATTTACAGTTCTGGCGCCTTCCAGAGCCTGCTGCATTGTTTGATAACTCTCGGTTGTATATTCTTCTGGATTTTTACTCCCAGCTTCTTCAATTAACGCGGAAAGCTGTCCATGATCAACTGATTTCACAAGCATAAACTGTGTATCGATCGGTTCCTGTGTATCTGTGCGATATGTATTCACTGTCAATGTTGTTTCCGTAATGTCTACTACCGAATAAGTCGGAACATCCTGCTGCCATCTGTTGGCAATATAAGTCTGTTGGCGAGGTACCAGATCATAATATTTACTTCCTGATGAAGATCCTGCTGTCAGATACATGATTCCATCAGAATTTACCGCCGTTTCCTGATTCTCTGTCAATTCCATTACTGCTTCCTCATCCATCACCGCATGCAGATATTTCAGATATTTTTGTTCGCCCTCATCCTGTGTATCTTCTGAAATATTTCCCGGTGCCTCATAAAGTGTATCAGGATTTTCTCCCGCATCCATATCTTTTTCCAACTGTTCTTCAAATTCATCATCCGAATATTCCATTTTGAACTGACCGCCTTTTAACATTTTTGTTCTGGAATATGCGTGATCATGTCCTGCCAACACCAGATCAATATCATTTTGTTCAAACACAGGCACCAGACTATAACGCAAATTGGTGATTTCTGGTTCATTAGAATGTTCTGCAGATCCATAAATATCCTGATGAAGTGTTACTATTTTCCATTTGCAATCTGTATTTGCCGCTACTGTGGATTCAATAAACTGACGATGTTCCTCCACATTTGTATCCTGCGTATTTAAAATCATAAACAGGGCGTCCCCATATGTGTAGTAATAATCTCCGCCTACTCTTCCATTGTCGCCAAGAGAACTGCTGTTTGCCGGATTAAAATGATACGTATAATTGGCATTGTCTGCATCATGATTTCCTACCGTTGTTGCGACGGGTACACTTTTCATAAGATCCGGGCTCAAATATCCTGCATATTCCACCTCACTGATTGTTGTATCCTGCACTTTTTTGGCATTTGTCTGAATCTGATCGCCAGAAGAAAGAACAAAGGATGCCAATCTGTTTGTTTTTTCATATGCTTTTGTCAATGTATCATTCCAGTTAAAGGTATCATTTCTAACTGCTTCTGACTGTGCTGCCGCAAAGGATGGTTTTAAAATATCCTCCGGAGTCTTTGCTTTTTCCGGATTGGAAGAACCAATCTGCGGATCTCCTACGAAAATAAAGGAAAAGGAACTTGTATCCGCATCCGTAGTAAAGGAGCAAATCTCTTTTCCGCCCACCTGATAATAGTACGTAGTTCCGGGCTTCAAATCCTTTATTACCACTTTGCTGCTCTTATAGCCTGTCTGTGCCGGACTTTCTGATACTGCTGCACTTTGCCCATCACTTAGATCCGGAGTCTGTCCATATACAAAGGACGCTTCTTCCCCTTCTTTCGTATACCATGCAAAATTCATTTCTGTTTCATCGGATCCAGGTGACATGGCGACCTGGGTCCAGTCTGTTTTTATTGTTTCCCATTCCTCACACCATGCATCCCATGCCCCGTTTTGTGCCGCTGGTGTTTTGCTTGCGTCTGTCATTCCATCTGGAGCTGCTGCTGCAGATACTGATAATGGCTGGTAAAGCAGTATGGCGGAAATCAACACCGCAATGACTCTCTTCTTCATTTTACATTTCTCCTTCTTTTTTCACTTTTGCATTGGTATTATAACACCTGATTTTTTTGTTTTAAGCTTCTTTACAAACTATTAACAAATTTTAAATTACAATTTACAATCTCTGTCCAGATTTTTTCTGCTTCTTTCTTAATTTTCGTATGAATTCTCTGTTGAAAAAACTCACAGTTTAGTATATGATGATTGAAGAGATTTTGCATAGGGAGGTACATCGAAATGAATACAGTTGATTGTATCAAAAGCCGCAGAAGCATCCGCAGATTCAAACCGGATTCTGTTAAACATTCATTGGTTGAAGAGATCATTTCCGCAGCTTCTTTTTCCCCATCCTGGAAAAATACTCAGATTACCCGTTATATCGCAATTGAGGATTCTTCCCTTCTGGGAAAAATTGCTGATGACTTTACCCCATCTTACAATTCAGATATCATCCGCCAGACACCGGTTTTGATTGCTGTCACTTATATCAAAGGACGGTGCGGTTTTGAGCGCGACGGCTCTTATACCACTGGAAAAAAAGACCGCTGGCAGATGTTTGATGCCGGTGTGGCCTGTCAGACGTTCTGTCTGGCTGCGCACGAATACGGACTGGGTACTGTCATTATGGGCGTATTTGATGAGAGTGGAATTTCCAGTCTTCTGGACATTCCAAAGGAACGGGAACTGGCTGCATTGATTGCACTTGGATATCCTGATATCGAGCCATCTGCACCAAAACGCAAAACTGTTGAAGATTTATTACAATATCGATAATCAGATTCTGCTCTCAAACAAGATCTGATTTACAAGGAGGTTACATATGAGACATTTGATGAGTCCTCTGGATTTTTCTGTAGAGGAACTGGAAACACTGTTAAATCTGGCGGGAGACATTGAAAAACACCCGGAAAAATATGCACATGCATGTGAAGGGAAGAAGCTGGCTACTTTATTTTATGAACCAAGTACGCGTACACGTTTAAGCCATGAGGCTGCGATGCTCAATCTGGGCGGAAGCATCATGGGATTTTCTTCCGCAGATTCCAGCTCTGCCTCAAAAGGAGAGAGTGTTTCAGATACGATCCGCACCGTTTCTTGTTATGCAGATATCGTTGCTATGCGCCATCCAAAGGAAGGAGCGCCGATGGTTGCCTGTAAGCACGCTTCCATTCCTGTCATCAACGCAGGAGACGGAGGACATCAGCATCCAACCCAGACACTGACTGACCTTTTGACTATCCGTTCCGTAAAAGGACGCCTTGATCATATGACGATCGGACTTTGCGGTGACTTAAAATTCGGACGTACCGTACATTCTCTGATCCACGCTCTGGTGCGCTATGAGGGAATCAGATTTGTTTTGATCTCACCAGAAGAATTACGTCTTCCAAGCTATATCCGTCAGGATGTTCTGGATAAAAACCATATCGAATACAAGGAAGTTGTCCGTCTGGAAGACGCCATGCCGGAACTTGATATCCTATACATGACACGTGTACAAAAAGAACGTTTCTTCAACGAAGAAGATTATGTCCGCATGAAAGATTTCTATATCCTGGACAAAAAGAAAATGCAGCTGGCTCCTTCCGATATGTTTGTACTGCATCCACTGCCACGTGTCAACGAGATTTCTGTGGAAGTAGACGATGATCCGCGAGCAGCTTATTTCAGACAGGTACAGTATGGTGTTTATGTACGTATGGCACTGATTCTGACACTGCTTGATATTCATGTAGAGTAACAAAAATTTGTTTCGCATAAAGAAAGAAGGTATCTAATTTGAAAAATACATTGAACGTAGGACGTATTTCTGAAGGTTTTGTTCTGGATCACATCGAAGCAGGAAAAAGTATGGATATTTACAAATATCTTCACCTCGATAAACTGGACTGCTGTGTTGCGATCATCAAAAATGCCCGCAGCAGTAAAATGGGAAAAAAAGACATCATGAAGATCGAGTGTCCGATCGATTTTATGGACCTTGATATTCTCGGATTTATCGACCACAATATCACAGTCAATATTATCTCCAATGAACAGGTCGTCGACAAAAAAATCCTAAGACTTCCAAAAGAGATCACCAATGTGATCCGCTGCAAAAATCCAAGATGTATCACATCCATCGAACAGGAACTGGATCACATCTTTGTCCTGACAGATGAAGAAAACCAGGTATATCGTTGTAAATACTGTGAGGAAAAGTATTCCGGAAGATAAACAAAAAAACAAACGGGAACGTGGTTTTTACAGATCACGTTCCCGTTATTTATCTCAAAATTCTATGGCAGTATATGTCCCGCACTTAAATATAACTGATACCATTCTTCTCTGGTCAGCCGGATATCTGCCGCCAGCGCGATCTCCCGCAATCGCTTCAGATTGGTCGTACCTGCTACCATCTGAATCTTTGCCGGATGTCTGAATATCCATGCAGATGCGATACCAGTCTTTGTTGTCCCATATTTTTCCGCAAGATCCGCCAGCACCTGATTTAATTCCGGATATTTCTCACTGTCAACAAATACCCCTTCGAAAAATCCATACTGGAACGGAGACCATGCCTGAATCGTCATATCATGCAGTCTGCAAAAATCCAGCACGCTGTTGTCTCGGTTGACGGCACCATCTGTCAGCATATTTGCCTCAAGTCCTGATGCAACCATGTTAGAAAACGGAATACTGAACTGAAGCTGATTGACAAGAAGATCCTGTCTCACACATTTTTTCAAAAGCTGGATCTGCATCGGCGTATGATTGGAAACACCGAAATGTCTCACCTTTCCGGATCCCTCCAACAGATCAAATGCTTCTGCCACTTCTTCCGGCTCCATCAGTGCATCCGGTCTGTGAAGAAGCAGGATATCCAGATAATCAGTACGCAGCCTGCGGAGAGATTCCTCTACCGACTGCAAAATATGTTCTTTGGAAAAGTCATACATCACACCCGGTACAATCCCGCATTTAGACTGCAGGATGATATCTTCTCTGCGAAATTCTGTCTGCTCGAATACACGTCCGAACAGAGATTCGCATGCCCCTTTTCCATAAATATCCGCATGATCAAAAAACTGAATTCCCAGTTCCAGACAGGTATGGATATACTCATCCACCTCTGTCTCATCCATTCCCTGAATACGCATACATCCAGCTGCAACTACCGGAACTTCCAGCATACTTTTTCCAAGCATCTGCCTTCTCATCATGTGCCTCCCTTCTAGCACTCTTCTGCTATTTTATAAATCAATCGCTCTGTATCTTCCCATCCAAGACACGGGTCTGTAATGGACTTTCCGTAAATCTGGTCTGCCCCGATACTCTGACATCCTTCTTCCAGATAACTTTCAATCATCACACCTTTGATCAGCTCTTTTAATTTTGTATTGTAATTCCGGCTGTGAAGCACCTCACTGACAATGCGGATCTGCTCTTTGAACTGCTTGTTGGAATTTGAATGATTGGCATCGACGATCGCTGCCGGATTGGCCAGATGTTTCTCTCCATACATCGCCTGAAGACGGATCAGATCCTCATAGTGATAATTTGGATTACAAGTACCATACTTGTCCACTCCGCCGCGCAGAATCACATGTGCCAGATCGTTTCCATCTGTCGTTACATCCATGCCTCTGTAAATAAAAGTATGGGAACTCTGTGCCGCGATCACAGAGTTGAGCATCACAGAAAAATCACCACTGGTCGGATTTTTCATCCCCACCGGAATATCCATACCGCTGGCCGTCAGTCTGTGTTGCTGGTTTTCAACAGAACGCGCCCCGATTGCCTCATAAGATAAGATATCATCCAGATAGCTTCTGTTCTCCGGATACAGCATCTCATCCGCGCTTGTCAGTCCGCTTTCTTCTATGGCACGGATATGCATCTTACGGATCGCAATAATTCCAGCCAGCAGATCCGGCGCCTGATCCGGTTTTGGCTGATGAAGCATTCCTTTATATCCCTCACCTGTTGTCCTTGGTTTGTTCGTGTAGATCCGCGGAATAATCATCAGGCGGTCTGATACTTTTTCATTCACTTTTGCCAGCCTGCTTATATATTCACACACGGAATCTTCATTGTCTGCGGAACATGGCCCTACGATCACGACAAACTTGTCTGACTTTCCTGTAAAAATGTCCCGGATTTCAGCATCCCTTTTTTTCTTGATTTCTGTAAGTTCCTTTGAAAGCGGATACTCTGCTTTCAATTCTGCCGGAAGCGGCAGCGTTGTATTGATTCTCATTCCCATACTCTTTTCCTGCCTTGTATAAAATCTCTGTTCATATGCAAAATGCTGCCGCAAAGCGACAGCATCAAATTAAGCAAAACGATAAGCCGGGTTATGTCATTGGACAATCATCTATCTAGACCTGACGTTGCCGTCAGGTTCAAGCAACCTACCTAAAGCGCGACGGGCAGCCGCATAGCTTTTATTCGGTCTTGCTTCGGATGGGGTTTACATGTGCCCCTTCTGTTACCAGAAGGGCGGTAGTCTCTTACACTGCCTTTCCACCCTTACCTGCACAAAATACAGGCGGTTTATTTCTGTTGCACTGGCCTTGGAGTCACCTCCACCGGACGTTATCCGGCATCCTGCCCTGCGAAGCCCGGACTTTCCTCGTCTGCGGCCTTTCGGCGCATGCAGCCGCGATTGTCTGTCTTACTTAACACTGTTCTTCATTATACTATGTCTGACTCTGAATGTCAAACACCTGTCCTTCTGTCTGAATCTCTCGGATTCTGCTTCTATATTCTGTTGTACACGGTTCGTGAAAAAGCCTGTCAAACACTTCATAGGATCCCCAGAAATGCATCGGGAACACATTTTTCGTGTCTGTATGACGCATAAAATAGTCCAGTCCCCAGACATACTGCTCACCCAGACGGAGATCCGCCGGCACAAATGCAACATCGATCGGCTGATCCGGAAGCTCTCCAATCGCCTTCTGATAATCCGCTCTCATCTGCTCGTTATACGACTTTGGTTCTCCTTCCCAGTGCCACCAGTTCAAATCTCCTGCGTGATAAATCACGATTCCCTGATATTCTATCCAGAATGCGACTCCTTCATCTGTAGATGGCAGTGTACGCACCCGGATGCCATTCACACGCCTCTCTTCTTCGGGCGACAGCCGGATTACCTGTTTCTGTTCATCCGGCATCGGCACATCATCAGAAAAAAGATACCAGATGTTCTGTCTCTGACGGCGCAATTTCAAAATGTCCGGATTATAATGATCATAATGTACATGACTCACAAATACAAACAATGTTTTTTCCGGATCCATTTCGGGGAGACTGCCCTGATAATAATCAAACAAAAGCAGGGCATCCTCCATCTCCAGAAGAAATCCACTGTGTCCGAGATATGTCACCCGCATCATACGTTCAACATCTCAATCGCACGTTTTAATTCCGGAAGAATAAATTCCAGTGCTTCCTTTGCCTCTTTGGCATCTCCCGGAAGATTTACCATCAGCGTCTTTTTGCACACACCTGCCGCACTGCAGTCCAGAACCGCCTGCAGAGAATCCCGGTTGCGGAATGCACGCAGTGTCTCCGGGATCCCCGGAAGAAGGCGTTCTGCCACATCCATCAGTGCATATGGAGCACAGTCGCTCTCGAGATGTCCTGCTGCTCCTGTTGTCAGAACCAACTCTGCGGTCTGCTCCTCTGCCACTCTTTTTAATACCGATGCCGCCACTTTCCGGTCTTTCGGGATCACACGCACGGCAGCAGTCTCAAACCCGGACTGTTCCAGCAGTTTCTTTAAAACCATCCCTGCCGCACTTGCCTTTCTTGCTTTATAACTTTCTGTATCCAACGTAAAAATAGCCGCTTTCATAGATTCGTACCCCTTTCTTGTACTCCGGTCTCAACTAAATTCTGTAATGCAGAGAACACTCCGCCGCTTTATTGTACCACATCTGAGAATAAGAGTCCAAGCATCCGGCAGAAAAAAACAAAAAAATCAGATAATAATGCAGACCAGCCCTCCATTACTGTCATTGACGATCTTCTGCATCGTATCCTGGAGCTTCACCTGACTCTCCTCGTTGATCATATTGATCTTATTGCGCATCCCATCCAGCACCAGCTCTTCTACAGATTTTCCAAATATGTTGGTTCCCCATACTCCCTCCGGAGTCTCACTCTCTGCTTTGATATATTCCACCAGATCCTGTGCCTGCTTTTCACTTCCCACGATCGGTGCGATCTCAGTCTCAATATTGGCACGGATCATATGAACAGACGGAGCCTCTGATCTGATCTTCACACCATATTTACTGCCCTGTTTGATGATCGCAGGCTCATCTAACAGAATTTCCTCTTTCTTCGGGCTAACTACACCGTATCCTTTCATTTTCACATCGGCAAACGCATCTTTGATCTGTGTATATTCCTCTTTCATTGCGGCAAGTTCTTTCATCGCTGCGATCAGTTCATATTCTCCCTGAATCTTCGTCCCTGTCAGTTCACTGAGCACCTCATAATAATACTTCTCCTTCAAGTCCATCTGGATCTTTACGATTCCCGTATCCATTTCAATCTGAGAGATCCTGATCTTCTCTATGTACTCGCTGTCACTTACCGGTACCGCCTCTACCACACTTCGAATGTCATCCATTCCATCCAGCAGATTTCTTACACTGGAGAGCACCTCGCTTTTTACCGGGTGATCCTTTGGCAGCATTTCCACCCACTTCGGAATATAAAATTCTGCTTCTGAAATTGGAAACTCATACAACACCTGCCGCATGATCTGATTAATATCTTCTGTCCGAAGCTGCGCACAGTTGACCGCAAGAACAGATACTCCGTACTTTTCCTCCATTTTCCCCTGAAGACTTTTTGTTTCTTCGCTGTATGGCTTCTGTGTGTTCAAAAGGATCAGAAACGGCTTTCCGATGGATTTCAATTCCTGAATGGTCTTTTCTTCTGCCAAAATATAATTTTCTCTCGGAAGCTCTCCGATACTTCCATCTGTTGTGATAACCAACCCAATTGTCGCATGGTCATGAATCACCTTCTGTGTCCCGATCGCTGCCGCTTTTGTAAAGGGGATCTCATGTTCAAACCATGGCGTTTTCACCTGACGTTCCACATCGTTTTCTATATGACCGCTCGCCCCGTCTACCATATATCCGACACAGTCGATCAGTCGGATCTTAACTTCCACGTCTTCGGACAGTCTGACAGATGCCGCATCTTTCGGAACAAATTTCGGCTCTGTTGTCATGATCGTTGTTCCGGAGGCTGACTGCGGAAGTTCGTCTTTTGTCCGCTCTTTTGCGTGTTCATCCGTCATATTCGGCAGCACGAGAAGATCCATGAACCGCTTGATAAATGTTGACTTGCCTGTCCGAACCGGACCTACAACTCCAATATAGATTTCCCCGTTGGTTCTTGCTTTCATATCCTTGTATACCTGAAATGCATCCATAAAAAATACCCCCTTGTTCTGCTGATACCAATCTATGCAGAAACAAAGGGGATTATTCCGGCTCTGTTCTCTTGAATTAAAAAAAACTATACTGTCTCATCCGGCCACGGCAGCACGGAATGCTCACTTTTTGATTCTCGAAGCATCAGTTCATCCACTGCCTGTGCAGCACTCTTGTTTTCAAACAGTACTTCATTGATCTGCTCCACAATCGGCATGGACACCTCATATTTCTCTGCCAGCTTTCTGGCTGCCTTTGCAGAATACACACCTTCGACTACCATCTGTACTTCATCCATGGCCTCCTGCATAGTCTTCCCCTGTCCCATAAGATATCCGGCCCTGCGGTTCCGGCTGTGTACACTTGCGCAGGTCACGATCAGATCTCCGATTCCGGTCAGCCCGGTAAATGTCTCGAGCTTTCCGCCCATTTTTACGCCCAAACGCGCAATTTCCGCAATTCCTCGAGTGATCAGCGCAGCTTTTGTGTTATCTCCATAACCAAGTCCGTCTGCAATTCCCGCTGCCAGAGCGATCACGTTTTTCAATGATCCTCCCAGCTCAATCCCCAGAATATCCGGACTTGTATAGACACGGAACACCTTACTCATAAATGCAGACTGCAGGTACTCAGCCGTCTTTCTTGTCGTCGCACCGATCACACAGGTTGTCGGCAGCTTTCTTCCGACCTCTTCCGCGTGGCTCGGTCCGGAAAGAACTGCTACATCCGCCTGCGGAATCTCTTCTTTGATCTGCCCGGAAAGTGTCATCAATGTGGTCTCTTCGATACCTTTTGCCACATCCACGATTATTTGCCCTTCTGCCACATATGGACTCATCTTTTTCGCAGTCGCTCTTGTAAACGGAGACGGAACTGCCAGGACAAGAAAGTCTTTTCCCAGGATTGCCTCTTGTATCTCTCCGGTAATCTGAATTTCCTCGGAGATGTGCACCCCCGGCAGCTTTGTCTTATGCTCTCTTTCTTTTGACAGCATCTCTATCTCGGCGGGATCGATCGACCAGATCGTTGCCTGATTTCCGTTATCATGCAGCAGGACGGAGAGTGCCGTTCCCCAGCTTCCCGCTCCCAACACACCTATATTTGCCATATTCTGCCTCCTTTTTAATCGTCTCTATTTTTTAGAAAACCCGATTTTGTTCTCTGTTCCATTCAACAGTCTCTTTATATTTGCACGATGCCTCCACCATGCCAGTGCCATCAGTAAAAACGTCACCAGATATAATTCGTACACATAAGGCTGCGCCATCGCAAATCCCCCCATCTGCCCGAAACATATCACCTCTGCAAGAAAAATAATTGTTACCAGAAGTGACCCTGCGGAAACATAGCGGGTGACTGCCACCACAAAAATAAATGCAGCAAGTGGGATCGGGACCATCCAGAGCTTGGTGGAAAGCACAAGCCCGGCCAGAACCGCAATCCCTTTTCCGCCTTTAAATTTCAGATAAAACGGATAATTATGTCCAAGTGTGGCACCTGCTCCTGTATACATCGCAAGCAGCGGCAGACAGTCGCTGCCACTGAAGATCTGGCGCACCAGAAGAATTGGCAGGACACATTTTAAAACATCTCCCGCAAACGTCATCAGTCCGGCTTTTACTCCAAGCACACGCAGTGCATTCGTAGAACCAGAATTTCCGCTTCCTGTTTTTCTGATGTCCACATGATTGAGTTTCCCCACAAAATATCCGGTCTGAAACAGGCCGAACGCATATCCTATGATAAGACAGATAATTCGTTCCATATCTACTGATCCTTTTCCTTTCTCTCCCGGATAAAGAATTTCAGAGACGTTCCCCTGAACCCGAACGCTTCCCGGATCTTATTTTCCAGATAACGGGTATAAGAAAAATGCATCAGTTCTTTGTCATTTACAAAGATTACAAAGGTCGGTGGTTTTACCGATACCTGGGTGATATAGTAAAGTTTCAGACGTTTTCCCTTGTCTGACGGCGGCTGCTGCATGGCAACGGCCTCCATCATAATCTCATTGAGCACACCGGTCTGAATCCGAAGTGTCTGGCTGTCAATGACCATATCGATCATATCATACAGTTTATTCAGACGCTGTCCTGTTTTTGCAGAAACATACATGATCTCTGCGTATGGCATATACGCAAGTGTCGTCCGGATATCATTTTCATATTGTTTCATGGTCTTGTCATTCTTCTCAATGGCATCCCATTTGTTTACAACGATGATCACACCCTTTCCGCGCTCATGTGCGATCCCGGCAATCTTGGCATCCTGCTCTGTAACCCCTTCTGTGGCATCGATCACCATCAGCACCACATCCGCTCTCTCTACTGCCGTTACAGTACGAATGATACTGAATCTCTCCAGCTCTTCCTTGATCTTATTTTTTCTTCGCAGTCCCGCGGTATCGATAAAAATATATTCTCTGTCCTCGTGTTTGATTGCCGTATCAATGGCATCTCTTGTGGTGCCCGCGATATCTGATACGATCACACGGTTTTCTCCGAGAAGCTTATTGACGATCGAAGATTTTCCCACATTCGGCTTTCCGACAATGGCGATCTTCGGACGCTCATCCTCTTCGGTCTCTCCTGCTCCTTCCGGAAAATGCGAAACCACTTCATCCAGCATATCACCGATTCCCAGTCTGGACGCCGCAGAGATCGGAACCGGATCCCCGATCCCAAGATTATAGAACTCATACACGTCCGGCATAAATTTATCAAAATTATCCACCTTGTTGACAACAAGCACAACTGGTTTTTTAGAACGTCTGAGCATATCTGCCACTTTGGAATCTGCATCCACAAGCCCCTGACGCACATCGGTAATGAACACAATGACATCTGCCGTATCAATGGCGATCTGCGCCTGCTCTCTCATCTGTGAAAGAATGATATCGCTGCTGTCCGGCTCAATTCCGCCGGTATCGATCATCGTAAATTCTTTGTCCAACCATGACACATCCGCATAAATACGGTCTCTTGTTACACCCGGAGTGTCTTTTACGATCGAAATCCGCTCCCCGGCTAATGTATTAAACAGTGTAGACTTCCCCACATTCGGTCTTCCTACAATCGCTACTACTGGTTTACTCATATTTTCAACTACCTTTCTCTCCATTCAATCTTACATTTCCTGAAATCTGCCTCTTCTTCTGTCCGTGCTGAAATCATCATTCTCATAAGCACCGATCACTGCATCCAGCAGATCCTGCCCGCTTGATTTTACAATATCTGTCTTCACTTGTAAAGAATTCTCCACTTCCTCCAGCGTAAAATCATCCAGAAAGACTGGTTCTCCGATCTTTAGCATATTACACGGAAGCAGAAGTCTCTCCCCGAGAGGCTGTCCTTTCAGCTGTCCCGTCAGATCCTGCCCTGTGATCAGACCTGATACTGTGATCCGTTCTCCAAAAAAGTCATTGCGGATTGCATATAAATGTGTGGTGATATTCGGGAATTTCTTTCTGATCTCCTCCAAGATCTTTCCGATATAAGGATACATCAGACGTCCCGTAGCCAGAGAAATCTCCCGCTGCCTTTCATCTCCTGTCACGGCAGAGAGAGCCTCCTGTACTTCGTTGAACAACAGACGCATCATTCCCACACCGTTCTCCAGCTGCAGGTAGCCGTCATATCGTTCTTCCTCCGGCACCTCCTCCTCTGCCAGCACATACCACTCGTCTCCCGCATGGATCATGTGGATCCCATGCTCCTGATAGATCTTCTCCTGCCAGCGGTGGATGACAGAAAGCACCTCCCTGGCATCTTCTTTTGTAAACGGCTCCAGAGGATACAGTCCGTCCCGATATTTTGTCAGTCCTACCGGAACGATCGAAACACTCTTTAAATACGGCAGATATCCTGTCAGATCCCGGATCGTCCGCTCCAGCTCTTCTCCGTCATTTACTCCCTTGCAGAGAACGATCTGCCCATTCATCTCAATCTGTCCCCGGTAGAGAATATCTACTTTTTTCAGCGCCTCTCCCGCAAACCGGTTGTGCAGCATCTTGCAGCGAAGTTCGGGATTTGTCGTCTGGAACGAAATATTGATTGGCTCCAGACGGTACTTTACAATACGCTCCACATCATGATCACTCATATTGGTCAACGTAATATAATTGCCCTGCAAAAATGACAAACGGGAATCATCGTCTTTAAAATATAGTGTCTCCCGCATTCCCTTTGGCATCTGGTCAATGAAACAGAACATACATTTATTTCTGCAGGAACGGTACTCATCCATCAGACTCTGGTCAAACTCGATCCCCAGACTTTCATCCTCATCCTTCTCAATTTCCAGCTCCCACTCTTCCCCGTCCGGCTTCTCGATCAGAAGCAGAAGCTGTTCACTCTCTTCATAGTAATAATAGTCAAATACATCCTGTATCTCATTTCCGTTGATGGCAAGCAGCTTATCTCCCGGCTCGATCCCCAGTTCTTCTCCAATCCCGCCGGGCATCAGAGACTTCACAATATGCTCGTGCTTTTTCATTTTCAAACTCCTTGTACTTCTTCTATTTTTAGACTTTGTCTCCTGCTTTTTACCGAAACAAAGTTCCTGTCTGCTCATACTTCTGGCATATTAACAGTACCAGTATAGCATAATTTTCTTCTATAGCAAAGCCATGCTTGAATTTCCCTGCAAAAAATGATATAACGATATATGAAATCGCATATCCGGAGGTCGGATATGGAAAAACGAAAACACAGGAGAAAATCATGGCAAATATTGAATTATTGGAAAAAACCCTTCCAGTTGCTCCATTGAAACTTGCAGCATTGGAAAGCTGTAAAGAACTGGCACAGAAAGTCAACGACTATATCGTATCTTTCCGTGAAAACACCATCAATGAGGTGACAGAGTCCCCATTGTATGTGAATTACCGCACAAATAACTATCTGGTAGAATGTAACTGCCCGCGTTTCGGAAGCGGAGAAGCAAAAGGTGTGATCAAAGAGACCATCCGGGGAACTGATCTCTTCATTATGTCAGATGTATGCAACTACAGTCTGACTTACTCTGTCAACGGACACCTCAACCACATGTCTCCGGACGATCATTTTCAGGATATCAAGCGTGTCATTGCAGCGTCTACCGGAAAAGCACACCGCGTCAATGTCATCATGCCATTCCTTTACGAGAGCCGTCAGCATAAGAGAACCAAAAGAGAATCTCTGGACTGTGCTCTGGCATTGGAAGAATTAAAAGATATGGGCGTTGCAAACATTCTGACATTTGATGCACATGACCCGCGTGTACAGAATGCGATTCCTCTGAGCGGATTCGACAACTTTACTCCTCAGTATCAGTTTATGAAAGCACTCTTCCGTGCAGTTCCGGATCTGAAAGTCAGCAAAGACCATCTGATGATCGTCAGCCCTGACGAAGGAGCAATGCACCGTGCTGTATACTTCTCCAACGTGCTTGGAGTGGATATGGGTATGTTTTATAAGAGAAGAGACTACTCTACTATCGTAAATGGAAAGAATCCGATCGTAGCACATGAATTCCTCGGAGATGATGTGGCAGGCAAAGATGTGATCATCGTGGATGATATGATCTCCTCCGGTGAAAGTATGCTGGATGTTGCAAAGAAATTAAAAGACCGCAACGCAGCCCGCGTATTCGTATGCACCACATTCGGACTGTTCACAGACGGATTTGAAAAATTCGATGAATACTACAAAAAGGGATATCTTGATAAAGTCGTAACAACCAACCTGACATATCTGCCGCCTGCTGTAGACGAAAGAGAATACTTTGTCAAGGCAGACATGAGTAAATTCCTGGCTCTAATCATTGATTCCCTGAATCACGATCTGACAATCGGTGCTGTTATGAATCCAACAGATAAGATCCATAAACTGCTCCAGAAATATCATCAGGTATAGATAAAACAGAACGCATAAACTCCGGAGAGAATTTTTGACTTCTTTCCGGAGTTTATATTTTCTATCAACTTTTTCGTTCAAATCCCTTCACAGCACCCCTGGAATTTACCAGCGTTTCATGTTTTTTTGAAACTTTTCGATATAAGCTTGTTTGAGTTCGTCTTCGGTGATCCCATAGCATAACATCACATCATTATAATACATCAGGACATCCGCCATTTCTTCTATAAGATGTTCTCTGACAGAACTGTCCGCAACTGCGCTTTTATCCCCATTTTTCTTTATAATATCAATGACTTCTCCTATTTCACCTATCATCCATAAAAACTTATTTTTGCCGGTCTCCGGACAGATTCTTTCCCACTTCTCTTTATATTTATCTTGTAATTCCTTCTGCATTGACTGCATTTCATTTATTGAAAAATTACTCATAGCGACCTCCTGAATTTCTTATTTCGCGCTTTGTGTCCCTGTTTGTAAGATGGGCTTACACATCATAAAGCTGGATATGAAGCTGCAGACACCGCCCTGCAAAATCGGGAAATGACATTCATAACATTTATATTATTACAGACGTAAGATTTTCTGTCAATATTTTTCATTGTTTGACTTTCTTATAAAATCCCCTTATAATATTTTTATTACATATGTAAGACTTGGAGGAATGAATATGAGTAAACTGCCACAAATTTCTGAAGCTGAATTTGAAGTGATGAAGGTCATTTGGAAGTATGCTCCCATCAGTACAAATGAAGTGACTGAAAAACTGACTCAGACAACCGACTGGAGTCCAAAGACAATACAAACAATGTTGAAGCGGCTTGTAACAAAAAAAGCGCTTACTTATGAAAAACAAAGCAGAGTCTTTGTATATACCCCTTTAGTTCCGGAAACTGAATATATCCGTCAGGAAAGCAATTCTTTTTTAAACAAATATTACAATGGAAACATCGTTTCTATGCTTACCTCTTACTTAGTGTCTGCTGATTAAGCAGCTATCTGTAACTTCCAA